>Ga0209155_1000975_pt1 | contig 13536 bp, 10 predicted proteins | sample GraSoiAngelo_122_FD_185879 | JGI IMG/M metagenome (GOLD analysis project Ga0209155, IMG submission 185879) | Grasslands soil microbial communities from the Angelo Coastal Reserve, California, USA - 14_0927_02_20cm (SPAdes) (version 2) | ecosystem: Environmental > Terrestrial > Soil > Grasslands ... | reverse complement strand
GTGTCGACCGGATCGCTCTCGATGCCGTCATCGTCGACCACGATCAACCGGAACCGGTGCCGGCCCGGTAACAGGATGTTCTCGACACGGAGCCGTGGTTCCGTCGTCTCGAACGGCTGGTGCAACTCGAGCGCCGGCATCTCAGGTCATCATAAACCATTTGTACGACGTGATCTGATGCCCTGGCACCGGGTTCGACTCCGTACCGTCGAGGGTGAACGGCTGCCCGAACGCGACCTCCGCCGGCATGGCCGTGAGCACGGCTTGTGGCTTCCGGTCATCTGGGCTTATCGTGACCCGTTGCTCGACTGGGGTCGATTCCACACCGTTCTCGTCCACCACAATGAGCTGGAAGACGTGGTGCCCAGGGTCCACCGGGTTCGTGACTGAAGCGTCAACGGTGACGGTGGCATCGGACGTCACTACAGGTGCGCCCACGACGAGTTGGCTGGGGTCGACGTGCGTCATGTTTCATCCTCCGAAGGGTAGAGCAACGTTCTCTTCCAAGCGATCCGTCGTCCTGATGGCGTTGACCAAGCGCTGCGGCGAGAGCTCACCGAGCGACGCTTTCAGCGGGCGCAGCCCGAACAGGAAACCACGCCGCCCCTCGGACGTCACCCCGAGGACGCGTATCCGCGGATGTGCGCGCAGCAGTCGCCCGCAGTCTGCCGGAAGGCGAGAATCCCCGAGCGCGAGGACGACGACGTCCGCCCGGGTCTCCGCAACAGTGGCCCGCAACTTGCCCCGACTCGACAGCACGCCGACTACTTCCATGTCGGGCTCGGCCGAGAGTACATCTGCGAGGATGTCGCACAGCATCCGCGGCATCTCCACCAGCAGAATCCGGGTCCGGCGAGGCACGGGCTACCTTGTTTGGTCGACGGCCAATGTCGTCGCGACGGCGCGGCGACGAAATGAACCGTCTGCATCAATTCCGGCCCAGGAGGCGGCCTAGACAGGCGAGGCCCGCTGGTCCAAGCGTGGATACAGAGGGATGATCTAGATCGTGTCGCTCGGCTTGTGGCGACATCGCAACCCTAGACGTGGTAACCTACATCACTCATCTTTGGGTCTCGCGTTGAAGAACGTCCATAGGGCGCGCGGTGAGCCTAGCGGGTGGGTGGGTCAAGGCACAGTGATCAGGGTGGCCATCGTAGCCGACATCAGGCTCTACCGCGAGGGCCTGGCTCGGATCTTGGAACGGCAACCCAACATCAGCGTTGTGGCGACCGCCGCGACCAGCGACGGCTCACTCGCTCCGCTCTCCCAGCTCGCTCCCGATCTCATCCTGATCGACATGGCCATGCCCGACAGCCTGGCGGCCATCCGGCGGGTCGCCGTGGCCGCCCCGGGGGCCAAGGTCGTGAGCCTGAGCGTCAGGGAGGGGGAGGACCATGGCGACGTGCTGGCATCTGCAGAGGCCGGGGCGATCGCCTACGTGCCGCGCGAAGCCTCGCTTGAGGATCTGGTCGCGGTCATCGAGTGCGCGGTGCGGGGAGAGGCAGTGTGCTCACCGCGCGTAGCGGGCGCGCTGCTCCGCCGCATCGCCGCGCTAGCGACCCATGGCCGCTCCGATCGAGTCCAGGCGCATCTTACGAGCCGCGAGCGCGAGATCATGGGGCTCATCGACGAGGGCCTCTCGAACAAGGAGATCGCTAAGCGGCTGCGGATCGAGGTGGCCACCGTCAAGAACCACGTCCACAACATCCTGGAGAAACTCCAGGTGCACCGCCGGGGCGAAGCGGCTGCGCGTGTCCGAGGTGGTCTGCCGCGGCGCGCGGCCGGGTCGGATACAGCGCTGTCATCCTGAGCGCCGCAGGCGCGAAGGCTCTGCTAGCGCGAGCTGGCCCTCGACGTACAGCCGATGCCAGCGGTCTCGGTACTCCAGATGCCAGTCGCCCGCCCCCGCCCCCGCGTCGTCGAGGAAGTCGCCCCGGTAGCGCGCCAGGGCCAGCGCGAGCGGTGCAGCGTTCTCGCTCTTGGCGAGCGCCGCCCGAGCCGCCCGGACGTCGGCCTCGAATTGCCGTCCGTCGAATTCGACCGGGAGGCGCGGGTTGATCCGATAGCGCTCCTCCTCGAACACGATCCAGTCCGGCCGGCCCAGGGTATTCCGCAGCTGGTGCAGGGTGATGTGGAAGTCGTTCTTGCGCTGGGCGGGCGAGACGTCGGCCCACAACGCGAGCCCGATCTGGTCGCGCGTGCGTCCTCCCGGGTGACAAACGAGATAGAGCAGTAGCTCGCGCGGCTTGGCGGAGCTCCACGCGGCGGCGGGGAGCTGCGCACCGTCCAGCGAGATCTCAAGCGGCCCGAGGGCGCTGACCCGCAGCAGCGGCACGCCGGCCGCGCGCCCTGTCGCCGGCGCCGGCTCGCCTACCATCGCGTGAGCGAAATCCAAGGCCTCGCTCAAGCTCAGTGCCTGCCCCGCTTGGAACGCGGTTTCGAACGCGGCTGCGCCGAGGCTGCCGCGGACCGAGCCGCCGAGGCGCTCCAGGACCTCGCGCTCGGGCGGCAATGGCGCGGCGCCGGCTTCTTCACGCAGGTTGGCCGCGGCGCCGAGCAACCGGGCGGCCCGGTCGTGATCGTCTCGCTCGACCGCGATCCGTGCCAGGTCTTCTATCAGGATGATCGTGGACCAGTGATTTTTCGTCCGCTTGAGCCGCGCCAGCCCGATGGCGAAGAAACCCAACGCGCCCGCGTTGTCTCCTTCGGCGAGGGCGATCCGGCCCCGCATGGTGGCGAGGTGCGCGATGGGCGCGTTGTAACCATCCTCGAGCGCGAGGGCGACGCCCTCGTCGACCGCCGCGCGCGCAGCCGGGAGGTCGCCGCGGGCTTGCGCCACGCAGCCCTGCCAGTACAGCGCGTACGTGATCCAGTAATGCGGTCGTACGGCCCGCGCCACGCCCAAGGCCTCGGCCAGCACGCGGGCGGCGCCCGCGAGGTCGCCTGCGAGCAGCAGCGACTGCCCGAGCGCCACGAGCGCACACACCAGATCCACTGAGGGGCCGGCCGTTTCCCGCAGGATCGCCACGCTCTCCTCCGCCACCGGACCTATCGCCACCCGTTCCCCCTGAAGGGCGAAATACGTCGCCAGCGAACAGAGCGCGCGTCCCCGGGCCCGGGTGCGCGCGCCGCCGCTCCGCTCCAGCGCCGTCTCGATGCGCCGGCGGGCTTCCCGGTAGTGCCCCAGCCCGAACCAGAACCAGTGCAGCGCGGTGGCAAAGCGCAGGTTGTCGTCAACCGCCGTGGGGTCTTGCTCGAACCAGTCCGCCGCGGCCCGCAGGTTCCCGACATCCTCCGCGAGCCGCTCCTGCCACCCCTCGGCGTGGACGGGGAGGAACGGCTCCGCGGCCTCGGCGCGGGCGAGGAAGAACTGCGCATGCCGGCGCCCGAGGTCCGCCGCCTCGCCCGCCTCCTCGAGACGCTCCCGCGCGAACTGCCGTATGGTCTCCAGCATGCGATACCGCGCCTCGAGCGCTTCGGTCTCGAGCAGAACGAGGGACTTGTCCACGAGACCGCTCAGCAGGTCCAGCACCTCTCTCGCGGATATCGCGCCTCCTTCAGCCACTGCCTCGGCGGCGTCGATGGTGAATCCCCCCGCGAACACGGCGAGCCGCCGGAACAGGATCTGCTCCTGCTCGGTGAGCAACCCGTGGCTCCACTCGATGGTGCTGCGCAGCGTGCGGTGGTGCGGCAGTGCGGTCCGGCTGCCCGACGTGAGCAACCCGAACACGTCGTCCAGCCGGGCGGCGATCTGCTGGGGATCGAGCACGCGCGCCCGCGCCGCGGCCAGCTCGATGGCGAGCGGAAGCCCGTCCAGCCGGCGGCAGATGTGGACCATCGCCGCCACGTTGGCATCGATCAGCTCGACCGACGGCCGGACCGCCTGGGTCCGCTCGACGAACAACCGGATCGCCTCGCTCTCGGCTGCCACCGCGCGGGTGACCGGCTTGCCGGCTTCGGGGAGCGTGAGCGCCGGCACCAGCCAGGCGCGCTCGCCGCCGATCCCGAGCGCCTCACGGCTCGTGGTCATGATGCGGAGCCGCGGGCAGCCGCGCAGCAACGCCTCCGCCAGCCGGGCGCACGCGTCGACCAGATGCTCGCAGTTGTCCAGCACGAGCAGTGCTTCCCAATCGCGCAGCGCCTCGAGCAGAGCGTCCGCGGCCGATCGGATGCCGTCGCGGCGCACGCCCAACGCGTCGGCGACGTGGTGCGGGACGAGCTCCGGATTCGAGAGTGGGGCGAGCTCCACCCAGGCCACGCCGTCCGAGTAGTGCGCTCCCACGCGGCTCGCGACCTCGAGGGCGAGACGGGTCTTGCCGCTTCCACCCGCGCCTGTGAGAGTCAGGAGCCGCGTGCCCTGGAGCAGCTCCAGCACGGCCGCCGTCTCGCGCTCGCGGCCGATGAACGAGGTGAGTTGGGCGGGCGGCGGCGCGCCCGCCGGGGCTTCCGGTGCTCCGATCGCCTCGACGAACGCCGCCATCCCGCTGAACCGCTCGGCGGGCGCCTTGGCCAGGGCACGAGTCAGCGCGGCGGCCACCGGCTTCGGGACATCGGGTTGCACATCCGTGATCCGCGGCGCTGGGACCGTAAGATGCCGGAGCAGCACGCTCTCCACGGTCGGCCCGGTGAACGGCGGCTGCCCCGCCAGCATTTCGTACAGCACGCACGCCAGGGCGTATTGATCGCTCCGCCCGTCCAGCTCCGGCTCCCCGAACGCCTGCTCGGGGCTCATGTAGTCCGGCGTCCCGATCACCGCGCCGGGCTGCGTCAGCGCCCGGCTGCGCGTCCCGCCGGCGGCGGTGATCGCCCGCGCGATCCCGAAGTCCGCCACCACGGCGTGTCCCGACTGAAACAGGATGTTCTCCGGCTTGATGTCGCGATGGACCACCCCCCGCTGATGCGCGTACTCCAGCGCGTCCGCCACCTCCCGCGCGATCTGCAGTGCTTCTTCGAGCGGCAGCCGGGTGTCGCGCCGCAGCCGATCGCGCAGCGACTTCCCCTCGACGTAGGGCGTGACGTAATAGAGAAGGCCGGCCGCTTCGCCGGAGTCGTGCACGGCGAGGATGTGGGGGTGATTGAGCGCGGCCGCGATCTCGATTTCGCGCAAGAAGCGCTCGGCGCCGAGCGTCATGCCGAGATCGGATCGCAGCACCTTCACGGCGACCTTGCGGCGGTGCTTCAGGTCTTCGGCGAGATGGACGGTGGCCATTCCCCCCTGGCCCAGCGGGCGCTCCAGGCGGTAGCGGTCGGCCAGCGCCTCGGCGAGGTCCTCGTGCGGGGACATCGGCTGAATATGCGTCTGCGCCCTACCCCCTGTCTTCCCTCTCGCTTCGTCTCCCACCCGCTTCGGGTCCTCACCCCGTGACCCCCTCGCTTCGGGTCCTCACCCTCTGTCTCCCCCTCGCTTCGGGTCCTCACCCCCTGACCCCCTCTCCCTTCGGGAGAGGGGGGACGGCATGTGGGTCACGGGGTGCCGCAGCATTCTGCTCCCTCGCGCGCGGTTCGGGTTCGGGACGCGGGAGCAGGGCACGTCATTATCGAAACGATGGATCCACTCCGGCACGTCCCACCGGGGCACAAGTTCGACCTCGCGCGTCAGCTGCGCCGAGAAGGGACCCCGATGGAGCGCTACGCGTGGTCGCTGCTGCGGAACCGCGGCGTACTCAACCTAAAGTTCCGACGCCAGCACGTGCTGCATGGTTTTATCGTTGACTTCTATTGCGCCGCCGAACGGCTGGTGTTGGAGCTCGAGGGCGACGGGCACGATGAGAGCGACCGAAAGGCCTACGATACTGCGCGCGTTCGGCTGCTCGAAGCCGCCGGCTACCGCGTGGTCCGCGTTCGGAACCGAGATGTTGCGCGCCAACGCCTTGAAGCACTTCTGGGCCACGCGATCCGGAGAATGCCGATCGTCCCCCCTCTCCCGAAGGGAGAGGGGGACAGGGGGTGAGGACCCGGGGAGAGCGGGTCAGGGGGTGAGGACCCGCCCGATCGGTAGCCGCCGAATCCGTTTCCCCGTGCCGGCGAAAATGGCGTTGCATACCGCCGGCGCGATCGGCGGCAGCCCCGCCTCGCCCACGCCGCTCGGCGCCGCCTCGCTCTGCACCAGGTGCACCTCGATCTCCGGCATTTCCGCGAGCTCGAGCATCCGGTAGTCGTTGAAGTTGCTCTGCGCCACCCGCCCGCGCTCGATGGTGATCTCTCCGTACAGCGCCGCGGTCAGACCGTACACGATCGCGCCCTCGAGCTGAGCCTCGACCGTGTCGGGATTGACGAGAATGCCGCAGTCGGTCGTGCACACCACGCGGTGCACCCGCACCCCGCCGTCGGATCCTACCGAGACCTCGGCCACGTGGGAGAGGAACGTCTCGCCGAACTGCCACAGCGCGATTCCCCGGGACCGACCCGCGGGCGGCGCCGATCCCCACCCCGCGTGCTGCGCTGCCAGGTCGAGCACGCCCAACAGCCGCGGCTGGCCCGCCACCAGCTCGCGGCGGTACGCGTATGGGTCCTTCCCCGCCGCGTGCGCCAGCTCGTCCACGAAGCTCTCGACCACCCAGCCGTTCTGCGACGGTCCCACGCCGCGCCACGGCCCGATGGGAACGCCGGCATCCACGGTGGCGCGCTCGAGGCGGAAATGGGGCAGGGGATAGATCAGCTCGTCCGCCCCGCGGGTGAGCAGGAACGAACCGCCCTCGGGCCCCACCAGCCGGTGGCTCCACGCCAGCGGCGCGCCGCGCGCGTCGAGCCCGCCGCGCAGCACGTTATAGGTGGCCGGACGGTACACGGCGTTCTGAATGTCGTCCTCGCGCGTCCACACGACCTGCACGGGCCCGGCGATCTTCTGCGCCAGCTCCACCGCCTCGGTCGCGTAGTCGGTGGGCCCGCCGCGCCGCCCGAACCCGCCGCCCAGGTAGGTGACATGCACGGTTACGGCCTCGACCGGGAGACCTGTCACCCGCGCGGCCGCCCGCTGCACGCCTTGCGGATTCTGCGTGGGCGCCCAGATCTCGCAGCGGCCATCGCGCACCTGGGCCGTGCAGTTCATCGGCTCCATGCATGCGTGAGCGAGATAAGGCGCCTGATACACCGCCTCGATCGTCCGCGCGGCGGTCTTGAGCCCTGCCTCCACGTCGCCTGTTTGGCGAACCACCTCTCCCGAACGAGCCGCCGCGTCGGCGAACGCGCTCCAGATTCCGTCGCTGCTCCAGCGTGCCGTTGGCCCCTCGTCCCATTCGACCTTCAGGGCCTTCTTTCCCTGGAACGCGGCCCAGGTGCGCTCGGCCACCACCGCCACGCCGCTCGAGATCTGGACCACGCGCTTCACGCCTGGCACGGCGAGGGCAGGGGCGGGCTCGAACGTCTTCACGCGCCCGCCGAACACGGGGCAGCGCGCCACCGCGGCGTACACCATGCCGGGGACCCGCACGTCGCAGCCGAAGACCGCCTGGCCGCTGACCTTGTCCGGCGTGTCCACGCGCGGCATCCGTTTTCCGAGAATGCGGAACTCGGAGGGCGCCTTGAGCGGCGGGTCCGCCGGCACAGGGAGCGTGGCGGCCCGTGGCGCCAGGTCGCCGTAGCCGAGCCGGCGGCCGGTCGGCACGTGCTCGACCACGCCGTTCCGGGCGCGGCACGCCTCGCGTGGCACGTTCCAGGTGAGTGCCGCCGCGCCGATCAGCATCTCGCGGGCGGCGGCGCCCGCTTTGCGCAGCGGCTCGAAGCCGGAACGGACGCTGCGGCTGCCGACGGTGAACTGGTCGCCGTACGCGGGATCGGCGTCCGCCTGCGCCACGCGCACGCGCGTCCAATCGGCCTCGAGCTCCTCGGCCACGATCATGGGCATCGCGGTGCGCACGCCCTGACCCATCTCGGAGCGGCCGGTCCAGATGGTGACAGTGCCGTCCGGTCGGATCTCGATCCAGGCGTTGGGCTTGAACGGCTCGCCCGCCGCCGGTGCTTGGGACGCGCGGGGATCGAACGCCGGCAGATACAACCCGACAACGAGGCCGGCTCCGGCGGCGGCGCCGGTCTTGAGAAACTCCCGCCGGTTGACGGTCGCGTGGCTCATGTCCCACCTCTGGAGCGCTGGATCCGCTGAACCTACGACCGGCGTCACGACCGCGTCAATCATTCGCTGGCGCGGCTCGCTGGCGGGTCGTCGCGGACGTAGTTTCTTCGGCCGGCCCGAGAACGGCCTCCTCGCCTTCGCCCTGACGCCTTCACTCCGACGCCACTCCGATCCTGAAGACCGTCCATACCCGGGTCCGTGCGTCACCCTACAACCCGGAGGATCCCCTCATGCACCGTCTCCATTCCTTCACTCCCAAAGTGGCGCGGCTCGGCGTTGCCGCGTGCGGGCTCGCGGCACTGGCGGCCTGCGGCGACAACAGCATCAGCGGTCCCACGCTCGACCTGAGCCTCAGTCGGATCGCCGGCTTCGACCCCCTCAAGGCCGCGCTCGTCGAGGCCCGGAACGAAGCCAACGGCGGCTTCAATCTCGACATGTGGGCGGCCGTCGTGGATCGCAACGGCCTCGTCGTCGCCGTCGTGTTCACGGGTGCCACGTCGACCGACCAGTGGCCAGGGAGTCGCGTGATCGCGGCCCAGAAGGCGAACACCGCCAACGCCTTCAGCCTGCCGCATCTCGCCCTTTCGACCGCCAATCTCTATGCCGCCACCCAGCCGGGCGGAACGCTATTCGGACTTCAGGAAGCCAACCCGACCAACGAGGCGGTCGCCTATGGCGGCGACGCGGCCGACTACGGCACCCGCAAGGACTTCATGGTCGGGAAGCGGATCGGCGGAACCAACGTGTTCGGCGGCGGCCTGCCGCTGTACGACGCCGCAGGGACCCTCGTCGGCGGCCTCGGCGTGAGTGGCGACGCTTCCTGCGCCGACCACAACATCGCCTGGAAGATGCGCTACAATCTCCAGCTCGATCACGTGCCGGCCGGCGTAGCGGACGGCGGCAAGGACGACAACATCATCTACGACATCACGAACGGTGTGAGCGCCAGCGGGTTCGGCCACCCCGAGTGCTCGGCCGCGGCGACGTCCATTGGGAACGCGCTTCCCACGACCCATCCGATCGGACACTGACGACCCGCGGCTGCCCGGACCGTGAGCCCCGTGTGGAGGCGAGGGAGCGAGCCGTCGCTCCCTCGCCCATCTCGCGCCGTCGCCAGCCGCCTCGGCTACAAGAACAAGGGCACCGCCGCTTCCATACCGGTGCCTAGTACGCCTGCGCCCACACCGCCTCCGCGACGCTCGGTTTGCCGCACCACATGCACGCCCGCGGCGCCTCGGGCGAGCGGAACTCGGGATCGGGCAGCACACGCACGGTCGCGGCCGTCTGCTGCTTGATCTCGGCCTCGCAGGCCGCCGAGCCGCAGAACCCGCCGTAGGCGAACCCGCCGACGCCCTGCATGAACTCGAGAAACTGCTGCTTGGTCACGCCCCGGACGGAGTGGGCCTCGCGCCGCTCTCTCGCGGCGTTGAACAGCCACGCCTGGATCTCGTCCAGCGCGGTGGCGGCGGTACGCGTGAGTCCGTCGAGCTTGAGCGGCGCCTTGCTTCCTCCGCGCCGCGCCGTCATCACCTGCCCCGCCGCCACGTCGCGCGGCCCGATCTCGAGCCGCAGCGGCACGCCCTTGGCCTCCCACTCGAAGTACTTGGCGCCCGGTTTGAGGCTGTCGCGCGCATCGAGCTCCACCCGGAAACCGGCGAGCGTGAGCTCGGCCCTCACCTTGTCCCCCACGCCGAGCACCTGAACACGCTCTTCGTCCGACTTCCAAATCGGCACGATCACCACTTGCACCGGTGCCAGCTTGGGCGGACACACCAGGCCGTTGTCGTCCGAATGCGTCATCACCAGGCCACCGATCATGCGCGTCGAAACGCCCCAGGACGTATTCCACACGTGCTCCAGTCCGCCCGCCGCCGTCTGGTACTGGACGCCGAACGCCTTGGCGAAGTTCTGGCCGAGATTGTGCGACGTGCCCGCCTGCAGCGCCTTGTTGTCCTGCATCAGCGCCTCCAGCGCGTAGGTGCGCAGCGCACCGGCGAACTTCTCGCTCTCCGTCTTCAGGCCCGTGATCACGGGCATCGCCATCCATTGCTCCTGGAACGTGCGGTACACGCCGAGCATCTGGCGCGCCTCCGCCTCGGCTTCCGCCTCCGTCGCGTGCGCCGTATGTCCCTCCTGCCAGAGAAACTCGGTGGTGCGCAAGAACAGCCGGGTCCGAAACTCCCAGCGCACAATGTTGCACCACTGGTTCAGGAGCAGCGGCAGATCGCGGTAGCTCTGAATCCACTTGGCGAACATCGCGTAGATGATCGTCTCGGACGTGGGCCGTATGACGAGCGGCTCCTCGAGCACCGACGCGGGGTCGGGCATCACCGCTTGAGCGCCAGCCTTCCCGGTCGCCTTGAGACGCGTGTGTGTCACCAACGCGACTTCCTTCGCGAACCCCTCGACGTGCTCGGCTTCCTTGGCGAGGAAGCTCATGGGAATGAACAGCGGGAAGTAGGCGTTGCGATGACCGGTCGCCTTGAACAAGTCGTCCAGCGCCCGCTGCATCAGCTCCCAGATGCGGTAGCCGTGCGGCCGGATCACCATGCAACCGCGCACCGGCGAGTAATCCGCCAGCTCCGCCTGCATGATCACGTCGTTGTACCACTCGCTGAAGTCCTGCGCGCGTGGGGTGATCTTCTGGGCCTGGGCCTTCACTTGAACACACCCTTACGGACCTTCGTCAACGCCACTTTGCGCTGCCGCCCGCTCGTGAGATCCCGCACCACGGCCACCTTGGCCTTGCGCTCGTCGGGTCCGACGATCACGGCGCGCGGGGCGCCCCGCGCCACGGCGAGCTCGAGCTGCTTGCCGATCGGGGCGTCGCGCAACGCGTACTCGACGGCGATGCCGCGATCGCGCAGCTCGTGCGCGAGCTTGAGCACGGGTGCCACGTCTTCGCCGCCGACCGCAATCAAAAAGGCGTCGAGTCGACTCGGCGCCTCGGCGGCTTTCCCGTGCTCCTTCAAGAGTTCTCCGAGGACGACGTCTCCCATCCCGAACCCGACGCAAGGGAGATCGACCCCGGCGATCTCCTGGATCAGGGAGTCGTATCGGCCGCCTCCACAGATCGCCCGCAGCGACCGCTTGGCATCGAACAGCTCGAACACGAGCCCGGTATAGTAGGCGAGCCCGCGCACGATGCGGAAGTCGACCGTAACGAAGTCTCCGAGACCCATCGCGTCGAGCCGCGTGCGGCACTCCCGCAGCGGTTCCGCCGCCGGAGCCCCCAGCAGCCGCTCTACCGTCGCGGAGTCCTCCTTGGCCAAGAGGCTCAAGAAAGCAGTTACCGAGCCCTTCCGTTCAGGGGAGTCGCCCAGCGCCCGCTGCAGCCGCCGCTCGGTCAGCGCCGGCTCGTCGCCCCACTTGTCCAGCGCGCTCAGGACCCCCAGCATCTCGCCGGCCGCCACTGCGTGACGCTCTTGCAGCTCGTGCACCAGAATCCGGCGGTCGGACACCCGCAGGCGGACGTCCGCCGGCGTCAGCCCGAACGCTCGCGCGATGTCGATCACGGCCGCCATGATCTCGGCATCGGCCGCCGGCCCTGCCTCGCCGATGATGTCCATGTTGAGCTGGAAGTGCTCGCGCAGGCGCCCCCGCTGCTGCCGCTCGTAGCGGAACAGCTGCGGGATCGCGAACCAGCGGATCGGCTTCTTGAGCGCTTGCGCCCGCGCGCCCACCATGCGGGCCAGGGTCGGCGTCATTTCGGGCCGCAGCGCCACCTGGCGCTCTCCCTTGTCCTGGAACGCATACAGCTGTTGCACGATCTCCTCGCCGCTCTTCCCGGTGTAGAGCTCGAGCGGCTCGAGCGGCGGCCCGTCGTATTCCTGGAAGCCATGACGCCGCGCCACGTCGCGCCAGGTGGTGAAGATGTGATTGCGGAGAGCGAGTTCTTCGGGGTAAAAGTCGCGAAACCCTGGCAGGGCTTGTCCTTGCATCGCAACAATTTACGCGACCGGCGCGAAGCCGGGCAAGCGGGCCAGCGCGTCGCCGACGGTGTGAAACGATCCGGTGACGATCACGCTCGCGGCGTCGACGCCGACCCGCTCGAGCGCGCGCTCGAACCGCGGCTCGAATTCATGCGCCACCGTGAGTCTGCCCAGCTCGCGCTCCAGCCGGCCCAGGTCCCAGCGCCGCTTCTCGGGCGCGGAGTCGGGCACGGTGAACACGAACGCGTCGACTTGGGGCGCGAGCGCGTCGATCATGCCAAGATAGTCCTTGTCGCCCAGCACGCCGACCAGGGCGTGACGGGGACGCGGCGGGTCGCAGTCGCGCAGCGTGTCCGCGAGCACCAGGGCCCCGTCCGGATTGTGCGCCACGTCGAAGATCCATTTGCCGCGCACGTCGAACCGGCCGGGCACGTACGCACGGCCGAAGCTCTCCGGCCAGGTATCGCCGGCCGGGCCGAACGGCGGTGGCAGGCGGTTCAGGGCCTCCAGCGCCACCCACGCATTGGTCTGCTGGTGGCGGCCGAGCAGGCCCAGACGGCGGGTGGGGGGCCGCGTCGTGTCGACGAGGATCACGGGGGCCGCGCCCCGCCGGCCGGCCTCCGCGGCGAGCTCCGCTCGCACGGCCGGGTCCCGCTCCCCCGTCACGAACGGGACGCCGGGCTTGGCAATGCCCGCTTTCTCCCGGGCGATCGTCGCGAGGTCGGTGCCGAGGTAGTCGGTGTGCTCCCGCGCGATCTTGGTCACCACCGACACGAGCGGCGTGATCACGTTGGTCGAATCGAGCCGTCCGCCCAGTCCCACCTCGATGACGGCGACATCGACACCGCGCGCCGCGAGGTCGGCGAAGGCGATGGCCGTCGTCGCCTCGAAGAAGCTCGCGTCCAGGCGCTCGATCTCGGACTGCAAAAAGCTCGTCCATTCGGCGAAGGCGTCTTCGCCGATCGGGATGCCATCCACCTCGATGCGCTCCCGCACCGACACGAGGTGCGGCGACGTGTAGAGCCCGACCTTGAGGCCGCGGGCACGCAGCTCCGCCGCCACGAACGCGCAGGTCGACCCCTTGCCGTTGGTTCCCGCGATGTGGACGGAGGGGAAATGCCGCTCGGGATGGCCGAGCACGTGCAGGAGCCCCTCGGTCGGTCCGAGGCTCCATTTGATGCGGCTTCCTTGTCGTGCGAAGAGAAAGCGGCAGGCGTCCTCGAAGGACAGCAGGCTCAGTCGGCAGCCTCCGCCGGCGCCCGGCCCGCCATGTGGCGCAGCAGCTGGCCGGTGGTGTCGCGCAGCTCGCTCCGCGGCACCACGGCGTCCACCATGCCGTGCTCGAGCAGGAACTCCGCGGTCTGGAAGCCCTCGGGCAGGTCCTGGCCGATGGTCTGCTTGATCACGCGCGGTCCCGCGAATCCCACCACCGCTCCCGGCTCGGCCAGGATCACGTCTCCCTGCATGGCGTAGGAGGCGGATACGCCGCCGGTGGTCGGGTTGGTGAGTATGGAGATGAAGGGGACGCGCGCGCTC
>Ga0209155_1000973_pt1 | contig 13544 bp, 8 predicted proteins | sample GraSoiAngelo_122_FD_185879 | JGI IMG/M metagenome (GOLD analysis project Ga0209155, IMG submission 185879) | Grasslands soil microbial communities from the Angelo Coastal Reserve, California, USA - 14_0927_02_20cm (SPAdes) (version 2) | ecosystem: Environmental > Terrestrial > Soil > Grasslands ... | reverse complement strand
GGCATCATCGGCGGGTTCCGCGGCGACTTCTCCGATTCTCTCGAGAACGAATGGCTGTGCGCGCAAGTGCTGCGCGAGCTAGACCTTCCCGTGGCCGATGTGGCCATCGCACGCTTCGGCGAGCAGCGTGCACTCGCCGTGACCCGCTTCGACCGACGCTGGATGGGTGTCGACCTCGCAGACGTCCAGAAAAAGCGCTTCAAACCGTCCAACGGGACCTGGATCGCACGGCTGCCGCAGGAAGACCTCTGCCAGGCCTTAGGACTCCCGCATACGCTCCGCCACGAAGCCGACGGCGGACCCTCCATCTCTGACGCGCTCGCGTTGCTAGCCAACAGCGAGCATCCCGCGCGCGACCAGACAACCTTCGTGCTCGCACAGCTCGCCTTCTGGCTGCTTGCAGCGACCGACGGACATGGCAAGAATTTCTCTCTGTACCAACAGGCGGGTGGCATCTACGGCCTGACGCCGCTCTATGACGTCTTGTCCGCATGGCCGACCATCGGCCACGGCAAGAATCAGCTCGCGTTCGAGAAGGCCAGGCTCGCCATGTCGTTGCGCGGCCGGCGAGCCCATTACCGCCTGAACGAGATCACCGGGGGCCACTGGCACGAGCTCGCCGAACGAACCGGAGTTCCCGGCCTTTGGGCTCGCATGCAGTCGTTCATCCAATCAGCGCCCCCGGCCCTCGAGCGCATCGAGAAGCACCTGCCGCGCGCCTTCCCCGAGCGCCTTTACACCACCATACGGGACGGCGTCCGCGGCCAGGTCCAGCGCCTTGCGCAGACCGCCGGTGGCTAAGCCGCTCAAGAAACGCAAGCGCATGCTCGCCACCCGTAGGCCACCGCACAAGCGACATGGATGGCACCCATGGCCCGCAGGGGATTGGATTCCAGAAGCCCGATGACACCGCGCATCACCGCGCTCGTCAATTCGCGCTTGGCTAACGCGGAAGTGTCGAGGAAGAGCTTCACGCCGAGTCGGCGCGATCCTTGAGCACCTCGCGACTCAAGGCGAGTCCCTTGATATCGAGCGGCGCATCGTAGGCGGCGCGGCGGCGATCGAGAAAGATCTTGAGCAGGTCCGGGCGCAGCCCGTGAAGCGCCGCCCGCGCAGTCATCTCCCCGTCGGTGCTGACCAGCTGGTATACGGCCGTGTAGGCGCGGCCGGTACGGGTGTCGGGAGCCAGCGCCGGCGGAACGTGGCTCCTTTGCGCCAGGTCGGCGATCAGCAGCCACGCCGGAAAATCCTCCGGCGGCAGCTCCACGTCGGCGCTGATGAATTCGCGCCAACGCTGCGCGATCCCCTCATCGCCCGGCGCACGTGCCAGCGTCTGCGCCGCCGTTTGTGGATGCTCCCAGCACAGGCGCGTCCACAGCCGGCGCGCGGCCTCGCGGCGGGATTGACGCGCATACGCCTCGGCGAGGCGCACCAGGAGCAGGGGGTGTGCGCGCGCATCGAGCTCCGCTTCAATGGCGAGCGCCACCTTGTTCCAGGCCTGTGCCTGCGCGTGTGCGTAGCTGGCGTGCAAATTCGGGCAGCCGGGCGTGAACAAGCGACCCTCCAGGCGCCCGGCCAGGTCCGCCCACAAGGGCGCCACATAGTCCCGGGCCCGCGCGCCCAGCGTGCGTACTGCCAAGGGGACCAGGTCCTCTTCGAGTTCCCGCAGCCGCTCGGCAGGCGGGGTGGAGCACGGCCCGGCCGCCCGGATCAGACGGTGATAATCCTCGACGAGCCCCTGCGTGTCGGGCAGCTCGCTCAGGCGCTCGAGTGCGGTGCGAGCCGCATCGAATCGATGTTCTGCCAGCGCGCGGTGCAGCGCCTCCAGGGCGAGCGTTCTGGCGCTGTCCAGAAACAAATCCCCCTGCCGGCGGTCGCCGGGCCGGACGAGCCGCTGGCGGCACAGCTGCACCAGGGTCTTTGACGGGCCGATGGACAGCGGCCCTTGGTCTTGATCCCACGCGGTCGGAGGACAGGGCTCGATGCTGAGGTGCTGCTCGGCCGCGTACGCCTGCGCGTGCGCCAAGGCCGCGGTGACTTCCTCAACGGGAATCCTCAGCGCCGACTGCAGCTCCCGCCGCCGCCGCTGCCGCCATTCCCGGTAATCCGCGTAGTCCAGGCAGCCCATCGCGAGCAAGAACTCCAGAGGATCGAGCTCACCGCGCTCCAGCACCAGCCGGTCCACGGTCGACAAGCATCGGTGGCGAGCTGCGCTGTCCATGAACAAGAGCGATTATTTCACGCCAGGCAAGCTGTGAGCTGGCTGCTCGATACGGATGTGCTGAGCCAAGCCGCCAAACGAAAAGGCCACGCCGGGGCGCTACCCCTCCGCCGCACGCAGGATGGCGGCCAGGCTGCGATCGACGTCCGCCTCGGTCGTCGCCCACGATGAAACGCTGATGCGCATCGCCGTGTGGCCCTGCCAGAGCGTGCCGCCGCACCAGCAGGTCCCGTCGCTCTGGACCCGCGCAATCACCTCACGCGTGCGCTCGGCGCTGCCGAAGGACACCAGCACCTGGTTCAGCACGACCTCGTTCAGTATCCGGTGGCCGCTTTGCGCCAGGCCCTGGGCGAATCGCTCCGCGAACCGGCAGGTGCGCTCGATGAGATCCGCAAGTCCCGCGCGACCCAGCTGGCGCAGCGCAGCCCACACTTCGATGCCGCGCGCCCGGCGCGAGAAGTCGGGCGTGTATTGATAGGGAATGCGGTCCTCAGCTTGCGCGAGGTAGGCGCCACCGACGGCCATCGCCGCGCGCAGCGCGCCGGCATCGCGCGTGAACACCAGGCCGCTGTCGTAGGGAACATTCAGCCACTTGTGAGCATCGGTGGCCCACGAGTCGGCCTCTTCCGTGCCTCGGGCGAGATGCGCCCGAGCCGGAGCCGCCGCCGCCCACAGCCCGAATGCCCCATCAACATGCACCCAGGCACCCTGTTCCCGGGCGCGCCGGCAGATCCCGGCGACGGGATCGAAGGCGCCGCTGTTCACATTGCCGGCCTGCACGCACACGATGGTGCGCTCGGTGACCGCTGGCAACTCCTCGAGCCGCATCCGCCCCTGGGCATCGCAGGGCACGCTCACCACCCGTTCGCGCCCAAGACCAGCCATCGACAGGGCCTTTTGCACGCTCGCGTGGACCTCCTCGCCCACCACGACGGTGATCGGCGGCGCGCCGAAGAGGCCCTGGGCCTCGACATCCCAGCCGGCGCGCTCCAACAGGGCGTGCCGCGCGGCTGCGAGCGCACAGAAGTTGGCGGCCGTGGCACTGGTCACGAAACCGCCGGCACTGTCCGCGGGCAGCTGAAAGAGCCCCTTCACCCAATCGAGCGCAACCTCCTCGAGCCTGGCGTTGATCGGTGAGGTGACGACCAGCCCGCCGTTCTGGTCCCACGCGGACGCAAGCCAGCTTGCGGCCACGGTCACCGGCAGCGAGCCGCCGATGACGAATCCGAAGAACCGGCCTGCGGCGGAGGCCATGGTGGCGGGCGAGCCGAACTCATCGAGCTCGGCGAGAACCTCCATGGCGCTCGAGGTGTGTTCCGGGAGCGGGCCATCGAAGCGGGCGAGCGCGGCGAGCGCCTGGGGGGAGGGTGCGACGGCGCGCGCATCGAGCGTGGCGAGGTATTGCCGGGCTCGTCGCGAAGCCTCATCGAGGAGATCACTCACTGGAGAATTCTATATCGACCGGGTGCAGATCGGACTGTTTCTCACGCCCACTGGGGTTCCCGGCCGGCTTTCCATTTGATGCTGCAGCCGACGCTCGGCGTCTGCTCCGGCGGCACCGCCCCGCCGCGCAGCAGCGCCTCGACGGCCGCGCGCAGATCCGAGCCCGTGACCGCAATCCCGTTCCCCGGCCGGCTGCCGTCGAACTGCCCGCGATAGACGAGCCGCCGATCGCGATCGAACAGAAAGAAATCCGGCGTGCAGACCGCCTGGTACGCGCTCGCCACCTCCTGCGATTCGTCATACAGGTACGGGAAGCCGAACTCTTTGAGCGTCGCGATCCGCTTCATCTCGGCGGGCGCATCCGCGGGATAGCCCGCGACGTCGTTGGAGCTGATCGCAACGATGGCGAGGTCTCGCGGAGTGAAATCGCGCGCGAAAGCGACAAACCCATCGAGGATGTGTGTGACGAACGGGCAGTGGTTGCAGATGAAGGCGATGAGAAGCGCCGGCGATGAGGCGAAGTCCTCCAGCGCGATGGTCCGGCCGCTCACCGTATCGGGGAGCGCAAAGTGCGGGGCCGCCGTGCCGAGGGGCAGCATTCGGGACTGTCGTCGCGCCATGGTCGTTGCTCGCTTCCGCTTCGCCTGCTGCGTCGCGCTCACGCCCCCGATCGCTAATCGCGATCCGCCTGGATCGAATCGTCGACTGCGCATGATAGCGCGACCGGGCGTTGCCTCGGCCAACCTGCGAGAGCACGGGCTTGGGAATAGGTGACGTGCGCCAGGCTGCATGAGCCTGCCCAGAACGGGTACCCGCCCCCGGCGCTGAACAAGACGGGTGATTTGGGTGTCGCCGATAGTCGCCCTCCCGCCGCGGCGGACGGTCCGTCAGGGCGACGCGCCGCGCGTGAGCTTGCCGTCGAGGAATGCCGCCGTCGCCGCGTACGCGCGCAGCCACGACGCGTGGCGCAGGAAGCCGTGGATCTCGTCCGGAAGCACCAGCTCCGAGTAGTCGACACCCTGATGACGCAGCGCCTCGACGAGGCGCACCGATTCCGAGAAGGCGACGTTGTGGTCGTCGTCCCCCTGTATGAGCAGCACCGGTGAGCGCCAGGTCGCGATCGAGCCGATCGGCGATGCCGCTAGGGCGGTCGCGATCACCGCCGCAGGCGCATCGAGGCCGTAGAGCGGGACCTTGTCCCGCTCGGTTGCGAGCGTCCAATGATGCCAGTCGTGCACCCCGTGCAGATCGACACCGGCCTTGAAGAGATCGGAGTTCCGCGCCAGACCGAGCGCCGTCATATAGCCCCCGTAACTGCCGCCCCACAGGCCGATCCGTGCCGGGTCGACGTCCGACCGCTCGCGCAGGTAGTCGGCGGCCGCCAGCAGGTCATTGTACTCGCTCGCACCCGCAGCGCCGATGCCGTCGGCCTCGCGAAAATCGAGCCCGTAGCCGATCCCGGCGCGATAGTTGAGCGCCAGCACGAGGTAGCCGCGACTCGCCAGGTACTGGTTGAACGCGTAGGCATTGCTGTAGTAATCCATGTAGTGCCAGCCGGCGAGCATCTGCCGGATCGGCCCGCCGTGCATGAACACCACGGCCGGATGACGCTCGCCGGGGGTCGCGGAGGGCGGCACGAACAGCTCGGCGTGCGCCGCGATGCCGGCGCGCTTCGGCAGCTCGATCGATTCGGGAACGACCAGTGCGGCCGCCGGGAAATCCGCCGGCAAGCCTTCGGCCATGAGATCAACGGGCGCCTTGCCGGGCTCGAGCAGCGCGGCGTGAGCAGGAATGCGGGCGTCCGCGCGCAGGAAGGCGATCGAGACGCCGTCACCGAGCACGGCCGGCTGTGTCTCGATGCCGGTGCCGCGGGTCAGCTGCTCGAGGGTGCCATTCGCGGTGCGCAGCCGCCAGAGATGGCGTCGGTCGATATCCTCGGCATTGGCGGAATAGACGATGCTGCTGCCGTCGGGGCTCGCGGCGGCGTATTCGATCTCGAACCGCCCCGGCGTGAGCAGCTGCGCCTCCCCGCCGCTTGCCGGCACCGAGTAAAAGTGCAGCCAGCCGTCGTTCTCCGCCGGGAACACCAGTTGCGTGCCGCTCCAAACGAGCTGCGCATCCGAGCTCAGCGCGTGAAACACGCTGCCGGCGGCGCGGGGCGCGCGATAAGCCTCGGTGACACTGTGGTCGGTGAGGTTGGCGACCCGGATCGACCAGGAGTCTCCGGCGCGGTGCGGGATGAGGCCGACCTCGTCGTGCCTCCAGGGGAGGCGCAGAAACGCGAGACGGGTTCCGTCGGGCGACCAGCGGGGCTCGAGATCGAGGGAGAAGCTCGCGTCCACCCAACGCAGCGCTTGCTCCGCAAAGCTGTACACGCCGACAAAGCTGTGATCACCCCGGTTGCAGACGAACGCGAGTCGGGTCCCGTCGGGTGAGAAGCGGAGCGAGTCGACTTTGCCGCGCGTGTTGAACAGCTGCTCGGACTTGGCGCCCCGGCGGGGCGCGACGCTGAATACCTTGCCTTCATGCAGGTAGAGGATCCGGTTGCCGTCCGGGGAGGCGACCGGTGCATGCCCCTCGCCGAGCTTGACGGGCTCGCGGCCGCGGAAGTCGACCAGGTAGACCGTCTGCACGACCCCGGCCGTGATCTGTGCGGGGTTCGGCGCCGGCTTGTCCGGGTAATCGGGGTCGCCGCCCCGAACGAAAAGCAGGGCATCGTGATGTGGAACGAAGGCGAGGTCCTCGATCGCGAGGCCGTCGTCGACTGCATAGTGCGTGAGGGCGCGCGCCGTGAACCCCGCGGCTTGCGATGGGGCGGCGAGCCATACGTTGCTCCGACCGCGGGAGTCGCTGACCCAGGCGAACTCGCGGCCCGCAGGAGCGGCCACGATGTCGGAGGCAAACGGGGCGCCCAGGACCTGCTCGATCGTGAAGCCTGACGGATATGCTGTTGAGCTCACGAGCAGCCACAGGGCCGCGGTCGCGGGCGGTGCGAGGCGCGCAACGATCATTGGATTCTTCCTCGGGGGCAGGGGAATCGGAGCCGCGATTCTGCCACGTCAAGCGCCTAGTTTTTTCGCAAGGTCCTCGGTCGTACGTGCCACCACATCGACCAGAACTTCGAGCGCACCACCACACAGACCCTCAGGCCCAAGGATCGGCGACTAGCGACCGCATCGGTCGGACGCCTTCGGATAGCTAGACCCGCTCTCCAGATTTGACGTGCAGGCACAGGCGGTGGCACCTCGAACTCAGCGGATGGTCGAGCTCAAGACCCATCTCCCTGTAGGCGCTCGTGAAAAGCTTTGACCAGCTCAGGCTCGTGGGTGGGCATATTCGATATTGATCTCCGGCGAAGAGTACATACAGCAACCGCGCCGGCTGCTCACACGCGTTCAGGAAGTGCAACACGGCCAATCGATTGGCCAACTGGTAGTACTGGCCTAGCCATTGATCTTGGAAAGACTCCCAGTTTCGCACCTGCTTAGGGCAAAGGGCGCCAAAGGTGCTCCGCAGGGCCTCTGTAATGCTCTGTCGACTCCTGCCCGCTGCGCCGCAGGCCGCCCCCGGTGAGGAGAACTCCTTTGTGTGCGCCTTGGCTTCGACCAATAGCCACTCCTTCCTTGATGAGCCCTTGAATCGAACGTGGCCAACTGCGTCCCAACTCGGCATTCCACGACGGTTGAACTTACCGGACTCCGGATCCGGCCAGAAGCTCTGCCAAGCCGCACCGCCGTGATCGGCCAGGAAGTCAACGCTGAGTATCTCTCCGTCTCGAGTTGGCGCTGCGGGCTTGAAGGGGAAGTCCAGCCATTCGACGCTCGCAACTTGTTCGACACCGTCAGCCGCAAGTTGAGTTTCGAGCCGACTGTTTAGGAGTTCCCGGTGACGTCCGAGAAAGCGCAGGAGATGAAACTCACTGCCGTGCCCGACCTGTAACGTACCCATGCAAAACCTCGCTCCTGTAATCGAACTAACGAGTGCAGTATGCAATCACCCACTGGATCGAGCTTCAACCGACGAACGATGTCGTCCTGCATAACCCCTCCCGGGAATCGTGGACTGGGCATGCGTTTTGCGGTTGTGATCCGCGGTGTCGGGCAACCTTGCCGATCGTCTGACGGGCTTACGCAATCTGGGCGACGTGTACTTGCAGGATCCACTTTGCACGGCTGTGAACCTTCCGTCACCTGCAGCGTCTCACGGGCGGTGGTCGAGCACTGCGCCGCGACTAAGACGCGGCGCGCACGGTCGCACTCCCTGAAGCGAGGCTCGTGATCGGCTTAGTACCGGTGTCAGCGCTTCGCCGCTTTTGCGTGCGCGGCCTTTGCCTTCCATACCTTTGCGCGGATCGCGCGCCAGTCGACGCCTTGACGCACCAGCTCGCGACGGAGCGCCTCGATGAGGCTGCGGCTGATGATTGCGCCCGATGCGGTCGGGCGCATGGTTATAGGTGCTGAGGTCGCGACTTGAATCCCGAGTTTCAACAGCCGGTCAGTCTTCTTGCGTTTCTTCATGGAGCCTCCTGCTGACACGCACCACGGTTTAATAGTCCGCCAGCCTGATCAAGGCAATCGTCGAAGCAGCTTTCTGTCGTTTGAACTACCCGAGGACGCAGCAGAGCTCAGTACTCTTACTCCCCGGTAATGGTTTGAATGGTTTACTAATAGCATACGTTTCACTCACAGCGTCTTCGACATCTCCAAATAGCGGCAAAACGCATTCGCCATCTGCATCTGCTCTGGAGTGTGGCACTCGGGTTCGAAGAGTGCTGGAGAGGACACCAGTACGCTCAGACACCGCGCCCGCGAGGTCGCGACGTTGAGCCGATTGAGGCTGTAGAGGAAATTCATGCCTCGCGGAGCGTCTGCGTGTGTCGAGGTCGTCATTGAATAGATCACGATCGGCGCCTCCTGGCCCTGGAACTTGTCGACGGTGCCGATACGTCCACCGGGGATGCGGTCCTGCAGCTCGAACACCTGGGCGTTGTAGGGCGCAATGATCAGGATATCGTCCAACGCGATGGAGTGCTCGGTGCCGTGGCGGTCGATCCATGAGGTGGACGAGCCCAAAATTCCGGCTACGAGCTCTCGAATCACTTCCACCTCCTCCGGTGAGGAGTTCTGATTGCCCTGATGGTCCACGGAGATGTACCGGAGCCCAGTCCCGTGGACTCGGCCCCGCGATCGAACTTCCTGGCGTTCGAGACCCGGAACGGCCTTGAGCCGGCTCTCGTAGAAGAGTTCCGAGGTAAATGCGCAAATGTCGGGATGAAGTCTCCAGGTGTCCTCCAGAAACAGCCCCTGATCGGCGCCGATGGTGAGCTGGCCGTTTAGAACGTAGTCCAGGGCGGACACGCTGGTGCCTTCCGGATGGCTCCCCTGCGTGGGCTGGTCCAGCTGCCGGGGGTCGCCCAGCAGCACCAGATTCCTGGCGGCGTGAGAAACCGCGAGGACGTTGGCGAGCGACATCTGCGCGGCCTCGTCGACGAAGAGGACGTCCACAGCGTCTTGAGCTTCTTCGCGTGCCCAAAGCCAGGCCGTGCCGCCCGCCACGTGGTAGCTGGACCTGAGCGCCTGGAACATCTCCTGGTTGTCGCTCGTAAAGGCCAGATGAGATTGATCGTCCTCCGAGTCGTCGGTCTTCTGGATGCATCGGATGTCGACGCCTGTCTCTTGCGCAGCCTCGGCGACCTCGTCGATGAGTCTACGGATGACCTTGTGACTCGTGGCCGTGATGCCGACCTTGGCGCCCGCTTCCACGAGAGAACAGATCATGCGTGCGCCGATGTGAGTTTTCCCGGTGCCCGGCGGGCCCTGAATCGGCAGGACGCCTCCCTGCAATTTCGGCGCAATTCGCCTCGCAGCGCCGAGCACTGTTTCTTCGGGTCGCCGGAGCGACTCTCCGCCAAGCGGCGGAGGCGCTCTCCTGAGAAGATCGCGCGCCGCCTGATACGGTCCAACTCCGGCGATGCCATGGTTCGCCACGTAATCCCCGATCCGCGCGAGCGCCTCGGCTAGCACCCCGGTTCCGATGACATTGTGAGAGAAGACAGCCTCCGGATGGATCGTGGCGGTGTCCACGCGCTTCTTGACGTCGACAACGCGGTCATCGAGGGAGATCCGTTCCACCTTTCCGAACTTATCGCCGCCCCGCTGATGCAACGGTTCACCGCCCCGGAGCTCGGTTTCTTGCGGAGGGAAGCGATAGCGGTGCACCGGAGCTCTGGCGGTGCCGCCTACCGCTGATACGAACGTCAAGCCCGCGAGGCCCGCCCGCTCCTCGAAAAGGTCTTCGTCAGCCAAGGCCGCCAGCCGGAAGTACTCCCACCAGGCTGTTTTCTCCTCGCGCCGATGCCAGTCGAGCATATAGGCCAGGATCCAGCGGGCGTGCTGATCGGCCGAGCGTTCGCGCGCGTCCGCCGGCACGTCGGGAGTCAGGCGCGCAATGAGTGCGGCGACTCGGGCTTGCCACGCGCCACGGACTTCGCTCACCTCGCCCGTGGGCGGTATCGGGCGCTCGATCACCGCGCCGTTGGCGATCAGGTTGGATCGAACGCCCTCGAGCCAGTCCCGCAGCGCTTGAGCGGAGAGGCAGTCATCACGGTTATAGCCCGCGACGGTGTCCTTGAGTGCGGCAGTGATTGTCTGAGGGTCGCCGACCTCGAGAAGCACTTGGACGGTCGCCAGCGCTTGACTTGCGTCCTCGAGCGGCGTGGTCCGGGTGAACGAGAATAGAGTCTCGAGCTCCTTGATCGAGTAGCGCTCGACGCTCGCTCGGATGCCGTGCCGGACGACCTGGTACAGATCGACAAAGAGCGAGGCGCGCAGCATTCGGTCGATCTCATCTTCCCGCGTGACATACCGACCCATCAGGCGCTTCAGCGCGCTCGGTTCGTAGGGTGCGTAGTGGTAGATATGAAAATCGGGGTATTGCTCCCAGCGCTTAATTGCAAAATCGACGAACTTCTCGAACGCGCGTTTTTCCTGCTCGCGTGACAGTGCCCACTCTCCGCAGTACTTCTGCGTTCCGTCTTCTTGGTTAAAGACGTAACCGAAGAGGTATTCGAGTCCTCCCTCATCGATGAACGGATCGCCTTCCAAGTCCAGGAAGACATCGCCAGGGGAGGGCGCGGGTAGCCGTGCAAGTCCCAGATCCGGGAGCACTGCGAGGGGCTCATAGAGCGTCTTGCCCGCCGCTCTCCCTGCCACTTGAATGCGCGCCTGCTCCCGGACGCGCTCATAGGAATGCGCGGCTCCGCGCTCGGGTTTCCACGTCAGCGGCAGTGGCGTCGTAGCCAGCGCGCCGGTCGTTCCGATGTCTCGGCGTCGCAGCTCACCGATCTGGACTTTGGTAATGCCGGCGACGAGACACAGATGATCATCCGGGCGGCGCCTCGCCGCGCAGGGCGTTCGCCACACACAGACAGGACAGTGTTCGTTCGGTTCCGGGTAGGTGTTTTCGCTGGCCTCGCCGCGCAAGAAGGCCTCGAATCCTTTTTTTGCTTGGCGGTAGTAGGCTCCGAAGGAGGCCGTTCGGTAGCTCTCGGGCGTAAAGCCCGTGCCCGGGGTCACGACGTGCATGTATTCGGGCATTCGTCCCTGAACGGCGGACAGTAGGTCGGAATACAGGCAGAGCTGCAGGATTGTCGCGCCCTTGGTCTCCCGTGCGAGCTTGGTGTCGATGACTTCGTAGGACCAGGTGCCCAATGCGCTAGGTACTTCGACCCGCTTGAGGATATCGGTCCTTCCCGCCCAGCCGTCGCGCAGAAACGCCCCCTGCACGATCACGTGTGCGCCGGCGCGGATGGCGTCGATCGTCTTGTCGACCCTACTTTGATCGATCCCTGCGGGTCCGTCGATCTCGACGACCTCGAATCCCGCTTGACGCAGATGCTCCACGTAGGCGTGTTCATGCGCGAGACCGCGATCGAACAGTGCTTGCAGCAGCGGATCCCAGAATCGTGGCTTTTCCAGCTCACCCCTGGCCACCGCTGTATCAAGCACCGTCAGGTGATGGCAGTCGACGTGGCCGACGAGGTCGGACGCGCTGAATCGGAGGGTTTCGCCGACAATTTGCATTCGTGCCTGCGTCTACGAGCAACCGCCACACACGATTGAGCGCTCCTTTGTCCGCGGGGCTAAAGCTCTGGGGAATTTGTCTGCGGCCATTCTGCAGCCAAGCATACCCCCGATTGGAAGGCATGCTCTCTGGATCGCTGGGCACTAGGGGCATCCCGTTGTCCCCTTCAAGCGCTCAAGGCAACGCAACCGCGATCAATCGCCGCTACGACCGGTGCCGACATTCGCTCTCCGGAAATATGTCGAGTCGATTGATCGGCGCAGACGCTCGGCCCGCTAACAGATGCGACGTGCACGCGGTGCCCTATTGGTGATCTGACGCTTGTTGCATACGATCGCACTTGTGCTTTATGCTTTCACTAATGCTTGGCGGTGGACTCCGCACAAGCAGATCAACAATCCAAGCTCTCGGATGGGAGCATTGAGGTAGAACGTATGAACTCATTCATGTTCACGGCGCCGCTCGCCCGGCGCATTCCAGATCCCTCCTTCAAAAGCGCCCACGGCCTCGAGCGGCATATATTCGTCGTGCCCGTCGGCTCGATGCCCCGAGACTTGCCCCTTGATCCCAACGCGCGCAGACCCAACACGAACAGGCGTGTTTACCGCCTTGTCGAGCAGAGCCTTTTGAACAAGAGCGGCGAGGCGGGCACGTTCCATTTGAAAAACAAAGGTATCACGATCATCGCGAACCGCGTGGAGGCTCGTGGTGGCGACAAGTACGAGGTGATCCTCGGTTCTGGCCACGGAATCGTCGACGGAGGCCACACTTACACGCTAATCACCGAGAACCTCGAGAACCCCGAGTTACCCAAAGACCAGTTCGTCAATGTCGAAGTTCGGATTGGGGTCCCCGATGGCTGGATTGCCGATATTGCCCAAGGCTTGAACACCTCCGTTCAAGTGCAGGATATGAGCCTGGACAACCTGCGGGGCTTATTCGAGTGGCTTAAGCGCGCCATCGCGAATGAACCTTACGCAAAGGCTATTGCCTGGTCAGAGAACGACGACGGTGAATACGACGCCCGCGATCTCATCAGCCTGCTATATGCGTTCAACGTCGAGCTCTGGCCGAACAACAAAGGCTCCGAACATCCGGTCGCGGCGTACGAGAAAAAGTTGGTGACCCTGAAGGCGTTCGAAGAGACTTCCGAATCTTTTAGGCGCATGGAGCCGATCGTGAGGGACATACTCCGCCTGCACGATGTAATAGCGAAAGAGGGCCCCGAGATCTGGAACGCAGCCAATCCCGGCGGACGGGCGGGTCACCTTGCGTGGGTCGACTACCGCGAGAACAAGAAGCGACCACATACGTTCTACTTTTCGGGCGGCACGAGCGATAAACGTCTCTTCGACGGCGCGCTATATCCGATGCTCGCGGCTTACCGCTGGTACGTAGAGACAGACCCTCGGACGTTGAAGATGCGCTGGAGGGTTCCATTTTCAGAGGTGCTCAAGGCCTTTCGGGAGCGCGATTCGAAGGAGTTGCTGACAGCAACCAAACAAAAAAGCGACGAGCTGGGTCGCAACCCGAATGCGATCGGCAAGAGCCGGCCCCACTGGGCAGGACTGCACACCATCGTGGTCAAGAATGACCTGATGAGCCGGTCGGCGAACTGATTTGCTTTGTGCCGGCGGCTATTTGGCCGCCGGCCTGGTCGGCCGCTGGCTACGCCAATTGGCCCGAGCGCGCGTTCGCCACCGCCATCCCGGAATTTAGGAATTTAGCCAATAGCGCCAGCGCTCCAGCGCTGCCGGGAGGGCATCGTCAAACTTCGTTCTGATATGGCGGTGACGGC
>Ga0209155_1000969_pt1 | contig 13551 bp, 8 predicted proteins | sample GraSoiAngelo_122_FD_185879 | JGI IMG/M metagenome (GOLD analysis project Ga0209155, IMG submission 185879) | Grasslands soil microbial communities from the Angelo Coastal Reserve, California, USA - 14_0927_02_20cm (SPAdes) (version 2) | ecosystem: Environmental > Terrestrial > Soil > Grasslands ... | reverse complement strand
GGCGACATGCGCGCCCATTGCGGCAACAGCCCCGGCGGGCGCGCCACCGCCGCGGCCTTGTCACGCGCCGGGGCGCTCTCCTGCGGCCCCTCGATGCGCAGCGCCGTGCCACACCAGCCCTCGCGCTCGCCGATCAGCGCCCGCGTATCGAATGGCGCCTTGTCCGCAATCCCGCTCCAACCGCTCTGACACAGCGCATGCCAGGTCGTCCCATCCTTGCTCGGCTTCTTCGTTTCCCACCCGCAGACATAAAGCCGGTCCTGCGCCCGGGTCAGCGCCACATAGAGGAGCCGTCGATACTCCTGCATCTGCCGGGCGCGAAATTTTCCCCGCTCGCCGGTGTAGAACGGGGCTTCGAGCGCCTTCCTCGCGCACCACAGCGGCAACGCGTCGTCATCGCTCCACAACAGGCGCGGCGGCCAGTCGGGTAATTGCAGCGTGTCGGGCAGGAATACGATAGGCGCTTCCAGCCCCTTCGCGCCATGCACGGTCAGGATGCGCACCTCGTCGCGCTGGCGCTCGCCGAAATCGCGCTTGACCTCGATTCCGCCGGCCACGAGCCAATGCAAGAACCCCTGCAATGACGGCACATGCTCGCGCTCATAGGTCAGCGCCAGCGCGAGGAACTCCTCGACCGGATCGCCCGCCTCGGGGCCCAGCCGCTCCAGGATCGCGCGGCGGCCGCCCCCGGCGCCGAGGATCTCGGCGTAGAGCTCGAATGGCGGCACGTAATCGGCGCGGGCGCGCAATTCCGACAACCGCTCAGAGGCCGCGTGCATGACGAGGTCGCCCCCGGCAAGTTCGCGCATCCGGTGCCACAGCTTTTGCCCTTTGCCGCGGCTATGGGCCACCTGAAACAGCTGCTCTTCTGAAAAACCGAAGAGCGGCCCTTTCAGCACCGCCGCCAGATTCAGATCGTCTTCCGGCAACAGCAGGAAATGCCCGAGCGCGATCAAATCCTGCGCCGCGAGCTGCTCGGTCAGGACGAGCCGGTCGGCGCCGGCGACCGGCACGTTCCTCTCTTTCAGCGCGCGGATCAGATCGGTGACAAACAGATTGCGCCGCCGCACCAGCACCATGATGTCGCCCGGGCGGATCGCGCGGTCGCGTGCTTCCAGCCGCTCACCCTTCAGGAGCCAATCGGCGATTGTCGCCGCGATCGCGTTCGCCAGCCGCGTCCGCGGCTCGACGCTGCGCTGGCGTGCCCCGGCAAGCGCCGGCAAATCGAGTTCTTCATCGGGATCGGGCATGACCGGCGGCCACAATTCGACGCGGCCGGCGTGACCCTCGCGTGCCGCGACATGCCGGATTATTGCTCCGTCAAGCGCGACCCCGTCGGCCGCCGCCGTGCCCTCCCGGAACACCGCATCGACCGCGGCCAATAGCGGCGCCGTCGCGCGGAACGAAATCTCCAGCGGCACGGTGCGCCAGTGCTGCTGTGCCGCGGTGACGCGCGTCTCGAAATGCTGCCGCATCGCGACAAAGGCGCGGGGATCGGCGCGCTGGAAGCTGTAGATCGACTGCTTTGCGTCGCCAACCGCGAAAACCGTGCGGTTGCGCTCACGCCCCACGCCGCCCTCGCCGGTGAAAAACTCGTCCGCGAGCGCTTTGACGATGTCCCATTGGTCGGGGTTCGTGTCCTGCGCCTCGTCGATCAGGATGTGATCGAGCCCGCCATCGAGCTTGAACAGCACCCAAGGCGCGATCCCCGGCCGCCGCAAGAGTTCGAGCGTCTTCACCACGAGATCGTCGAAATCGAGGAGCCCATGCAGTCGTTTGCGTTCTTCATAGGCGCGCAAAACGGCATCCCCGAGCCGGATCAGCGCGATCGTCGCCTCGACCATCATCGCCCCGGCGCGCTGATGCGTGAACCGCAGCATGCGGTGCGCCTCGGTTTCGAGCACGGCGCGGGCATCGCCGGCTGCCCTGTCGTTGGCGCTTTTGGTAATCAGGTTCTGCCGGATCGCACCCTCGTTCGTCAGGAACACGCCGGCATAAGCGTCCAGCATGTCGCGGCGGCGATCCGGCATATCGCACCAGCGCGCCACAACAGCGCCGCGCTTCTCGTCGTTCGCCGAGCCGCCGATCAGCGCCGCCGCGGCGATGCGCAACCCCGCCTCGTCGCAGGCGCCCGCCGCGCAGAATGCCTCGATCAGCTGATCGGGCGTGATGTCCTCGGGCACCGCAAACACCGTGACGAGCCGCGTTCGCAACACGACCTCGCCAGCACCGAGCGCGGCGCGCAATTTGCCCCGCTCCGCGGTCATCGCCGTCAAGAGCCCGGTAAAGCGGTCTTCCTGGATGTAGCGCGCGATCACCGCCAACGCTTCGGCGAGCGCTGGGGCGCGATCGTCGCGCGCCTTTGCAATGACGGTTTCGGCGGCCTCGGCCAGCGCCTCCGCGGCGCCGCGCTCGTCGAGGACGGCAAACTCCGGCGGGACGCCGGCTTCAAGCGGAAAGCGCCGCAAGAGCGACTGGCAAAAGGCGTGGATCGTCGCGATCTTGGCGCTGCCCGGACTATCGAGCACGCGCGCGAAAAGCTGGCGCGCCAGTGTCGTCTCGTATTCGTCCGGCATCCGCCCGATCAGCGCGGCGAGTTCTTCGTCGAGTTGCCCGGGCGGCAATGTCGCCCAGGCGGCGAGGCGCGCATTGACCCGGTTCGCCATCTCGGCCGCCGCGGCGCGGGTAAAGGTCAGGCAGAGGATCCGCGCCGGGTCGGTGCCGTCGATCATCAAGGCGAGCAGCCGATCGGTCAGCACCTTGGTCTTGCCGGTACCGGCCGAGGCCGACACCCACACCGATGCCTCGGGGCCCAATGCCTGACGCTGGATCGCGGCGGCTTCCCCGGCTCGAGTGATGGCGGCGCGGCTCATAGCAGCTCGTCCTCAGGATCTTCTTCGAGGCGTTCGAGATGCTGGTAATCGGAATAGCGCGGCTTCCAGCGCAGGATGGGCACCGGCAGATACGGCGTCGCCGGATCGTCAAACCGCGCGACGAGCTCGCAAAGCTTTGCCATCGTCCGATCGATCAGCTCTTGGGGATCGTCCTCGCCGAGCGCCTTGCGCTCGCCCGCCGGCTCGCCGCCCGACAGCCGCCAATATTCGAGCGCCGCCGGGATCCCGGCGATGCCCTCGAACCCGCCGGCCCGCGCGATCGCACCTTCGAGCGGCAATTGCACCGCGATGCTATTCTCGATTTCCGGCTTCGACGGCAGCGAGCCGGTCTTGTAATCGAGGATCGCGACCTCGCCCGAGCGCAGGCAATCGATCCGGTCGGCGATCGCCGTCACGGTGAAGGGGCCGGCGGGCGCCGCGATGGCCAGCTTGCCTTTCATCTCGCTGATGCTGTCGGCGATATCCGCGCGTCGCAGCATCTCCTGTTCGACAAACCAGCGCGCGATCCGCTGAAAGCGCGGCCACCAAAAGGCCCAGGCTCCGGGCCGCGACAAAAGCGGTGCGAAGCATTCTTGTGCGATGTCGATCAGCGCCGCTTCGGGATCGGCCGGCAGGTCGCGCGGGTATTGTTTGACGAATTTGGCGAGCGCGTCATGCACCGTCGTGCCGAGCTCGGCCGCGCCGGGCTCCGCGTCGAGCTCGTCGAGCGCCCTCAATCTGAGGATATAGCGAGCGTAGACCGCGTAGGGATCGCGCATCCACATCTCGATCTGCGTCACCGGCAATTCGCGCGGCCGCGCCTTGACCGGCGGGCGCGGCGCGACTGGCGGCAGCGGACGCCGCCGTTCGGGCATATCGAGCAGCGCCACCGCATCGTCGATCTCGGGCTCCGGCGCGAGCGCGCCCTCAAGCCCCGTCGCGCGCAGCACGGCGTCGAGTCTGAGCAGCCAGCGCGAGGGGATCGTCGGTACACCCTCGCGCCGCGTCGCGCGTGTCAGCGCCAGTTCGGGCGCGCCGATCGCCTGCATGAAATCGTGCGCGGCGATGCCGATCGCGCGCTCCGGCAGGGCGATGCCGAATTCCTCGCGCATCTGCCGCGACATCCAGGGATCGAAGGCGGCTGGCCCCGGCCAGGTGCCCTCGTTCAAGCCGCCGAGCACGACGAGATCGGCCTGCTGCAACCGCGCCTCGACAAGGCCCCAGATCGCAAGGCGCGGATGACGGCCAAAGGCGGGGCGCACGACGATGCCGGAAGCAAGCGCCTCGAACAGCGCCGGGTAATGCCGCGCGGGGATCGGCGGGAAGTCGCCGGCCGCGTCGATCAGCTCGTGACAGAACCGCGCCGCCGCTTCGCCGTCCGAATCCCGCCACAGCCGGGCGATGCCGCTCTCCTCCTTGCTCGCGGCAAGCCGCTCCGCCGCCGCGATATGCGCCGCCGCGATGTCGGCGATCGTCACGGAGTCGCGCGTCAAGCATTCGACCAAGTCGCCGAGGCAGCGTTCGAGACGATTGATGAAGCGATGCAGCGAATCGTATTTCGGATCGATCGCCTCCCGCAGCCCCTTGAAGCCGGGCGCCGGGCGCGGCCCGCGGATTTTATCTTCGAGCCGCCGCGCGCGGTCGCGGAACCGCTCCGGCATCCATCCCCCGGCCGCGAAAGGATGCTTCAGCACGGCAAGCAGCGGCACCGGCGCCAGACCGCTTTCGGCGGCGTCGAGCACCAGCCGCAGAAAGGCGCCGGGCGGCGTGCGGTTGAGCGGCAGGCCGGCAGAATCGTCGATGTCGATATCCCAGCGCCGCAATTCGGCGGCGACCCGGCGCGCCAATTCACGGTCCGGCGTGACGAGCGCCGCCGTCGCGGCCGGCGTCTCGAGGGTTCGCCGCAGCAGCAGCGCGATCGTCGCCGCTTCGTCCTGCGGGCTTGCGCAATCGTAGCGCGTAACGCCGGCAAGCGTCTCAGGCGGCTCGGGATCAAGCGAGCGCCAGCCATCCGTCATCGCCGCCGGCAGCAATGCCTCGCCAAAAAGCCGCATCCTCGCCTGGCACGGCGAGGCCGGCGCCGGTCCCGACCAATCCCGCACATCCTCGGGAGATAGTTCGAGAAACCGCAGCAACCGCGCGATCAGATGCTGCGGATGCGCCGGATCGCCGGCAACCGCCTCCCACCGCGCGGCATCGATGCCGCGGTCGAGCCCCGGCAGGATCACCGCGCCCTGGTCCAGCCAGGCGACGACGCCGAGCAATTCGTCTAGCGCCGGAAACCCGCCGACGAGCCCGGCCGCGATAACCGGGTCGCGCGGCGGAGTGGCGCGCCACAGCACCGCCTGCCGCCGCAACAGCAGGTTCCGCCGCTCGGCCGCGTCGAGCGCGCCTTCCGCCGCAAGCATGCCCGGCCAGGCCTTTGGCAGGATGTCGAGAAACCGCAGCACCAGCTGCCAATGCGCCGCGAGATCGTCCGGCGCCAATTCGCGCAGCCGGCTGAAATCGGCGCCATCGATCGCCGCTGCGTCGAGGAGGCGCGCCAACGCCGTCGCCAACGCCGCCGCCTGGCCGGGCAGAAGCGGGTTGCCGCTCTCTTCGCCCCAGCGCAAGACGAGCTGCGTCAGCAGCAAGCGGCGGCGCAATTCGGGGATCGCCGGCGGGATCGCCAAGGTCGGATCGTCGGTGCCCTCGCCGCCGCCGAGCGCGATCTCGTCGGCTTCGAGATCGCCGATCGGCCGCAACCGCGGCAGCAAGAGCGGCGCGCCGGCGCCGCCCGCCTCGCCGGACAGTCGCAGAAAGCTTTCGCGCAACGCCCGGGCGGCGCGGCGGGTCGGCAACAGGACGGTCATGCGGGCGAGAGACAGCGGATCGCCCGCCGCCTTATCGAGCAGGCTGCGCGCCAGTACGCCCAGAAACGGCCGATCCGGCGCAATTGTGTAAACGTGCTGCTGCATCAATAACATGCGTCCTTCGACACGCGCCGCAGCTTCGCTGCGACGCTGCTCAGGATGAGGGTGGCTGTTGATGGCATCTAAAGCCTATCCTCATCCTGAGCGCGAGCCCGGTTTCTTGGGCGAGCAGTCGAAGGACGCACTCCGCCGATCCAGCCCTTCGATCAGCCTACCGTTCGATGCGATGCGAGGAGAGGCGCGCGCGGGTCGCGGCGAGGCCCTCGGGCGTCCCGACATGATACCACTCGCCGTCATGCACGATCGCGTGCAGCCGCCCGGCTTCGTCGGCCCGGTCATAGACGCGGTTCAGCGAAAAGCGCTTGTCGGCGATGCCCTCGAACAGCCGCCGATGCAACAGCTGGACGCCGGTGAAGATATAGGGCGCGATCTCCTGTTCGGTGCGCCGGCGCGGCTTGCCGAGCGGGTCGAGAAAATAGTCGCCGCGACCCTCATAGCCGGTCGCGCTGGTCGTCCGCTGCAACAGCAGCACCGCATCCATGCGCGAATCCTCGAACGCGCCGGCGAGCCGGGTCAGGGCGTAATCCTTGCCGTCGAGCCATAAGACGTCGCTGTTGACGACAAAGAACACATCGCCGAGCAGCGGCAGCGCTTTCATGACGCCGCCGCCGGTTTCGAGCAATTCTTCTTCGCGCGAGATCTCGATTTTCGGCTGCCGCCGCGCGGCGAGGCGCTCGACGATCAGCTCCGCCTTGTAATGCACATTGACGACGGCCCGCTCGACCCCGGCGAGGACGAGCCGGTCGATCGCATGATCGAGCAAGGTCTGGCCGCCCAGCTCGATCAACGGCTTTGGCACGGTTTGGCTGATCGGCCGCATGCGGGTCCCGAGCCCCGCCGCCAGCACCATGCCGGATGTCGGAACTGGAATCATCCCACGCCCGCTGCCGGCACGATCCGCGCCGCTTCCGGGAGATGCCGGTCGAGCCAGTCGGCGACGGGCCGCAACACCGGCTCGCGCAGATCCTCTTCGAGGAGCCGCCAGACCCGCGCGATGTGGCCGAGATATTGCGGCTTCCCGTCGCGCCGCCACAGCCGCGTAAAGATGCCGATGATCTTGCAATTGCGCTGCGCCGCGAGGATTGCCGCCGAGCACCGGAACCGCGCCGGATCGAGATCCGGGAATTGCGCGAGATAGCGCCCGGTCATCGCGCTGCGCAGCGCGGCCGGCACGTCGCGCCGCGCATCCTTGAGCAGCGAGACGAGATCGTAGCTCGCCGGTCCGCGCACCGCGTCCTGGAAATCGAGAAGACCGCAGCTCTGGACCGCCTCGCGGCCGGGCAGCAGCATCAGATTGTCGACATGGTAATCGCGCAAGACAAGCGTCGGCGCCGGCAATTCGGCCTGCGGCAGCACCTCGCGCCAGCGCGCGCGATAGTCGTCGCGCACCTTTTCGGCGAGCGGTGCGCCGAGGACGCAGGGCGCGTACCACTCGACGAGCAGCCCCGCCTCGGTCAGCAGCCGCTCCTCGTCATAGGGCGGCAGATCAGGCAGCCTTTCGGCCTCGACGACCCGATGCAGCGCGACGAGCGTATCGATCGCCAGCGTATAAAGCGCGGCTTCATCGGCCCCTTTCGCGAGCAGCTTTGTATAGGTGTCGTCGCCGAAATCCTCGATCAGCAGAAAGCCGTTGGCGCGGTCCTCGGCATAGATCTCGGGGGCGCTGAAGCCGTGCGCGCGCAGGATGCCGGCGACCGTGACATAAGGCCCGACATCCTCCTGGGGCGGCGGCGCATCCATCAGCACGGCGCGCCGCTTGCCATCGAGGAGCCGGTAATAGCGGCGGAATGAGGCATCGCCCGCAAGTACGCTTGGCGCGTTCTCGCTCCAGCCCTGTGCAACGAGAAAGGCGGCCATCGCGCGCCGGCGCTTTTCCTGGCGTTTGTCCCGATGATTGTCGTTGTGAATGGCGGGGCCCCCTTCCGCCATGTCACGCCTCCGCGAGCATGGCGAGCCGGTCGGCCCATTGCGGGCCGGCATCGATGATCGCCCGCCGCGCCTCCGGGGCGGCGCCCGGCGAGCCAACATGCTCAAGCGTGATCTGGAGCCGTCGCATCGGGATTAGCGGGCCAAAGCGCTCCGGCCATTCGATGAGCGACACGCCGTCGCGAAACGCATCCTCGATCCCAAGCTCCCACCCCTCTTCGGGATCGCGCAGGCGGAAACCGTCGAAATGCCAGATCGTCAGCTCCGGCATCTCATAGGTTTGCACCAGCGTGAAGGTCGGGCTCGGCACCTCTTCCTGGCGCCCGGCGCGGGCGCGGATAAAGGCGCGGGCAAAGCTCGTCTTGCCGGCGCCGAGCTCGCCCTTCAGCGCGATGACATCGCCGCGCCGGGCGAGACGCGCCAAGCGCGTGGCAAAAGCCGCCGTGGCGGCTTCGTCATGCAGCTCGATAACGGTCATGATCCCCCGCTCCCTTGTATATCCTAGAGGTCACAAACGGCAAGATTTGCTTAATCAGAGGCTGCATCGGCTCGCGGTAATTGCCCGCGCCTTATGCCGGTGCTAAACGGCGCGGCAACAAACCCGTTCATGACGCGAGGCTCCGTGCCGGCATCCTCGGCCGAGACCCAGAATTGCGATGTCGCGATCATCGGCGCCGGGCCGGTCGGGCTCTTCGCGGTGTTCGAGTGCGGCATGCTCGAAATGCGCTGCGCCGTGTTCGACGCGCTCCCGGCGCCGGGCGGGCAATGCGCCGCGCTCTATCCCGAAAAGCCGATCTTCGACATCCCGGGCTATCCGCGAATCGAAGCGGCCGAATTGGTCGAGCGTCTCGCTGAGCAGGCCGCGCCGTTCAAGCCGCAATTCCATCTCGGCCATGCGGTGACCCGGCTTGAGCCCGGCGAGCATGGCTTCCTTGTCGAAAACCTCGCCGGCCTGCGATTTAGCGCCCGCGCCGTCATCATCGCGGCCGGCGCCGGCGCCTTTGGCCCCAACCGGCCACCGCTCGCCGGCATCGAGGCCTTCGAGGAGAAGAGCGTCTTCTACCTCGTGCGACGCCGCGACGATTTCCGCGGGCGCCGCGTCGTCATCGCCGGGGGTGGCGATTCGGCGGTCGATTGGGCCTTGGCATTGGCCGAGATCGCCGAGCGCGTCACGGTCGTGCACCGCCGCGGCAAGTTTCGCGCCGCGCCGCAATCCGCAGCCAAGCTGCAGCAGCTTGCCGAGGAAGGCCGGATCGATCTCGCCGTTCCGTATCAGCTGCACGCGCTCGAAGGCGATGCCGGGCAGCTCTCGGCCGTTATCCTGGCCGATCTCGCGGGCAACACGCGCCATGTCGAAGCCGATTGCCTGTTGCCCTTCTTCGGTTTGGCGACCGATCTCGGCCCGCTCGCCGCCTGGGGGCTCGACATCGACCACAACCGCATTCGCGTCGATCCCGCCACCTGCGCCGCCTCGCGCGCCGGCATCTTCGCGATCGGCGACATCGCGTTCTACCCGGGGAAGCTCAAGCTGATCCTGTCGGGCTTTGCCGAGGCGGCGCTTGCGGCGCACGCGATCCACCCGCTCGTCCATCCCGGCGAGGCATTGCACTTCGAATATTCGACGACGAAGGGCCTCCCCGGCCGCTAGTAGCGCGATGCAAACGATTGGTTCTGCATCGCAAAAATGTCATTCCGGGATCGCCCAGAGGGCGAGGCCCGGAATCCATGAACACAGGCCTCTGGAATATGGATTCCGGGTTCACCGCTGCGCCGTGCCCCGGAATGACGGCGAACTGCCAGACGTCGGAATTATTGGCTATCGGCGCGAGCGCTACGAGACCGGATCAGACGGGCGAGCCGGTGGCCAGGGCCGCGCGCTCCGCGGCGGCGGCCGGGGGCGGCGCCGCTGGCAGGTGACACGAAATGGTCGTGCCGGCACTCGGCCGCGACTCGATCAACACCGAACCGCCATGCAATTCGATCAGGCTCTTGACCAGGGACAGGCCGAGCCCAGCGCCGGATTCCCGCGCGTGCGGATCGCCGCGCTCGAACTTCTCGAAGACGCGCTCCTGATCGGCCGGCCGGATCCCGACCCCGGTATCGGTGACAGCCAGGATCAACTCGCCGCTGCTCCGGCGCGCCTCCAGCCGGATCGAGCCGCCGGCCGGTGTAAACTTGATCGCGTTCGAGATGAGATTGAACAGCGCCTGCTTCAGCCGCCGCTCATCGGCCTCGATCGTGCCGATCTCGCGCGGGCAGCGCAATGTCAGCGCCAGGTCGCGGTTGCGCGCCCGCTCGCGCGTCAGCGTGATGACGGCCTGCAGCATCGCGCGGATATCGACCGGCCCGGTTTCGAGCGCCATATAGCCGGCTTCGATCGTCGCCAGATCGAGGATGTCGTTGATCAGCGACATCAGGCGGTGGGAGCTGTCGAGAATGCCGCGGCTGTATTCGAGCTGCCGCTCCGACAACTGCCCGAAATACTGGTTCGCCAGGATCTCGGCAAAGCCAATGATCGCGTTCAACGGCGTGCGCAGCTCATAGGAGACATTGGCGATAAATTCGCTCTTGAGCCGCCCGGCGGTTTCGAGCGCCTCGTTGCGCTCGCGCAACACCCGCTCGACCCGCGCCGTGTCGGTCACGTCGAGACAGGTCACGAGCACATTGCCGTCGGGCAGCGGCACCGTCGCCAGCTGCAAGACCGAGCCGTCGCGCCGGTCGAGCAGGCCATTGGTCGGCTCCTGCGCGGTGATATTGGCAATGATCTGCTGCCGCATCGCCGGCCAGTCGCCGCCATCGTCATAGTAGGAGCGGGTTGCCTCGACGAGATCGCTGATATGCGGCTCGCCCTCGAGATCGATGTCTGACAAGCCCCAGATCTTGCGGTAGGCGGGGTTGTGCAGCTTGAGGCGGCCATCGCTGCCGAACAGCGCGATGGCCTCGTAGAGATTGTCGAGCGTCTCGCGCTGCACCTCGATCAGCGTGTTGTAAGAGCGTTCGAGAGCGAGCCGGTCGGTGACGTCCTCATAGACGAACAGGAGGCCGCCCAAGGGATGCGGCGACATCGACACGCTGAGCGTGCGGCCGTCGGGCAGATGCATCAGCTCGTGCTGCGGCTCGATGAGCGATGTGAAGAGACCGACCTGCTGCCGCTTGAACATCCGGAAATCGGCAAATTCCGGGATGCGCCGGCGCTCGCGCAGGCGTTCTAGAACCTCGTCGAGCGAGGGATGGCCGGCGAGCCAGTCCTCTTCGATGCTCCAGAGCTGCGCAAAAGCCGAGTTGAAGAAGCTGAGCCGCTTGTCCGGGCCGTAGATCGCGACAGCGGCATGGATGTTTTCGAGCACCTGGCCGTGCGCGTTGATGTGTCGAGCGAGTTCGCTCTCGGCGCTTTCGAGGTCGGTGCGGTCGACGGCAAACCCGATCGTCCCGCCGGCGCCGTCGGGCAGTTCGCAAACTTCGAGGAGGCGGCGCGAGCCGCCGATGACGATATGCCGCCGTTCGCTCTTGATCGACCCCGCCGCTGCCGCCCGCGCCAATGCCCGCGCCTTCTCGCGGCCAGCTTCGGCAGCCAGCTCGCGGCCGTCGCCCAGCACCGTCTCGCGCAGCGAATCGAGTGCCCCGGCATAGGAATTGTTGCAGTCGATGAGCCGCAGCGTGCGGTCACGCCGCCACACCGGCAACGGGATGGCATTAAAAGCCTGCCGCAAAGCGGCGGCGGCGGCCGCAGCGGTATTGCCGCTTTCTTCGGCGGCGCGCGCCTGCGACACATCGCTCAGCCACAACACGCGGTCGCCGCTCGCCGTCAGGGCTCCGTCGACCCTGTACTCTGGGCCGGCCGACAGGCTGACCCGCTCGGCAAAGGGCGCGCCGGTCTCGCGCAATCTCTCGACCACGGGGCTGAGCCGCGCGGCGTCAGCGGGAGTAAGGGTCGCCAGAAACCGGGAATAGGGCGCGCCGGCGCCGCTGCCGGGCACCGCCCCGACCGCATTCTCCTCGCTGCCGTCGCGCCGCCACCACAGCGCAGCAACGGGCACCGTGTCGAGGACTGCCGCGAGCGCCGCCCGGCTATGTTCAACAGCGTCGCGGCCGAGAAGCGCCTCGCGCAGCCGCGCGCGCGCGCGCAGCCACTGCGCCGCGGCAAGCGCGGCGATCAAAAAACCCACGATCGCGACGACTTCGATCACGACGCGCCTGCCCCGCAGCCGGCGATCTCACATTGAGCCGGCCCGCAACCCCGTTCAATCGATCATCGGTCGTTTTGGTCAAAAAGAAAAGACCACCCCCGCGGTCTGCGCACTAGTACCGGTAATACTCCGGCTTGAACGGGCCGGCTGTCGCCACTCCGAGATAATCCGCCTGTTTCGGCGTCAAGCTGGTCAGCTTGACCCCGAGCTTGTCGAGATGCAGCTGCGCGACCTTCTCGTCGAGATGCTTGGGCAGGACGTAGACCTTGTTTTCGTACTTACCGTGATTCGTCCACAGCTCGATTTGCGCCAGCACCTGATTGGTGAAGGAGGCGCTCATGACGAAGCTCGGATGCCCGGTGGCGCAGCCGAGATTGACGAGCCGCCCCTTGGCCAGAACGATCAGCCGCTTGCCATCGGGAAAGACCACCTCGTCGACCTGCGGCTTGACCTCTTCCCAGACATAGTTGCGCAGCGCGCCGATCTCGATCTCGCTGTCGAAATGGCCGATGTTGCAGACGATCGCGCGGTCATGCATTTGGCGCATGTGGTCGAGCGTGATCACATCGATATTGCCGGTCGCGGTAACGAAAATGTCGCCGATCGGCGCCGCCTCGTCCATCGTCGTGACCTGGTAGCCCTCCATCGCCGCCTGCAGCGCGCAGATCGGGTCGATCTCGGTGACCATGACGCGCGCGCCTTGGCTCCTGAGGCTCGCTGCCGAACCCTTGCCGACATCGCCAAAGCCGCACACGACGCCGATCTTGCCGGCGAGCATCACATCGGTGGCGCGCTTGATGCCGTCGACCAGGCTCTCGCGGACGCCATAGAGATTGTCGAATTTCGACTTGGTGACGCTGTCATTGACGTTGAACGCCGGCGCCTTCAATTCGCCGTTGCGCATCATCTCGTAAAGCCGGTGCACCCCGGTTGTCGTCTCTTCCGAGATGCCGCGGATTTCGGCGAGCAGATGCGGATGCCGGTCATGCACGATCTTTGTCGCATCGCCGCCATCGTCGAGGATCATGTTCGGAACCCAGCCGTCAGGCCCCTTCAGGGTCTGCTCGATGCACCACTCGTATTCCTCCTCGGTCTCCCCCTTCCAGGCGAAGACCGGGATGCCGCGCGCTGCGATCGCCGAGGCGGCGTGGTCCTGTGTCGAATAGATGTTGCACGAGCTCCAGCGCACGCTGGCGCCGAGATGAATGAGGGTCTCTATCAAGACCGCGGTCTGGATCGTCATATGGAGGCAGCCGGTGATGCGGGCGCCTGAGAGCGGCTTCGACCGGCCGAACTCGTCGCGCAACGCCATGAGCCCCGGCATCTCGGTCTCGGCGATCGCTATTTCCTTGCGGCCCCACTCGGCGAGCCCGATATCGGCGACCCGGTAATCGGAAAAACCAGGGTAATCGGAAACTTCAGGCATCGGGCGGCTCCGGGCGGCGAGGGGAAACGGGAAGGCTTTTAAGATATAAAGATATCTTTATGTCGTCAACCGGCGGCGCGCCGCGCACCGTATCGGCGCATCGCGGCTGCGTGTCCCAACTGCAAGAGGAGGCCGCGGTCGAATGACCAGCCGCCGGTGTTAGCCGG
>Ga0209155_1000964_pt1 | contig 13567 bp, 14 predicted proteins | sample GraSoiAngelo_122_FD_185879 | JGI IMG/M metagenome (GOLD analysis project Ga0209155, IMG submission 185879) | Grasslands soil microbial communities from the Angelo Coastal Reserve, California, USA - 14_0927_02_20cm (SPAdes) (version 2) | ecosystem: Environmental > Terrestrial > Soil > Grasslands ... | reverse complement strand
ACCTCGCGCCCCAAGGGCTTGTCGACATCGACCGCTTCGATCGTCAGCGGTTCCTGCACTTTGCGGAAAACGGCGGCCTGCATCTGCATCGGGGGGATCCTCCTGGTGCGAGGATTTGCCGAAAGGGGTGAGCCGTCAACCTACCCGTCTTCTCCTACGCATTCAGAACCGTCGTCCCGGCGGCTGGAAGCGTTGAATGTGCCTTTCAGGGGCCGTGCCGGGTGCGCTATGCCTTGACGACGCTTTGGGAGGATTTGCCGGAATGAGCCGCACCGTCGCCCGCCTGTTGGCTGAAAGCCTCGAGGCGCATGATGTCGACCAGGTCTATTGCGTACCGGGCGAGAGCTATGTCGGGCTGACGAGCTTTCTGCTTGAACGCAATTCGATCCGCGTCGTCGTGTGCCGCCACGAGGCCGGCGCCGGCTATATGGCGGTCGCCGACGGGCGGCTGCGCGACCGCGCCGGCGTTGCGGTCGTGTCGCGCGGCCCCGGGCTGTCGAACGCTATGGTGTCGCTGCACTCGGCCTATCACGACGCGACGCCGCTCGTCATGCTCGTCGGCCAAGTCGAGCGCGGCGATTTCGGCCGCCTCGCCTTGCAGGAGCAAAACTACTCGCGTCTTCTGTCCGATGTCACCAAGCAGGTCATCGAGGTCAACGAGCCGCAGCAGGCCTCGGAAGCGATGGCCCGCGCCTTTCACCTCGCGGAAAGCGGCACGCCGGGTCCGGTCGCGCTGATCCTGCCCGAGGACATTTTCGACGACGAGACCGACGCGGAGCCAGACCTGCCACGGCCGCATGTCATCCCCGGGGCGCGCGGCGCGGATCTCGACCGCCTCGCCGATATGCTGGGGAAAGCCGAGCGGCCGCTCGTGCTCGTCGGCGGCGCGCTATGGTCCGATGCGCTGCGCGACACCAGCGTGTTCGCCGACCTCAATCGGCTCGCCGAGGAATGGGTGCTGCCGATCAGTCCGACGCACCGCCGGCCGCAGCTCTTCGACGCGACGCACCCGAATTACGGCGGCTATATGGGGATCCGCGTGCCGCCGGCCTTGATCGGCGAGATGAAGAAGGCCGATCTGATGGTTGCGCTCGGCGAGCGCATGACCGACACCGTCAGCCAGTCCTACACCTTCCCGAAGGCGCCGCAGCCGCAACTGCCCTTTGTGCACGTCTGGCCGGATGCGAACGAGGTCGGTCGCGTGTGGCGGCCCGATCTCGGCATCCCGGCGAGCCCGCACGAGGTCATCAAGGCGCTGCTCAAGCGCGGCATGCCGAAGGACGCGCCGAAACGCCGCGATTGGGTCGCGGGTTTGAACGCGATCCACAAGAAGCTGCTCGCGAAGGAATGGGAGCCGACGAGCGACGGCGTCAATTTCGCGGCGATCGTCTGCGAGGTCGACAAGCATCTCGCGCCCGATGCGACGGTGACGACCGATGCCGGCAATTTCGGCAGCTTTGTGCACCGTTATATCGGCTTCAGGCAGGGGCAGATCTTTCTGTCATCGGTCGTCGGCGCGATGGGGTCGGGCATGCCGATGGCGGTCGCCGCGGCCTTGCGCCGGCCGGGGACGCAAATCGTCGCGTTTCTTGGCGATGGCGGCGCCTTGATGATGGGTAACGAGATCGCGACGGCCTGCCAGTACGGCGCGGCGCCGATCCTGATCATCTCGGACAACGCCATGTACGGCACGATCGGCATGCATTCTTATGTGCGCTATCCCGAGCGGCCGTTTATGGAGGGGACGCGCCTCACCAACCCCGATTTCGCCGCCTGGGGCCGCTCCTTCGGCGCCGAGGGCATCACGATCAAGAGCGAAAGCGAGGTGAAGGACGGCATTGCCCGGGCCTTTGCGGTCAAGACCAAGCCGGTTGTCGTACACTGCCTCACCTCGGCGATCCAGATGAGCGCCTGGCGCCGCTACACCCGCTCCGAGACGCTGCCGTAGGGCTTAATCCGACAGGCCCATTACGAATGCGAGGGCGACACTTAGGCGAGCCATATCCCCACGTCCCAAGCGACCAATGTGTTGCCCGATCCTTGTACGACGGACCGTAAACGGCTTATCAGCCATGATCTGTGAGCGCGCTCGTAGACCATTGTCGGCGCTCGGTTCGATCGTGACGCGGAAGTCGGCTGCGTCAATCAGGCGCGAAGTCATCTGACAAACGACGATCGAGGGATGGCTGTCAGGAAAAGCATCGGTCTGGACGATGACGGCTGGCCGAGGCTTTCCGTAGTCGCCTGTGACGGCGACCGCGACCACGTCACCCCTGCGCATCGTTATCGAATTCGGAGACCGCCTCGATCCACTTCAGCGCTTCTTCCTCGTCCTCCCGATCGAGATGGGCGACCTGCGCGGCAATCCGCCGGCGGACGGCCTTCGAACGAGCATCGGGGACGACCAGGCGCAACTCACGTAGTCCACGGGCACGCCGCCGCTGTCGCATCGCTCTCATCCTTTCCGCCGGTTCCGCCATGCGCGCCTCCATCCCGCACCGGTAGCGTAACGCGTTACGACCGCAAACGCCACCGTCCTCCCACATGACCCTTCTCTCCTCCTCCGCGATGCTGGCGCCGTTTCAGGTGCGCAGCTTCCGCTTTCAGTGGCCAGCCGATCTCTTGACCTCCTGGGGCATCGAGATGGAGAACCTCGTGCTTGGCTGGTACATCCTGGTCGAGACCGGCTCGGTATTGGCGCTGACGCTGTTCTGGGCGTTGCAATATCTCGGGACGCTGCTCGCGCCGGTGTTTGGCATGGCGGGCGACCGGATCGGGCATCGCACGGTGCTGTGCGCGATGCGCGCCGCCTATGCGCTGGTCGCGGCCGCGGTGACAGCGCTCGCCTGGGCGGAGATGCTCGACCCGGGTTACGTTTTCGCGGCGGCCGCCCTGTCCGGGCTGATCCGACCCTCCGACCAGGGTATGCGCAACGCGCTGATCGGCGAGACAATGCCGGGAGGCGCGCTGATGGCGACGATGGGCGTCTCGCGCACGACCGCCGACTCGGCGCGCATAGCCGGCGCGTTCGCCGGCGCCGGGCTCTTCGCGGCGTTCGGCATGGGGCCGGTCTATGTCGCGATCACCGGTTTTTACGGGCTCGGCTTTCTGCTGACCCTGGGCGTCGCCGGCCGTCGAATTCGCATGGAGCCGGCGTCGGCCAACCGGCCGTCCCTCTGGCGCGATCTTGCCGAAGGCCTCGCCTATGTCTGGGACACGCCCGCCTCGCTGGCCGCGATGTGGCTAGCGTTTCTCGTCAATCTGACCGCGTTTCCGCTGACCAGCGGTCTGCTGCCCTATGTTGCGAAGGATCTCTACGGCCTGGGTCAGACCGGGCTCGGGACGCTCGTCGCCAGCACCGCCTTGGGCTCGCTGCTCGGCTCCGTCGCGGTGAGCCTTGCGGGGCGGGTCATCCGGCCAGCCCGCATGATGATCCTCTTTGCGCTCGCTTGGTATCTGGCGCTGCTCCTTTTCGTCCAGATGCCGGGCCCGGCCGGCGGCCGCCTCGCGCTCACTCTCGCCGGCTTTATGCAGAGCCTCAGCCTCGTGCCGATGTCGGTCATGCTGCTGACCAGCGCCGGTGAACGCTTTCGCGGGCGGGTCATGGGCGTGCGCATGCTGGCGATTTATGGCGTGCCGATCGGGCTGATGATCGCCGGCGTTTTGATCGAGCGCGTCGGCTTTGTCTGGGCCGCCTCGCTCTACTGCGTTATCGGTCTCGCGCTGACGTTATCAATCGCACTTTATTGGCAGGCCGATCTATGGCCGCGCGACGCGCCGGGAAATTGGCGCTGAGGGACCGCGGCCGTCAGGAATTGTAAGAAACCATTGAGCTGACCGGCACCGCCACCCGGTCGCGCCCGTTCAGAAAAGCGAGCTCGATGATGCAGGCGCCGGCGACCGCAGCGCCCCCCTGGCGCCGCACGAGCTCGACCGCGGCCTGCATCGTGCCGCCGGTCGCCAACAAATCGTCGATCACGACAACCCGCTGCCCCGGGCTGATCGCGTCCTCCTGGATCTCGATGGTATCGGTGCCGTATTCGAGGTCGTAGGAATAGCGCACCGTCTTGCCGGGCAATTTGCCCTTTTTGCGCACCATCGCAAAGCCGCTGCCGATCGCGAAGGCGAGCGGCGCCGCGACGAGAAAGCCCCGGGATTCAATCCCGACCAAGAGATCGGGGCGGTGCGGGCTGACCGCCTCCGCGAGCTGCTCGATCGTCGTGCGCCACGCCTGGGGATGCGCCAGCAAGGTTGAAATGTCGTAGAACAGAATGCCGGGTTTGGGGAAATCAGGTATCGAACGGATATGCTGCTTCAAATCCATGGTGACTCCGCGAGGATTACTCGATAGTCGTTCGGCGGTTGCGGCATAACGGCTTTTCCCGTACTTGGGAAGGGTCGAGGCATACCGACCGGTTCGGGTCAGAACGTTAACGGGCATGGCTACAGCAAGTTTTGTCGCATCGGCGGATCGGGACGCGCTGGTCTTTCAGGCGGAAGGCGATTGGCTGCTCGCCACCGCCGCCGAACTTGACCGGCGGCTGCGCGCGCTTGAGCTGCCGAGCGGCCGCGAGGTGGTTCTCGACCTCGCCGGTGTCGAGCGGCTGGATACGGCCGGCGCATGGCTGTTGAAGCGCACCGATAACGAGCTGGCGGCGCGCGGCAACGCCGTCACCCTCGCCAATGTACGTACCAACCTGGCGCCGCTGCTGGAGCAGGTGTGGACCCACGGTGCGGCGCAGCCCCTGCCGCATCCGGTCCCGGCGCACCACACTCTTGCCGGCTTTGTCGCCCGCATCGGCGAGGTTTCGGTGCTCCTGATGCGCCGGGCCTATTCGATCACTGGGTTTTTCGGGCTCGTGATGCTGACCTTTGTCGATCTGGTGCGGCACCCGCGCCGGCTGCGCCTGCCCGCGCTCGTGGCGCAGATGGAGCAGGTCGGCGTCAACGCAATGCCGATCGTCGGGCTGCTGTCTTTTCTGATCGGCGTCGTCTTCGCTTATCAGGGCGCCGATCAGCTGCGCCGGTTCGGCGCCGAGATCTACACGGTCAACCTGCTCGGCATCGCGATCCTGCGCGAACTCGGCGTGCTGTTGACCGCGATCATCATCGCCGGCCGCTCCGGCAGCGCCTTCACCGCGCAAATCGGCACGATGCAGGTCAATGAGGAGATCGACGCGCTGCGCACCCTCGGTCTCAATCCGATCGAGGTGCTCGTCGTGCCGCGCGTCCTCGGGCTCGTGCTGACCCTGCCGCTCCTCGTCGTTTACGCCGATTTTATGGGGCTGCTCGGCGGTTGTCTGATGTCCTGGGCCTCGCTCGGCATTCTGATCCCGACCTTCCTCGACCAGCTGCATTCCGCAATCGGGCTGTGGACATTCTGGGTCGGCGTCATCAAGGCGCCGTTCTTTGCCGCGATTATCGCGCTTGTCGGCTGCTATGAAGGCTTCAACGTCGCCCGCAGCGCGGATAGCGTTGGCCGGCTGACCACACAATCCGTCGTCGAGGCGATTTTTATAGTCATCGTCGCCGACTCCGCTTTTTCGATCCTGTTCTCGCTTTTGAAGATCTGAGCCGTGGCAAACCCCTCCAACGACATTGCGATACGCGCGCACGGCGTCGTGAACCGTTTTGGCGCGCAGACCGTGCATGACGGCATCGACCTCGAAGTGCGCCGCGGCGAGGTCCTGGGCATCGTCGGCGGCTCCGGCACCGGCAAATCGGTACTGTTGCGCACGCTGATCGGCCTGCAGCGCCCGGTCTCCGGACATATCGAGGTGCTCGATCGTGACATCCTGCATCTGCGCGAGGCCGAGCAGCGCGAACTGGACCAGCATTTCGGCGTACTGTTCCAGGACGGTGCTTTGTTCAGCTCGCTGACAGTGGCCCAGAACATCGAGGTGCCGCTGCGCGAGCACTGCCCGATGCCGGAGGCTTTGATGGCGCAGATCGCCGCGACCAAGATCGCGATGGTCGGGCTGCCGGAGGAAGCCGGGGATAAATTTCCATCGCAATTGTCGGGCGGCATGCGCAAGCGCTCCGGTCTCGCGCGCTCCTTAGCGCTCGACCCGGAGATCCTGTTTCTCGACGAACCCACTGCGGGGCTCGACCCGATCGCCGCGGCGGCATTCGACCGGCTGATCGGCGATCTGAAGGCCAGTCTCGGGCTCACCGTCGTCATGGCGACCCACGATCTCGACACCCTCTTCGCGATCTGCGACCGCGTCGCCGTGCTGGTCGACAAAAAAATTCGGATCGGCACGCTGGCCGATCATCTGGAAGACCCCCACCCCTGGATCCGGGCCTATTTCCACGGCCCGCGCGGGCGCGCCGCGCTTGACGGCAACAACCAGCAGCATTCCGCGATTGACGTTGGTTCCCAATCTCTGGCCGGCTTGGCCTGAGAGCGCAGAAACGGGCATATCAAATGGAAACACGAGCACATTATGTCGCGGTTGGCGTCTTCGTGCTGGTCCTGGTCGCGGTCGGCTTCGGCGGCGTGCTGTGGATCGCCCGGACCCAGTTGACGACGCAATACGCCGTCTACGACGTCTATTTCCGTGGCCCGGTAAGCGGTCTCAGGGAGGGCGCGGTCGTCGAGTACAACGGCGTGCCATCCGGCCGGGTCAAGGAGATCCGGATCGACCCCAGCAACGTCGAGCAGATCCGCGTCACCGTCGAGGTCGAGAACAATGTCGTCATCAAGCAGGACGCGGCGGCCAACCTTGAAACCAACCTCCTGAGCGGTGTCTCCTATGTCCAGATCGCCGGCGGTACCCAGGACGCGCCGGTCCTCACCGCCGAAACGGGATCGCGCTATCCGGTCATCCGCGCGCGCCGTTCGCGGCTGGCCAGCGTCACCGCGCGCCTGCCGCAAATCCTGGGGAAGGTCGACGAGGCGGTCGACCATTTGAACGACCTCCTGGGCGAGGACAACCGAAAGGCGATTTCTGTAATCCTCGCGAACCTCCGCACCCTGTCGGACGACTTGGCAACCGATACCAAACCGGCACTGACCGCGATGACCACCCTGCTGAACAACCTCGACCGGAGCTATTCGGAGCCCGGCGGGTTGCGAGAGGGGCTTTCGGCCGGCATCACCGATTTCGACAAGCTCGCCCGCAATCTCGGCGACACCAATCATCAGCTGCAGGCCGCATTGCAGGATGCCCGGCCGGGGCTGCGCAACTTTTCGCAACGTACCCTCACCGATGTCAGCGAGCTCGTGGGCGAGGCGCGGCAGCTGATCGCCGGGCTTGGCCGGCTCGTTGCGGGGCTCGATCGCGACCCGAGCCGGGTCTTGTTTGGCGACCGCCGCAAGGGATACCAGCCGCAATGACCCAGCCTAGGCGCCCGATGGCGCGTTGGTTCGCCCCGGGGCTGGCCATCGGCTTGGCCGCCCTTATCTCCGGCTGCGGCGGGATCTTTTCCGACACGCCGCATCGCCCGCTGTATCAGTTGAAGCCTGCGGTAAATTTCGGCGCGCCGATGCGGCCGATTGCGGCGCAGCTGCTCGTTGCGCTGCCCACCGCGCCGACCGGGCTCGACACCGCCCGCGTCGCGCTGAGCCGCGCCTCGATGTCGCTCGATTATTTCGCTGACGCGGAATGGGCCGACAGCGCGCCTATCATCGTGCAGAGCGCGCTCGTCGACGCTTTCGAGAAGAGCGGCGCGGTCCCCGCGGTCGGCCGCGACAATGCCGGGCTGCGAGCGGATTTCATCCTCGAGACCGAGCTGCGCGACTTTACCGCCGTCTACGATTCGCCGAACAGTCCGCCGCGCGTGACGGTCGCTCTCACGCTCAAGCTGATCAAGATACCCGAGCGCAAGATCGTCGCGCAGCAGCGGGTGATTCGGCAGCAACCCGCGGCCGGAACGACGATTCCGGACATCGTCAATGCCTTCAACGCGGCCCTTTCCGGGACGGTCGAGGAGGCCGTCCGGTGGGCGGTCGGCATTCCCGCTTTGTTGTCGTCGCGCCCATCGGTATCCTGACCCCCTTTCGTTCACGCAGTTAGGCCAGGGGGGCGGGTGAGCCTGCGGCAGCGGCAGCGGATTGCGGCGGCGGTATTGCGCGAGTGCCGGGACGCGCTCGCGCGAGCCAACAGCACGATCCTGCACGAGGCGACCGGGGCGGCCGGCGACATCGCTCCGTGGCGACGCTATCCCGAAGGCGAGGTCTACGATCCTCAGACGCATTGCCAATACTTCTATCATTCGCACGGCGCGCCGGAGCCGGCCGGCAACAGCGAGCCCCCCGAGCACGGCCATTTCCACCTGTTCCTGCGCGCCGATGGCCTTCCCGCCGGAATGACCCCGCTCGTCTTGCCTGAGTTGGCGGTTGCGGATGCGCCATTGCCGCCGCAGTCGGCGCCCTTGAAGCGCGGTGGCCGCGACGAGGTTGTGCATCTCGTCGCTCTCGCGCTCGACGCGCGCGGGGAACCGGTCCGCCTTTTTACGACCAATCGCTGGGTCACCGGCGAGACCTGGTACCGCGCAGAGGATGTGATCCGCATGCTCGATGGGTTTCAGGTGAATGGCGAGGGGTCTGGCGGGTTGCTGAACCGCTGGCTCACCGCAATGGTTCAGCTGTTTCAGCCCGAGATCGGGGTACTGCTGCGCCACCGCGATCGGGCCGTCACGGATTGGCGGTGGCGGTGGCGCAGCAATGTGTTCGAAGATCCGCGGCTCGAAATCACCTCGAGCTTTGCGATCGATCTCGACGCGCGGCTCGCGGTCGCCGAGGATCGCGGCGTCGAACCCGGCTTCAGCGCTGCCGCACCTGCCGGTTATCGCCTGCCGCGGCTGGCGGAGGGTTGGGGCGTCTAAGCCCTATTGCGACGGGGCGTTAGGCGCGCGCGGCGCCAGCCGCTGCCCTTCAAGGCATTCCTTCAGCTTGGCGTCGCGCTTGGCGTTTGCCTCCGGGGTGAAGTCGGGAAAGGCCGTCTGCGCCTGCTGCGCGCATTTATCCGAACTCTTCCAGTTCTTGATGACTTGAACGCCCGGCTGGCTCGCCGCGGCAAGACCGGGCCCGAGGGCAAGCGCCACAGCAAAGACCATCGGCAACAGCGAAACGATACGGCTCATCCGGTTTCCCCTGGAACGGCGGCTCCATTATTATCGCCGGTGCGATCCGGGAGAAAGATGCCATGCTGAAGATCTGGGGACGCTCGAGCTCCTCCAACGTGCAGAAGGTGTTGTGGTGCTGCGCCGAGCTCGATATCGCTTATGAGCGCACCGATTGGGGAGGGCCGTTCGGCGGCAATCAGGATCCCGAATATCTCAAGCTCAACCCCAACGGCCTGGTGCCGACCGTTATCGACGGCGACCTCGTCATGTGGGAATCGAACACGATCTGCCGTTATCTCGCGGCGACCCGCAACGGCGAGCGGCTTTACCCGAAGGACCCGGTATCGCGCACCCATGTCGAGCGTTGGATGGATTGGCAGCTGGCGGTTGTCGGTCCGCCGATGGGTCAATTGCTGTTCGGCCTGATCCGCACAAAGCCCGAGGCGCGCGATCAGGCCGCGATCGAAGCGGCGCGGCGGCGCGCGCTCGCGGCCTGGATGATCGTCGACGACGAGATCAAGGATCGGGGGCCCTATCTCGCCGGCCCCGAATTGAGCCTCGCCGAGATCGTTCTCGGGACCCAGATCTATCGTTGGTTCGCGTTCCCGATCGAGCGCCCCACGCTCGACAATTTGCGCGCCTGGTACGACCGGCTGCGCCAGCGCTCCGGCTTCAAGACGCATATCGAGACGCCGATCACGTGAGCTCGCTCAAGCTGGCGACCGCGGCCAGATACGGGGTGATCCGGCCGGCTCGGGTCCCTGACGTTCGCGTATCTAGCTGGATTGCACCAGGGTAGCCGATACCGGATCGGACCGGTTGGAGCCGTGACCCGCCTCGACGGGCAGCGTCCGGAACTTGTCACCACCAATCGCCGCGCCGTTGTCGACGACCCGGATCGTCAATGGCGCGCGAAGACCGCGCACCTGCACCTCGCGCATCGGGAAAACCTCAAGCGAAACGCCGGCTGTCGTGCCGACGAGGTCCGAGACCACCAATTGGCAATCATATTCCTTGGTGAGGTCCTGCAATCGCGAAGCGATGTGGACGACCTCGCCGATCGCGGTAGTCGTCGCATGCTCGCGGTAACCGAGGGTACCGATGATGACCTCGCCGCCATGGATGCCGATGCCGACTTCGAGCGGTTCCGGTAATTCGTTGGCGAGCGCGTGGTTCATCTCACCGACATGCCAATCAATCAGGCGGGCGGCTTCCAAGGCTTGCGCGCAGGCCTCCTCCGCGCCGGTTTCGGCGCCGAAAATCGCCATCACCCCGTCGCCGATAAATTGGTTGGGCGTGCCGCCGGCCGCCGTGATGGCGCTGCCGACCGCCTCGAAGAACCGGTTCAGGATGAAGACGACGTCAAACGGCAATCGGTTCTCGACGAGCTCGGTCGACCGGCGGATATCGACAAACAGGATGGCGACAAACCGCTCGGTCCCGCTGTCGCTCAGGTTCAACAAACTCTGGTCGGCCATCGTCGTTTGCGGCGGCAAAAGCGGCCAGACGCTGACATCGGCGACAGGCTTGAGCTGGCAGGCTAGGCGAACCGCGCGATCGGCGCCAAGCCGGGCGAGCACCCGCGCCTCGACCGGCGCTTGCGGCGGCAGGCGCTCGAGACCAAGCAGCACGCGCACCCGGCAGGTCGAGCAGCGTGCCCGGCCGCCACAGAGCGAGGCATGCGGAATCCCGGCGCGGCGGCTCGCATCGAGCACGCTGAGCCCCTTGGGAATGCGCACCGATCGGCCGTCGGGATAGATGACGCGAACCCCCCCGCGGCGGCGTTCGAGGAGGGCGCGCACGCCGCGCGCAATCAGAACCAGGACAAGCGCGCTGGCGAAACCGATCCAAAACCAGTGCACAACCGCGGTCAGGGCGCCCACGACGACCGGATCGCCATTCCGGCCGGTCTGGCGCAGCGCCGGCAGAAAGGCGGGGTCGAGCCTGATTTTTTCCGCGACCTGTTGCGCCCCGTGCATGACGCCGAGCAAGGCCATCGTGGGCAACAACACGGCCACCGCGAGCAGCAACGGCGCCACTTTGTGGTAATGGGTTTTGACCCGCAGCCACAGGTGCAATCCGATACAGCCGTGCAGCCAAGCGATGCCGAACACGGCGAACTGACGGACGCCTGCTATTTCCGGGTTTTGCACCCAGATGTTGAACAGCACATGCCGATAAACCCTATGAATATCGAAATAGGTGTAGGACAGGCGCTGCCCGACGGCGTGCTGCACGATCAGCGCCGGTATCAGCAGACCGAGAGCGAGGCGCAACCCTTCGATCCAGCCCATTCGCAGATGTCGGCGGATGTAGAGCGCCCAGAAAGCCAGCGAGAAATGGATCGCGAACGCGCCATAAAGCGCGACCGTGCCGACCGGGTTGCGCCAGATCCATTCGTGGAGGACGCCGCCCCATTCCATCGCCTCGAAGGAGATGTTGCCGAGGCTGTGGTTGAGAAAGTGCAGGAACACATAGGAAAACAAAACGAGGCCGCTGGCCAACCGAAGCCGTCGCGTGATCGATGGCCCGCGCCGCACGAGCGACGCCCATCTAGACTTTAAGGAGTCGCCTATTCCCTCTTCTCGCGCCTCCGCCGCGTCTCGGCGAAGCGAGCTCACTCGACGATCCTCAACGCAATTCCCCTGCCTGAATATGCTTGCTCGCCGCGGCTATGTGGCGTCCGTCGGATTGGCGTTACCAAGGATTTCCCCTAAGCGATTGAATTCTAGCACACCATTCACGTCGTAGTGAGTGGTCACGATCGCGATTGCTTTCCTCGATTGCCTCCGCAATCCTGGGCTCGGCACAAAAAACCGGACGGAGGGGGAATGAAAGCGGCACGATTTCTTATTCTGGGCGCGGCCTTCGTAATCGGCGCGACGACATCAATTGCGGCAGTGGCGCAGGACAAGGAAAAGGTCATTGCCGACCGGCAGGATCTCATGAAAAAGCAGGTCCGCGACTGGATCGCTATCAGAAATTATTTGGCCGGAAATGCCGATCAACCAGTCGCCGTTGCTGCCGCGGACGCGTTAACAAAATCGCTTCCGACGGTTTCTAATTACTTCCCGCCGGGAACCGCCGGGCCGACGCCCGACGGCAAATGGGGGACCAAGCCCGAGGTCTGGACCGAACACGACAAGTTTCTGGCTGCGGTGAAAAAAGTCTCCGAGCAGGTCGCGGCGCTGGATACAGCGGTCAAGAGTGGCGATAAAGCAAAGGTCGAGGTCGCCTTCAAGGACCTCGACGGCTGTAACGCCTGCCACAACGCGTTCCGGGCAAAGCTGCAATAGGACCGGCATTGCGGTTGGCATTGGCCGGCGAGCACGGGTCTCGCCGGCGCTTTAGGCGACATTTCGAGGCCGGCAAAGCGTGCCGCGACACTTGCTGAACAAAAAAACCGTGAGAGCGGCTCTCGCGGCGGCCGGGCTGCTCGCCACGCTGCCGGCCGTCGCCGCCGATCTCGACGTGGTCGCGCGCGGCGAATATCTCGCGAACGCGGCCGATTGCGCCGGGTGCCACACCGATGCGGAGCACGGCGGCAAGCCGTATGCCGGCGGGCTGCCGCTCGCGACGCCGTTCGGCAAGTTTTTCGCCCCGAACATCACGTCGGACCCGGAGACCGGGATCGGCCGCTGGACCGACGCGCAGTTTCTGCACGCTTTACGCAATGGTATCCGGGCGGACGGGGCGAACCTGTTTCCGGTTTTCCCCTATACGAGCTACACCGGGATCACCGATGAAGACGCGCTCGCGATCAAGGCCTACCTGTTCGCGCAACCAATCGTGCGGCAACCCAATAGAGAGCACGACGTCTCCTTCCCGTTCTCGTGGCGCTGGTTGCAGACTCCGTGGAAGTGGCTGTTCTTCACACCCGGCCCGTTCCGCCCGGCGCCGGACCGCGACGCGGCCTGGAACCGCGGCGCCTATCTCGTGACCGCGTTGGCGCATTGCGGCGAGTGCCACACACCGCGCAACTGGTTCGGCGCAATGGAGACGAGCCGGTTTCTCGGCGGGACCGCGCACGGGCCGGACGGCAAGCCGGTGCCAAACATCACGTCCAGCCCCGATAGCGGCATCGGAAATTGGACCGAAGCGGACATCGTCGGCGTCCTGACCGACGGGCATACCCCCGATTTGGAGTTTGTCGGCGGTGCGATGAAGGACGTCGTGAAAAGCACCTCGCGGCTCACCGACGAGGATCGGCGCGCGATCGCGGTCTATCTCCGCTCAATCCCAGCTAAGGCGTCACCCAAAAAGAGATAATCGAAATTCCGTTTCGGCGCTGGACGCTCTGTCGCGACCGCCTATGATGCAGCGTCGCGTCCGCACAACGTCGCGCGGATGCGGTGGCGACGATCGGTGAACCAAGACAGCCGCGCGTCGTTGTGTGCGACGGCGGGATCCCCCAATACGTTGCTCCGCCGCGGCGCAGCAGGTCCGGCGCAGCAGGGTTGCAAGGGCCGAGCGAGGGAGCGGGTGTTGGCGCGCGCGC
>Ga0209155_1000963_pt1 | contig 13567 bp, 15 predicted proteins | sample GraSoiAngelo_122_FD_185879 | JGI IMG/M metagenome (GOLD analysis project Ga0209155, IMG submission 185879) | Grasslands soil microbial communities from the Angelo Coastal Reserve, California, USA - 14_0927_02_20cm (SPAdes) (version 2) | ecosystem: Environmental > Terrestrial > Soil > Grasslands ... | reverse complement strand
AGAAATTCCCAAGACTACCGCTCACGCGCATAGGTTCTCTTATTCCGCAATCTGCGGTCCGCAATCCACAATTACCGGGTGGCTACGTTCATTTCCAATAATCCGGCTGAAACCGAGGAAATCGGACGTCGATTAGCAAACAATGTCGCCACGGGATCGGTTTTGGCGCTCAAAGGCGAACTTGGAAGTGGCAAAACGCAATTCACCAAGGGACTGGTTGGGGGACTGGGGAGCCGCGTCCCTGTTACCAGTCCGACCTTTACAATTATTCACGAATATCCTGGTGGGCGTTTGCCGGTGTATCATTTCGATTTTTTTCGTCTGGAAGATCGAGAATCGGTCGCGCGGCTCGGACTTGGCGATTATCTTTTTGGGGACGGCATTTCGGTGGTCGAATGGGCCGATCGATTTCCGGAGTTCATTCCCGAGCACGCGCGCTGGATTTTGTTCGAGATAAAATCTGAAAACGCACGAGCGATTAGCATAAAGTGAAAATCCTTGCTCTGGAACTTTCCACCGCGCGTGGCAGCCTCGCGTGGCTGAGTAACGATGTCGATCCTGTCGTGCGGGAATGGCCTAACGATCGCAAGAATTCCGGTCCATTTTTCGAAAATCTTGCGCAGGTCCGGGACCAATTCGGTTTGCCGGACGCAATCGTCGTCGGACTCGGTCCCGGATCGTACGCAGGGACTCGGATCGCGATCTCGGCTGCAATCGGATTACAAGCCGCTTCTAGAGCGCGGCTGCTCGGCCTTCCTTCAATCTGCGCGATCGAAAACGAAGACTATTGCGTCATCGGAGATGCTCGCCGGCAATTGTTTTTCTTCGCACGCATCGGTAAACAGGATTTGATTGAAGGCCCCAGTTTGTTCGGCGAAGACGAACTAAAGAACAAAATCGAAACCCTTGCTGACAGCATTGCGGTCTTCTGCTCCGAATCGCTGCCGCAATTTCCAAGGGCGGTGATCCGGTATCCTTCAGCGAAAGTGCTCGCGCAGCTTGTTCGGGATTCAGATCGCAAATGGAAATTGCCGCCACTCGAACCGATTTATTTGCAGGAACCGCACATTACCCTGCCAAAATCCCAAAGAATCGCTTCATGACGACAGAAACTCATCGATGCTGGGCTGAGATTGATCAAAGCGCTTTGCGGCACAACGCAGCTGTGGTGCGCGAGCATATTGGATCGGCCGAGCTTCTCGCCGTTGTCAAAGCAGATGCTTACGGACACGGCCTGATTGGCGTCGCCCAAGCACTCGCGAACGAGGCCCAATTATTTGGCGTCGCGAATCTGGATGAGGCGATTCAACTGCGGGCCATGCTGCCTCATTCAATCATCATTCTTGGTCCCGCACTCCCGGAAGAAAGATCGATAATTGCCGACCGCGGTTTCATCCCAACGGTTTCCACGCTTGAGGAAACACAAGAATTCAGTCGCCTTGTTCCTGACAAAGTGATCGCCATCACTTTCAAGATCGACACAGGGATGGGACGAATGGGCGTTCCGGAAGCCGATGCCTTGACACTTTTCAAACAAGTTGCTGCGTTGCCAAACATCAAAGTCCACAGCATTTCCACCCATCTTCCAGTTTCGAACGAGGATGCGGAATACACGCGCGACGAGCTTCAGCGCTTCGGCCGAGACGTGGAACAACTTCGGGCCGAAGTTCCCGGTGATTACAAGGTGCACGTATTGCAAAGCGCTGGCCTACTCGCGTTTAATGAAGAGATTTTCGACATCGTGCGCGCTGGGATTGTGCTCTACGGGATTTCGCCTTTCCCGGCCTTTCAAAAACTTCTCAAACCGGTGATGACCTGGAAAACGAGAATTGCTCTCGTGCGTGATATGCCAAAGGGAAGTTCCATCAGTTACGGCCGAACGTTCATCACTCCGCGAAAGATGCGGATCGCAACGTTGTCGGTTGGTTACGCCGATGGCTATCCACGACATCTTTCCAATCGTGACGCCGCGGTTTTGGTTCGTGGTCAACGATGCCCACTGCTCGGTCGCGTAACGATGGATTTGATGATGATTGACGTGAGCAAGATCGACAACGTGCAAGTGGGCGACGAAGTCGTTCTAATGGGACGCGATGCGAACGAGGAAATTTCGTGCGTCGAACTGGCCGACCGCGCCGGCACAATCACCTGGGAAATTATAACCCGCATTGGCAGCCGCGTCCGACGCGTTTACGTTTGATTAGCGATGTTCCAGATCATCTTCAACGAATTGAGCGCGGCAGAGATATCGGCGTTGCCGAAAAAATTGCAGCTCGACCTGCTGGCCGAATTCCAAATCTTGCCAGAGGACCTCGATCACCTTGAGTCGAAACGGTTCGGCCTAATTGAGCGCGAAGGAAAAAAGTTATATCGCTATCGGGCCAAAGATTACCGAATCTATTTTGAGAGACGCGACGAGGGGATCACCGTCCATCGCGTCCTGCACAAGAACACGTTCCGCGATTTTCTTTTCCGTACCAAACTCCCGGTCTCGGAAGACGCGCAACTGGGCGAAACGCGCGAGTTTTGGAAGCTGATTGAGCAAGGGGAGCGAACGCGAAAGGCGTAACGGCTTAGCCCCCGTCGCTCTGCGACGCGTGCGCACGGCCCCCACAGGGCCGCGGCTACATTCTACTTCATCAAGAGCACGGAGCGACTCCGCTTGATCTCACGCGTGATTCTCCGGTGAAGATGCGCAGGCATGCCGGTGACGCGGCGGGGAAGGATCTTGCCGCTCTCAGTGACGAATTTTTTCAGCAGGTCCGGATTCTTATAATCGATCGCCTCGATCGCGATGTCGATCCTGCGGCGCGGCATCGTGCGATTGGCGCGGCGGAAGGCGGAACGGCGTTTGGCAGTTTTGGGTTGCATCGATAATTACTTCGTTTCGCGATGGAGGGTGCGCCGCTTTAGAAATGGATTGTACTTCTTCTTTTCCAGGCGATTAGGAGTCCGCGGGCTTTTCTTGTTCCGCGTGGTCATGTAACGCGAGACCGGTTTGCCCAGCGCTTTTGCCTCGGTGCATTCGAGAGTGATAATTTCCTGCGCCATTTGGACTATTCTTTCGTCTCAGCTGGCGCGGCCTCTTCTTCCTCGGCCTCGCCGCGTTCCTCATCGGTCAAGCCGAAGAGCGAGGTCACCGATTGGCGGACGCGCGAAGCTTTGTTCTGTTTCTCGAGCTGTGATTGGCATTGGACGGTAAAACGTGCGAACGGGATTGCCTCGAGCCGGGCATGGGGGATGGGTTTACCCGACATTTCGCACTTGCCGTAGGTCCCAACTTCGATGCGCTTTAGCGCCTGATCAATTTCGTAAAGCGCGTCTTGTTCCTGGGAAAGCAAGCTCAACGCGAAGTCCCGATCATAAGCGTCGGATCCGGCATCGGCCTGATGCATTCCAAAAGCCGAAGCCTCGCTGCCTTCAGCGCGCGAGCGAAGAGTGTCCTGGGCAACACCGGCCATGGAATCGACCATGGCGTCGCGGAGTTGAAGCAACTTCTCCTTCTGCTTGCGGGTGAACGGGTCGAGCCTCCTCTCGCGATGATTTCGGCCAAATAGAGCGGCCGGCGAGCCAGTGATTGCCTTTCGGGACTTCGAAACCTTCGGCGAACGCTTGGCCGCCTTCGTCGAGGTCCGTACAACCTTTTTCGGAGCCGACCTTTTAGCAGACACCTTAGGCCTTGGCTTGAGGGCCTTAAGCGCCGGTCGCGCTTTACGGGCGGTGGGCTTCTTCGCAGAACTCTTCTTTTTCTTTGGTTTGGCCATAGCGTGAAAGGCGCCTTTTACTGAGGCACCGGAAAAACGGAGGCTTAATTAAGAACATTTCAACCGGTGCGCAAGCGGAGATTTGGCCTAAAGATCGTGAAGTGTTTTCTGCCGCTTTTGTCGATCCTTAAGAGCTGGCACTCGAGTAATGCCCCAGAGCAAAACGCCAGAAAACGCGTGATAACCAGAAGATGATCGTGGAGGCAATGACAAGGTGCAACATGAGCTGGCCTGGTTGGCCGAGGGACTTTATCAGTAACCGCGCGGGAATATTCGCGATAATCACAACCGGAATAATCCAACCGAAAATAAATCGAAAAATTCTTGGAAAAATCGCGTCCGGATAGCGCGCGATATTGAGAAAATTAAAATATCCGTAGACGAGGCCTTGCGCCCGCACGATCCAAAAACTCACCGCCGCCAGTCCGAGCATGATTGAGTAATGCACGGCGACGCCGAATATCAGCGCGACCAGGTAAAGGAGGACCGACAGCGCGTTTGGTACGATACTAAGCCGAGACAGGGACACGCAGACAACCACGCCGCCAAGCGCGGCGTTGATCATGCTGTCGAGGCCGAATTGTTTAGTGGAAACAGCAAACTGGCTGTCAATCGGTAACACGAGCAGCGAGTCGAGTTTTCCGGTGCGGACCAGTTCCGGAATATTGGCAATGTTGACGAAAAAAAAGCCCTGGAAAATTTGGGCGATCATTTGATGGGTGCCGATGAGAAGCACCACTTCCCATTTCGTCCAATCGCCGATGTGATCTACTTGCCCGAAAATAATGCTGAAGAAAACAATTTGTCCGCAGAACCAAAGGACCTCGACGATCATCCACAGCAGGAAGTTTGCCTTGAAGCTCATTTCCCGAATGAGGGAGTTGCGGAGCATGATCGAGTAGATTTCGATGTAACGGCGCATTAGGTCTTCCTGTCATTTACTTATAAGTGCATCAGCCACCACCCGCATGAAACGTTTTTTCCCGTGGTTCGTCCTCATCGTGGGGCTGCTAATCATCGCGTTCATTGTCAGGCAATGCCGCACACGGGCCGCCTCAAATTATCAGACCGCGACGGTGACGCGCGGTCCAATCATCCAGGCGGTTACCGCAACAGGAACGCTTAATCCCGTGGTCAACGTGCAGGTCGGCAGCCAGGTTTCGGGGAACATTGCGAAATTATTCGCAGATTTTAATTCGCAGGTGAAAGCGGGAGAGGTTGTGGCACAAATCGACCCGGCAATATTCCAAGCCACGGTCACTCAAGCAGAAGGCGATTTGGCCAGCGCGAAGGCTGCGCTAGAGCTTGCGAAAGTCACTGCGGCGCGCACGCAGGAGTTGTTCGCCAGGAAAACTTCCTCGCAGGCCGATGTTGATCAAGCGATGGCGAATCTTCATCAGGCTGAGGCCAACGTGAAGATCAAGCAAGGCGCGCTCGACAAGTCGAAAGCTGATCTCGACCATTGCACGATCACATCGCCGATCGATGGAGTGGTGATTTCACGCAGTGTCGATGTTGGCCAAACGGTTGCAGCGAGTTTGCAGGCGCCAGTCATCTTTGCGATCGCGAATGATTTAACGAAAATGCAGATCGATTCGAACGTGGCGGAAGCTGATGTCGGCGTCGTTAAAGTTGAACAAAATGTCGATTTTACGGTGGACGCTTTCCCCATGCAGACCTTTCATGGCAAGGTTGTTCAGGTGCGCAATGCGCCAATCACCGTCCAGAATGTGGTGACTTACGACACCGTTATCGGGGTGAGCAACCCGGATTTGAAATTGAAGCCGGGAATGACAGCGAACGTTTCAATCGTTGTGGCCCACCGGGATGAGGTTTTGCAGATCAAGAATGCGGCGCTCAGGTACCGCCCGCCAGATGCCACGCCAAGTGAGGCAAGATCGACATCTTCCCCGAGCGGAGCGAGATCGAGGGGTGAACGGGAGCGACGAGGCGGGGAAAGAACCGTTTATGTTTTATCAGGAAGTCGACCGCGGTCCGTTCAGATCAAGACCGGAATAAGCGACGGCATTGTGACGGAGGTCCTCGACGGTTTGAAAGAAGGGGATCGCGTAGTCACGGCCGAGCTGACATCGACGTCGTCAACCGCAACGCCTCCGGCAAACCCGTTTGGCGGCGGGCCACGGCGATTTCCATGATTCCGAACGCACAACAACGGGTGGATCGAGCAGTCTCTTGCTCGATGCTAGGTTACGCGGCTAAGCCGGAAATTTTTGTCATCGCCCGCGGAGTGTCCGATCCATTAAGACCGACATGAATAACGGCGCAGTCGTTAAACTAATCGACGTCCATAAGGTCTATCGCACTGGTGAGATGGAAGTCCCTGCCGTGCGCGGCGTTTCTCTCGATATTCGGCGCGCTGAATTCGTGGCGCTCATGGGCGCGAGCGGTTCCGGCAAATCGACACTCATGAACATTCTCGGCTGTCTCGACCGGCCAACGTCGGGTCGTTATTTCCTGGACGACGCGGACGTTTCCGGGCTCGATCGGGATCGACTCGCCGACATTCGCAATCGCAAAATCGGTTTTGTTTTTCAGAATTTTAATCTTCTGCCGCGCACATCTGCGCGAGAAAACGTGGAGTTGCCGTTGCTTTACAACCCTCAGCGCCTGACAAATGCGCAGCTTCGCGAGAAGGCCGATCGCGTCCTTGCGTCCGTGGGGCTTGCCGGCCGCGAAGATCATCATCCGAGCCAGCTCTCGGGCGGCCAACAACAGCGCGTGGCGATCGCGCGCGCGTTGATTAACGATCCCGAGGTAGTGCTTGCGGATGAGCCGACCGGCAATCTCGACAGCCGGACGAGCATCGAGATCATGGGAATCTTTCAGCAACTAAACGAGCGTGGAATCACGATTGTTATGGTGACGCATGAGCAGGACATCGCCTCATACGCGCAGCGGAACGTGGTGATGCGCGATGGAATTGTGCTCAGCGACAGAGTCGTTAGCCAACAATCTACCGCCGAAGCTGAGTTAGAAAAGGCGGCAAGATCGACAAGGGAAGAAGCAGGTTGAAAGGTTGAACGCGTCACTCGTTACTCATCACTTATCTTATGCGAGTAGGATCGACATTTAACGTCGCGTTCCGCGCCTTGCGCCGAAACAAACTTCGTTCGGTGCTCACGGCACTCGGAATTATTATTGGCGTCGGCGCAGTTATCGCCATGGTCGGAATTGGCAACGGTGCCAAGGCTCAAGTGGAGGCGCAGATCGCGAGTCTCGGACAAAATGTGATCCTGATTTTTTCCGGAAGCACCACTTCCAGCGGCATTCGCACCGGTTGGGGCGGCGCGGGGACGTTAAAGATCGAAGATGCGGAAGCGATCCGGCGCGAAGTCCCCGGTGTCGCAGGAGTCAGTGAGGAAGTTGTTTCAACCACACAGGTGGCTGCCGGGAACCAAAATTGGTTTACTCGAATTTATGGTGAATCGGCAGATTATTTTGATATTCGCCAATGGCCGCTGGCGGACGGCGCACCATTTACGCCGCAAGACGTCCGCAGCGCAAACAAGGTTTGTGTTATCGGCCGTACGACTGCGACACAAATCTACGGCAACGAGGATCCGGTTGGCCAGATTCTGCGAGTTAAGGAAGTCCCGTTCACGATCACTGGCGTGCTGACACCCAAGGGTCTGAGTCCTCAGGGGGTCGATCAGGATGATATCGTCATAATGCCGTATACGAGTGCGATGAAGCGCGTGATCGGCGGAACCAATTTGCGCAACATCAACGTGCAGATTGGCGACGCGCGGCAAGTCGAAGCAGCGCAGCAACAGATTATCGCGCTACTTCGACAGCGGCACAATATCCGTCCCGGGCGCGACGACGATTTCACGGTGCGCAATCAACAAGAAATTGCCGAAGCGGCCACGGCAACCTCGCGCGTCATGACGCTTTTATTGGGCGCAATCGCCGGCGTCTCGCTCGTAGTCGGCGGCATCGGCATCATGAACATCATGCTCGTGAGCGTGACCGAGCGGACCCGCGAGATCGGCGTGCGCATGGCCGTTGGCGCACACGGCAACGATATTCTGACGCAATTTTTGATCGAAGCCGTGACGCTCAGTTCTGTCGGTGGAGTGATTGGGATCATCTGCGGCATCGGCGCATCAAGAATTTTGTCAGCTTATGCGCATTGGCCGACCCTGATCTCGCTCAGCTCAATCTTGATTGCATTTTTGTTCAGCGCCGCGGTGGGGGTGTTTTTTGGATTTTATCCGGCGCGCCAGGCCGCGCGGCTCGACCCAATTGAAGCCTTGCGCTACGAATGATGGTAGGGACGCACCGCCGGGGCGTCCGTGAATTCTTATGTGAAAATGGCAGAACACACTGGTTTTGAAAAATTAGTCGCGGACGCGAAAACACACGTTACAGAAATTTCACCGCAAGAAGCAGCCGCGAAATCGCAAAGCGGCGAAGCGGTGATTATCGATGTCCGCGAAAAAGATGAGTGGGACGAAGAACACATTCCGGATGCGACGCATCTGAGTCGTGGCACAATCGAGTTGGACATCGAAGAAAAAGTTCCCGATCTGAACGCATTGATCATTTGTCATTGCGGCGGTGGCGGCCGCTCCGCCCTCGCGGCGGACAGTCTGCAAAAGATGGGCTACAAAAACGTCCGCTCGATGGCCGGCGGCTTCAAAGCCTGGAAAGCCGCCGGTTTACCGACGACAAAATAGCGCGCGGGACGCTTGTATTCGGCGCCAGAAATTTTTTAAGATTTGCGTTCGAGCGTGAGCAGCAAACCGCACATCTTGAGACCGATCGCAGCAATTGGATTGGTAATTGTCGCGTTTTGTATTTCGGGCTCTACGACGAATCCAGCCGATGTTTATTTGCCGCAGTTGAAAGATAAAGACGCCGACGTGCGGATCGCGGCGTTGCGGGAGCTCCTGACGTCGCTCGACTCGAGAATTCCCGAAGCAATGCTTCCGCTGCTTTCCGACGAAGGAAATTCTATCCGCCGACTCGCGGCGCGCGCGATTGGCAGTCGTTGGTGGCAGATTCCGAAAGAGAAAACTGAAAGTTACGTCAATGCGCTCGAGCATAATTTGCGATCGGAAATTGACTTTGAAGACGAAAAGAACATGGCCGAGCGCGGGATCGGACTTCTCACGCGACGGTATGATTCAAAAATGTTCTCGCGAAGTCCGAACGGGCGGTGGATCATTTACGAACGACGCGGTTTCCCGTGTCTGATCGACACAACAACCTACACCGAAGAATTAATGGGTTGGGCTCCCGATTATAATCGCGACTTAGAAATGCCGCCTTGGATGTTCGGTGGCAATGGCCCTATCGAACAAGATGAGGCTCGTTGGCATCCCTCGAAGGAGGCAGTCGCTCTAAGTGTTTCGGTCAGTCGTCGCGCTACGAGTGTGTGGATTTGGCAGCACAAATACGGTGTTCAGAAACTGAATCGCTCCGAATTAATCAAACTGCTTCAGCCGAAAGGGAAGATCGACGAACCGAACCCGCTCACCGCCGAAATCAAAGAATGGAATGGCGACGATCTGTTTGTGTCGGTGGGTTGGGGATTTGAACCCGTGATCGGAAAGGCAGTCGTCGCGTGGAATCTTTCGCAGCATAAGTGGCGCGCGATCTCGAAAGAGTATCAGCGCAAATTTGAAGAATAAATTTTCTAACCGCCGACAGCTTGATAATGGCCGAGGCCGCGTTTCCACATCGCACGCGCGGCGGCCCAAGTGAGCAAGAGCCAGCCTGACTGAATTGCCAATGCCTCCGCAAGTTGGGCGCCCTGAAGTCGCCCAAGGAAAATGGCGATCGGACAAAACAGCTCGTAATAAAACGGCAACCACCTCATTACCGCCTGGACCGCGTTTGGCATGATGTCGATCGGAAACATTTGGCCGCCGAGAAAATACTCGAATGAATAAACGATAAAAACGATGGTCGAAATTTCGAGGATCCAGAACGCCATCATGGCCAGGCTGTAAGTGATGAAAAATTGCATAAGCGCCGCCATCGCCAGCGAGATGCAGGCATAGACGTAGGTCAGCGCGTGATTGGGTAGCGCGAGGTAATCCCGGAAATAAAGAAAGATCAGCGCAATCGGCGGTAGCGTGACGAATGTGTAAACAAGGCGTCCGCTCATGAAAATGCTGAAGCGATAGGCGAGATAACTCATCGGTTTCGTCAGCAACGAATTGATTTGTCCCTCGCGAATGTCAGCAGCGATTTGCCATTCGTCTTCCGTAGGCGTGACGAGATTGCTCACCAGAATCGTCAGCAAATAATAGTAAATCATCGAGCCGTAATCGTAGCCGTGCAGGCTCCCGCCGCGCTCTTTGAAGATCGCGCGCCAGAGAAAAACGGTGCCGGCCAACGGAATCAGCGCGAAGAGCGCGCGCAGGAAATAATTCCAGCGATAAACAAACGTGTTTTGCAGCCCAAGATTAAAGACGCTGACGTACTTATCGATCTTTGCCGTCATTCCCTTTGCATCAGGTCCACCGCAAGTTTGATCGCAGCAATCATGCTATCGGGTCGCGCAAGGCCTTTGCCCGCAATAGCGAACGCGGTGCCATGATCAGGGCTCGTGCGAGGAAACGGCAGACCGAGCGTGACGTTCACCCCGCCGTGGAAGGCGTGCAGTTTCAGCGGGATGAGGGCCTGATCATGATACATGCAAAGGACGGCATCGAATTCACCCTCAGCGGCGCGATGAAAAACCGTATCGGGCGAGAGAGGACCATCGAAGACCGCGAATTGGTCCGAGCCGGACTGGCATCGATTGCCGATTGCGGATTGCAGCTCGGCGATTGCCGGCGCGATGATTTCGATCTCTTCGCGTCCGATTTTGCCTGATTCGCCGGCATGCGGATTTAGTCCCGCAACGGCAATGCGCGGTGCGTTGTTGGATCGACGATCAAGTAAGTCGACCAACAACAAGCCGACGCGCACGATTTCGGATTGCTTAAGCATGTCTGAAACCCGATTTAGCGGAATGTGCGTGGTGACGAGGGCGACCGTGAGCTTCCCTCCGGTCAAGCACATTGCAAAATTCTTCGCTCCGCAACGATCGGCAAAAAACTCAGTTTGCCCGGCAAACTTGAAGCCCGCTTCGTAGATCCGGCCCTTGTGAATGGGACCTGTTACGACGGCATCGAGTTCACCGCGCCGCGCTAAAGTCACAACTTCTTCAAGTGCGGCCGCGGCGGCGCGGCTGGTTTCGACCGTTGGTTGGCCCAACGAACAATCGGGATACTTCCCGATGATGACGTACTCGGCAGTGGTCGGTAGAACGTTTGATGAGAGCGCGGCCTGAACAACTTCAGGTCCGATGCCGGCGCAATCGCCCAGGGTAATACCGATGCGTTTCAAAGTGGCGCAACTTTCGAAGTTGCGGAACAAAGATTCGCAGGCCGGAAGACAGCGCCACTAAAAAGTCCGGATGTAAGCTTTTGAGCGCAAACTGGCGAGCCAGCGTTCCTGAAGGCTTTGCGCTTCCAGTTGGATCAGTTTCTTCTCGATTTCGGATCGGACTTCAGCGAGCGATCGCGTTACGCCACCGTGCTTGTCCTCGATTTTAAGGATGTAATAATTGCCGGCATAGTCGATGACGTTGCTAATTCGCCCGACTGGCACTTTGAAAGCGACGTTTTCGAGCGGGGCCGCGAGTGTTTTGCGTTCTATCCAGCCCCAATCGCCGCCCAGATCGCGCGTGCTGTCCTCGGAATAAATCTGGGCCATACGATCGAACTCGGCGCCGCCGGCCAGTTTGCCGAGCACTTCTTCGGCCATCGCTTTTTGTGCCGCGGAATTCCCGGTATCAGCGTGGCTGGGAATCATGATCATGCGCAACTTGATCTGCTCCTTGGTAGTGAATTCGTCGCGATGCTTCCTATAGTAGTCTTCGATCTTGGGCGGTGAAATGATCAGGTCCCTCTTGACATTCTTGCCGCGCATCCCCTGCACGATTATTCGCTCCAGCTCCTTTTCTTTGAACTCGCCCAAGGTATAGTTCTGCGCTTCTAGCGTCTTAATAAACGTATTGCGGTCGCCACCGAATGATTCTTGGATAATCTCGTGCATCCGCTGATCCACAATATGATCCGGGACTTGATAATTCTCTTTTTTAAACGCCTGGATGATGAGCCGTCGGTCAACCAGGTCTTTCAGGGCCAATTCTCGCACTTGCTTTAGTTGCTTTTCGAGCTCCTCGCCGGTGTATTGCGAGCGTAGCAACTTCTCCCGTGGCGCGGACAACATGCGCACTTGCGAGTATGTGATCACGTCCCTGTTCACCACCGCCGCGATGCCGTCAACGACTTGTGGCTCGGCGGCGAATGCGGCGCGGCAAAGGGGTGGCATAACGAGTCCCAACACCACTAGGAACGCGATCGCAAACGGACGGATGATGCACCTCATAATTTCTTGATAAGCTCTAGAGCTTCCCCCAGCTGCTGTTCGATTTCGGCTGCAACTAAACGGGGGAATTTGCCCGCGACAAGTATAAAATCCCCACGTCGAGTCAACATCAATTTGCGTTCCCGCACTTCGACACGACTGACGCCGGATCTTGCCGCGGCCAACTTCATTTCGATGAGAAGGAACAAATTGTCCACTGCGGACGGAAAGGATCCAAAGCGGTCACGCCAGTCGCGCATCAAACGTTCCAGTTGATCATGCGTGGTGATTTCCGCGATATCGCGATAGGCTCGGATGCGCAAACTCGCATCGCCGATAAAACTGGCCGGCACAAAGGCGGCCACGCGCGTCTGTGGCCCGAGATGAACGAATTCCGCTTCATTCGTAGCCACGAAGTCGAGCCGAAGATCGACATCGAGCCGGACCCGCAATTTTTCACCCTTGAGCTGCGCGACGGCTTGCTTGAGCAACTGGCAATACAAATCGAAACCGACCGACATGATGTGGCCGCTTTGTGCGGTACCGAGAATGCTGCCCGCGCCCCGAATCTCCAGGTCGCGCATGGCGATGCGAAAACCTGCGCCCAGAGAGCTGTATTGCTTGATCGCGCTGATCCGTTTGCGCGCGGCGCCAACTGCCATCATCTCACGCGGAAGAAGGAGATATGCGTACGCTTTGTGCTCGGCCCGTCCGACGCGCCCGCGCAGTTGATAGAGATCGGCGAGACCAAATCTGTCTGCACGATCGATGATGATGGTATTGGCGTTCGGAATATCGAGCCCGCTCTCGATGATCGTCGTGCAAACGAGTACGTCGACTTTCCCGCTGACGAATCGCGCCATGACGGCCTCGAGTTCGTCCGAATCCATCTGGCCATGCCCGACCTCAATCCTTGCCTCCGGACAAAGATCGATAATACGATCCCGCGCGCGGTCGATCGTCTGGACGCGGTTATGCAAAAAGAAAATCTGACCTTGCCGCTCGAGTTCGCGATTGATCGCGTCGCGAATGAGCCGCTCGTCGTACCCGGACACGACCGTTTCCACCGGCAAGCGATTCAGAGGCGGGGTCTCAATCGTGGACATGTCTTTTACGCCGACGAGCGAAAGGTAGAGCGTGCGCGGGATTGGCGTGGCGGACAGCGTCAGGACGTCGACGAGTTTGAAGAGCTCTTTGAATTTTTCTTTGTGCAGAACGCCGAAGCGCTGCTCCTCGTCGATCACGACGAGGCCGAGATTTTTGAAGACAACATCGCCGGAGATGAGCCGGTGCGTTCCGATCACAATATCGACACCGCCTTCGCGCAACAGTTGCAAGACTTTCTTCTGTTCCGATTGTGAACGGAAACGGCTGAGCATTTCGATGCGCACGGGATAATCGAGCATGCGCTG
>Ga0209155_1000954_pt1 | contig 13641 bp, 10 predicted proteins | sample GraSoiAngelo_122_FD_185879 | JGI IMG/M metagenome (GOLD analysis project Ga0209155, IMG submission 185879) | Grasslands soil microbial communities from the Angelo Coastal Reserve, California, USA - 14_0927_02_20cm (SPAdes) (version 2) | ecosystem: Environmental > Terrestrial > Soil > Grasslands ... | reverse complement strand
AAGTGGGGTCAAGTGGGGGAAAATGGATCAACTCCACTTACGCATGGATTCCCTTTCTCCACCTCAGCACTTCTACGCCGGAGAGTTTCGCCATTCGATTGACGAGAAGAATCGCATCACGGTTCCATCCCGTTGGCGGCGCAATGAAGCCGAGGAGTTTATCCTCTTGCCGGAGGCAAATCATCTGTTTCTTCTGGTCATGTCGCCGGAGGAGTTTGCCGGAATGAGCGGGGCTGTAGAGTCGAACCAAGCCGTTTCCGCGCACGATCGACGCATTTTCTTGCGGCATCTGCACTCGCGCGCCCAGCATGGTGCTGCGGATCGGCAGGGCCGTCTCGTTTTGCCGGAGGAACTTTGCAAAAAAATCGGACTAAAGGAGGAAGTCGCTCTTGTCGGCGGCCGAGGGCGTTTTGAGATCTGGAATTTACAACGCTGGAAACGGGCGCACGAGGAAGAAACGCCGACTTATCAACATGTCGCGAATGTAATCGGGCTGTAGAAACCTTATGAACGCATTGCTGTTTGAGCGGTCTGTCTGGTTCGCGACTGGCCCGCTAATTCTCGAAGAGGAGGCGCAGCAAATGCAGGATTTTGTCTATCACCGTCCAGTGCTCGCGGAGAAAGTCGTGGAGTTGCTCGCGCCAAAACCACGTTCTCTTGTCGTCGATGGAACCTGTGGTGGCGGTGGTCACACGGAAGCGCTTTTAAGAACCGGCGCCGATGTCCTGGCTTTGGACCAAGATCCCGATGCGGTCCGACATGTGACCGAGCAACTGGCACAGTATGGCCGACGCATCGCCGTGCGGCAGACGAATTTTCGGCACGCGTACAAAGTTCTGGACGAGCTTGGGTTTAGCACGATCGGTGGCGCACTTCTCGACCTTGGCGTTTCGGCCCGCCAACTCGAAAATGCGGAACGCGGTTTCAGCTTGATGCGCAACGGCCCGCTCGATATGCGCATGGACCCACGCAATGAACTTACTGCGGCCACGGTTGTTAACGAATACAGCGGAGAACAACTAACCCACTTGTTTCGCGAGCTCGGGGAGGAACCGGCTGCGCGTCGTATCGCGAGTTTAATTGTAAAGATGCGGAAGACATCCCCGTTCCGCGAAACCCTCCCATTGGCGCATGCGATCGAGAAGGTCGTCAGCCGGCACGGCCGGCGTCATCCGGCCACGCAAGTTTTTCAGGCGCTGCGTATGGAAGTGAATGACGAGCTCGGCGCACTACAAGAGGGGCTGCGGGTTTTGACAGCACGACTCGAAACCGGTGCGCGTATCGCTGTTATCGCTTTTCATTCTCTGGAGGATCGGATCGTTAAAAATTTCTTTCGTGATCATAGCCGGGAATGGCTCGACCGGCCCGAATGGCCGACGCCGCAGCGCAATCCCAACTACGATCTCAAGTTAATTACGCCAAAACCGGTGGAGCCGAGTGAAGACGAGCAACGCACCAATCCGCGCTCACGCACTGCAAAGTTGCGTGTGGCTGAGAAAATTTAAATGAAACGTTCTCGTCGGAAAAATTGGAATGCGGTGAACGCGGCTTCGCTCGCGCGCTGGATTCTGGTGACTGCTTTTCTCGCGCTTGCCGGATTGAGCTACGTCTATTTGACGCTACAGCTCTACCATCTTGGTGAGCGCAAGAAGGCGGTCGAGAACGAGCTCATCAGTCTCCGGACGCAGAATGACGTTGCCGGCGTGCAAATTGCGGCCTTGACCTCACGCTCGGCCTTACAACGTCGATTGAAGGAAGGGTATTTGAAAATGATCCCGATTTCCGAGCGCGACATCGTCCGACTTACGGTTCCCGCGCGACAAGCCGATGAAAATGCAATTCAACCCGTCGTGAACAAACCTGCCACAAGATGAATCCGAATAGCCGAAGTCGTTGCGCACTGGTTTGCTGCGTTTTCATTGCGCTCTTCAGCGCCTTTTCGTTTCGTCTTATTTATCTTCAGGTAATCAAGCACGACGAGTACGCCGGGCTGGCTGCTGAAAAGCACATTTACAAACAAACCATCTATGCAGAACGCGGCACAATCCTCGACGGGAACAACGAGGTTCTCGCGCACAATGTGCCGGTCGAAACTGTAGTGGGCGACGCTACACATCTTAACAACAGGAAAGCGGTTATCGATCTTGTCGGCAATGAACTTGGAATTCCGATTGAGCAGCTCGCCGAAAAATTAAACAGTGAGCGCCGATACATTGTGATCAAGCGTGAAGTGCCGGAGTCGTTGGCCACCGCGCTACGGGCGAAGCTTCGGGCCGGAAATCTGCGTGGGATTTATTTCGAAAATGATGCCACACGAATCTACCCGAATGGCTCGATGCTTTGTCACGTCATCGGATTCACAGACTTCGAGCATCATGGCATTCAAGGGGTGGAGGCTTCGATGGAGGAATATCTTCACGGGCAGGACGGATATCGCTACGTGGAACACAATCGAGTCGGCCAGGAGATCGTTCCTTATCGAGGTCAGGAACGCGCGCCCCGCAACGGCTATCAGGTCCATCTCACGGTCGACCTAAACTTGCAGAACATTGTCGAGAACGAAATCGACGCTGCGATAGCTGAGTATCGACCCAAAAAAGCCACGATTATCCTGATGCGACCGCAAACCGGCGAAATCATGGCGATGGCCAATCGGCCGAATTTCGATCTAAATCTCCGCTCCGAAGCGAAGCCCGAGGAAATGAAAAACCGCGCCATCATCGACATGATGGAACCGGGTTCCACTTTCAAGATTGTGGCAGCGGCCGCGGCGCTCAATGAACACAAGCTTCGGCCTGATTCTACGATTTTTTGCGAAAACGGTTTGTGGAATTTCGGCGGCGCCGCCCTGCACGATCATCGCGCATTTTCATATCTCAGTGTCCGCGATGTTCTCATCAAGTCGAGTAACATCGGCGCGGCAAAGCTCGCGCTCAGTGTCGGCGAGCAAAAGTTTTATGAGTACATCCGTCGCTTCGGATTTGGCGAACGCACGGGAATTGAGCTTCCCGGTGAGATTAACGGAGTCATTCGTCCCCCGCGATCGTGGAGCAAGATTTCGATCACCCGCATTCCGATGGGACACGAAATTGGAGTCACACCATTACAAATGATTGTGGCGATGGCGGCGATTGCCAACGGCGGCAAATTGGTCATGCCGCGCATCGTAAAATCAATTACCACCGCCGACGGCAAAGCGATCAGCTCGCTCGCTCCAGTCGTGTTGCGCCAGGTTACTTCTCCTGAAACGGCGAGACAAATTGGTGATGCGCTGCGCGGTGTCGTGAGCGACCGCGGAACTGCGGCTGCCGCAGCCGTTCCCGGTTTTACGATTGCGGGCAAGACCGGAACAGCCCAAAAGGTCGATCCAAACGGTGGCTATGAACAAGGCAAATATGTCGTCTCTTTCACCGGTTATTTGCCGGCCGAGCGGCCGGAGTTTGTCGGTCTCGTGGTGCTCGATGACGCGCAGACAAGTAAACCGGAATTAAATTACGGCGGGCTTATTGCGGGGCCGATCTTTTCGCGGATCGCGGAAAAGGCTGCCCGCTACCTCGATCTTGAGCCGCATGAGGAAATTCGCAAGGCCATACCGGTGGAGCGAGTTGCCTTAACCAATGCTTCACGCCATTGAACGCCTTAGGTTGGCATGTTGAAACCTCATGCAGCTCAAAACTCTCGTCGCCGGGATTCCACTTCGCCAAGTCATCGGCACACTTGATCGCCCAGTGGAAAGCATCGCGTATGACTCGCGGCGGGCGCAAAGGAATGGCCTGTTCGTGGCACTGCGGGGTGGAAAAAGCGACGGCCACCAATTCGTTGCCCAAGCCATCGAGAAAGGCGCTTCGGTGATCGTGACGGAGCGCGAGGAAAAATATCCGCGCGTCACCTGTCTCGTTGTGGAGAACTCGCGAACTGCGCTGGCTGATCTTTCCAGAGTTTTTTACGGACGGCCCGGAGACAGATTAAAACTGGCGGCGGTCACGGGCACAAATGGGAAAACGACCACTACCTTTCTCATCAAGCACATCTGTGAAAAGGCCGGCCTCCGTTGCGGGTTGATCGGAACCGTGCGCTACGAAATCGGTGAACGCGTTTTGCCAGCCATTCGCACGACGCCGGAATCGCTTGATCTACAGGAGCTGCTCGCACAAATCGCGAACGCCGGTTGTCGAGCTGCGGCGATGGAAGTTTCTTCACACGCGCTCGCGCAGGACCGGACCCGCGGTCTTGAATGGGAGGTCGCCGTCTTCACCAATCTCACCCAGGACCATCTCGATTTTCACGGCACGATGGAGAGCTATTTCGATTCCAAAGCGAAGCTCTTCACGCAACTCGGAAACCAACAAAAAAAGCGGAAGCCGATCGCGGTTGTGAACGTCAATGACCGCTACGGCGAACAGCTGCTCACCAAGATCGACAAGCGCGTTGCGATCATTACCTATGGAATGGGAGCGCGTGCGGATTTTCGCGCCTCGAACTATCGGGTCGAGTTTAGCGGTACTTCCTATCAACTCGATGCCGGCGGCAAGAGTTATCTGGTTCGTGTCCCGTTGATCGGTCGGTTTAACGTCCTAAATTCGACAGCGGCGCTGGCGACGGCGAACGCTCTGGGAATTAATCTACGCGACGCAGTTCTCAGCCTCGGTAGATCGCCGCAGGTCCCGGGACGTTTGGAAATAGTTCCAGCGAAGCGACAGTTCCAGGTTTTCGTCGATTACGCACACACTCCGGACGCCCTTCGGAATGTTCTTAAAACTTTGCGTGAACTCGAACCGCATCGGTTGGTTGTCGTTTTCGGTTGCGGCGGCGATCGTGACCGCCAAAAGCGTCCACTGATGGGCGAAATAGTGGATCGGCATGCTGATTATGCGATCATCACCTCTGATAATCCGCGCAAAGAAGATCCGAGCGCCATTATCGCTGAAATCGAAAAAGGTTGTCGCTCGACTCATTACGAAAAAATTGTCGATCGAATGGCGGCGATTGGCCGCGCCATTGCGCTGGCGCAGCCGCGCGACATTGTGTTGATCGCAGGCAAAGGGCACGAGAGTTATCAGGAGTTCGCCGATCACACCGTCCCGTTCGATGATATTCAAGTCGCGCGGCGCGCGATCGAAGACCATCCAGTGGAGTTCTCATGAATCGATTGTCAATCCTTGAAATTGCTGAGTTTGCCGGCGCTGCGGTTTCGTCCGGGCACGGAAAAACCTCGATCGACAAGATCAGCACCGATTCGCGCACGCTCAAACATGGCGAGTTGTTCGTCGCTTTGCGCGGTGAAAATTTCGATGCGCACAGTTTCGTTGAATCCGTGGCAAAAGCCGGTGCGGCTGGTGCGATTGTAGATTCTAATTGGACGGGGAAAATTCCGGAGAATTTCGCGCTCATCCGCACGGAAGATACCTTGCAGGCGTATCAAAAACTAGCCGCCAATTACAGGAAGTCGTTACCGCTTAAGGTGGTCGCGATCACGGGAAGCAACGGCAAGACGAGCACGAAAGATTTCACTGCGGCGGTTCTCGGCCGCCGTTTTCGCGTTACAAAAACGCAGGGTAATTTCAACAATCATGTCGGCCTTCCTCGGACAATGTTGGAGGCGACCTCCCAGGATGAAGTTGCTGTTTGGGAGATCGGAATGAATCATCCGGGCGAGGTCGCGGTATTGGCGAAGCTGGCTGCGCCCGACGCCGCCATCATTACCAACATTGGTACTGCGCATATCGAGTTCATGGGATCGCGCGAAGCGATTGCGGCCGAGAAAGGTGCGCTTGCTCAAGCTGTTGGCGCTGAGGGAACGGTCATTCTAAATGCGGACGATCAATTCAGTAAAAGCATTGCACCATCGACCTCTGCCAAAGTGATCCTCGCCGGTACGACTGAGGGGACAGTTCGCGCCATTGAAATTACGCAGAGCGCGAACGGCACGGACTTTACGATTCTGGAGGGGGCGCATCGCTGCCGTGCCCAATTGCCGGTGCCTGGCTTACATATGGTGCAAAACGCGCTCCTAGGCGTAGCCGCCGGTCGCATCTTTGGTCTCTCGCTAGAGGAGTGCGCCGCTGGCCTGGCCGCTGCTCCACTCACGAAGGCGCGTTTGCAGATCAAGGAAATTCACGGCGTGCAGTTTATCGACGATAGCTACAACGCAAATCCTGATTCCATGAAAGCGGCGTTGCGCACGCTGGTAGAACTGGACACAGACGGAAAACGTATCGCCGTGCTCGGAGAAATGAGAGAGCTAGGTGACGAATCGGAGCGCGGGCACTTGGAAGTTGGCGAGACAGCCGCCGCCCTTCGCGTCGATTACTTGATCGCAATCGGGACAATAGCGGCCGCGATTGCTCGCGCGGCGGAACGTGCCGGTTTGGAAAAGACCCGAGCGGTTACATCAGCAAGTGAAGCCGCGGGAATTTTGGCCGAGATCGCAGAGCCGGGTGACCTGGTGCTGATTAAAGGCAGCCGCGTTGCGCGAACCGAACGTGTAATGGAGGAATTCGGCAATCGGCCATTCGCCGTCGGGGTGGCGCCATGATGTACTACCTTCATCGCCTTAGCGATCAGTTCATCGGGTTCAACGTTTTCTTTTATGTCACGTTCCGAGCAGTTGCGGCGGCGGTGACTGCTTTCCTAGTCACGCTCATTTTTGGAAATTTTGCCATTCGAAGCCTGATCGCACTGAAGCTAGGCCAACCAATTCGCGCCGCGGCAGAGGTTCATCGCCTCGCTGAGCTGCACGGCGGCAAGCAGGGAACGCCCACGATGGGCGGCGTGCTCGTTATCGGAGCAGTCTTTGTGTCGAGCCTTATCTGGGCCCGCCTGGACAATCGGTTCGTTTGGCTCGTTTTGTTCAGCATGATTTATCTCGGCGCGCTCGGATTCGCTGATGATTACCTCAAGATCACGAAAAAAAAATCGGACGGCATCAGCGGCCGACTCAAACTGATTTTTCAGATCGCCCTCGCGGGAATTATCACCGCAGTTTTCCTCAGTAGCCCGTTGCTCGAAGTGCAGGCGCGGTCGCTTTACGTGCCGTTCTTTAAAGCACCAGTCATCGCCAATATGAGCTGGTTTACATTTGTCTTTTTCGCGCTCGTCATTGTCGGCTCATCGAACGCGGTCAACCTGACTGACGGGCTCGATGGCCTGGCGATCGGTTGCACAATCACGGTGGCTTTCGGGTACGCCCTGCTTTCTTATGCGGCTGGAAATTTCCGGATCGCGGAATACTTGCAGGTTCCGTTTTATCCCTTTGCTGGAGAGCTCACCGTCGTCTGTTCCGCTTTGGTCGGCGCAGGTCTCGGCTTTCTCTGGTTCAATTGTCACCCGGCCAAAGTTTTCATGGGAGACACCGGATCACTCGCCATCGGCGGGATGATCGGCGTCGTCGCGATCTGTTGTAAACAGGAACTGCTCTTAATCGTCGTTGGTGGCATGTTCGTGATCGAAGCGGTCTCGGTAATTTTGCAGGTGATGAGTTTCAAACTGACGGGCAGACGGATTTTTGTCATGTCTCCGCTTCATCACCACTTCGAACTGACGGGTTGGAAGGAAAACACGGTCATCGTTCGGTTTTGGATTCTCTCGATCATCTTCGTCTTACTTGGTTTGGCGACATTGAAATTGAGGTAAAATAGTTGCGCTACAAAAATCAGAACATTGCCGTTCTCGGAGCAGGCTTAAGCGGGACCGCCGCCGCGCTCTTGCTTAGGTCGGAGGGCGCCCGTGTGACTGTTCTCGATGACGCGGAGGAAAAGAATCTACTTAAGTCCACGATTGACAATCTGCGGTCACAAGGCATTCGCGTGATTGGTGGGGCGGCGGCGGATGAAGATTTGTCCAGTTACGAAATGGTTGTCTTAAGTCCGGGCATCGATCCGGCCTCTCGACTGGCGCGCATCTTTTCCGAGCGCAAGATCGACATGATTGGCGAACTTGAACTTGGTTGGCGATCCTGTGAAATTCCAGTCATCGCCGTTACCGGCACGAACGGCAAGACGACGACGACTGAATTGCTCGCTCAGATGTTGAACGCGTGCGGGCAGCGAACAATCGCCTGCGGCAATATCGGCAAACCGCTTTCCGAAGTGGCGCGTGAGAAGAACGAATTCGACGTGCTTACGGTTGAAGTCAGCTCATTCCAACTCGAAACCATCCAAACGTTTCGGCCATCAATCAGTCTCTGGCTCAACTTCGCTCCCGATCATCTCGATCGTTATCGCTCTGTAGCTGATTATCGAGCGGCCAAGCTGCGCATTTTTAAAAATCAAACAGTCGATGATGTCGCAGTTATTAATGCGATTGAAAGACTGCCTGCGATTCACGCACGAACAATCACCTTCAGTGCTTATGTCGATCAGGCTGATCTTCGACTCTCGGAAGGTGCAATCGTTTATGAAAATAAAGCCGCGCTCCGGTTGTCCGATACCAAATTGCGCGGCTTGCATAACATCGAGAACTTGATGGCGACGCTCGCCGTCGGCATGGCGCGGGGATTGTCGTTTCGGCAGATGGTGCCGCCGCTCTGCGCTTATGAGCCACGTCCGCACCGTTGCGAATTTGTGCGCGAAGTCGGCGGGGTCATGTACGTGAACGATTCCAAGGCCACAAATCTCGACGCGGTGGAGAAAGCGCTGCGTGCGCAAACCAAACCAGTCATCCTCATCGCCGGCGGCAAGGACAAAGGCTTCACCTTTGATCCGCTTCGATCTCTGGTAAAGGGAAGCGTTAAATCGACCGTCTTGATCGGCGAAATGGCGGAGAGCATCAAGCGTTCCTGGAGCGGCGTGGTCAAGTCCGAAATCGCGAACTCTCTCGCGGATGCAGTCGAACGCGCCCACGCACTAGCTGAGCCCGGCGAAGTTGTTCTCTTTTCTCCCGGTACATCGTCCTTCGACATGTTCAAAAGCTACGCGGATCGCGGCGATGAATTTCGCGCCCTCGTGCAAACTCTGCCGCCGCTAGAACCATGAAGATACCAACGCTTCTCAAACGCAAAAAACTTCGGGCCGCAACCGCGCGGCGCTCCGTCGGCGCGCCCGCCGAAATTGACTACGAAGAGATGTCGGAGCCAAACATGAAGCTGTCTCGGGCATTACTGATCGTTCTGCTTCTTCACGTGGTGGCTGTTTCCGGGATCATCGCCTTTAACGCGCTTAAAACGCGGCAGACTTCGTTTACAGCGGAGGCTCCGGTAAATACGGAAAATAATCCGACCCCGAGCGTTGCGCCTACAATCAATTCGGATGCTTCGAATCGGCGATCCTCGCCAGCGCAAAAGGAATCCATGCGTCAGGCGAAAGAGTCCTATTCACCTTCGAAATCGGTCGCAAAAGACGAGCACCTGAAGTCAGCCGAACGGGCGAAAGCTCCCGCGCGCTCGGGAAAAGTCTACACTGTGGTAAAAGGTGATAACCCGGTGACGATCGCAAAAAAACTAAAAGTTTCCTATGACGATCTCCTCGCGCTCAATCAGATCGAGGACCCGCGCAAATTGAAGATCGGACAAAAGCTCCTGGTTCCGGGCAAGACCGCAAAAGTAAAAGCGAGGAAAGAATGAAGCACCATTCGAACTGCGGATGCGCTTTCCACAGGCGGCGTGTGTTTGCTCACTCCATTAATCATGCATCGTAAAAGCGCCTATATTCTATTCCTGGCTGTGCTGGGACTGCTCGTCATCGGGATCGTCATGCTCTTCAGCACGAGTGCCTTTGCGCGCGACAGCCACGGAGACGTTTATTTTTTTATCAAGAGGCAGTCGATTTGGTTCGGGATCGGGCTGGCGGTCTGCATCTTCGTTGCGTTGATCGACTACCACTTTTGGCAGCGGACATGGTGGCTTTGGTTTGCGCTCGCGCTACTCGCACTCATGCTCTGCTATTTTCCGCCCCTAGGGATGCGAATCAACGGTTCGCGGCGCTGGGTGGGAGTGGGTCAACTTACTTTTCAACCTTCTGAGGTGGCAAAGATTGCCGCGATCTTTTTCCTCGCCGCCTGGTTTTCGCGGTACGAAAAAGCAGGCAATAACGTGACCTACGGTTTCCTCGTTCCAATCGCAATCATCAGTTTGCTGGCGGGACTTGTTCTCGGTGAAGTCGATCTTGGAACCACGGCTTTACTCGGAGCAACCGCCTTTGTCGTGATGTTCGTTGCCGGAGCCAATCCCTTGTGGCTAGGAATCATATCGTTCGCCGGCCTCGGCGCTATTCTAGTTATTGCTACCCAAATGTCGGAACGAATGGGCCGACTCTCCGCCTTTCTCCATCCGCAAAATTTCAAAGAAGATGCCGGCTTGCAGCAGATGCAGGCCCTAATCGCCTGGGGCAGTGGTGGAATGGAAGGGCTTGGCTTGGGTAATGGTCGCCAAAAGATGCTTTATCTCCCTTACGCGCACACAGATTTCATTTTTCCGATTATCGGCGAAGAGCTTGGTCTGCGGTTCAGTTTGCTCGTGGTCTTTTTGTTTGTGACCATCATTGTTTGCGGGATCATGATCGCGCTCCATGCCAAAGACCGTTTCGGTTTGCTCCTCGGCTGCGGCGTTGTTTCGCTTCTAGCTCTGCAAGCCGCAGTGAACATTGGTGTAACCACGTCACTTTTACCAAACAAAGGTCTACCGCTGCCCTTTATCAGTTACGGAGGTTCAAATCTCGTCATGTGTTTATTCGGGATCGGTTTGTTGCTCAATATCTATCGGCAGGGCATTCTTGAACCACCGCATAAGAAACGCACGACCGTGCAGGTTCGGATGACACCGCGGATTTAAACCAAGATCGACAATCATTTTATGAATGCAGTGATCGCATGCGGAGGAACCGGTGGGCATCTTTTCCCTGGCATTGCTGTCGCCGAAGTGCTGCGCGATCGCGGCCATGAAGTCATGCTGTTGGTTTCCGAAAAGGAAATTGACGCGCTCGCGCTTTCCGGTCGCACCAATTTCCGATTTGAAAAATTACCCACGGTGGGGTTACCCTCACCATTTTCGCCTGCGATTCTCGGCTTCATTCGCCGCTTCTACCAGAGCTTTTCGCTTTGCCGATCGATTTATCGCAAATTCAAACCACAGGTGGTTCTTGGCATGGGCGGGTTCACTTCCACTGCGCCCGTGCTGGCCGGGCGGATGCGCGGCGTTTCGACCTTTATTCACGAATCAAATGCCATCCCCGGGAAAGCGAATCGACTAACCGCACGTATGGTGCGAGCGGTCATGCTTGGCTTCAAGGAATGCGCGCCGTTCTTTCCAAAAGCGCGCACGGAAGTCACTGGCACGCCGATCCGAACGGAGCTGAAACCTTTGGATCGAGAGGTTGCGCGTCAAAGGCTCGGACTGCGGGCTGATTTGCCAACCCTGCTGGTAATGGGCGGCAGCCAGGGAGCCAGCGGAATCAACCAAGCCGTTATCAAATCATTGCCGTTTTTGCACGGCGTGCCGCTGCAGGTGATCCATCTTTCCGGCGCACGCGACGAGCGGCTCGTCGCGGATAATTATGGCCGCGAAAAAATTCCGGCCTACATCTCGGCTTTTCATCATCGGATGGAGGAAGTTTACAGCGCCGCCGATCTTCTCGTGGCACGCGCCGGCGCGGCGAGTCTTGCAGAGTTCGCTGCTTTTTCGCTGCCGAGCATTTTGATTCCATTTCCTTATGCGGCAGACGATCATCAGACACGCAACGCAGAGATTTATGCGCGCGCTCAGGCGGCGATTCTGGTTAAGGAGTCAGAGATTTCTGGTGAATTGCTCGCGCGGAAGATCCGTGAGTTGATCGAGAGCCCGGAGCGAATCCGGAACATGTCGGTGAATTCTTTGCAACTCGCACCGAAAAACGCGGCGGGACTCATGGTTACAACCATGGAGAAATATACGACCCATGAAGCACGCCTCTGAGCTTGATCTTCCGAAATTGCTCACGCGTGAGCATCATAAGATTCATCTTATCGGCGTAGCCGGCAGCGGGATGAGCGGTATCGCGGCACTTTTGCTCGAGCTTGGGCACGAGGTTAGCGGCTCCGACAAAACCAGCACCGTGGAGACGGATCGATTGCGACGGCTTGGTCTGCGTTTTCATCAGAATCATCATGCGGACGACGCCAGCGACGCCGATCTCATCGTCTTTTCCTCTGCGATCGCGATTGATAATCCGATCCTTTTGAGCGCGCGTGATTTCGGGAAACCGGCCGTGCGGCGGGCGGAGGTGCTTGCCGCAATCATGCGAACAAAGCGTGCGATCCTCATCGCAGGAATGCATGGAAAAACGACCACCTCTGCGATGACAGCGCACGTTCTGCGCGAAGCTGGCCTCCATCCTTCGCATTACGTCGGTGCGGAAATTCCGATTCTCGGAAGCAATGCGCATTGGGATCCGCTCGGCGAATATTTTGTTGCAGAAGGCGACGAAAGCGACGGGACGCTGCGCTGCTTTCAACCCAGGCATTCCCTCATTTTGAACATTGAAGAGGAGCACCTTGATTTTTATGTTGATCTTGCCGCAATCGAAAAAGCTTTCGCTCAGCTGATCGAGCAAACTACTGGGACGCTTTTTTACAGCGCCGATGACGCTAATACGGCTCGATTGTGCGCCCAGCGAAAAGGCGCGATCTCATACGGGTTTTCCGAGAACGCCGATTATCGCGGCACCGACATCGAGCTGCGCGATTTTGCATCAGTGTTTTGTGTCTATCTTCGGGGCCAACAACTGGGCGAAGCAGTGCTGAATGTTCCCGGACGGCACAACGTCCAAAATGCCATCGGCGTGATCGCGTTGGCGAACGAGCTTGGGATTTCGTTTGAGAAAATTGCAGCTTCCCTTCGAAAATTTGAGCACGCCCGGCGGCGGTTTGAAATAAAATACGCCAGCGATCGTTTTCTGCTCGTCGATGATTACGCGCATCATCCCAGTGAAATTCATGCTACGCTCAAGACGGCAAGATCGACGCGCCGCAAACGCGTCCTAGCGATGTTTCAGCCGCATCGTTTTTCGCGAACCAAAGCGCTGCGTCATAAATTCGGAGGCGCCTTTGATCACGCCGACCGCGTTGTTGTAACCGATGTCTATCCCGCGAGCGAGACCCCGATCCCGGGCATCAGTGGCCAAACCATCGCTGACGAAATCGCGCGTCACGGACATCGCGGAGTGAGTTATCAGCCGCGTTTTGAATGGGTTCATCGTGATATCGGAAACATGCTCGACTCCGGCGATCTCATTTTGAGCATGGGCGCGGGCAACATTCACGAGCAATTGTCGATCCTGGCCGCTGATCTTGTGATTGCAGAGAAGTTGAAAGCGATTGTTGGTGAAGAGGGTGACGTGCGGCTTTACGAACCGCTCTCGAAACACACCACGTTGCGCGTGGGCGGTCCGGCACAATTCTGGGTTGAACCGCGCAATGAGCACGCGTTTGCGGAATTGATCCGCTCTTGTCGAAGTGAAAATCTCCCGCTTTTTGTCATCGGCCGTGGCTCAAATTTGTTAGTGCGCGATGGGGGTATTCGGGGCGTCGTGGTTCATCCCCGCGGAGGCGATTTCGACAAGATTGAGGTTGATAGCAACGAGATCACCGCGGGTGTCGGCGCAAAATTAAAAGAGGTCGCCTATGCCGGGAAGGCAGCTGGGATTGGCGGCCTGGAGTGGATGGAGGGCATTC
>Ga0209155_1000942_pt1 | contig 13691 bp, 5 predicted proteins | sample GraSoiAngelo_122_FD_185879 | JGI IMG/M metagenome (GOLD analysis project Ga0209155, IMG submission 185879) | Grasslands soil microbial communities from the Angelo Coastal Reserve, California, USA - 14_0927_02_20cm (SPAdes) (version 2) | ecosystem: Environmental > Terrestrial > Soil > Grasslands ... | reverse complement strand
GCAATCGCTGGCATGGCTTTCGTCCGCTTGAATCAGAAGAGATTCGACGAAGCGGTCACCTTGTTCGACCGCGCACGCACGCTGGCGCCAAAGAGAGCGGATCTTCGTGAGGGATACGAAACTGCGAAATTCTGGTCTCTAATGCAGCAAGGCTCGACCGCGCTACGACAGAATCAGTCTGAAACCGCGATCGCGGCTTATCAGGAGGCGCTGACGCTTCATCCTGAGGATACACAGGCCAAGCTCGGCATCGCGCAAGCCAAGGTGCAGGAAAAGAAGTTGCCCGATGCGGAGGCGCAATTCCAACAAGTGCTCGGCCAATCTCCGAATAATACTGACGCGATTGCCGGCCTCGCGTTTATTCGGCTGGATGAAAAAAAATTTGATGATGCGGTAAGCCTGTTCGACAAAGCACGCCGGCTGGTTCCCAATCGGACGGATGTTGAGCAAGGCTACCGGAACGCGAAATTCTGGGCGCTGATGCAGCAGGGCGCGACAGCGCTTGATCAGAACCGGACCGATGCCGCCATCGCCGATTATCAGCAGGCACTCACCTTGAAGCCAGGCGCACCGGACGCGCTGCATGGTTTGGCCGGAGCAACAGAGCGAAAGCGAAATTATTCAGAAGCCGCTCAGGCGTATACGCAGTTGACGGTCGCCAATCCGGCAGACGCGCAAAGCTGGCTAGGACTCATTAGAGCGCAGATCGGCGCAAAAAACCCGAAGGCTGCGATCGAGACCGCGCAGCGCATTCCGCCAGCAACGAAGTCACAAATTGAGACTCGCACAGATTACCTTTCCGAAATGGCGCTTGCTTATTACAGCACTAATCAGACAGCCGAGGGCGACCGCGTGTTGCGTCAGGCGATGGAAGCTGCTGCTCAATCTGATACAAATGACGCTCTGAATGTGCGTCTTGAAGTTGCCAGCGCGCTAGTGGATCAAGGAAAGATGGACCGCGCATTCGAGGTTTACAGACAAGCAACCAGGTTGCACCCGGATAACGCGATCGCTTGGCAGGGACTGATCGGCGGCTATACGCGCATGCGCGATTTCGCACAAGCCAAGGCGGCAGTGCGCTCCATGCCGCAAAATACGTATGAAATCGCCACGAAGAATACGAGCTTCCTCAATTCGGTTGCGGCAATCTACTCCGCCGACGGTCAGTGCAGCGAAGCGGAAGATTTTCTGAATCGGTCGCTCAGCCTGGAGAAGGCCGCCGGGCACGAGCCAGCCGAGAGCACGCAATTGCAACTTGCCGATATTTGGATGCGCGAAGGGAATTACGGCAAGGCTCGTGAGGGTTATCGCCAAATCATTGCCCGAAACCAAAATTCCACTGACGCCTGGCGCGGTTACATCACAGCTCTTCACAACCAGCAAGATGATCGGGACGTTCTGGCCGAAGCGCAACGTATACCCGCTAGCATTCGTGTACAGCTTGAGAAGGAACCGAGTTTCCTTACCTTGTTGGCGAGCGCATACTCAGCATTGGGGCAGAACGCACAAACAATCCAGCTTTTGCAGCAGGCTCGCACGCGTTTTCAAGCACAAGGTCAAATGCCACCGGGCGAGCTTGATGTGCAGCTTGCCTGGGCGATGCTTACTGACCGGCAGCGCGATCCGCGCGACTTTCTGTCGAAGGTGAAGGCACGCGCGGACCTGACGGATAAACAGCGCGCCGCCATCAATGAGATCTGGTCCACATGGAGCGTGCGCACGGCTGAAGAAGCCCAACAAAACAAGAAGCCCGAGCGCGCTATCGCCATTCTGACCGATGCCGAACGTGAACTTCCCAACGATCCCAAAATCTACGCCGCCTTAGCTTCGGTATATATGCGGCAGCACGATTATCAGAGAGCGCTGAGCGTTTACGGGTTATGGGGTATGACCGGAGCGGAAGCAGGTGACTATCGCGCTGCGGCGGGGACAGCCTTGGCCGCGCACAAAAGTGACCTGGCCGACCATTTTCTGGAGCAAGGACTGCAACATTACCCCAATGATCCCGACTTGTTACAGATGATGGCCAAGCAGGCTGTCGCGCATGGACAGTACAAGGAAGCGCAGGGCTATTTGAAATCAGCACTCAGGGCCACTCGCAATCCGGACGTGAACAAGCAAAGCTTTCGGGGCGGAGAACAAGACAGCTCGAAGCGCGGAACGGGGCCCACTCCCGGCGGTGGTGCTGATCCAAGAATTAGCACTCCAACCTCTTCAACTGATATGCCAGCTTGTCGGCAGACTATCAGCTACAGGATGCCGGAGGACTTCCATGTACAACTGGTGAGTGCGAATCTCGACGATCAGGAGAATGCGAGTCCGAACGGGGCTAATCAGAGCAATGGGAACCAGTCCAATCCGAGTCAGGCCAATCCAAATCAAAGCAACACTGATCAGAACAATGCCAATCAGGACTCCGTTAACCCTCAAGCTAACGCGGAAAAGCAGCAGCAGATTCAAGACCAAATTGATGTCGTACAGAACCGCAACACACCATTCGGCGATGTTGGCAGCGCTGCCACGGGCCGCGCTGGAGACGCTGGAATCGATCGCCTGATTATCGAGGATGGCACAGTCGGCGGCTCAGTTTCGGCCGGGAACATGGTCCGGTTTGGTGTCGAGGCACATGGCGTCTATCTTTTCAGCGGGACGCCGAACGGTCAGTCAAAGTTTCAGTTTGGAACGTTGCCGCGGGGCGCGACATTTGGTCAGCAGACAACGGCCGGTGTGGCCGGCGAAGTACAAATATCGACTGCCACCTTTGGTTTGGATTTCGGCGTCTCACCCCAGGGATTTCCGGTCGAGAATTTAACGGGCGGTATACGCTTCCGTCCGCTGGGTGGGCCTTTTACGTTCCTGGCCGTCCGCGACAGCGTTAAGGACAGTTTGCTTTCGTATGCCGGTGTGCGCGACCCCGGTACCGGCATCATCTGGGGCGGCGTCGTTTCCAACACAGGCACATTGCAACTCGACCACAAAGGCACACGCGCTGGCCAGTACGCTTCCGCCAGCGGCTCGTACATCACGGGAAAGAACGTTCCGAATAACTGGGAGGTCTCCGGCAATGCAGGACTCTACTTTGTGGTTGCAAAGGGCCTGAGCCTTGGCATCAACCTTACCGGAATGCACTACCAGAAGAATCTGAGCTTTTTTTCCCTTGGGCAAGGCGGATACTTCAGCCCCCAGGAGTACGGGCTTGCCTCGATCCCGATTTCCTGGTTCTCGCGCCACAAACGTTTTGAATACGAAATTCGCGCCAGCCTGGGCGCACAGTATTTCTCGCAGGAGCGCTCGCCCTTCTTCCCAACCCGAATCAATGCGGTGCTGCCCGCGCAAGGTTTCTTCGCCAGCAACCACAGTGCCGGTCCGAACTATAATTTCCTCGCGCGGCTCGGCTATCGAGTTGCGCCTCACGTATACTTCGATATTTTCGGCACGGCCAATAACGCCCGAAATTATGCGACGCAGACAGTCGGCTTCTCGCTCAAGTTCCTCGTCCATCGCTTGCCGACTAACACGGACTTACATGTGAACTCCATCCCGGATTGGAAAGGAAACCAGCCGTTCGGGATTGAGTAGCAGTGGTCTGTTGGTTGGACAGGAACGCTCTCGCACAGCCGCACCCGGCTCGATCGCAGCTCGACCATCCATTGAGCCCGGGAAAGCGAGTCTTGCGAACCGGATTCGCAGCAATGAGTTCCGCCATCTCAGCAGCGCTAGAAAACTCAGCGCCACTGCGCGGGTGATAAGCGGAAGCATTGCGGCCCCCGGATGAAAACCGTCTCAGCAACATCGGAGCAGGTGATTCGGGCGTACGATGCTTACCGTTTTCGAAAAAAAAGGAAAAATTCCGGCTTATGACTTCCAGCAAGCAAAACAAGGCCCTCGTCCGCCGGTTCTATGCTGGCGGCGTTTCAGGCCGGTCATCAGCGCCAGGGAGATTCCGACCCCAACATTAAGGCATCAGCGTTCGGGCGCAACTTCCGCAGGCGGATCAGTGAGGCACACACTCCGGCATACAAGACCATCACGCTTCCAGTTTCCCCAATACTAAGCACGGGCCCGAATGGAATCCTTGCGCCTCCCCTGAGGGAGAGGGCCTGTCGGCGGATTGTGCAAAGCAGTCGGCTCATGTGATGAAGCAGGTGAAAAAGCTAAGAGCCACGGCGAGTCTAATCAAAGGGAGCTTCTCTTTAGTTCAGGCCAGTCAACGCAGAAATTCTAGCAGCCTGCTCAGTCACGCGAGATGCTTCGCTCCGCTCAGAATGACGCCGGTATTCTGAAGGGGAGATACCAGCGGAGCCAGACAGCTTTACCGACTTTCCGCTAACCGCCCGATCAGCAACTCGAAAAATCGCCCGGAATTCACGTCCACGGCCACTTTAGTATTGGGCACAAACTTATCGCGCAGCACCGGAGATATCTTAGCACTGGCCAGAGTGGGCGCCGATCCGCGAATCGGCATACTCAAAGTTGCTTGCTTTTGTGCTGCGGGGTTGCGTCGCAAATCGCCTGCGATGGGACTGTAGCCTACCGTTTCGCCGGCAGTCAGTTCGCCAGCGGTTTCAACATCCACGTAGTAGTCCTCGAATTTCAGCAGCGACGGATCAAGAAATGCCGCCACAGCAAGCGAATCATGCATGTGGGGATGAACAGCAAACCCCTGCTGCCGATTGTGCGCGATAGCGTTGCGGGCAATCTTCGCTGCCGCCTGGCTGACGGGATTCTGGCCGGATTCGAGCTTCTGCACGTGGGTTTCGGTCAGAGCGGTTTTGCGTGTAACGTCGAGGCCGACCATGGTGATGGGAATGCCTGATTGGAACACAATGCGTGCTGCCTCCGGATCGACGTAAATGTTGAACTCCGCCGCAGGCGTGATGTTCCCCCCGGAAAGCGATCCGCCCATCATGACCAGGTTCTTGATCATACCGGCAAGTTCCGGGTCAGCATTCAATGCAGTTGCAACGTTCGTCAGTGGCCCTATTGTGATCAACGTGACTTCATTCGGATACTTACGAACGATATGACGAATGAATTCCGCAGCAGGCTCGGCAACTTGTTTGATCTTCGGTTCTGGAAAAACCGCGCCTCCCAACCCGTTTTCGCCATGCGCATAAGCCGCCGACACAAGCCGGCGCATGAGCGGTGCTTTCGCGCCCGCCGCTACGGGAATATCGGTGCGGCCGGCAATTTCCACCATGCGCAGGGCATTGGGAAGCGTCAGCTCGAGCGGAACATTTCCCGCAACCGGAGTGATGGCCTCAATCTTCAACTCCGGCGAGCGCATGGCGAGCAGCAGCGCCAATGCATCGTCCACGCCGGGATCGGTGTCGATGATGACTCGGAAAGGGTCGCCGGCTGGTTGTTCGGGGGCACCTGCTCTGGCATGTGCTTGGTGGGCGAAAGCGCTTGCTGCCAATCCGGCGGCAGAGACGGTCACAAACTGGCGGCGTGTAATGGGAAAGGATTTACCATCAGAATTCATATAGTGGCCTTGGTCCAGCGGCTGATGACGTATAAGTGCGGGAAAGAATACTTCGCGTTGTCAACTCATTAATCGCTCAGCTACGGTGCTTTCCGTGCTGGTTGTGTCATCAGTTTGACGTAAAGGTCATATAACTTAGGTGCGTCTACATCGAACTGAACTGTCGCCTTCCGCTCATACGCAGGAAGTGCCGTCCCCGGATTCCAGAACAACGTTTCACCGTAACTAGGCCCGTGGTCGATATCAATGTCCACGTAGAGTTGTTTCTCGCCGGTAATTATGGATGGATCTACCATCGCTGCCGCGGAAAGTTCGTCCCACATAAAACTATCGACCGAATATTCAGTAAGATATCGCGCCACCGGCGTATCGGCTTTGGCTATGGCAGCTTTGATCTCCGGGCCCAGCTTGGTTTTGACTGAAATATCAATGGGCGTGATGGCGATCTTCTTCCATGGTGCGTGCATCACGATGCGCACCGCCTCCGGATCGAACCACCAGTTGAATTCGCGGCGGCCATCCACGCCGCTGATTCCGCCGTTGTCGGCATACATGCCGCTGCCCATCAGGACCAGTTCCTTCGCGAGCGTTGCCACCTGCGGATCAAGGCGCAGCGCCAACGCGATGTTCGTAAGCGGGCCTCCGGCCCACACTACTACTTCCCCGGGATACTTATGCACCATGCGAACAATGAAGTGGGCGGCGGTTTCGTCGAGTGGCTTGGTGTGTGGCGAACCCTCGACCAGCGGAGGGATTACATCAGGCTCGTGATACCCGGCCCGGAATGCAGGAGGCGTGCTCGCCGGCCGATCGGAAAAATCGCTCCAGCAGCCCTTATAGCGGAACTTGCCATAGAGAGCTTCCCAGCGTTCGCTTTCTTCTTTGGAGTTAAGCAGAGGAAACTCAGCGCCTTGGATAACCGGAACGTCGGTGCGCCCAGTAATTTCCAGCAGCCGGAGCGTGCGCTGGGTTTCCTCTTTCACCCACTGGTCGCCGCTGACGGTAGTGATGCCCAGGACGTCGAATCTATCCGACTGGAGAAAGATCAGAATCGACTGCATGTCGGTCGTAGCCGGCCCACGCGCATCCTGATCCACGATCATTTTAATCTTTTGACCGTGCAGGTGATTCGCCGACGTCACCAGCACTAAAGCGACAAGCAGAGCAACTGTGACTCGTGCCTTCATCACGAAGATTCCCCTCGGTTGTGAGCTTTATCAGCAGATGGTGTTGTGTGTTCCTGTCTTGTGCACAATTAAAAAGACAGCCACAGATACAACGCACAGCTTGAAAGGACCTTGCATTGTAATGCTTGAGTGGCTGGGCTGTCAGCCGAATTGCGAATTGCAGCCGCAGTGACTAGAATTCGTTCCAGTGTGGGCTTACGTGACTGCTCAGCAATTCGCAAAAGTGAGCCGTGCAACAGCTTTTATTTTGGCCGGAATCATGTCAGCGGCTCCTTCCCTGCTACAGGGACAGTGCCAGCCCGTCGCCGGTGCGAGCGAAGCACGACCTCCCGAACCGCACAACACAGCGCCTGGTAAGCCACCAGCCGGAAAGCCTGACGCTGGGTCGCCCGAGTTTTACGACGAACCGAAATTCAATGTAGCGGGCGTCACTGACACCACGAATCTCGGCGGACATGGTTCCTCTGCGGTCCAGCGCAGCACTGAAACGCTAACCAAAGAAGCGATTTCGCTTAAGCAGGAATCGCCCACCGATTCGCAGGCGGGCTCATTGAACGCAGACAGGGAGAAATCCCTGCGTGCGTCACTGGAACATGATCCCGGAAACGCCGCACTTCATCACTCGCTGGCTGACACGGAGGAGAAATTAGGCAATCCTCTCGAAGCTGTTCGCCAGTACCAGCGCGCGGCAGAATTGGATCCGAGCGAATCCAATCTGTTTGACTGGGGAGCAGAGTTGCTGTTGCATCACGCGCCTCAACCCGCGATGGAAGTCTTTGCCAAAGGCAATCGCATGTTCCCGCACTCCTCACGCATGCTGATCGCGCTCGGCGTGGCTTGGCAGGCCCAAGGCGCAAATGATCGCGCTCTGCGGTGCCTTTTCGACGCGTCTGATTTGAATCCCAGCGACCCGACTCCTTACCTCTTCCTCGGCAAAATGCAGAATGCCGAAATTGTTCACTCAACCGGCTTCATGGAAAAAATGGAGCGGTTCTCCAAGCTTCAGCCCGAGAACCCACTGGCAAACTACTACTATGCGGTTGCGCTATGGAAGCGCGCAAATGACAGCGCGGACGCGCCGACTGCGGCTCAAATCGAGTCTCTGCTTAACAAAGCCGTTCATCTCAATCCGACGCTCGGCGTCGCGTACCTGCAACTTGGCATTCTCTATTCGGCCAGAGGAGATTTTCCCAAGGCCATCGCTGTCTATCAGAAGGCAAGGGATGTTAGTCCAGAGTTGGAGGAACCACACTACCGCCTTGCTGACGCATATCGGCGAGTCGGCGAAAAGACGAAGGCTGAACACGAGCTCCAGCTCTTCAAAGAGTTGACAAAGAAGAAATCAGAAGAAGCTGAGCGCGAGCGGCATGAAATCCAGCAGTTTGTCTTTGCGTTGCGCGACCAGAGCCCTGCCGCGCAGCAGCAGCCTGAACATCAGTGAGTGGCGGGCGTCGGTGCGCTCATCAAGTTTACGAACATTCGGTAGAACTTTTCTTTATCCAAATCTACCTGAATCTCAACCGCATGCACGGGGTTCCCGGCTTGTCTTTTTCTGACCAGGTGAGCGTATCGCCGTAACTCGGCCCTGGGTCGAGATTCACGCTCATGTAGCGCGTTTCGCGTTTCGTGATGATGCTCGGGTCGATCCATGCGGCCGCGGCAGCTCGTTCCACCTAATGTCGGCACCGGGAGCGAACTGGGCAAAGGGGGAGACGCAGTGGCCCAGTGCCGTGCCGCTTGCGTCGATCTGCTTCACCATTGCAGGCGCGAGGTGCGTCTTGATGGAAATGTCCATCGGCGTGCACACGATCTTCCTCCACGGCGTGTACAACATGATCTGCACCGCTTCCGGATCGAACCAAAAAGTAAACTCGCCGCGGATTATTTACAAACTCAGGTGTTGTCGGTCTGCAGATTCAGATGGAGTCTTGGAATTTTAGTTGTGTGCATCAACACTCCGACGAGCGTCGGCTGGTTACCGAATACTGCCTACTCCTAGCAGCATCTCGGCCTGGGTGCCGTCAAAATCTCGTACTCCCGCCGAAAAGCTGCGTATGTCTCACGAGATCGAGCCAGTTTCCTGCGATCCAGAAAGCGCTGGTAAGCGGCTTCGTCAAAAATCTCTCGCAGAATGGCCATCAAAACTGCCGCAATAGCTCGCATCCGCTTCATCCCTGCTCCTCCGTGGCGAACCGTGTTGCGACGAACGGCGACTCTTTCACTTTCGCTTCCTTCCGACCGGAGAGTATGCGGATCCACTCCAGCATCGACTCGAGCAAAATCATCGCCACCATCACGATCAAAATCCCAGTCACAAACGCGTCCAGCCGGTCGTTGAAGATCAGCCGGGCGTTCCCGCCTGTCGCCGCCAACTGTCGCGCATGCGACAAAAAACCAATTCTGGGATTGGCGTCGAACATCTTGTGCAACGACGCGGTGAACGTCACCGAAACCAACCAAACCAGTGGCAGCAGCGTTACGCTTGCGTAACGCGCTTTATGCATCTTGATGATGATTGTGGTAGCCACACACAACGCCACCGTCGCCAACAGTTGATTCGCGATCCCGAACAACGGCCATAGAGAATTGATGCCGCCCAGTGGATCCTTAACACCCTGCCAAAGAAAGTAACCCCACGCAGCCACAATCAGAGCGCTGGTCGCGAGAACTGAGGGATACCAACTGGTTCGCCCAATCGGCTTCCACACGTGCCCCAGCGCATCCTGAATCATGAATCTCCCAACTCGCGTGCCCGCATCAAGCACGGTAAGAATGAACAATGCCTCGAACATGATGGCGAAGTGATACCACAGCGCCATCACGGCTTGGCCGCCCAAACTGTTGGCGAAAATGTGCGCCATACCAACCGCAAATGCAGGTGCGCCACCAGTGCGGTTGTAGAGCGTCTGCTCGCCGACGGCCTGGGCCAGAGAATGCATTTCGCCTGCAGTTATAGGAAATCCCCAATTGCTGATCGTTGTTGCCGCCGCTTCCGGCGCTGCGCCCACAATTCCTGAAGGGCTGTTGATTGCAAAGTAAGTTCCCGGCTGCAAGACGCAGGCCGCGATCATGGCCATGATGGCCACCATCGACTCAGCCATCATCGCTCCGTAGCCGACCATGCGCGCTTCGGTTTCGCGGCGGATCAGCTTTGGCGTTGTGCCACTTGAAATTAAAGAATGAAATCCGCTGACCGCACCGCAAGCGATGGTGATAAACGCAAACGGAAAAACCTTGCCGGCAAAGACGGGCCCTGAACCGTCAATGAAACGGGTCAGTGGGGGCATGTGCAGCGTCGGGCGCAGGCCAATGATTCCCAACGCCAGCATCGCAATCGTCCCAAGCTTCACGAAGGTGCTCAGATAATCGCGCGGCGCGAGCAGCAGCCACACCGGCACAGCCGAGGCAGCAAACCCATAAATAATGATGAAGATCGCCAGCGCCGGCGCTCCCAGCGTGAACCACTTCCCCAGTGACGCATGCTGCGAAACCCATTGCCCGCCCAAGATCGCCAGCAGAACCAATACAAATCCCAGCGCCGAAACTTCCAGCACTTTCCCGGGACGAATCCGCCGCAGATACATGCCCATTAGCAGCGCGATGGGAATCGTCATGGCAATCGTAAACGTTCCCCACGGACTATTTTTCAGCGCATTCACCACCACCAGGGCACAAACCGCAAGCAGAATCACGATGATGCTGATGATGGCGACGTACGCCACAATCCCGCCCAGCTTGCCTCCTTCTTCGCGCGCCATTTCCGTCAGCGATTTGCCATCGCGCCGAACAGAAAACAGCAGGATCACAAAATCCTGCACGCAGCCGCCGAACACCGCGCCAGCCAAAATCCACAAAGTCCCAGGAAGATATCCGAATTGCGCCGCCAGCACCGGTCCCACCAGTGGTCCGGGGCCTGCGATGGCAGCAAAGTGATGCCCGAACACGACCCACTTATTTGTAGGAACGAAATCTCGGCCATTGTCGAGGCGCTCAGCAGGAGTGGCGCGCTGGCCATCGAGCGCCAGCACTTTCGCGGCGATAAACTTGCTGTAAAACCGATATCCCAGCGCATACGTGCAGAACGCCGCCACCACTAGCCACATGGCATTAATCTGCTCGCCTCGCCTCAAGGCAATCGTCGCCAGCGCGAACGCCCCCAGGACAGCGATGCCGATCCAGATTACGACTCGGAAGATTTTTGGCATGGAACCTGAGATATTGTGGCCAATCCAGCGGTGGAGCGCAATTGCAAATCGGCTCCTCCGAGTGCGGCTGGCGGGTTCCGAGTAGCCCGTGATCCAGGCACAATCTGCGGTCACAAAGCTCATTGCGCCCGTGGTCCCGGCAGGTGCTAGTCTGGCGTAGCAGCCGATGAACAACCATGAAATCCAGGTAGCTTGGAAGTATCACGATGGCACGAAGCACTCCTACTGGAGTATTCGTAACCATGCTCACTTCCTGGACTGGGCGAATCGACCGTTGCCTTTCAAAATCTACCCAAAGATAGAGCCTCTTCCACTGCCGCGGGACGTGCCGCAAACAGGGGTGGCCGCGCTCTCCGCAATCTCACAACCAGTGCCTTCGTTGCGGGCTGATTCGGTCCCTGGCGTTCAGGATCTGGCGCGTCTCCTCTATTTCTCGGCAGGGATTACCAAACAGCGTGCATATCCAGGTGGAGAAATCTACTTTCGCGCCGCCGCTTGCACCGGAGCTCTCTACGAGATCGATCTGTACGTCGTGACTGGCGATCTCCCGGGTTTGGATGCCGGCGTGTATCACTTCAATCCGGCGGATGTATCGCTACGGCTTCTGCGTAAAGGTAATTTTCGCGGAAACCTGGCTCAGGCGACGGCGATGGAACCCGCGGTGGCTCACGCGCCCGCGACAATTCTCTGCACGGGAACATACTGGCGAAACGCTTGGAAGTACCAGGCGCGCACCTATCGCCATTTCGGTTGGGATAGCGGCACTCTGCTGGCGAATATGCTGGCCGTTTGTACAGCTTCGGGGCTGACGGCCGAGATCGTGCTCGGGTTCGTGGACGCCGAGGTGAACCGCCTGCTTGATCTGGATACGCGGCGTGAGGTTTCCTTGTGCCTCGTACCGATCGGGCGTACATCGGAGAGTTCGCTGCCGGTACCGAGAGAGGCTCCCGCGCTTGGCTTGGAGACAGTCCCGCTTTCACACCACGAGGTCGAATATCCCGCCATGCTTGAGATGCACGACGCATCTTCGCTTGAATCTGTAGAGGAAGTAAATCAGTGGCGCGGCAAGCCACCAGTACTTCCATCGTTCGCTCAGACGGACGAGGCAGTTCGCCTCCGTCCCCTGCCGGAAGAAGACCAACCGAAGGACACGACCGAGCAGGTAATCCTGCGTCGCGGCTCTACCCGAACATTCGATAAGGCGGCATCCATTACACTGGCACAACTTTCTACCACTCTCGACTACGCCACGCGAGGTCTTCCGGCTGACTTCCTCGAGCTTCCGGGCGCGCAGCTTAACGATCTCTATGTGATCGTGCATTCAGTGCAGGGGCTCAAGCCGGGCGCGTACTTCTTCCGGCGTGAGCAGAACACCGTAGAGCTCTTGAAGGAGGGAAAATTCCGCGCCGCGGCCCATCATCTTGGTCTGGAGCAAGAGCTGCCCGCGGACGCCTGCGTTGACATCTTCTTTCTCGCCGACTTAGAACAGATTCTGGAGCGATACGGGAACCGCGGCTACCGGGCCGTCCAGCTCGAAGCGGGTGCCATCGGCGGCAGGATCTACCTGGCTGCGTATGCTCAGCACCTGGGTGCGACCGGGCTGACCTTCCTCGACGATGATGTAATTAACTTCTTTTCACCACACGCAAAAGACAAGAGTGCCATTTTCCTGCTCGCGATTGGCAAGCCGCTGAAACGCAAACCACAGTAGGGCCAACTCCCGTGTCGTCGGCACACCGGAAGTTGAGGGTGATGCGGCGGTGCCCAGATCGGACGCTTCCCGCGAACGAGCAAATGCGAAGCAAGAGCAAACTGCCGCCGAGCTGCACCACACCTAGACGGAGTCGCAGGATGGATGCGTTTCGCCGCTTTGCGTGAGTTGATCAGAGCGGTTTCACGTATTCATACGAGCCAGAGAGATGGGGTGGTCTCAATAGGCATTTCGATCTCCGGCCGAATTGAATCCTGCGACGGTTTGGGACCATCCTAAGAGACGGCTGCTATGAGCGACAAAACAGCGAAATTGTTGGTAGTGGAGTCCGACGACGTTCTCAGGGGCCAGATCGTCGCGGTGCTGAGCGGTGCGGGATATGAGGTCTCGACCGACTACCGGGAAGGAATGAAGGCAGTCCTTGCCTTCAATCCCGACGCGGTTGTCCTGGGTGCTGATCCGCCCCAGCTCGATTGCTGTGACCTTCTCTCTGAAATTAAGGGTTCCGAGCACACTCACAACATACGCGTTGTCATGTTGTCTCCGGGAGGATCAGCCGAGCGCACTCGAGGGCTGGATCTCGGCGCCGACGATGTGCTGTCACTGCCCTTCGACCCACACGAATTGGTTTCGCGGGTGCGTTCGCAAGTACGGAGCAAATACATCGCGGACGAGCTTCGAGAGCGGCTGCGCCTTGCCGAGGAAAATCGAAACGCTGCCCAGCAGGTGGTGACAGCAGTCAACGAAGAACGGCGGACACTTCGGGTTGGAGGCTTGGCGGCTGTTGCCGGGCTTATCGTTGCTGGTCTGGTCTTTTTCTTCTTCTACCGCCGCACCCAAGAACAGAATACCCGGGTCTATGCTGCGATCACTCGATTGCAGACTGGCGTGCTGACGGAACAACGATTGATGGAGCGTTCGCGTCGGGCCCTTGAAGATGCGGAACGTGGTCAAGTCCGGGCGAGCGATCCACAAAAGCTTCAACTTCAGAAGAAGAGCGAAGACCTGAGATCGCAAATTGCAATCAGCAAGCCAGAAAACGCTTCGGCTTTACAAAATCAATTAACCGCAGTAGAAAGCCGCCTTCAGAAGCTCGAGACCGA
>Ga0209155_1000938_pt1 | contig 13726 bp, 15 predicted proteins | sample GraSoiAngelo_122_FD_185879 | JGI IMG/M metagenome (GOLD analysis project Ga0209155, IMG submission 185879) | Grasslands soil microbial communities from the Angelo Coastal Reserve, California, USA - 14_0927_02_20cm (SPAdes) (version 2) | ecosystem: Environmental > Terrestrial > Soil > Grasslands ... | reverse complement strand
CTGGGCTGGGAGGGCGAGCCTATCCAAAGTAGCCCCACAGAAGGGCCAGTTCAGAAGTTCCCCGCAGGGCTGGCCAGGGGCAATTTCTCTTGCATTCCGATGGTCGAATTGGTGTCTGTGTCGCCCGTTTAGGTCGCCGCTCGCCGACAAGGAGGCCAGCCATGTTTTACTGCAAACGTTGGGGTCACATTGCCGCAATTGTGATGGTCGGGTTGTCAGTAATGTGCGGCCCTGCACGGTCGCAACAGTTTTCCGGGCCGAAGAATGTGTCGAGCAATACGGATTTTTCATTCACTCCGCAGATCGCCGTGGATGCTGCTGGGAACATCTATATGGCCTGGGAGGATGACACTGCTAACAATTCCAACATCCTGTTCAGCCGCTCGACCGATGGAGGAGTGACCTTCCTTCAGACCCCGGCGGCAAAGCAGGTCTCCAATAGCCTGGGATGCTCCTTCAGTCCGGTCATGGCCGTGGACGCGGGCGCCAACATCAATATAGTGTGGGAGGACAGTCCCGACTGCAGTTTTGGTACCTCCAATATCTTTTTCAGCCGCTCAACCGATGGGGGCATGACTTTCTCCGCGCCAACGAATCTCTCCGCGACGATGAACACCGCTTTGTATTCCGTTCCACAGATCGCCGTGGACACCGCCGGCAACATCAACGTCGTCTGGGAAAGCGACAGTGGTAACCTCGCCATCTGGTTCAGCGGCTCGAGCGACGGAGGGAATACGTTTTCGGCGCCGAAGATGGTGTCAACCAACCCTAGCGGGTCGATGGGTCCGCAAATCGCCGTGGATAAGAGCGGCAACATCAACGTGGTTTGGGAAGATGATATTGCCGGCCACTCAGACATTTCCTTCAGCCGCTCGACTGATAATGGCACGACCTTCTCGCCGCCCGTGAATCTCTCAAACCCGCTTGGTAATTGTATCGCCAACTCCAACAGTCCGAGGATCGGCGTAGATCTTGGCGCCGATATCAACGTAGTCTGGTCGAACGATTGCGGAGGCAATTTCGACATTTTCCTCAGCCGCTCGGCCGATAGCGGCGCGACCTTTACGTCTCCTAAGAATCTCTCGGGGACGCCTGCTCCGTCCGGGAGCCCGCAACTCGCCGTGGATGCTTCAGGCAACATCAACGTGGTTTGGGAAGAAAGCAACCCCGCGGACATCTTCTTCGTTCGTTCGAGCGACGGGGGTGTTACGTTCTCCAGCGCACAGAATCTGTCGCATAACGCAGGGTCTTCTTCCAACGCATGGCTAACGGTCGATGCCGGGGCCAATATCAATGTGGCCTGGGAGGACACGACTCCGGGCAACCGTGATATTTTCTTCAATCGCTCGACAGATTCAGGCGCGACGTTTCTTTCCGCGCCGCTCAACCTTTCCAACAACTCGGGCCTATCTACGGCCGTACAGATCGCCGCGGACAAGAGCGGCGACATCAACGTGGCCTGGCAAGACAGTACCCCGGGCGTCTCACAAATCCTTTTCAGCCGAATGGCGGGGTCCGTAGTGACCAACCATCCGCCAGTAGCCGACGCGGGTATCGCCCAAACGGTTAACGCCACCGGATCGGGCGGGACATCCGTGCAATTGGATGGATCCAAGTCCAGCGATCCCGACAAAGATGTGCTCAGCTTCGTTTGGAGGGATGAACTGGGCAATGTGGTCGGTACCACGGCCGTTGTGCAAGTGACGGTGCAGGTGGGTACGCACACCTTTACGCTGACTGTCACCGATCCCGGAAACCTCAGTTCAACGGCTAAAACGGTGATCACAGTACAAGCGGTAAATCATCCTCCGGTTGCAGTCGAAAGCGCCGACCAAACCGTGGAATGCACAGGGCAGGGCATGCGTGTGATGTTGGACGGGTCTAAGTCCAGCGATCCCGACGGTGATGCGCTCAGCTTTGTTTGGAAGAATGAGTCGGGCAATGTAGTAGGTACCACGGCCGTTGTTCAGTTGACACCGGCAATGGGTACCCACACCTTTACATTGACGGTCACAGATACGGGAGGCCTCAGTTCCATGGCGACAACGCACGTAACTGTTCGAGACACGAACGCGCCTTCCCTGCACGTTGCGTTGTCTCCGAACGTTCTCTGGCCGCCGAACCACAGGCTGATGCAAATCAATGCAACAGTCAATGCAAACGACAGTTGCGATGCGAATCCGACGGTCGCTCTCGTGTCGATTACCAGCAATGAGCCAGACGAGGGCCTGGGAGATGGAGATCAGCCGAATGACATCCAGGCAGTAGGCGGCGGACCAATCCCGTTCGGGACGGACGTGCGCTCGTTCCTCTTGCGAGCAGAGCGCTCCGGAATGGGAACTGGCCGCATCTACACCGTCACCTATACGGCTCGCGATGCCTTCGGCAACCAAAGCTCGGCTTCGGCCCAGGTTACCGTGGGAAGCCAGACAACAGATCCGGCGACAAAACGCTGGGACCGAGAGTCGGACCGGGACTCGGGTCGAGACTTGGATCGAGACTCGGACCGCAAGTCGGACCGAGAATCAGAGCGGAAAGCAGACCGGAAGAAGGACCAGCACCGGCCGTAACACTAGAGCGATGCCCAGGTCGCGGCACAGTGCGCGGCCTGGGCATTTCCTTCTTCTATCCAAACGTAAATTGAGTCGCGCGTGGACAGACCTGCGAAGGCGGGAGAGTACCCCGTGGCAGATTGGGAACGCGGGCAAGACGCGGCGTTGTGCGGGTGAAATTCGCGGTCTACTCTGATGAGGCACTCAACCTGGTGTTCCGGTTCGGGAAAGTCCCGCGAGGACGCAGGACCGGGTCACGGAGAACAGGATTCATTATGTCGGAACCCTTCCGTCCTTATGAAAAGCTGGTGGCGATCACAGTCTTTGGCAAAAAGTTTCAAGTCCCGGAGCGGAATTCGCTTTTGCGGTGCTTTCAATTCATTAGCCCGGAAACGATCCCATACGGGCGCTTCTGCTGGAATCAGGATTGTCAGTATTGCCGCGTGACCTGCCAACTGCCGGACGAGGACGAGCCGCGCGAGATGCTGAGCTGCAAGTTCATCGTGATGCCGGGGATGGAAATCACGGAAATGAGTCAGGAGCTGAAGTGGTGCCTGCGCGCGAAGCTGCCGGCGGACACGCCGGTTACTTCCTAAGTTTGCAGTTGTCAGTCCTTAGTGGTCAGTAAGAAGCAAAGACCATCACGCCTGGATTGCAGTCGTCGCACCATTCCACTACATTCTGAATGAGGGCCGGGCTAAAGTCCGGCCCCTACAAATCTTGCCCATCATGACGAACCCAATCGCTTTGGTGTGTGACGGTTGCGGACAGGCCGCGACGGCGGAACACATTGCGCGGCGGCTGCAGCGTTTGGAATGGACAACGCGTTACCGGCCAGTGCACATCCACACGCTCTTGTTGGGTGCGTTTTCTCCACTGAGGGATGAGGAGTTTCTGTACCGTAGCGACGGAGAGTTTCGCGGCGAAGCGGCGCAAATCCTGGAGGCAGTGGGAATTTCGCCGGCGGGGAAGACGCGGGACGCGGTGCACGCGGAATTTCAGCGGGCGGGATTTTTCCTGACACACGTCTTGGAGTGCCCACTCGAAGATGAGGGAAACTTGCAAGGGGGTATACAGGCCGTTTTGAGGAAGCGGCTGGCGGCGGTGGCCACACGGATCCGGCGGTCGCTCAAACCAAAGCGTGTGATGGCCATCACAGAAGAACTCGCGGTCGTCTTGGATGATATTGTGGCGATGGATTTGGGATGCCCGGTGCTGCTGGATCACGGGAAATCGTTCCTTCTGGAAAGCCGCGCCGGCGAGAATGGCGCTGCGCGTTTGCGAGCGGCACTGGCAGCAGGCTAAGGCTAAACAGGTCGCAACTGACAAATGTCAGCTGGCGCACCTCAGGGAGAACGGCCGAACGTTTTGTTAACTATGGTAGAATCGGGAGCATAGCCAAATAGAAACGCTGCAAGGGTACCGCCATGAAAAAACAAGCAAAGTTTGGCGTGGGAATCGGAGTCATCGTAGCCGCGATGGGATTTCTGGCGTGGCTTGGGTATGGAGAAAGCAAGACGTATTACCACACCATAGCCGAGCTTGAAACTTTGAAGGGCTCGGCAGTGAGCCAACGCATGCGGATCGGCGGCACCGTGGCAGTAGGAAGTATTCGACACCTCGCAGGACGCGTTGATTTTGTGCTGGAGGGCGAGGGGAAGACGCTCCCCGTCAGCTACATTGGCACGGATCCTCTGCCGGACACATTTGTAGATAAATCCCAAGCTCTCGTCGAGGGCCGGCCCGGTCCGGAGGGACGCTTTGTCGCCGAGGTGGTGCAGGCGAAATGTGCTTCCAAGTATGAGGCAGCACCTGGGGGCAAAGGTGGCGCCGCGCCCAGCCCCACAGAGAAAAGTGGTATGTAGGGCGCCCGGGAACTCCGGGGGATAGGCGGGATTGCCGGTGGATGTATTCGGTTCCTTTGCACTCGTCCTGGCGTTTGTCTGCGCGGTTTACGCGTTCGGCGGGGGCATTGCGGCGATTATCACGCGCCACCCGCTGCTGATCAAGAGTACGCGGCAAGCTGGGATGGCCACTTGCTGCCTGATTTTCCTCGCGACGTTCAGCCTCGAATATCTATTCTTCAGCGATAATTTTTCCATCGCGTACGTGGTGTCGCACAGCAACCGCGACCTCGCGACATTTTATAAAATAGCCGCTCTGTGGTCGGGGCAGGAAGGTTCACTCCTGTTCTGGAGCTTCCTTCTGGCGATTTATGTTTTTTCGGTATTGCTCGCTTACCGAAATAAGAACGGCGAATTGATGCCGTACGTCGGCGTGGTAATGGCCGGCGTGCAGATTTTCTTCCTGACGCTGAATAACTTCGTTGCCAGCCCGTTCAAGGAGCTGGCGTCGCCAGGAGCGGACGGAGTGATGAATTACGTCGCGCGCGCGGATGGAAACGGATTGACTCCGCTGTTGCAATACCCGGAAATGGTGATCCATCCCCCGAACCTGTACTCGGGGTACACAGGGTTCACAATTCCGTTTGCCTTTGCGCTGGGTGCACTGCTGGCCCGTTACCCGGGCGAGAAATGGATTCACCTGACGCGCAAGTGGACCATGATTGCGTGGATGTTTCAGTCCGTGGGGATTCTGCTAGGCGCGCACTGGGCTTACGCGGTGCTCGGCTGGGGCGGCTACTGGGGATGGGATCCGGTCGAGAACGCGTCGTTCTTGCCGTGGCTGACGGGTACGGCATTCCTGCACTCGGTGATGATGCAGGAAAAGCGAGGGATGATGAAGGTATGGAACGTGTGGCTGGTGTTCATCACGTTCCTTCTTTGCATCCTGGGAACGTTCCTGACGCGCAGTGGCGTGGTTAGTTCTGTGCATGCTTTCGCGCAGTCGAGCATCGGCAGCTGGTTCGTGGGCTTTCTTGTGCTGATTATCGCGGTGTGCTTCGGCGCGTATCTGAAGAATCGCGACTACTTGAAGAGCGAGAACCAACTGGATTCCATCGTTTCGCGCGAGTCGAGCTTTCTGTTCAACAATTTGATTCTGCTGGTCTCGTGCGTCGCCATACTTTCGGGAACTCTGTTCCCAGTTTTTTCCGAGTGGATTACCGGCGACCGCATCAGCGTGGGCGCACCGTTTTTTAACAAGGTGAATATTCCCATCGGGCTGCTGCTGCTGTTTTTGACGGGCGTCGGTCCGCTGCTGGCTTGGCGGAAGACTTCCAAGGAAAGCTTGAAACGGAATTTTGGATGGCCGCTGGCAATCGGGCTGGTCGCAGGCGTGATTGCGCTGGCATTTGGCTTCCGGGAAATCTATTCGTGGGTCTGCCTGATCCTCTGCATATTTGTGGCGTCCACAGTGGGCCTGGAGTTCTATCGTGGCGCAAAGGTGATTCGCGCGCGGTCGAGCGCTTGGTTTGTGGCTTCGGCAGTGGAACTCACGATGCGCAATACGCGGCGTTATGGCGGCTACATTGTTCATATGGGGATGGTGTTTGTTTTCATCGGGCTGGCCGGAGCGGCGTTCAACCGCGATCTGCAGAAAGACATGCGGCAGGGCGACAGCATGCAGATCGGGCCCTACACTTTGGTTCTGCAGGGCTTCGACACCAAACCGGAAAAGAACTACACCGCGCAACGGCTGCTGGTCGAAGTGCTGCGCGACAAGAAGCCAATTATGATGCTGTATCCGGAGAAGCGGCGCTTCGAGACCACCACGGAGAACGGCACGATGGTGGCGATCTATTCGACGCTTAAAGAGGATTTGTACGTTGTCTACGCCGGAAATAGCCCTGAAACGGAACTTCCCGTGGTGCACGCGTATTTGAATCCACTGGTGAAATGGATCTGGCTCGGCGGAGCGGTCGTGGTGTTCGGAACGCTGGTGGCGCTGCTGCCGAATCGCCGCGCGGTACTGGTGCTCGCGGGAGCCCAGCAGCCTGTGGCACAACCGATGGCGCATGGGCTTGCGCCGTCCGCTACGATGCAAGAGGGCCATGACTAAAGTTCGCCCCTTTGGCGCGATCGCGATACTGGCGATATTCGCGATGGGGCCGCTGCTCATCACGCCTGTTGGAGCGCAGCAGCTTTCCGACCGCGCGAAACAAATGGGCATGAAGATTAATTGCATGTGCCGCGGATGCAATATGGCCGCGGGAATTTGTTCGCATCCGGGAGGAGCATTCTCCGGGCCATGTGAAACAGCCAAAGCGATGCTGAAGAAGGTGGACCAGCACATCGCCAAGGGCGAAACCGACGAGCAGATTTTGCAGGCGTTCGTGCAGGAATATGGGACGCAAGTCTATGCGGAACCGCCGAAGTCGGGCTTCAGCCTGGTTGCCTGGATATTGCCGAGCGTTTACCTTTTCGTGGGCGTTGGAGTGGTGATTTTTGTCATCGCGCGCTGGCGAAAGCGATCGGAGCCGCTCACGGCAACATCCGCGGCTGGCGCCCTAGGCTTTTCGCCCGAGTCACTAGAGCGTGCCAGAGCGCAGGTCTCACGCGAGACTCAGGACTGAACGGTGACAGTTCTTTTGACATTTGCGAGCTTCGAGATTGCCTCGGCGGATTTGGCCGTGCTGGGCGCATGCCTGGCGCTGGCCGTGGCCACCTTGCTATTCATTTTTTACATTCAGCCGGATGCTTCGGATCTTGCGCCACACCGGACCAGGCTGGATCAACTGCTGGAGCGCCGCGATACGATCTACGACAATTTGCGAGACTTGCGATTTGAGTATCGTTCCGGAAAATATTCGGAAGGCGACTTTGAAGCGATGAAGACGGCCCTTGAGAATGAAGCGGCGCTGGTGCTGGCGGAAATCGATCAGGTGACGGATGCGCAGGTGCGGCGGCCCCGAGGAACGCGTCCCGCCGATGGGGGCGCGCAATGAAGCTCTCTTGCACGGCGCGCTTGGGTTTCGTCGCCGCGCTCGTTCTGGCTCCGTTGGCGGCAATCGCTGAGGCAGGAGCGGTGCACGGCACCGTGATGAACGGCACCACCGGCAAGGCAGCGGCCGGAATTGAACTTGTACTGATACAGCTCCTCGGAGGAATGCAGGAAGTCGCGCATTCCAAGAGCGGCGCACAGGGGGAATTCACGTTTGACCACCCTGGAATTGGCGCCCAGCCAATGCTGGTACGGGCGGTGTATCACGGGGTCAATTTCAACAAGGCCTTGCCGCCGGGCACGACCACGACGCAGGTGGATATTTATGAGTCGTCCGAGGATGCCAAGACGATCGACGTTCCTTTGCATGTGGTGATCTTTCAACCTAAGGGCGCGGCGATGAGCGTCGGGGAAGAGTATCAGATCGAGAACAAGTCTCAGCCGCCGGTGGCCTTCTACCGAAGCAAAGGAAGTTTTGATTTCGCATTGCCGGAAAAGGGCCAGCTTCAACATGTATCCGCTGCCGGGCCGGCTGGAATGCCGGTGGTGCAGGTGCCGATCGACAAAAAGCGCAATCGCTATTCGATTGCGTTCGCGTTTCGGCCGGGGGCGAATTCGGTGCGGTACTCTTACGAGCTGCCGTATCCGGGAAACGCCGCGACAATAAAAATCCCCGCGATTTATGCGGGTAGCCGGTTGCTGATCGCGGCGCCACCGAGCGTGCAGATTAGCGGTGATGGTCTGACATCGGACGGGCAAGAGCAGGGCATGAATCTCTACGGCAGACAGGATGTTCCTGCGGGTACAGCTGTGACCGTGAGCGTGTCCGGTACGGCGCCCGACACGAACGCCGGGTCGGATCAAGGTCAGCAAGGGGGCCAACAGGGCCGAGACGCGCAGCAAGGCAGCGAATCCGCCGGAGTTAGCATCCAGGCGGTTCCCGGACGGCTGGACGTTTTGAAATGGCCGTTGATAGCGGGGTTTGTTTGCGTATTCGCGCTGGGTGCGATTCTGCTCGCTCGCAAGCCTGTCGTAGCAGTAGCGGCAGTTGCACCGGAGGTGCAGAAGAAACCCAAAGTGAGTGCCACGGCGGCGCCAACTGTGCCGATTGCTCCAACGAATGGGGCCGCGAGTCTTGCCGAGGTGGATGCCGCCATCGGCAGCAGCCTGGATGCGCTGAAAGAGCGGCTGTTCCGGCTGGAGCTGCGCCATCAAGCGGGAACTATTTCTGAAGATGAGTATGCACAGGAACGCGCGCGGGCGGAGAAAGTGCTGCGCGATCTCGTGCGAGGCTGAGCGTTGAAGACCAGGAGCGATCTGCCCATCGTCGAGGCCGTCCCGTGACGCCGGCGAGTTTTTCTCCTACAGGAATCCGCTTTGAAAACATTGATAAACGGTACGGCGGGCTTTACGCGTTGAGGCACGTCTCGTTGGAGATTCCCGCAGGAGAATGCGTGGCGTTCGCCGGACGGAACGGCTCCGGCAAGACTACCTTGCTGCGAATCGCGGCGCGACTCGCGAGGCCGTCGTCGGGCGCGGTTAATTTCCTAAACGGAAGCGGGGAGAAATTCGCGACGCCGCCCCCGGCTGGTTTTGTGGCACACGCCACGATGGTTTATGACGAGCTGACGGCGGAAGAGAACCTCCTGCTTTTTGCACGATTGCAAGGAATCGCGAAGCCAGCGGCACGAACCGAGAGACTACTCGGGGAAGTGGGCCTCATGGATAGGCGAAACTCCCTGGTGCGCACATTTTCCCGCGGGATGCGCCAGCGCGTTGCCATTGCGCGCGCGCTGCTGAGTGAGCCGCCCGTGGTCCTTCTCGACGAACCGACTACCGGTCTAGATCCGCAGGGTGCGCGCTGGTTTGCGCAGACGGTGCGTCAATTGCGAGATTCGGGACGTACGATCTTGATGAGCCTGCACGGCGAGTCCGAAGTCTCCACCCTGGCGACGCGAGCGATACGGCTGGATGCGGGTGCGGTAGTCGCCGACACGCGAACCGGCGCGAACTTCCGTTCGATCCTCGCTTTTGCGAACGCGTGAATGGCGCTGCTCTCAAATACGGCGGTGCTGCTTGGCAAGGAACTTCGTACGGAGTTCCGCTCGAGGGAGCTGCTCACGACCACCGTTGTCTTTATATTAATCGTGATCGTGCTTTTCAGCTTTACGTTTGAACCCACGTCAGACGAATCGCGGCGCTTTGGCCCTGGACTTCTGTGGTTGGCGTTTCTTTTCGCAGCTTCGCTGATGCTGCAGCCCTGTTTTCTGCGGGAGCAGAATAACGACACGCTGAGCGCGTTACGGCTTTCGGTGAGCGATCCGTTTGCTATTTTTCTGCCCAAGCTGGCCGCGAACACGTTGTTCCTTCTGCTTACCGAGCTTTTCTTGCTCCCCTTTTTCGCAATGATGTACAACGTGCCGGTTGCGGGCGTGTTGCACTGGCTGGTGCTCATTTTTGTTCTCGGCAGCCTGGGCATTTCCATTGCTGGTACGGCGCTCTCCGCCATCTCAGCCCAGGCGCGCATGCGCGAACTGCTATTGCCTTTGCTTATGCTCCCTCTTTTGACGCCCATTCTCGTGGCTAGCACAGAAGTCACAAAAGGGCTCTTGGACCGCGCGCCGTACGTGCAGTGGAAGGGAATCGGATTCCTCGCGATTTTCGACATGGTTTTTTTGACGGCGCTATGGCTTTTCGGCGAATATCTTCTGGAGGAATAGCCTCATGGTGAAAAATGTCCTCGCTGCCGTGGCGGTGTTTCTACTTCTAGGGGCAGCCGCCTATTCATCGTTTTTCATAGCCCCCACGGACGCAAAACAGGGTCTTATCTACCGCATCTTGTTTCTGCATGTTGCAAGCGCGTGGACGGGCCTCACGGCGTTCTTTATTTCCTTTATCGCGAACGTGCTGTACGTTCTTCGCCGCCAGCGGCGATGGGACTGGCTCGGGGTAGCGTCCGGCGAAGTCGGTCTGGCATTTACCACCGCCGTGCTTGTAACTGGCCCCATCTGGGCGCGTCCCGTATGGGGAATCTGGTGGACGTGGGATGCGCGGCTCACTTCGACTTTTGTGCTATGGCTTCTCTATGTCTCCTACTTGCTCTTACGGACGCTCATCGAAGAGCCTGACCGACGCGCCTTGCTCAGCGCGCTCTTCGGCATATTCGCTTTCTTGGACGTGCCTCTCGTTTTTGGTTCCATCCGCTGGTGGAGGACGCAACACCCGCAGCCGGTGGTTATGGGCGGGCCGGGTGCGGGGCTTGATCCTTTGATGTACAAGGTCCTTTTCTTCTCGTGGTTTGCCATGCTGGCACTGATGACGCTGCTGCTTCGCCAGCGCTACCGGCTGGAGGCCATGAGAGGCGATCTTGAAACGATGCAGCATGAATTGGAGGCAGTATGAAAAATCTCGACAGCGTGTTTGCCGCATACATGGCTGCTTGGGCCATTTTTTTCGTCTACTACATCACAATTGCCCGCCGGGCTGCGGCTCTTCAAGGAGACATCGAGCGTTTAAAAAATTCCGTTGGCCGAGGCAAGTAGATTGCCAGGGAAGAAGCGAGTCGGGATTGTGCTGTTTCAGCTCGGCGGGCCGGATTCGCTGGAGGCCGTCGAGCCGTTTCTGCTGAATTTGTTTTTGGACCCCGACATTATCCCGCTTGGTCCGTTCGGACTGCTGCGGCGCCCGATCGCGAAGCTCATTTCTTCGCGGAGGTCGGTTCCGGTTGCCGGGCGCTACGCTGAAATCGGGTGCCGTTCGCCGATCGGGGCACTCACAGAACGGCAACGAGTGCGGCTCGTGGAAGCTGTTTCGCCGTACATCGATCCCATGGCTGTGATAGCGATGCGTTACTGGCATCCGTTCACGGCGGAAGCGGTGGACGCGTTCCGCAAGGCTGGGCAGCTGGATGAAATTGTTTTATTGCCGCTCTATCCGCACTATTCTTACGCCACGACGTTGAGCAGCATGAAGGAATGGGCACGCGTCGCTCGGCAGGCAAATTCGGGACCAGCCGCAGGAAAACCGCTAGAGCGCACCATCGACAATTTTCACGATCATCCACTCTATATTCAGGCGCTCGTTCAGCGGATTGGATCCGTGTTGCGGCAATTTCCAGACAGCTCGCGGATTCAACTGGTTTTCAGCGCGCACGGACTGCCGATGAGTTTGGTCGAGAAGGGCGACCCATATCCTAAACAGATCGAGACGACGGTGCGTCTGGTCAACGAATTGGGCGCGAAAAAATATGCTGGCTGGCCCCAGACGCACCTGTTGTGCTACCAGAGCCGCGTAGGTCCCGCGAAGTGGCTCCAGCCCTCGCTGACAGGAACGATCGAGCGGCTGGGCCACGAAGGCGTGAAAGAGATGCTCGTGGCGCCCATTTCGTTCGTTACCGAACACATCGAGACGCTCCACGAAATTAATATCGAAGCCCGCGAGGAATCGGAAAAAGTGGGCGTCGAAAGATTTCGTATGATGCCCGCCTTGGGCGATTCACCACTATTTATTGCCGCGCTGAAGGATCTTGTTCTGCGAGCCGTGGGAATCGATGCCGGAGAGCCTTCCCGGTGCGCGACATATAAGTGAGATCAACGTCGGCGGCCTTCCCAGTAATCCTCGAACCTACCGCTGAGTCGGCAGCAACGGAGGGCAATGATGGCGTTGGCTCCGCGCACGGTCCAGAACATGCCCGATTGTTTGAGCCGAGTCCCAATGATCGTTTTGCACCCGGCTTCGATCACACCGGAGCCGACGAACAGTTTCTGCCGGCGAAACTTGAGATAGCGCATGCGTTCGGTATTCGTCTCAAAATAGTCCGCTTCGGTGCGGATCTGCTTTGCCAACTCCGGATGGGAAGTAGCCAGAGAGCGCAGTGAGGCGACCAAGCTTTCCATTTTACCGTTGTCCAGTTTGTCCTGCTTGGTCATCATCCAGCGCCTCTGGCGGGGAGCATCGTTGGGGTAGAGTTTGGCCGCGAGTTCCCACAGGTGCTGGCGCGCATGATACAGATCCACGATCTGGATGGCGTCGGGGAAGTGCAGCTGAACGATGTTCCAGATCCATTCGGCGCCATCTCCGATCACCACTTTCTTCTCCGCGCGAGCCCAACCCCGGTGCCCAGCCTCGGTATAAAGACGTAGACCGAATTCTTCGGCGGTCTCGATGGCTCCCACGTAGGTGGTGGAACCTTCCTCGCGCACGGGCCGGCCGTCCCGATCTACGGTGGTCTGCCTGAACACACAGCCCAGCTTGGCTTCGCGCGTGTGCGCGGGCTGGCCATCCCGCTTGCCGGCCCGCCCTTCGGTTTCCGCACGGACCATGGGAACGCCCGTGCCGTCCATCTGCACGTAGAGGATAGGGATGCGCTGCCCCATCGCCATAGGCAATTCCAGTTGCATCGCCCGCTGCATGTTTTCTGCCTGGCGAGCAGCGATATCTTCTCCGATGGCCTCGGCGGTTCGCTCGACGGCCTTAGTGGTGACCGAGAGGCCGGCCAGCAGGTGCATCTGCTCGCGACCATGATCGAAGGGAGCTTCATGGCCCACCACCGCTAACATGCGTCGCACGCCAGGAGAAAGCTCCGTGCCTTCCACATCCAGTTCTCGATCAGCCGGGAATTGTCCCTGATGGCAGTCTGGGCATAGGTAATACGGGCGTTGTAGTTCCACCCACCCCACGGCGGTCAGCACCGGTTTGGAACGTAATTCCAAGTAGTGGGCCGCAGAACCGCAGGGACAAGGAAGCCGGCGCTGCTCGAGGCCCGGTGGATCGAACCGCAGCAATGCGCTTAGCGCGGCGGCTCCTGCCTGGTGCATAGCGGAACGAATGGCCATCTCGACCGCTTCTAGGTCCAGCCCCCGCTGGTTGCGGTGTTCGCCGAGGATAAGCTGCAGCAGATGCTCTACTTCGCGGATGATTTCCTGCTGGATCGCTTCCGCCGTTTTTTTTCCTGGGCACTCTGCTCCTGCCCTTCGACCGGGCGCAGACGACAGATCTTCTGGTTAACTTCCACCAGGTCATGAGTGAGCGCCTGAAATCGGCGAAAGGCGGCGATCTCCTTTTCCACCTTGCGCACTGCTGCCAGGGAAGACAAGGTTTGCGTAACGGTTTTGCCGCTCATCTTGTGGGTCAGTTGAACTTGGGGGCCGTGGCCAGCATCAGTGGGCTTGGCACAATGACAATTGGGCTTGCCGCAGCGGCGGTGGACGCGGGTGACTGAGCCCGGCTGGAAGTCGCCGAGCTGGGAAACCTGTCGCAGCAAATCGCCTCTGAGGTTGAGCAAATTGGGTAAGGTATCGGACATAGGGAAGGCTCCTTTATGGTACAGGCAG
>Ga0209155_1000937_pt1 | contig 13738 bp, 8 predicted proteins | sample GraSoiAngelo_122_FD_185879 | JGI IMG/M metagenome (GOLD analysis project Ga0209155, IMG submission 185879) | Grasslands soil microbial communities from the Angelo Coastal Reserve, California, USA - 14_0927_02_20cm (SPAdes) (version 2) | ecosystem: Environmental > Terrestrial > Soil > Grasslands ... | reverse complement strand
GTACGTCGTGGAGGGCGACAGGCCCGTGTTTGGAAAGGAGGTCGCGCTCGTCGTGGCGATCTGGGCGCCATCGCGGAAGACGCGGTAGCCGCTCACGCCTACGTTATCCGAGGAGGCCGCCCAGGAGAGATTGATCTGCGAGGACGAAACGGCAGTGGCCCTCAGTCCCGTGGGCACCGAGGGCGGCGTGGTGTCGGGGGGCGGGCCGTTCGAGACGGTGACGGTGACCGGATCGGAATTCCACCGGACGCCAAGGATATCTGTTGCGACCGCGGTCAAGGTATGCGAGCCATTGTTGGTGCTGGTGGTGTTCCAACTCACGGAGTAAGGCGCGGCGGAGTCGCTACCAATAAAATTGCCGTCCCGGAAGAACTGGACCTGCGAGACGGTGAGAGAACCGACGATGCTTACGCTTGCGTTGACCTGGACCGTGCCGCTGACGGAGGAGCCGGGAGCCGGGGACGTAATGGTGACTATCAGGCTTCCGCCCGGCAGCGGCAGCGGCGGCAGTAGTTGTGCGAATGCCTGGGGCGCAATCCAGGCCAAGCCGAAAACCATCAACAGAGCCGCTGCCCAGACATTCCTTTTCGTGTTCTTCAGCGTTGAGCGTGCATCCATTCGACCAGCCTCCCTTTCTATCCCTCGCGCCGCGAGCTTCGCTACTTACCGGTCATTGTCCAAGACGATCAGTTTGGTTCAAGGGATGACATCAAACGCATCCATCAGGATCCAGAAATCGGTCGAAAGCGGGTTCTTGCCTATCACCTGGATCGACAAGGTATGAGTGCCGGGAGCCAGGCCACTTCCAAAGAAGTCGGTGCTAAAGAAGTCGGTGTGCTGGGGGCCTTCCGTCTGGAAGTACGTATCGAAGTCCTCGACGAAGGCTCCATCCAGGAAGATGCGGGCGATCCCGGTCTGCGGTCCGCGGGCGCCGATCCAGCGGATCCCCGTGCCGGTGAAGGTGATGGTCGCTTGCGCGCCCACCGTATTGGATTCCGCGGTGGCTCCCTCACTGTATGCCTTGTCCCGATTGTCCTGGATCCAATTCGGGCCGTAGGCGATGGCCGGATCGGTATCCTGATGGCGCGTCCCCGACATCGTCACCTCGAAGGCGTCAACCACGATGAGGGGAGAAGTCGAGAGCGTGTTCTGGTCGCCGGTCACTTCGACCGTCAAGGTATGGCTCGTATCGGCTAGGCCCTGCTGCGTGAATACTTCCGCCTGGATTTGTTCCGTGGGCGAATACGTATCGATCAGGGGGGCCACCACTCCATCCAGGGTGACGCGGGCAATTCCGGTCTGGGGTCCGCGGGCACCGATCCAACTGATCCCCGTGCCGGTGAAGCTGATGGTCGCCTGCGCGCCCGGCGTCGTCGAGAGCGTCGCAATCCCCGCGCTCCACGCCCGGCTCGTATTGAACGGCATCCAGTCGGGGGCAGCGACTGTACCGGCGGTGTAGGTGATGGACGGATCCGTCTCCTGCAAGCGCGAGACCGTCGCGGCGGGGACGTCGAACGCATCGACGATGATAAAGGCACCGGTCGCAGATGCGTTCTGCCGCCCCGTTACTTCTATCGTCAACGTATGGCTCGTGTTGGCCAGGCCGGTTGCCGCGAACATCGGTACCCGGATTTCCTCGGTCTTTGAATACGTGTCAACCTCGGACAGGAAGACTCCATCCAGGGATATGCGCGCGATGCCGGTGAAGGTCGCGCGGCCGCCGATCCAACTGACCGACGGCCCAGTGAAGGTGAATGTGACCTGCGCGCCCGGCGTCGCTGAGACCGCGGCGGTCCCGCCGCTCCATGACCGAGTTCCATCCTGAGTCCAAGCGGGGGCGTAGGTGACGGACGGATCCGTTTCCTCGAAGCGCGTCGTCGACCCCGGCGGTGGCGGCGGTGGGGGTGGCGGAGCACCGTTGGCCACCGTCACCGTCACCGGCGCGGAAGGGTCGCTGCGGTTGCCCGCGGCATCGCGCGCGACTGCAGTCAAGGTATGCGAGCCATTGGCTGCGGCGGTCGTGTTCCACGAGGTCGAGTACGGCGCCGTAGTGCTTTCGGCGCCGAGATTGGTGCCGTCTAGCAGGAATTGCACGCCCGCTACACCGACGTCGTCGGAGGCGCTCGCCGTCACCGACACCGTCCCCAATACCGTCTGGCCGCTACTCGGGGAAGTGATGCTCACCGTCGGGGGCGTGGTGTCCGGCGGAGGCGCGTTGGACACCGTCACCGTCACCGGCGCGGAGACGGGGCTGCGGTTGCCCGCGGCATCGCGCGCGACAGCGGTGAGAGTATGCGAGCCATCGCTGACGGTGGTCGTGTTCCAGGAGACCGAATACGGCGCGGTGGTGTCTTCGGCGCCGAGCGCGGTTCCGTCCCTGAAGAACTGCACGCCAATGACGCCGACGTTGTCCGAGGCGCTGGCTCTCACCGGCACCGTCCCCGATATCGTCTCGCCGTTCGCCGGCGAGGTAATGCTCACCGTCGGAGGCGTGGTGTCCGCGGGAGGCGGTGGAGCACTGTTGGCCACCGTCACCGTCACCGGGTCGGAGGTGTACTGAAGGCCGAGCAGATCCCGCGCGACCGCGGTCAAGGTATGCGAGCCATTACCGGTCGTGGTCGTGTTCCAGGAAACCGAGTACGGCGCGCTCGTGTCCTCGGCGCCGAGGTTGGCGCCGTCGAGTTGGAACTGGACACCCCGGACGGTTATAAGACCGATGACGCTCACGCTGGCCCTGACCGGGACCGTGTCGGAAACGATCGACCCGGAGGCCGGGGATGTCATCGCCACGATCAGGCTGCCCAGTCCCAGTTGCGCCTGGGCCTGGGTCGAAATCAGGGAGAGCCCGGAAATCGCAAGCAGCGCCGCCGCGCCGACACGCCTTCCGACCTTGAGCATGGATTACTCCTTCCTAGCCCCCCTGTTCAGCCCGGATTATTACCCTCCGACTATTAAGGGTCCGTGATCCGCGGCAGGCCGATTGCACTACGATCCGTGGAATCTGACTCGCGGCTCGAGCAGTAGCTCGTCGATCGAATGCGGCGGCTCGAGCGCCGCCGCATGCCATTCGATCGTCCACTCCAGCCCCGGCCGTATCCTCCACGCCGGCTGGTAACCGAGTAACCGTTTCGCCTTGTCGATGTCGGCCTGCGACAGGCGCACATCTCCGGCGCGCGACGCGCGATGGATCGGGCGCACCCGCGCACGTGTGGAAAACGCGGCGCGAGCAACGAGCGGATCAAGTCGAACAGCTCGTTGAGAGTCGTCTTTTCGTTCAGCGCGACGTTGTAGACCTGGTTGACGGCAGCCGGGTCATCGACCATGGCCGCGAGCAGATTCGCCTGGACTGCGTTGTCGACATAGGATTGAGGAGGGTTTCCAGCAGGTTCGAGCCGATGAATCCGGCTATGCCGGTAACGAGCCAGGTCCGGGGCCTGATCGTAAGGCGCTCTTGTACCGCTTCGTACGTCGTCATCCCCGTCCTTTCGGATATGCGCCCCTGAATGCGTAGTGGCGCGGGAACGACGTATTGTCGGAATTCCCTGTGTCGCGTTTGCGAGGCCGCGATGGTCCGGGCGGACCGTCAACTCGCCATCGCCTCCCTCGCGCCCGAGCGGGTCCGGCAGAGATCCAGAAGCAGGCGTTCGTAGCGGTCGACCATCGTCCTTTCCGAAAAGCGCCTTTCAACGACGTCGCGGGCATTTTTTCCCATCCTCGTGGAAACTGTACGGTCCGCCAGGATCGCGAGCTTTTCGACGAGGGCCTTCGTATCGCCCACCGGAAAGAGAAAACCGTTGCACCCCGGGACGATCATCTCCGCCGCGCCGCCGACATCGGAATGGACCAGGGGCCTGCGCAAGGCCATGGCCTCGATCGCCGCGACCGAAAACGCCTCCGTGAAGCTGCACAAGACCATGGCGTCGCAAGCGGCGATGTAGGGGCGGACATCCTGCTGGAGCCCCGTGATCACGACATCATTTTCGACATTGAGCTCGCGTGCGCGGGCTTCGACTGCCCCGCGCATCTCGCCGTCGCCGATCATCAACGCCCGGGCCGGGATACCCCGGTTACGCAGCGTGGCGATCGCCTCGACCAGCTGCAAATGGTTCTTTTCCCGCCGCAGCAACGCCGGTATGCCGAGCACGTAATCAGCATCGGAAAAGCCGAGCACGCGGCGTAATATCGCGCGCTCCCTGGGATCCCCTCCGTCGCAAAACTGCTCGGTATCCACGCCGTTGTAGATTACTTCATTTCTTCGCGAGAACACCCCGCGACGCAACCAGTACCTCCTTTGCCTTTCGCAGACGAAGACCGAACAATCCGTCGTCCAGAAAAACAAGCGATAGAGCATCATCTGGAGCTGCTCCTTTGCACCGAGGAGCCGCGTCGAGTGATAGGTGACAACAAGCCGCACGCGCAGGCGCGAAAGACCCAGAGCCAGCGAGGAATACATCAGGGCATATGGATTCGCCGCGACGATTGCCGCAGGCCTGACGCGGGAAATGTATGCGGCAAAATCGGCCAGGGCACGCCCGTCGAAATAGCGGGTCGCATTGAGGCATCGCACGGTTCCACCGTTGCGCAATCGAATGCGATCGAGCTGGGTGTGCACGTTCTTGATGTATACCGCATGGCACTCGTGGCCGCGCTCCGCCAAACGATTCATGACCGCGATCGAATGGCGCTCGGCTCCGCCGTGAGTCAACGAAGCCGTGACAAAGATCGCTCTCGCCATGGCTGCCGCTCAAAGTCCCCGTTCGGGATCGCTGGCAGCCGCGAGCCAACCTCGGCTCATGCCGAGCATCGACGCTATCGAGGCATAAACCGCCGCCAGCAGCACGCCGCCGCCGATCAGGCGAACGAGCGGCCCGCTCGCGGCGAAATAGCGGCCGACCACGATCCAGGCGAACGCCGCGGCGAGAGCGGCGAACAGCATCAGGAGCCCGAGCGTGCGCCAGTCGTGCAGCCGCCGGACCGGAATCCCGGTCCGGGAAGCGATGCGGCGCAGCACGGCGATGTAGTCGACGTAGATCGCGGTCACACTGCCCGCGGCCGCCCCCGCCAAGCCGAAGGCGTGGGCCGATAGCCAGCTGAGCGCGATTGAAAGGATCAGCACAACCAGTCCCACTCGCATCATGAACGGGCCTTGCCGCAGTACCAGCATGATGCTGGTGAGATCGAAAACGAGGGCCGCGAACCCGACGATGGAAACCCGCATCACCGGCGCTGCGTCCACGTAGGCAGCCGTATAGATGATCGTCACCATCTCCTCGGCGAAGACGAAGGCGAAGGCGAGCAGCGGAAAGACGAGCGCGCCGATCATGACGTTGGCGCGGCTGTTGAGTTGTACCATTCCTGGGATGTCACCGGTGGCCTGAAGCCGGCTCAAGCTCGGCAGGAAGGCGTGAAAGACCGATTGGCGGCACAGCTGCACCAGCGGCCCGAGTATCGTGGCGATCGAGAACGACGCGAACGTGCCTACGGAGAAGAGCGTCGCCGCCACCCATTGGTCCGCCTGAAAGCGCAGACCGTACAGCGCGCCTGCGGCGCCGTTCGGGGCCGCATACCTGAGCTGATCGGAGAATGTGCGCCAGCGCAAAATCGGCCCGCGCAGGCCGTGATATCGCGCCACGTAGCCCAGCAGCACCGCGACCTTGAACGCCACGAACGCGAGGAGGACCAGGAGTACCGGTTCCAGCTCCCGCGTCAAGATGGCAGCCAGGGATAGCGCCACCGCGCGCAATGCCGCGAGGCCGATCGTCGCTTTCGCCTGCCACATCACCCGCTCTTCGACAGTGGGCAGCAGATCGAGGAGCGACGCGACCAGCCACAGCAGCACGAATAGGGGCACGATAGCCTTGTGCTGCGCAAGATCGCGCATCTTTTCGGGCAACCACGGATTCCACTGGCTGAGCGCCCACCCCGCTATCAGGCCGCAAGCCGCAAGAAACAGGAGCGCCTGGTTGATGTAGAGGCGTTTGGTTGCACCCTCCGACCGCGGCAGGAAGTAGTAGAGGCTCCCCGGCATCGCCATCGTCACGACGGCCATCACTGTCCCCACTGCCAGCCACAGCAGCCGGTACTGCCCGAAGGCCACCGTGTCAAGGCAGCGCACCAGGACCACCGGAAGCAGGAACTGAAAGGCATAATCGAATGCGTTCGCGGCGCCGAGGGAAAGAGCGCGCCGCCCGAGCAAACGCATGGTCGGCATGGCCGCCCGCGCTTCAAGCCCCGCGTTCATGAGCTGCGCCCGTTGGCGCGTTGACCGTACATCATTCCGATCGCCAGCCACAGGAAGGCTTGCTCCGGTCTCGGCAGGAGGCTGCTGTCGGTGAGGTAAGAGATCAGCAGCGCCAGCAATCCGGCCGCTGCCCCCAGGAAGAATCCCCGCAGGGTGGGGCTCAAGGCCGGATCAACGCTCAATGTGCGAAAGCCCTTCCAGACGTGGGCGAGATAGGCGCAAACGAGAATCAGGCCGGCTATTCCCATGTCGAGGAGAGCCTGTAGATACGCGTTGTGAGGATGCCCGACCGCCAGAAACGTTACGCCGGCGCCACGGCGCATGGGCTCGGACCAGAGAATCGACCCGAGGCCGTGGCCGTAAATCGGGCTTTTGGGCACCTCGGGGAGAAGGGGCAGCCAGAGATGGTCGATGCGCCCTGCGCTGATCATGTCGGATCCGCTTCCAAACCCGCGGCCAAACCCCGTTGTGACTCGGTCGTAGACCGCTTCGGGCAACAGGAGCAGCACGACCGCCGCCAGGAGAACACCAAGGATCAGGGTTTTCAAGTTGCGGTGCCAGAGCAAGAACAGCGCGTTGATCACGATAAAACCCAGAAAGGCGCCGCGCGAGAACGTGAGCATCAGCGCAACGACCACCAACCCCATCGACGCCAACAGGACGAACCTCGGCCTCCATTCCTTCGATTCCGCCCAGGTGAAGAGCAGCAGCGCGTAGGCGACCTCGTACATTCGCCCCAGCTCGTTGGCGTGCATGCCGAGTGGCGACAGGAACTCGCGCGAGGTGCTGCTCGCCAGCTCCCCCAGCGTGACCCCGGATAGGTAAACAAACACGATGACCATCGAGCCCATCACCCAGATCGAGATCAACATCGGAATCAGGAATTTTTCCGGCTTCTCGGCCTTCGACCACGCGGCACCGACCAGGAGCGCAAAAATCACGATCAACAGGGGCTTGACCACCAGTTCGCTGAAGTAGCCGGCGACGTTGTCGAAATCGACAAGCCCATTGAAAAACAAGGGGATGTCGCCAAGATGGCGCGAACCCAGCGCCCCCGCGACGAGGATCGGTACGATATACAACCACAGTAGCGGGCGCGGCATGAAGCGACTGAGGCTGCGGTCGGAGAGGCTGCGAAACAGGTACGAGCCCAGCGTTCCGACCAGCAGCAGGTTGAGGGGATTGAGGCCGGTAATGCCGAGCACCGCGTGCGGAAAGAAGCGGCTGCTCGAAATGGGCATCAGCAGGATGAGCAGGACCACCCCGATGCGAAAATCGCGCAGGATGAATGTGCAGCCGATCAGCGCGACGCACAGGTACACGCCGTTCAGCCCGACGACCGCGACCACGAACCCGCAGAAGACACCGAGCAGCGCGATGGCTGCGAACACCCAGAGCGTAAACGCACCAGCACGCCGCGCCTCCGCATCCTGTACCGAGGCGTTGCCGTGAAACATCATCGTGCACCGCCACCAAAGGGCCGCCAATCCGTGTAGCCGCTGGTCCCCATGTCTTGCCGCCGGTTGCCGTGCGCTGGAGGAAACTGCAATCATCGTAGTTGTTGTGCCGAATCGCGCAGGTATTGCGCATCCCGCCCCGGGAAGATCCGCTGCTCCAGAACCAACGAAATTCCAGTCAGTTCGGTTTCAAAATGCGTTGAATACGGTGCCGACGACACGAACGCCCATATCGCTCAACTCCCGGATGGCGCTGGTCGCATCGGCAAGACGGGTGTGGTCTTTGCGGGCGAGCATGATGACATTGCCCGCCCGGAAAGCGACGTTCTGCGCGTCCGCGTAGAGCTTCGCCGGAGGCGTATCGAAGAGGATGACGTCGAAATCGGCCCACATTTCCTGCAGGAAAACGCCGAGCGCGGGACGGGACAGCAACTCCTGCGGATTGGGCGGGGGTGCGCCGGCCGGCAGAAGCGAAAGCCTTCCGAATTCCCGGACAGGCGCCACTGCGCCGCGATCGGCGCGGCCGGAAAGAACCGCCGAAAGGCCGACCCGGTCGGGGATGTTGAAGATCCGGTGCTGTCGCGGCGTGCGCAAGTCGGCATCGACCAGGAGCGTGCGTTCGCCGAGCTGCGAAAAGACCACGGCAAGGTTGGCGGTGACATAGCTGCGCCCTTCGCCTGAACCTGGACTGGCGATTGCCAGCGCCCGGTGCCTGACCCCGGCCCTCGACCAACGCATCAACAACTGGGTGCGCAGCGCCCGAAGCTCTTCGGCGCGGGGGTGAAACGGTTCGTACGCGACAACGAGTTCGCCGCTGATGCTTTCGTTGCCGGGCAACAGATGGGGAAGATCATACTGCCTGGCGACCGCACAACGCAGGTCGTCCTCCGTAATCAAGCCCAGACGGAGAGCCGCTTCGCCGAACCTCAATCCGTTTGTTTGCTGCAACTGCATGACCTGCTCGATGCCCTCGACACCGAGCTTTCCCTCTTCCGCGAGAATGCTGCCGATGCGACGGTCATAACGCGCGAGAACACGCCCCGACCCTTCGATCGGCAGGACATTCTCCTGGGGATTCGCCGGCATTCTTCAGCCCGGGTTCGGCAAGGCTCGTGCGGTGCCGCTTGGCGGCCCGAGCAGTCGGTTTGCAGCAGGCCGCCAGGCATTGAGCACGACAAGCAGCGGGACGTCCAAATTCAGATCGCCGCGCGAACGCACCCGGCGGTCGAGCATCTCCATCAGCACCACCATGCCGATACCGAGCATCGTTCCGACCACCACCGACAGGGCGATGTTGAGGGGGATTTTGGGCAGGGAAGGTTTGCCCGGCACGGCTGCCGGATTGAGCACGGTAACGTTGGTCTGGCTCGCACGGCTCTCGACCTCGCTGACAACGTGGCGCTGCATGGCAGTGTCGTAGGCCCGTTCCGCGGATTCGACATTGCGCCTGAGCACCGTGAATTCATTTCGAGTGTCCTTGAGCTCGAGCAATCGCTTGCGCTGCGCGGACATCGCTTTCGTGAGATCCGCCTCGCGCTGGCGACTCTGGCGCGCGGAGCTCGCGATTCCCTCCGCGACTTTCTTCATTTCAGCGTCGAGTTTCTCGCGCAGGCTCCGGTTCTCGGAGAGCTGACGCTGGTATTGTGGGTAGTTGCTGCCGTACTGAGTGGCCAATTCGCGCAGCTTCGCTTCTCCCTGGTGAAGATCTGTCTTGAGCCTCTGAATGAACGGATTGTCGAGAACGTCCGGCAGCCTATCCAGCGACCCGCCGCGTTTGAGAAACTCGCGCGCCTGCTGCTCCCGGGCATTCCACTGGAACGTCTGTTCCTGCGCTTTCACCACCTGCTCCGAAAGCGCTCCCAGCCGGGTGGCATCGACGTCGTAGCGTTCGTCAACCGAGACAATTCCCTCCCGCTGGAGATAATTCGTCAGCTTCGCCTGGGCATCCTCCAGATTGGCACGCAAGGTCTTCAGTTGCTCGTCATACCACTCCGCCGCCTGCCGCGTCGGTTCTACGCGCAGTTCGAGCATCGTGTCGATGTAGGCTTTGGCGAACGCGTTGGCGATCCCCGCCGAATGGCGGGGATCGGCGGATGAGAAGGTGACCTGGATGATGCTGCTTTGCGAGGTTTCCACCTTGAGCTTGCTGAGCAGGCTCTCCACCAACCAGTCCTCGATCGATCCATAGCCTCCCGCCGCCTTCTCGAAGTCCGCGCGCGTCGAAGGGTTCTCCGCGAGCTTCAGGTCCTGCACCACCTTGCGCGCCACTCTCTTGCTGGTGATGATATCCATCTGCGTCTGCAGGTAGCTGAGTTTCTCCAGCGGAAGAATCAGGGGCAGGGTATTGCTCAGGGACTGTTCGTTCTTGGCGTCCACCAGCAGCGACACCGTCGCTCTGTAGGTTTTCGGTAGCAGGAAGCTCGCCACGGTGGCAGCTATAACAGTAGTGGTCAGCAATGTCGCAAATACGCCAAAGCGCGCGCGGAGGGCGAGCAGAAATTGATGGACGCTCACGATGTATCTCTGTTGTGTCCGATGTAGTCGATCGCGCTTGCCTAGAAGAGGCTTTCCCGGACGTAAATCACGTCATCGGGCTGCACGGGATCGGTGAGGCGCGCGTCGATGGTTTGGATGGTCCCGTCCGCTACTCTGCGGCGGATCTTCAAGCCACGGTCGGTGCCGCGCGGCGTTACGCCGCCGCCGACCGAGAGCGCCTGCATTACCGTCATGGCTTGCTCCAGCCGATAAGAACCCGCGCGCTGCACCTCCCCATAGATATAAAAGACCGGCGCGCGCTGCACGTAAATCGTGTCGCCGTTCTCCAGTTGAAGGTTCGATGACAGATCGCCCGTGCGGTACATGGTCGGCACGTTGATTTCCAGTTTCGCCGTCTTGCCGTTGCGTCTGACCATCACGGTGACGTTCTCGTCACCGGTCGGGCTCACCCCGCCTGCGAGCGCGAGTATGTCGGTCAGATTCGAGCTGGTGTCATCGAGCGGGTAGCGCCCGGGGCGGGCGACCTGGCCGAGCACCGATACCTGCCGGCTGCGCACCCGCACGATGTTGAGACTGACCTGCGGTTTCAGCACGAATTTTCCCTTGATCAATCTGTCGGCGATCCGGACCTCAGCAGCGGCGGGTGTGAGCCCGGCGAGCGAGATCTCGCCCACCAGGGGAAAGGTGATGGTGCCGCGCTCGGAGACGCGCGTCTCGGTGGTGAGATCCGGGTTCTGAAAGACAGTGATGCGGATTGAGTCGCCTTCTCCGAGGATTTCGCGTGGCTGGCCAAAGACCGCGGCTGGCAGCGCCAGCGCCGCGACACACAGGACGAGTGAGCTGAATTGCAAACGCATAGAGCGGAAAGATAGCCGCACGACGTTTATGGATGATTTCGGGGTCTGATCCGATCGGACTACCAAAAGAGCCGATTCGCGAGACGCCCCTACCAATCGACGCGGCGGATCCGTCCTCGAAGACCAATCGCGTTCACATGGCTGATCTGATGCCGCCCCTCGGCTCGCACTACAGGTATATGCGCGCTGACTGATTGCAGCCCGTCTTGACGTTCCGCAGGCGGCGCCCCGGTACGAGGCGGAATCCGGATTGCGAAAGCACGCGATCTCCTGCGTGAATTTCTCTCGTTTGCCGCGCGATTTCGCGCTTCGCGGATCCTTGGCTCTTTCGAACTAGAGCGTAGTTATACCGCTACGACAACGAACTGTTCTGGCTGATCTTTAGCTCCGATGCCTGCTCCCGCGTCGGGGCAACCCCTGAGAGTTCCCTAAGGTTTTTCGAAGTCAACTTAGTGGCTTATGTGAACTCCAGCAGCGTAAGAAGCTTATGCCTTTGTCATGATGAAGCCACTTCTTACAGCGAATCAACTACAGAGGCCATCATGATTCTTTCGAACCATTACCGATCAATCCCCGCGGTATGCGCGCACGTCGCTGTCGCGCTACGCGGCGCTGCGCTTGCGCTTCTCATGGGGGTAGTCCTGCCCGTCGCGGCGCAAACCACGCCGGGCAAGTCCATCCAGACCTTCCTTCTCTATTACGGCGGAGGCCCGACGCTCGTCGCCTCCGACGCGGCGAGGCTCGCGAAATTCGATCTGCTCGATTTTGACCGCTTCCGCTACAACCAGATCGGTTCGAACACCTGGGCGACAATCAAGGCCCTCAATCCCAACGTTCGGATCTACCTCTACGTGGATGGCCCGGATATCTACAACGATCAAGACGGCCAGTCCGCGCTTAACATCAACACCATCAGCCGCTACGACGTTTCGCGCGGACACCCCATGGGAAGTCTCAACGGCAATCATCCCGAGCTTTTCCTGCTGGATTCCGGGGGGAACCGCATCTACGCCACCGCGTTCTCGTTCCCCGCGGGCGGCAAGTTCGATTACCTCATGGACTTCGGTTCCTCCGTTTATCAATCGTACTGGGTGACCGCGATCAAGGCCGACGTCGTCGATCAACCCTGGGTCGCCGACGGCATCTTCACCGACGACTGCGTGGCGATGCCGCCCCAGGTCGGCTACAGCGCGACCTCCGTGAAATATCCCACCGACAACGCGTTCTCCGCCGGCATGAATTCTTTCGTGAGCGCCATCTCGACCGGCCTGCACGGATTCGGCCAGAAGCTGTGGTGCAACAAGGGCGAGACGCGCTCGGCCATCGGGAGCGCCGCGTGGCGGGCTCTGGATGCCAGCGCCAGCCCCCCGGACGTGTTCCTCGAGGAGGGCGCCTTCGCCGTCATGTGGGGGCCGTGGGCCGTCCAGTTCACTCAGGAGTCGGAGTGGAAGAACCAGATCGACACCATGGCCGCCCTCAAGAACACCAAGGCCGCCATGCTCAGCCACACGCAGCTCGTGGAGGGCCAATCCGGGTCGGACAATTTCGGCAATACCGTCAGCTTCTGGCAGATCCTCTGGTACTCGCTGGGATCCTACCTCCTTGGCAAGAACGACGTCCTGGGCAACGCCTACTTCATGTTCCACGGAGGAGACAGCGACTACAACAAGATCATCTGGTACAACGAGTACGACAACATCGACCTGGGCAAGGCCCTGGGTTCCTACACCGTTACGACGATCGGCGGCGTGAATATCTACTCGAGGGAGTTCGAGAAGGGTTACGTGTATGTCAATCCGACCGGCAACGTCGCGTCGGTGGCCCTGCCGCAGGGGGGCCGCCAGCTCACGCACGACAATCTGCTGTCGCCGCTCACCTCGCTCCCGCTCGTGAGCTCGATCTCCCTGAGCGGCCACAGTGCCGGAATCGTTCTGAAAACAGCTGTTGCTCCGGCCGACACCACCGCTCCCTCCACCCCGACTGCACTTTCCGCCTCGGCGGTTTCCTCCTCACAGATCAACCTGTCCTGGACGGCTTCCACTGACAATGTTGGAGTGACTGGATATCGCGTCTACCGCGCCGGCACCTTGCTTGCAACTTTGGGAGCCGTGACCGCATATCAGAACACCAGCCTCGCAGCTACCACCACCTACTCCTACACCGTTCAGGCTATCGACGCGGCGGGCAACGCTTCCGCCCAATCGGCTTCGGCAAGCGCGACCACTCGAGCCGCCCCCGATACCACCCCCCCTTCTGTCCCCAGCGGGCTCACCGGAACGGCAGTTTCATCCACTCAGATCAATCTGACCTGGAATGCCTCAACCGATAACGTCGCGGTGACCAGCTATCAGGTCTACCTCAACGACGCGATGATCGCCAACACGGCGGTGACGTCGTTCCAGCATACCGGCCTGAGCGCGGGGACCACTTACAACTATCGCGTGAGCGCCGCCGACGCCGTCCCTAACTATTCGGGCTGGACCGCCACGCCGGTTTCGGTGACTACGCCAGCGGCACCGGACACGACCGCCCCCTCGACCCCGACCGGACTTCTTGCGTCCGCGGCGTCTTCCTCGCAGATTAATCTCTCCTGGAGCGCTTCGACCGACAACGTGGCAGTGACCGGCTACCGCGTCTATCGCGCCGGCACTTTGCTTGTCACGCTGGGAGCGGTGACCGCGTATCAA
>Ga0209155_1000932_pt1 | contig 13787 bp, 10 predicted proteins | sample GraSoiAngelo_122_FD_185879 | JGI IMG/M metagenome (GOLD analysis project Ga0209155, IMG submission 185879) | Grasslands soil microbial communities from the Angelo Coastal Reserve, California, USA - 14_0927_02_20cm (SPAdes) (version 2) | ecosystem: Environmental > Terrestrial > Soil > Grasslands ... | reverse complement strand
CGAAAAGGACATCGAGGCGTTCCCCGAAGTGCACTCGGCCGTCTACGTGAGCGAGGACTCGGCGCTGGCGCGGGCGCGGGCCGAGCTCGTCGAGTTCCGTGACGTGTTGCAGGAGCTGGAGCGCAACCCGCTCCCCGCCTCCATCGAGGTGAAGCTCAAACCCAAGTTCCGCGACGCCGAGCATGTCAACGACGTCGCCGATCGGCTGCGCGGGTTCGGGTTCGTGGACGATGTGCGGTTCGGGCGCGATTGGGTGGAGAAGCTCGACCGGCTGCGGCAGATCGCGGCGGCGGTGGGGCTCGTGGTCGGGGCGGCGTTCGCGGTGGTCGCCATCATCATCATCGGCACCACGATCCGCATGGCGGTGCTGCAACGCGGCCGCGAGATCGCCATCATGCGGCTCGTGGGCGCCACCAACGGCTTCATCCGCCGCCCGTTCCTGCTGCAAGGGGCCATCAAGGGGATGCTGGGCGGGCTCGTCGCGGTCGGGCTCTCCTACGGTGCGTACACCCTCATCAACCGCTGGCTCATCCAGGCGGCGTTCTTCTCGAACGTCCAGGCGCTCGCCATTGTTGGCTTCGGTACTCTCATCGGCCTGTTTGGAAGTGCAGCGTCCGTTGGGCGACATCTGAGACGAGTGTGAGGCCCGTTCACGCCTCTGCGCGACGACTCTGCGTGACGTCTCTGTGCTACGTAGTCTGCTTGACGTCTTCCGCCTTCGCCCAGCGTCCCCAACCCTTCGACCAGCAATTACGAGACAACCAGCAACGGTTAGAAAGCATCCGCCGCGAGCGGTCCGACGTCGAGCAGGAGCTCGAGCGGCTACGCACCCAGGTGCACTCGCTCTCCGACGAGCTCGCGAACATCGAGCGACAGAAGGAGACGACCAATCGCATCGTGAACGAGCTGGACCGCCAGATCTATGCGCTGTCGGACCAGATCGACCGGACCACGGTCGACCTGCTGCTCGCCCAGAACGCCCTCGCCGAGAAGCGCGCCGTTCTGGAGCGCCGCCTGGTCGACATCTCCAAGCGGGGGCCGCTGTACGCGTACCAGGTGCTGCTCGCGGCGGAGAGCTTCGGCGACCTGCTGTCGCGCTACAAGTACCTGTATCTCGTGAGCCGGCAGGATCGCCTGCTGGCGAACGACATGTCGAAGCTGCAGCGGCGCATCGGCCGGGAGCGGCAGACGCTGGTCGACGCGCGCGACGTGCTGGGACGGCGCAAGAACGAGCGCACCGAAGAGCTGGACCGCTACCTGGCGCTCGAGCGCGAGCGGCAGACGTCGCTGCGGGAGACGCGGCGCAGTGCGCGCGAGGCACTGCAGCGCCTGTCCGAGCTCGAGCGCGACGAGAAGAGCCTGAACGACCGCATCGTGGCGCTCGAGCGCGCGCGGCGCGAGGCCGAGGCCCGCGGCGCCGCCACCGCCGCCGCCATCACGACAGCCGACCTGGGCCAGCTCGACTGGCCCGTGCAAGGGCGGATCGTGTACCAGTTCGGTACCGCGACGGGCCCGAACAAGACGCGCATCCCGTGGCACGGGATCGGAATCGCGGCGCCCGCCGGCACCCCCGTCCGCGCCATCGCGGCCGGCACTGTGAGCCTCGCGGGGCCGCTCGGCACCTACCTCAGATCGGTGCTGATCGACCACGGGGGCGGCTACTACAGCTTTTACGGCTACCTGAGCGATGCCACCGTGACCCAGGGGGAGCGGGTGATCAAGGGACAGATCGTGGGCCACGTGGGCGGCGGGTCGAGCGACCAGGGACCCCACCTGCACTTCGAGATTCGGGGCCAGGGCGGCATCGCCCTGGACCCCGTCAACTGGCTGAAGACGCGCCGCTGACGCCGATCCGGTCCGGCTCGCTCTTCTTGCCCCGCTCCAGCGCCGCCTCGACCTGCGTGAACAGATCTTCGGGCCGCAGCACCTCCGTATGCGGGAACGCGACGACGCCGGCGGTGAGGCTCAGCACCTGCCCGCGAGGGAGGTCGGGGAAGGTGTGGCGGGCCAGCACCTGCCGCAGCCGCTCCACGAAGTGCCGGCCGCCCTGCGTGTCGGTCTCCGGGAGCACCAGCGCGAACTCGTCACCTCCATAGCGGGCCACGAAGTCCGGCGCCCGGATCTCGCGTTGCATCATAGCGCCGAGCTCCGCGAGCACGCGGTCGCCCGCCTGCTGGCCCAGCCGCTCGTTGATGTCCCGCAGCCGATCCACATCGATCACCACGAGCGCGAACCGCAGGGAATAGCGCCGGGCGCGCTCGAACTCGTCGCGCAGGCGGCGGTCCAGCGCGTCGAGGCTGGCGCAGCCCGTGAGCACGTCGGTGACGCCGGCGCTGATCTGGCGCCGATAGATGGCCGCCCGGCGCTCTTCGTTCTCGAGCACCCGCGCCGCGGCCTGGGCGATGGTATTGGCGAACGCGACGTCCTGCGGGCGGAGCTCGGGGTCCCCCTGAACGGTGCGCAGAAAGAACACGCCGGCGGCGCGACCCTGCACGAACACCGGCAGCGCCACCGCCGACTGCACGTTCACCGCGATCCGCTGCTGCGTCCAGCGCCGGCGAATGGCCTCGAAGAGGGGATGCTCATGCACGTCCGGAATGAGGACGGGTCGCTCGGTGCGGATCGCTTCCTGAATCTCCGGGTAGCGCTCGAGCTCGACGCGCAGGTCGCGGATCGCCGGGTTCTCGTACACCGCGACCACGCGTCCCTTGTCTTCTCCCGGGGCCGTGAGCACGAAGGAGCAGTGGGTGAGGCCGAACGCATGCCCCACCCGACGGACCAGCGTCTGGAAGATCTCGTCGGCGCGCAGGGCGGCCGACACTTCCTGGAAGATGTCGAACAGCAGGTCGCGCGTCCGCAGCGCGTCCTGGGCCTCGCTCAAATCATGGCGCAGTCGCAGATCGGCGTCGATGCGGGCGCGCAGCTCCCCGAAGTGCACCGGGCCCGCCATGGCGTCCTGCGCGCCCGCCTGGAGCGCATCAGCGACGGCGTCGGCCCCGCCGTCCGCCAGAAGGACGATCACCGGGGCGCCGGCGAAGCGCGCGGCGGTCGCCAGGTCGCGCACCGCCTCCGCCAGGCCGGCCTCCTTCGCGGCGATGGAGAGGATGAGAAGATCGGGAGGCTGCGGCTCCGGCCGATCGGGACCGGGCGGCGGATAGGCGGCTTCGGTGACCTGGAAGCCGCCCCGGACCAGGAATCGCTCGAGCCCGTCCGGCCGGGCCCCGGCGTCGCCGACGAGGAGGATGCGGTGCTTGTGGTGTTCCGGCAACAGTCCTTACCGCACGATGACGGGTGTCAAGCTATAGTTCACCCTATGGGACGGCAACCGCGGAGCGCGGTGGGTGCGCCCGGCGCCTGAGACGCGCCGCCAGCGGCGCCGCATGGTCGCGAGACAGCTCGCGGGCCGCGGCATCCGCGATTGCCGCGTGCTCGCCGCCATGGGGTGGGTGCCGCGTGAATGGTTCCTGCCACCGCATCTCGCGAGCGAGGCGTACGAAGACGCCCCGCTGCCGATCGGGAGCGGACAGACCATTTCCCAGCCTCTCATTGTCGCGTTGATGACGGAAGCACTCGCCCCGCGGCGCCGGGACCGCGTGCTCGAGATTGGCACGGGCTCCGGTTACCAGACGGCGATCCTGGCGCGCCTAGCGGGACGCGTGTACACGATCGAGCGGCTGCCCGACCTGCTGGTCGAAGCGGAGGAGCGATTTCGGCGCCTGGGCCTCACGAACATCGAGACCCGGCTGGGCGACGGCGCGGCCGGCTGGCCGGAGTGCGCGCCGTTCCAGGGCATCATTGTGACCGCAGCCGCGCCCAGCGTGCCGACGCCGCTCACGGAGCAGCTCGCGCCCGGCGGCCGTCTCGTGATCCCGATCGGTGACCTCGCGTCCCAAGAGCTGGTCATTCTACAGCGCGGCCCCGCCGGGATGGTGGAGCGGCGCGCCGGCGGCGTGCGGTTCGTGCCCCTCATCTCCCGGCTCGCGTTCACGGAGGAGCCCTGGACATGAAACGCGCACGCGACGACCTGCTCGGGGCCCATGTGTCGACGCAGGGCGGCGTAGCCCTGGGCCCCGCGCGGGGGAATGCCATCGGGGCGACCGCGATTCAGGTCTTCACGAAGACGCCCAACCAGTGGCGCGAGCCAGTGGTACGGGACGCCGACATCGCGGCGTTTCGCTCGTCGTTCGCCGCGAGCGGGATCCGGGCAGTGGTCTCGCACGACAGCTATCTGATCAATCTGGCGTCGCCGGACGAAGCGTTGCGCACCAAGAGCATGCGGGCGTTTACGGGCGAGCTGGAGCGTTGCCGGACGCTCGGCATCCCCTGGGTCGTGTCGCACCCCGGGAACTACATCGACGATCGGACCGACGGGCTCGCACGCAACGCCCGCGCCTATGCCGAGTGCCTGGCGGCGGTCCCGGGGGAGGTCGGCCTGCTGATCGAGGGGACGGCGGGCGCGGGCACGGCGCTCGGGAGCACGTTCGAGGAGCTGCGCGCGCTCCGGGACGGGCTCCCCGCGGGGGCGCAGGCTCGGGTGGGGTTCTGCCTCGACACGGCACATCTACACGCCGCCGGGTACGATGTGTCCACGGCGTTGGAGGAGGTGTGGGAGCGGTTCGAGCGGGAAGTCGGGCTCACGCATCTCAAGTGCTTGCACCTCAACGACTCCAAGGGCGGGCTCGGGTCACGGCTCGACCGCCACCAGTGGATCGGCGAAGGCACGATCGGGCCGGAGCCGTTCCGGCGCATCATGCGGGACCCGCGGCTCGCGCCGGTGATTAAGATTATCGAGACGCCGAAGGGCGACGATCCCATCCGTCACGACCGGCGGATGCTCCGGCGGCTGCGCGCCTACGCGCGCGGCGGTCGCCCCAACGGTCGCACCGCGCAAACCGTAGGCAGGGCGTGATCGCACTGACGACGACCCCCAACCGCTGGACCCGGCGACTCGCCGCGCTACTCCTGGTGCTGCAGGGGCTGGCGGGCGGCGCGGTGCCGCTGGCGCACGCGTCGGAGCGGCTCAGCGCGCCGGCGCACGTCGAGGCGCAACATGGGGCGGGGTGCGTCGCGCTGCACGACGGCCTGCGCTGCCCGCTGTGCCAATTCGCCGGCTCGCAGGGGTCGTCGCAGCCGGTGCGCACGCAGGGCCGGCTGGCCACAACCGTCGAGCGACGTCCCCGCGAGGTCGACGCGGCGCCGGTGCGCCGCCCCGAACACCCCACCGCCCCACCCCGAGCTCCCCCCGCTTCTCGTTCCTAGCTTAACGGCGGCCGGCGATGCCGGCACGCCGACCATGCGTGCCCGCCGTCCGAGCGGGACGCCTGCTTGGAACAATGGAACGGGAGATTCTCCAGCATGACTCGACAACAAGACGTCGTCGTGGCTGCGCTCGCCGCCGTGCTCGCGTTGGCCGCTCCGGCGTCCGCCCAGCAACCGGCCGACCAACGTCGGGTGGACTCGCTCGCGGCGGAGGTTCGGGCACTCAAGGCGCGACTCGACAGCGTGCGGGCGCAGCTCGCTCATCGCCCGGTGGCCGCTGAGCCGGCGGCCGACACGTCGCTCGCGGCGCTGCGCGCCGCCGCCGCGGCCGCGGCGGGCACCGACACCAGCAGAATCCGGGTCGACACCGCCGGCCGCACGAAGTTCGTCGGACGCGAGCGCAGCCAGCCGCAACTCAACCCCGAAATCAGCGCGACCGGCGACGTTCGGGCCTATGGCTACTCGCCGGGGGTGCAGCGGGACAACTTCGATGCGCGCGAGTTCGAGGTGGGGTTCCAGTCGCCACTCGATCCCTACTCGAGCACCAAGATCTTCGTGAGCTTCGAAAACGGTAACGTCAGCATCGAGGAAGGGTATGCGTATTGGACCGGCCTACCCGGGCGCATCCGCTTCGACATCGGCAAATTCCGCCAGCAGTTCGGCGAGGTGAACCGCTGGCACCTACACGCGCTCCCGGAGACCGAATACCCGCTTGCGTTGCGGGCTTATCTGGGTGATGACGGGCTCGCGGGAACGGGGATCTCGCTGTACCGCGCCTTCGGGGGGCTCGGCGTGCACGAGCTGACGGCCCAGCTGACCCGGAGCGAGAGCGACGGCGAGCTGTTCGGCAGCAGCGGCCGGCCGACGTATCTCATTCACCTGCTCAATTTCTGGCAACTGACGCGCTCGACCTACGCCCAGGTCGGCGGCACGGCGCTGTACGGTACAAACCCAGACTCGAGCCTTCGTACCAAGGTGGGCGGCATCGACTTCCGCCTCACATGGCGGCCGCCGGCCGAGGCGCTGTATCGGGAGTGGACGCTGCGCGGCGAGCTGTACGCGCTTCGCAAAGAGTACGCCGGCGCCGGTACGACACGGCTCGGTTGGTACGCCGGGACCACCTACAAACTCGGCCAGCGTTGGATCGCCGGGGCGCGGTACGATTACGTCGAAGACCCGCTCTTCGGAGTTATCACGCGGCAAGTGATCCCCTCGCTCACGCTGTGGCAGAGCGAGTGGGTGGAGCTACGGGGGCAGTATACCTGGGCCAAGACCGCGGGCTTGAACGCCACGAACCAGTTCGCCCTGCAGGCTGTTTGGGCGATTGGACCACACAAACACGAGACCTACTGACATGCGTCGACTCACTGCACTGCTGGTTGCCCTCCCCGTCCTGGTGACACCGCCGCCCGTCCGGGCGCCGGTCGCGGACAAGGTCAAAGTCGTCACGTCGCTCACGACGTACGGCGCCATCGCTCGCGAAATCGTCGGCGACCGAGGCATCGTCAACTCCATCGCCACCGGCGACGAAAACCCACACTACGTCCAGCCCAAGCCGAGCTTCGTACCGCTGCTGGGTCAAGCCGACGTGTTCGTCACGACGGGTCTCGACCTCGAGCTGTGGGTACCGGCGCTGCTCGACAAGGCGAACAATCCCAAGGTCACGGAGGGCGGACCGGGCTATGTCGCGGCCTACGCCGGGATCGACCTGCTCGACGTGCCGACGAGCTACTCCCGCGCCCAGGGCGACATCCACGTGTACGGCAACCCGCACATCTGGACCAGCCCGCTCAATGCAGTCCAGATCGCCCGCAACATCCTGACCGGCCTGAAGCGGGTCTCGCCCCAGAACGACGATTATTTCACGCAGCGGGAGAAGGATTTCGAGGAGCGCATCTACCAGGCGTTGTTCGGCGACGAGCTCGTGAAGCTCCTGAGCGGCCCGACGCTCGCCGACCTGGACCGGCAGGGCAAGTTGTTCGACTTCTTGAAGACGAAGCAGTACCAGGGTGCACCGCTACTCAACCGGCTGGGTGGGTGGCTCAAGGAGGCGATGCCGTTTCGCGGAAAGCCGGTCGCCTGCTATCACAAGGAGTGGGACTACTTCTCCCGAGAGTACGACCTCCCGTGCGTGGATTACATCGAGCCGAAGCCCGGAATCCCACCCACTCCCGGGCACGTGCTGGAGGTGATCAACGAAATGCGGACGCAACACATTCAAGTCCTCCTCTCCACGAACTACTACGACCGCAACCAGGTCATGGAAGTGGCGCAGAAGACGGGTGCGAAGGCCGCGATCGTGCCGTCCAACACCGGCGGCCAGGCGGGGATCAATACCTACTTCGACCTCATGAATCTGTGGATTTCGGAGCTGGCACGCGCGTTCGGCACGGGCACCGCCACGGCCAACTGACTGACAACGGGGAGGCGAGATGAGTGGTCTCCAGCTGATGATTCCGCCGTTCGTGGCCTGCATGGTGCTCGTCGCGATGTTGTCCTACCTGGGGCTCCATGTGATCGCTCGAGAGGTGATCTTCGTCGACCTCTCCCTGGCGCAGATGGCGGCCCTGGGCGGACTCTCGGCGTTGCTGATCCACGTAGAGGCCGATTCGACGTGGGCGTACGTCTTTGCCCTGTTCGCGACGGCGGTCGGAGCCCTGCTGTTCGCCCTGACGCGCTCGTCGCCCCGCGAGGAGCGGCGCGTGCCGCAAGAAGCGTTCATCGGCATCGTGTATGTGGTCGCCTCCGCGGCCGCCGTGCTGGTCGCGAACAAGGTGCCCGGGGGCGGCGAAGCGATCGAGAAGACCCTTACGGGCAGCATCCTCTGGGTGACGTTCAAGCCGACGATCGTGAAGCTCGCGGTCGCCTACGCCGCGCTCGGCGTGTTTCATTACTTCCTACGCCATCGGTTTCTCACCATCTCCTTTCACCCGGAAGAAGCCGAGCGCCTGGGCTGGAAGATCAAATGGTGGGATTTCCTGTTCTATCTGTCCTTCGGCGTCGTGATTACGCTCGCCGTGCCCGTCGCCGGCGTGCTGATGGTCTTCAGCTTCCTGGTCGTCCCGGCTGTGATCGCGTTCCTCTTTACCCGCGACATGCGGCGCCTGACCTACATCTCGTGGGGATCGGGCGCGCTCGCGTCGATCCTGGGCCTGTGGCTGTCGCTCGCGGGTGACCTCCCCACCGGCCCGTTGATCGTGTGCATGTACGGGATCGTGCTGCTCGGGGCCGTTGTGGTGCGGAAGCTGGTGCGCACACCGGCGTGACCGGCGTGCCCACGGCTCAGTGTCATCCGGATCCGCTGAAGCGGGAGCGCCGCCATCCGCTTGACACGGGCCGTCGGCGCGGATAGCATAAGTCCTTCACAAAAAAGGACTTGTGTCCTCGATGTCGATCCGCCGCCAGGAGGCCCTCGACTACCACGCGCAGGGCCGCCCTGGGAAAATTCAGGTCTCGCCCACCAAGCCCTTCAAGAACCAGCGCGACCTGTCCCTCGCCTACACCCCCGGGGTGGCGGAGCCGTGCCGGGAGATCGCCGCCCGGCCGGAGGAGGCCTACACCTACACGGCCAAGGGGAACCTCGTGGCCGTGGTGACTAACGGGACCGCGGTGCTCGGCCTCGGGAATATCGGCCCGCTCGCGGGCAAGCCGGTGATGGAGGGCAAGGGGATCCTCTTCAAGGCGTTCGCCGATATCGACGTGTTCGATCTGGAGGTGGGCTCGGAAGACCCCGAGGACATGATCCGATTCTGTCGACTGCTCGAGCCGACCGTGGGTGGGATCAACCTCGAAGACATCCGCTCCCCCGATTGCTTCCACATCGAAAAGACGCTGCGCGACACCCTCTCCATACCAGTCTTTCACGACGACCAGCACGGCACGGCGATCATCACGGGCGCGGCTCTGCTCAACGCCTTGGAGCTGGTGAAGAAGGACATCGGGAGCGTTCGGGTCGTGTTCGCGGGTGCCGGCGCCGCCGCGATCGCCACGGCGGAGCATTACGTTCGTCTCGGCGTGCCGCGCGAGCACATCACGCTGTGCGACCAGCAGGGCGTGGTGCACGCCGACCGGAGCGACCTGGACGAGTACCGGCGCCGGTTTGCCGTCCGAGGGAAAGCGCGCACCCTCGCCGAGGCCTTGAAGGACGCGGACGTGTTCGTCGGGCTGTCGGTGGGCGGGATCGTCAGCGGCGACATGCTCAAGGGCATGGCCAAACGGCCGATCGTGTTCGCGCTCGCCAATCCCAATCCCGAGATCACGCCGGAAGAGGCCCGCCAGGCGCGCAGCGACGCGATCATCGCGACCGGACGGTCGGACTACCCCAATCAGGTGAACAACGTCCTGGGCTTCCCGTTCATTTTTCGGGGGGCCCTCGACGTGCGCGCCAAGAAGATCAACGACGAGATGGAGATGGCGGCCACGCGGGCGCTCGCCGCGCTCGCAAAAGAAGAAGTCCCCGATTCGGTGATGCGCGCGTACGGGCTCGAGCGCCTCCGCTTCGGTCCCGACTACCTCATCCCCAAGCCGTTCGACCCACGCGTGCTGCTGTGGGTCGCGCCGGCCGTGGCGTGGGCGGCGGTCGGCTCGGGGGTCGCGGGGCGCGTGATCGACGTGGACGAGTACCGCGCGGAGCTGGACGCCCGGCTGGGGCGGGCGCGGGAGGTGATGCGCGGTTTGTCGAGCCGCGCCCAGACGGTGGCGCAGCGCATCGTTTTCCCCGAAGGCGAGGACCCCCGCATCCTCAAGGCCGCGCGCATCCTCGCGGACGATGGCGTGGCGGAGCCGATCCTGCTGGGCGACCCGGATGCGATCCGCCGCGAAGCGGACGACGCGGGGGTGACGCTCGAGGAGATCACGCTGGCGAACCCACGGGCGAGTGTTCACCTCGAGACGTTCGCGCAGGAGCTGTGGGAGCGCCGGCGCCGCAAAGGCATCACGCTGCGCGAGGCCCGCAACCGGGTGGTCGACCCGCTGTACCACGGGCTCCTGATGCTCCGCGCCGGACAGACCGACGCGGTGGTGGTCGGGGTCGACATGTACTATCCCGACGCGATGCGCCCGGCGCTCGAGGTGATCGGCGCGGAACCCGGGCGCCGGCACGTGAGCGGCATCTACATGCTCGTGCTCCCGCAACAGACGTTCTTCTTCGCCGACTGCGCCGTCAACATCGATCCGGACGCGGAGACCCTCGCGGAGATCGCGTCCGCGACGGCCGAGTTCGTCGGGCGGCTGGGGATCGAGCCTCGCGTGGCCCTGCTCTCGTTCTCGAACTTCGGCTCGGTGCGTCATCCGGCGGCCGAGAAGGTGCAGCGGGCAGTGGCGCTGCTGCACGAGCGCGAGCCGGCACTGCAGGCGGACGGCGAGATGCAGGCCGATACCGCCGTGGTCGAGCGGATCCTGACCAGGACCTATCCCTTCTCCAGGCTACGCGGACCGGCCAACGTGCTCATTTTCCCGAATCTGGACGCGGCGAACATCAGCTACAAGCTGCTCAGCCGGGTCGGCGGCGCGGAGGCTATCGGTCCCATCCTGGTGGGGATGGCACAGCCTGTGCATGTGCTGCAGCGGGGCTCCGACGTAAACGATATCGTGAACATGGCCGTAATTGCGGCTGTAGACGCGCAGGAGCACGGGCGGCGTTCCCGCGCCTGAACTCTTCGATCGGAACCGAACGCATGACCGCGCATGCCACCCGCCCCGCCGAACGCAAACGGGCCTCCGCGCTGGAGGCCGCGGGCCTCACGCCCCAGCGCGCCGTCTATTGGAACCTCGGGCCACCCGAGCTCTACGAGCATGCGGTGCGTCGCGCCGAGGGCGTGATCGCCGAGGGTGGGGCGTTCGCCGCCGTAACCGCCCCGCATACCGGGCGCAGCCCGAACGACAAGTTCATCGTGCGCGAGCCCGCCTCGGCGGACGAAATGTGGTGGAACCGGGGCAACCAGCCGCTCGAGGCCGATGCGTTCGAGCGACTCAAGGCGTCGCTGCTGGCGCACCTCGCGGAGCAGGAGCTGTTCGTGCGCGACCTGTTCGCCGGCGCCGACGCGGAGCACCGCTTCGGCCTCCGGTTCGTCACGCCGAACGCCTGGCACGCCCTGTTCGTCTACAACATGTTCCTGCGCCCCAGCGCCGCCGACCTCGCCGCCTTCGTCCCGGCTTGGACCGTGCTCCACGCTCCTGAATTCCACGCCGATCCCGCAATCCACGGGACCAAGTCGGGCACGTTCGTGGTCATCCATTTCAGCCAGCGGACGATTCTGATCGGCGGCACGCGCTACGCGGGGGAGATGAAGAAGTCGGTGTTTACCATCCTCAACTACCTGCTGCCCAAGCGCGGCGTACTCTCGATGCACTGCTCCGCCAACCTCGGCCGGGCAGGCGACGTCGCGTTGTTCTTCGGCCTGTCGGGCACGGGGAAGACGACCCTCTCCGCCGACCCGGAACGAGCCCTCATCGGGGATGACGAGCACGGCTGGTCCGACCGGGGGATCTTCAACTTCGAGGGCGGGTGCTACGCCAAGGTCATCCGGCTGTCGCGCGAGGGCGAGCCCGAGATTTTCGCGACCACCCACATGTTCGGCACCGTGCTCGAAAACGTGGTGGTCGACCCCGACACCCGCGCCATCGATCTCGACTCGGACCGGATCACCGAGAACACGCGCGCCTCGTATCCCATCCATTATATCCCGAACCACGTCCCGGGCGGGGCGGGCGGGCACCCCTCGCACATCCTGTTTCTCACCTGCGACGCGTACGGGATCATGCCGCCCATCGCTCGCCTCTCGCCGGCGCAAGCGATGTACCACTTCCTGTCGGGGTACACCGCGAAGGTCGCCGGCACGGAGCGCGGAGTGACCGAGCCCAAAGCGACGTTCTCCACCTGCTTCGGCGCCCCGTTCCTGCCGCTTCAACCCAACGTCTACGCGTCGCTCCTGGGCGAGAAGATCGCCACCCACGGCGTGCAGTGCTGGCTCGTGAACACGGGGTGGACCGGCGGACCCTACAGCGTGGGCCAGCGGATCCGGCTCGGTCTCACGCGCGCCATGGTGCGCGCCGCGCTCGTCGGGAAGCTCGACCGCATCCCCACCACGCCCGACCCCGTGTTTGGAGTCGAAGTCCCGTTACAGGTCCCAGGCGTGCCGGACGACCTGCTCTTGCCACGCGGCACCTGGAGCGACCCGGCGGCCTACGATGCACAGGCCCACCGGCTCGCACAGATGTTCCGGGACAACTTCGCCCAGTTCCAGGACCAGGTGCACGCCGCGGTCGGGGACGCGGGGCCACGGGGATAGGATTGCCGCCGAGGCAGCCATCGTGACCCGGTTCGAGGTCGTCCGCGACCCGCTCTGGGACAACATCCGGCTCGATCCCGAAGCGCTGGCCGTGGTCGACACCCCCGCCGTCCAGCGGCTGCGTTACGTCCGCCAGCTGGGGCACGCCTTCCTCGTCTATCCCGGCGCCACGCATAGCCGCTTCGAGCACGCGCTCGGCGCGTACCACCTCGCGCGCCGCGCGCTGTCGCAGCTCGAAGCCGCGGGCGACCTCCGGCTCGATCCCGCGGACCGCGTGCGCCTGAAGCTGGCCGCGCTGTTGCACGACATCGGGCACTATCCCTTCTCCCATTCGCTCGAGGAAGCCGGCCTGCCGCACCACGAGGAGCTGGCGGCGCGCCACCTGGCGGACGGCGAGCTGGCACAGCGGCTGGTGGAGCTGGGGATCCCGGCCGAGCGGTTGCTGCCCCTGATCCAGTGCCGGGCCCGCGAGCCCCTCGCCGGTCTGGTGTCGGGCTCGCTCGACGTGGACAAGCTCGACTATCTGTCCCGCGACGCCTGGATGTGCGGCGTGCCCTACGGCGTGATCGACGTGGACCGGCTGCTCACGTCGCTGACCCTGGCCCCGGGTGGGGACGGGCATCCCACGCTGGCGCTGCATGAGAAGGGCCTCGCGGCGCTCGAGTCGCTGCTGTTCGCCAAGTATCAGATGTATCGCAACGTGTACTGGCACCACGCGGTGCGGAGCGCCACCTCGATGTTCAAGCGTCTCGTGCGCCGCGCCATCGCCGGCGGTCGAGTGCGGCCGGACGCCGTCGCGGTCGCCACCGACGACGGGCTGATCCACGAGCTGTTGCAACAGGACGTGACCGGCCTCGCCCGCAGTCTCCGCGAGCGCCGTCTCGCGAAGCGGGTGCTCGACCTCCCGGCCACCGAGCTGCCCGCCGACACGCCCTCGTGGCCGTCCGACGACCCCGACCTGCTCGAGCGAGTGGAAGACCGGCTCGCCCGGGACCTGAGGCTCGCGCCGGGGGAGCTGTTTCTCGACTTCCCGGCCAAGACCGCGATGTTGTCGCTCGATCTGCCGCTCGTGAAGCGCGACGGCACGGTGACTCAGCTCGGAGGCGGGGAAGCGGCGGCCCATCTTGGCCTTCCGCGAGTCGCGCCCGAGCTGTACCGCTCGGCGCGGCGGCTGCGCGTGTTCGTGATGGCAGCCGCGCAAGTCCCGGAGCGGGCGATGGTGGAGCTCGTGATGCTGCC
>Ga0209155_1000920_pt1 | contig 13936 bp, 9 predicted proteins | sample GraSoiAngelo_122_FD_185879 | JGI IMG/M metagenome (GOLD analysis project Ga0209155, IMG submission 185879) | Grasslands soil microbial communities from the Angelo Coastal Reserve, California, USA - 14_0927_02_20cm (SPAdes) (version 2) | ecosystem: Environmental > Terrestrial > Soil > Grasslands ... | reverse complement strand
GAGACTGCGGAAGGCGCGCTCGACGCGGGCGAGGCTCTTATAGGCGCCGACCACGCTCTCGGCCGCCAAGGCTTTGTCCTCGACGCTGGTGCGGATGACATAAAAGCCGTCGAGCCGGGCCTCCTGGGCGATGCGGAGGGGACTGCGGGCAAAGGTAAAGCCGTATTCACTGACAGTGATGTCGAACAGCTTGGCGAGTTTGTAGCGGTTTTCGGTGCGGCCGACGGCGCGCGCGATCCTGTCGGTGCCTCTGGGGCCGGTGCCGCGGGCGATCTGGTCGGCCAGCTTGGTCAACGCCGCCTCGGTGGCTCGCAGTAGTTCTTCGCGCTTGCGGGCCCGCTCCTCGGCCAGTAGCGGGTTCTTGCACACGACCAGGCGCTCGCCGGGAAACTCGGGCGCGGTGATCTCGGCGAGGTCGCGCTCGTCGAACAGCGAAAGCTGGAAGGCACCGGTATCGAGAAGAGCGCGGATCTGTGGGGCTCTGAGCGCAGTGATCCAGTCGAGCCCGGCCGGCTTCAGTTCGTCGCGAATGCGGGCGCTGGTGATCATGCCGCGGTCACCAACCAGCACAACGCGTGACAAGCCGAAGCGCTCTTTGAGCTTGTCGATTTGCGTGGACAGCGTCATCGGGTCGGCGGTGTTGCCTTCGAACACTTCGACCGCCACTGGGCAGCCATCGGCCGCACACAACAGACCGTAGACGATCTGCAATTTGCCCTTCTTGCCGTCCCGCGAATAGCCAAAGCGCGCCAGCTCGCAGCACCGGCCTTCGAGCCAGGACGAGGAGACGTCATAGAGAACCAGCGCCCCGTCCTTGAGGTGGCGGCGGGCGAGCGCGGTCTCGATTGCGGCCTGGCGCGCACCGAGCCAGTCGAGCGCGCAATAGAGCTCGCTCTCCGCGACGGCGCCGAGCTCGAGCAGCCGGCCCAGGCTCGAACCGGCGGTATCGGCGGCAAGATCGCGCGCGGTGGCGAGCTTGGAGGCGGGCGAGATCAGACGGCTGGCAATCAAAGCGATCGCCAGCGGCACGAGGCGCTTGTCAATCGGCTTGCCGAGCAGCCGGTCGAGGCCAATCGCCCGGATCGTGCCCAGCACCGCGGCGGCATGGCCGTGCGGGAGCGCGCGGCGGATGCGGATCCCCTCCGCGGCGACGGCGACACCGCCCTTCAGCAGCGTGCGAAAGCCCTCGACCAGGGGGGTGGGCCAATCCGATAGATTGGCCAAGGTGCGCTTCCTGACCCGGCCGTTGTCGCGAAAGCTCTCGCGCAACAGGATGGCGGGGGGCGAGCTGCGATTGGGCACCGCTTCGATATACATGGCTCTAAGATTATCGCATGAGAACACTAAACGGAAGCTAAATCTATTATGTTACATGGCTACAACGAGGCCGAAAGAGGGCCGCGGACGCCGCAGAAACTCTTGGCTTCTATACCCTCAGAAGCAAAAACTTCGGCTTAGCTGACGATCGGTCAAAACTTCTAGTGCCCCTTAACCGACCTTGCCGGCGCGACGCCAAACCGCCCCGGGTGGTGTTTTGCAGTCATTCTTCGGGCAGCCCGGCTTTGAGCAGGCCTTCACGAAAGCACTCGCGTTGCGCGGCAGTGCCGAACGGGCGGTTCAGCCGTTCGTCGGCAGCGGTCAGAGCCGGGGTGCGTTGAAGAAATGCGGCTAATGACTCGGTCGCCGCATCGGCATTGCCGAGATGGCCGTGCGCGGCCGCCAGCACGGCGTAGACGTCTGGGAACTCGGGATTGGCTTCGCGGGCCCGCGCGGCAAAGACGACCGCCTCTTCGTGACGCTCGACCGTCAAAGCCGCCCAGCCCTCGCAAAGATGCCAGATGACGAGCAGCTGACTTCGCGGGCTCAGGCGGATCGCCTCCTCCAGATTTGCCAACGCGGTCTCATAATCGCCGCCGAACGCATAACTTCCGCCGAGGTAGCCGCGGGCGAATTCGGAATTCGGATTGAGCTCGAGCGCCCGCTGCAGCCGACGCCGGGCTTCTTCATGACGGTTGGAAAACAGGTCGAAAATCGCCAACGCGGTGTGCGCCATCGCATCGCTGTCGTCGGCGGCGACCGCGTTCCGTGCCGCTTCGCCGAGCCGCACATGCGACGCGGCCGACCCGTCGCCCCAGCCGAACACCGCCTCGAAATGCCGCGCGAAAGCGAGATCGGCATACGCCATCGAATTCGTCGGGTCTAAGTCTATGGCTTCTTCGAGCAGCCGGCGTGCTTCTGCGAGGTCTACCTGCGTGAAACGGCGGATATGCCAATGCGCCCGCACCGTCCGGTCCCACGCATCGAGCTGATCCGGGCCTTTGCGCTGCGCCTGTCGAATCTCGGCGGCAATGATGCCGGGCGCGATCGCGCCGGTGATGCTCCGGGAAATCTCGTCCTGCACGGCAAAGACATCGGCCAGCTCGCGGTCATAGCGGTCGGCCCACAAATGGTGCCCGCTTGCCGCTTCGATCAGCTGCGCGGTGATGCGCACGCGGTTGCCGGCCCGCCGCACGCTGCCTTCGAGCACATAGCGCACCCCGAGCTCGCGTCCGATTTTGCCCACGTCCACGGCAGGTCCTTTGAAGGCGAAGGAGGTGCTGCGCGAGATCACAAAAAACGCATGGTTGTGGGATAGGTTGGTGATGATGTCCTCGGTAATACCCTCCGAGAAATACTCCTGCTCTGCGTCGCCGCTCATATTCGCGAAGGGAAGCACCGCGATGGACGGTTTCTGCGGCAGTGGTTGTGCCGATCGGGTTGTGGCAACCGCCGCGGCGCTGGGTTCATCAACTGGAGAATCGAGCCGAACGCGGTGAGTACGCACCGGCCGGGCGATATTCTTGACTTGCTGCTCACCCATGTCCTCGAAAGAGAAATCGAGCTTGTCGCGCACCTGGTCGCGCACGACACGGCTGACACAGATCCCGCCGGGTGCCGCCAAACCTTCGAGCCGCGCCGCGATGTTGACGCCGTCGCCGTAAATGTCCTTGTCGTCGATGATGATGTCGCCGACGTTTAATCCGATGCGGAATTCGATGCGCTGTTCCGCCGCGACGCCCGCGTTGCGCTCGGCCATCTGGCGCTGGATATCGACCGCGCAGCGCACCGCATCGACAACACTGGCAAACTCGACGAGCAGCCCGTCGCCGGTGGTCTTGACGATTCGTCCGCGATGCTCGGTGATCTTGGGATCGAGAACCGCGCGCCTGTGCGCTTTCAGAGCGGCGAGGGTACCCTCCTCGTCCGCCCCCATCAGCCGCGAATAGCCGGCGACATCCGCCGCCAAGATCGCGGCCAGGCGGCGTTCGACCCTATCCTCCGCCATTATGTGCTTTCCGAACCGCCAGTCTTTGGGCTGCGTCATTGTCCGGCGTTAAACCGCGCCGAGCAATAAGAAGTGCCGAGCAATAAGAAGTGCCGAGCAATAAGAAGTGCCGAGCAATAAGAAGTACTGGGATGCGTCGCCATCAATCGGCGAAGGGGTCGCGCACCAGCACGGTGTCTTCGCGCTCGGGGCTGGTCGACAGCATCGCGACCGGCGCGCCGATGAGCTCTTCGAGGCGCCGGATATATTTGATCGCGGTCGCCGGCAAATCGGCCCAGGAACGCGCGCCGCGCGTGCTCTCGCGCCAGCCTTCGGCCGTCTCGTAGACCGGCTCAAGCTCGGCCTGAGCGGCGGTGCCGGCCGGGAGGTAATCGTATTTCTTCCGCCCGCGCTTGTACGCCGTGCAGACCTTGATCTCGTCGAAGCCGTCGAGGACGTCGAGCTTGGTCAGCGCGATGCCGTCGATGCCGCCGATACGAATGGCCTGGCGCACCGCGACCGCGTCGAACCAGCCGCAGCGCCGGGGCCGTCCGGTCACGGTGCCGAATTCGCGTCCCCGCTCGCCGAGCGCCTGACCGGTCGCATCGTCGAGCTCGGTCGGAAACGGGCCGGCGCCGACCCGGGTCGTGTAGGCCTTTGTGATGCCCAGCACATAGCCGATCGCCGCGGGCGCCATCCCCGAACCGGCCGCGGCCTGGCCGGCCAGCGTGTTCGACGAGGTCACATAGGGATACGTGCCATGATCCACATCGAGCATCGCCGCCTGTGCGCCCTCGAACAGGATGCGGCGGCGCTGCCGCCGCGCCTCGCCGAGCAATTTCCAGCACTGGTCGGCGTAAGGCAGGATCTTCGGCGCCACCGCGCGCAGCGCGTCGAGCAATTCGGCCCGGTCGACCTCGGGCTCGTCGAGACCGCGCAATAGCGCGTTGTGGTGCACCAGCAGGTCGTCGACCCGGTCTGCGAGGGCGGCGGGCTCGGCGAGATCGCAGACCCGGACGGCGCGGCGACCGACCTTGTCCTCGTAGGCCGGACCGATGCCGCGGCCGGTCGTGCCGATCGCCTTCTCGCCGCGTCGCGCATCGCGGGCGCGGTCGAGCCGGCCATGCGACGGCAGGATCAGGGCGGCATTGTCGGCGAGCTTCAGATTCTGCGGCGAGATGTCCAGCCCCTTCCCGCGCATCGTCTCGATCTCGTCGAGCAAGGCCCAGGGATCGACGACGACGCCATTGCCGATGATCGACAACTTTCCCGGTCGGACGATACCGGATGGCAGTAGGCTGAGTTTGTATTCGATGTTGCCGATGACGAGCGTATGCCCGGCATTGGCGCCGCCCTGAAAGCGGACAACGACATCGGCGCGTTCCGACAGCCAGTCGACGATCTTGCCCTTGCCCTCGTCGCCCCACTGAGCGCCGACCACCGCGACATTGCCCATGGCCCCTCCCCCGCCTAGCGCTTCGCGGCGGGCGCGAGCGGCTTTGGCTCGCGGTCCTCGATGACGTAATCGCAGCCGAGACGCCCCGCCTCGGCCCGCCAATCCTTGGCGGGCGCGAGCGCCGCGACCGTGACCCAGCCCGCCTCGCGCAGGGCCTGCGCGTGCGCGCGGTCGGCGTCGAGCGGCACCAGAACGCGTCGCCGGCGCGGCGCTTCCGGAAGCGTGCGCAGGATCGTGTCGGTGTAGAGCGTGAAGCCGGTTGCCGGCTCGGGTGTCGCCGGATCGCCCGCCTGATAGCGGCCGCCGCGGCCCAATTCGCCGACCGGCCCATGCTCGGGATCGACTCGTGCGAAGAACGTAAAGCTGATCCCGGTGTGATACTCGAAGCCACGATTCTCGACCGGATCGACCGTGACCTTGAGGTTCGGCACGGCCGCGGCGAGCCCGTCGAGGACGGCGCCGAGCCGGTCGCGCTCCTCGCGCGCCCGTGCCGGCAGATCGAGCCGGTCGAGCGCCGCGCGCGTCGCAGGAGCAACCCCGGCGGCGGCAATCAGCTCGGCGAGCAGCGTGCCGGCCTTGCCCGCCAAAGTCGCGACGGCGGCCGTATCCTTGTGGTCGAGCGCGGCGCGCAAGGCCGCTTCGCGCGGCCCGGCGAGCCCATATGCGTCGACGATCGCCGGCACGAGCGTCGGCAGGGTCAAATCGACCGAGAGATGCGGCACCCCGACCGCCTGCAAGGCCTCGGCGGCGACGGCAACCGCCTCGACATCCGCCGGCGGCCCCTCGGCGCCGATCAGCTCCGCTCCGGCCTGGCCGATCTGCCGCTCCGGCCGCATCTCCGAACCTTTAACCCGGAGAACCTGACCGGCATAACTGAGCCTGAGCGGCCGCGGCATGTGCGACATCCGGCTGGCGGCGATGCGCGCGATCTGCGGCGTCATATCGGCGCGGACTCCGACCATGCGGTGCGAAATCGGGTCCATCAGACGGAAGGTGTCGCTCGCTGTCGCGGTCCCGGCGCCCGACAGCAGCGTCTCCTCGAACTCGACGAGCGGCGGCTCGACCCGCTGATAGCCGTGCGAAGCGAGGACGCCCATCAGCCGCGCGGTCGCCTCGGCCTCGATCTCCGCATCGGGCGGCAGCAAATCGTAGAGCCCGGCGGGCAGCAAGGCCGGATGCGGGGCGTCATTCATGGCGAATGGGTCATACGCCGGAATTGGTTCTGCAATCTCCGGCCATTGTGTAGCACGACCCGTTAACGAGGTGACGAAAAGCGCTCTCCGCCGCGAAAAAGTGCGGCACGGCTGGCCGATTGGCGGCTAAATTGAGTCGGCGGTCCCCTGCAACCGGAGACGACAGATGAAGCGACGCGATGTCCTCAAATCCGCCCTCGCCGGCGCCGCCGCGCTGTCGCTGCCGGGGGTCGTGCGCAGCGAGGCGCAATCGACGCTGACCTTTGTGCCGCATGCCGATTTGGCGTCGCTCGACCCGGTGTGGACGACCGCCGACATCACCCGCAATTTCTCGCTCGCCGTCTACGACACGCTCTATGCCTTCGACGCCGAGTTCAACGTGCAGCCGCAGATGGTCGCCGGCCAGACCACCTCGAGCGACGGGCTGCAGTGGGAGTTGACCCTGCGCGACGGGCTTAAATTCCACGACGGCAGCCCGGTCCTGGCAAAGGACTGCGTCGCGACGATCAAGCGCTTCGGGCAGCGCGACCCGATGGGTACGGCGCTGACCGCCCGCACCGACGAGGTCAGCGCGCCCTCCGACAAGGTCATCCGCTTCCGCCTCAAAAAGCCGTTCCCGCTGCTGACCTATGCGCTGGCCCAGGTCTATTGCGCGATCATGCCGGAGCGCCTCGCGCAGACCGACGCCGCCGAGCAGGTCAAGGAGGCGATGGGCAGCGGCCCCTTCAAATTTGTCGCCGCCGAGCGGGTGCCGGGCCAGCGCGTCGTCTTTGAGAAAAACAAGGATTACGTGCCGCGCGACGGCAAGGCGAGCTTCAACGCCGGGCCGAAGATCGTTTATTTCGACCGGGTCATCTGGAATTTCGTGCCCGATCCGGGGACCGCCTCGGCGGCATTGCAGCAGGGCGAGGTCGATTGGTGGGAAAACCCGCCGATCGACCTCGTGCCGCAATTGAAGAGCGACAAGAATCTCGTCGTCGCGGTCAAGGACCGCACCGGCGAAATCGGCTGCCTGCGCTTCAATCACCTGCACCCACCCTTCGACAAGCCGGCGGTCAGGCGGGCCGTCCTGACGGCGATCGACCAGAAGGATGTCATCACCGCCTTCGCCGGCGCCGAGCCGAGCATCATGAAGGTCGATGTCGGGCTGTTTGTGCCGGGGACGCCGCTCGCCAGCAATGCCGGCGTCGAGATCACCCGGGGCCCGAAGGACTACGCCAAGATCAAGCAGGAATTGGCGGCGGCCGGCTACAACGGCGAGAAGGTCGTCGTGCTCGCCGCGACGACGATCCCGTCGATCTGGGCGGAAGCCTCGGTTGCAACGGATGTCTTGAAGCAGATCGGCATGAACGTCGACCTGCAAGCCCTTGAATGGGGCGCCGTCGTGTCGCGCCGCGCGGTCAAGGAGCCGCCCGACCATGGCGGCTGGAACATCTTCTATACCTATCTCGGCGGGTTCGGGAACATCTCGCCAGGCCCGAACATCGCAATCCGCGGCACCGGAACAAAGGCCTGGTTCGGCTGGCCGACCGATCCGGAAATGGAGGCGCTGCGCGATCAATGGTTTGAGGCCCCAGACCTCGCTGCTCAACAGAAGATCGTCCGCGACATGCAGATCCATTTCTGGCAAAATCCGAGCTATGTCCCGCTCGGCATGTATGACCAGCCGATGGCATTCCATTCCTATTTGCAGGACGTGCGCGACGGCTGGCCGCAGTTTTACGGCGTGCGCCGGGTCTAACCGAAATGAAGGGATGACCTATACTTCAGGGTTAATTTTACCGATATCTATTGCACTTTGCGGTGGAAAGTACCAAAGTAACGACTGCATCGTCATCTTCCCCCCTCGACGGTGCAAAGAACGCTTCCGTCCTCCTCGACGGGGCTCGAAACCTCGGCCGCCCCCCGGCCGAGGTTTCGCATTTCTGGACGCACCCAAGCTTCAGAACCGCATAGCCTTCGCCTGGATCACATTGGGCAGTCGGCGCACGGCGTGGATCAGCTCAGCGCTCAGCGGCTGATCGACTTCGACCAGCGCGATCGCGTCCTCGCCTGCGGCAGTGCGCCCGAGATGGAATGTCGCGATGTTGATCTGTGCTGCGCCGAGCGTATGGCCCAACGCGCCGATAAACCCCGGTTTGTCATAGTTGCGAACAAACAGCATGTGGCGCCCAAGCTCGGCTTCGAGCGGGATGCCCTCGATCTCGACAAGGCGCAAGCGGTTCCCGGCAAAGACAGTCCCGGCAATGCTGCGCTGCCGCCGCTCGGTCGTCACCGTCACACGGATCAGGTTCTGGTAGTCGCCCTGGCCGGAGCGCTGCGTTTCGGCAACGCGAATGCCGCGCTTTGTGCAAAGCAGCTGAACATTGACAGGATTGACCGCGGCCAGCTGCGGCGACAACAGCCCCGCCAAGGCCGTCGCGGTCAGCGGCTTTTGATTCACCTGTGCGAGATCGCCTTCGTACTCGATCGCGACGGCGCGGATACCGGTCTCGGTCAATTGTCCGGCAAAGCTCCCGAGCTGTTCCGCGAGCGTGATGTAGGGCCGCAGCCGCGCCGCCTCCTCGGCTGTCAAGGAGGGCATGTTGACCGCGTTGGAGACGGCACCGGTCAACAGGAAATCCGCCATTTGCTCGGCGATCTGCAGCGCGACATTCTCCTGCGCCTCCGCCGTCGCCGCGCCGAGATGCGGCGTTGCGATAAAGTTCGCATGACCGAAGAGCGCATTGTCGCGCGCGGGCTCCTCGACAAAGACATCAAACGCCGCGCCCGCGACCTGGCCGCTGTCGAGCGCCGCGGCGAGGTCGGCCTCGGCGACGAGCCCGCCCCTCGCGCAGTTGATGATCCGCACGCCACGCTTCATGCGGGCGATCGCGGCGGCGTCGATCAGATTGCGGGTCGCGTCGTTGAGCGGCGTGTGCAGGGTGATGAAATCGGCGCGAGCAAACAGCTCGTTCAGCTCGACCTTCTCGACGCCGATACCGCGGGCCCGTTCAGGCGATAGAAACGGATCGTAGGCAATGACCTTCATCTCCAATCCGAGTGCGCGCCCGGCGACGATCGCGCCGATATTGCCGCAGCCAATGACACCGAGCGTCTTGCCGAACAGCTCGACCCCGAGAAAACGCGATTTCTCCCATTTGCCGGCCTGGGTCGACCGATCTGCCATCGGGATCTGGCGGGCCAACGCAAACATCATTGCGATCGTGTGTTCGGCTGCAGTGATCGAATTGCCGTAGGGCGTATTCATGACGACGATGCCGCGCTCGGTTGCCGCCGCGACATCGATATTGTCGACCCCGATGCCGGCGCGGCCGATGACCTTGAGATCGCCCGCCGCGTCGAGCAGCTCGGCGGTGACCTTTGTCGCCGAGCGCACCGCGAGCCCCTCATAGCCCGGCAAGCGGCGCTGCAATTCGGCCGCGCCGAGCCCGGTCGCAACATCGGCCTCGATGCCGCGCGCGGTCAGGATCTCAACGGCGCGCGGGCTCAGCTCATCGGCGATCAATACCTTCGGCATTCGAAACTCCGGAAACGAACGCATTAACACAGGGGAAGTCGGTGGTTTCGCCATGGCCGCAGAGCAATAAATTTGCCACTGCGTCCGCCGCGACGCCTCTGCGCCCTCTGCGTTGAGGCGTTGCTTTATCAGGCGGCTTTGGCGGCCTCGCGCTGCTGCTCCCAGGCCCAGTCGAGCCAAGGCAGAAGCGCCTCGACATCGCTCCGCTCCACCGTCGCGCCGGTCCAGATGCGGATGCCGGGGGGCGAGGCGCGGTGGCTGGCGAGATCGTAGCCGGCGCCCTCGGCTTCGAGCCGGGCGGTCATCGCCCGCACGGTCGTAAACCGCGCCTCGTCCGACAAGCCGAGGAACCAGGGCTCGACGATTTCGAGTTGCGGCGAGGTGCAGGAGCGGGTCGCCGGGTCTTTTGCGAGAAAGCGCAGCCAGGGGCTGCGCTCCTCCCAGGCGGCAACCGCGGCAAGGTTGCCCTCGGCGCGCGCGATCAGCCCGTCGAGCCCGCCCGCCGACTCGGCCCAGCGCAATGAGTCGAGTGCATCCTCGACACACAGCATCGATGGCGTGTTGATCGTCTCGCCGCGAAAGATGCCCTCGATCAATTTGCCGCCGGATGTGAGCCGGAACAGCTTTGGCAAGGGCCAGGGCGGCGTATAGCTCTCGAGCCGTTCGACGGCGCGCGGCGACAATGCCAGCATGCCGTGCGCCGCCTCGCCGCCGAGCGCCTTCTGCCATGACCAGGTCACGACATCGAGCTTGTCCCAGGGCAGGCGCATCGCAAAAGCGGCCGATGTCGCGTCGCAGATCGTCAGCCCGCGCCGGTCGGCGGCGATCCAGTCGCCATTCGGCACCCGCACGCCCGAGGTCGTGCCGTTCCACACAAACACCGTGTCGCGGTCGGGATCGACGGCCGAGAGATCGGGGAGTTGGCCATAGGGCGCCTGCAAGACCCGCAGATCGGCCGGTTTGAGCTGGCGGGTTACGTCCTGGATCCAGCCCTCGCCAAAATTCTCCCAGGACAAGAGATCGATGCCGCGCGCCCCCAGGAGGGACCACAGTGCCAGCTCGACGGCGCCGGTGTCCGAGCCGGCGACGATCCCCAGCCGGTAATCGGCCGGCATCTGCAAGATCGCGCGGGAGCGCTCGATGACCTCAGCGAGCCGCGCCACCCCAGGCTTCGAGCGATGCGAGCGCCCGAGCAGGGCCCCCGACAGTGCCGCCGGCGACCAGCCCGGCCGCTTGGCGCAGGGCCCCGATGAAAAGCATGGGTTGGCCGGCCGGCGGGTCGGCTTTGTCATACCGCCCTTCCTCGCATCAAGGCCCGCTGCCGGGCCGCGGATTTCAGGAGGGCCGGAAGCTAGGCGCTGGACCGGCGAGGGTCAATGCAGGCGCAGCAAACGCGCCACGATGTATCCGTGGCGCGTCGCTAGAAACCTGAATTGTAACAGAAAGCCGACTAGAAATCGGCTCGCTAAAAGATCGGGAGGCCGACTCCGCAGGGCTGCCACGCCTTGCGCACCTGCTCCTCGACGGCGAGCCCAGAGGAGGTCATCGGCGAGTGGGTCCGGCCAGACGTATCGGCATGCGAGCCACCGATCGAGCCGACGAGGTGATCGATGAGCGCTTTATCGCGCCGATGCCAGATTTTGAAGAGACGGCGGGGGGAGCGCAGTTCGTTCATGTTTCCTCCCGGGGGTGAGGGGCGACATTACGTCGCGCCTTTGTAACGCTTGGCTACAAATAGTCAATATTTGATTGCGCGGCAACCATCCAAATTCGCGACAAACGGCTGCTTTCATACAACTTATTTGAACGTAGGCTGCCTGGCCGCTTCTGCCGTATGGTTAAAAAAGCGGAAAGACCCAGGGGAGGCTACGCCATGCGCTACGGCCTGTTCACGATGCCGTCGCACCCGCCGGAGCGCTCCCTCGGCGAGGGGCACCGCTGGGATCTGCAGACGCTCCGCTGGGCCGACGAGCTCGGCTTCGAGGAGGCATGGATAGGGGAGCACCACACCGCGGTCTGGGAGCCTCACCCGGCGCCCGATCTGCTGATCGCGCAGGCGCTGATGGAGACAAAGCGCATCCGGCTCGCGCCGGGCGGCTTCCTATTGCCCTATCACCACCCGGCCGAGCTCGCGAACCGGGTCGCGATGCTCGATCACATGGCCCAGGGGCGGCTGAATTTCGGGGTCGCCGCCAGCGGCCTGCCGAGCGACTGGGCGATGTTCAATGTCGACGGCATGGCCGGCCAGCACCGCGAGATGACCCGCGAGGCTCTCGACATCATCCTCAAACTGTGGAGCGCCGAGGAGCCGTTCGACTACCAGGGCAAGTATTGGCACGTCACCTACACCGATTTGATGCTGGAAACCTTACGGCCGCACATCAAGCCGTTTCAAAGGCCGCACCCGCCGATCGGCGTCGCCGGCGTCAGCAAAGGCTCGGACACGCTAAAGCTCGCCGGCGAGCACGGCTTTCTGCCGATGAGCCTCAACCTCAACCCGGGCTATGTCGCGAGCCATTGGGAATCGGTCGAGGAAGGGGCGCGGCGCAGCGGCCGGAACCCGAGCCGCGCCGACTGGCGTCTCGTACGCGAGATCTTTGTCGCCGACACCGACGAGGAGGCTTGGCGCCTCTCCGTGGGCGCGCAGATGGGCCGGATGATGCGGGAATATTTCCTGCCCCTGCTGAAGAATGTCGGCGTCATCCAGTTCCTGAAGCACGACGAGGCGGTCGCCGACAGCGATGTCACCCCGGAATACTGCGCGACCCACAATTGGCTGATCGGCTCCCCCGCGACCGTCGTCGAGAAGATCGAGCGCATGTATGACGAGGTCGGCGGGTTCGGCAGCCTGCTCTTGTTCTGCTTCGATTACAGCGAGAACCCCGAAGCGTGGCGGCACTCGATGGAGCTGCTCGCGCGAGAGGTCATCCCCAAAGTCGCCCACCTCTCACCGGCGCGCGGAAAGACCGAGTAGCGCCGCAGCCCCACCTCTCCCCGCGAGCTTCTCCGGCGGCGCCCGCTCTATGCGGCGCGGCGCTGCGGCCGAGCGCCGCGAAACGCCTGTGCGTCCAGCACCGGCACCTTGCGTCCGATCGTCCGCTCGATGTCCTTAAGATAGGCGCGCTCCTCGCCGTCGCACAGCGAGATCGCCGCGCCCGCCGCCCCGGCTCGCGCGGTGCGGCCAATGCGGTGGACATAGGTATCGGGTACGTTCGGCAGCTCGTAATTGACGACATGAGTGATGCCATCCACATCGATGCCGCGCGCCGCGATGTCAGTCGCGACCAGCACGCGGACATGGCCGGCGCGAAATCCTTCGAGCGCGCGCTGCCGGGCACCCTGCGACTTATTGCCGTGAATCGCCTCGGCAGAAAATCCGGCGCGGGTGAGCTGTTCGGCGACCCGGTTGGCGGTGTGTCTCGTGCGGGTAAAGACCAGCACTCGGGCGAGTGCCGCATCCCTCAGCATGGCGCAAAGCATCTCGCGCTTGCCGGCACGCTCGACAAAGGCGACCCGCTGCTCAATCAGTTCGACCGTCGTCGAGGGCGGCGTCACCTCGACCCGAACGGGGTCGCGCAGGATGCCGGCGGCGAGCCGGGCGATGGCTGTCGGCATCGTCGCCGAGAACAGCAAGGTCTGCCGCTGTTTCGGAAGCAGCGCCACGATCTTCTTGACGTCGTGGATAAAGCCCATGTCGAGCATGCGGTCGGCTTCATCGAGCACCACCGTCTCGATCGCGTCCAGGCGGAGATGACCCTGTCCGATCAGATCGAGCAGCCGTCCCGGGGTAGCGGTCAGGATATCGACCCCGCGCGCCATCCCCGCCACCTGCGGGTTCTGGCCGACGCCGCCAAAGATGACGAGCGAGCGCAGCCCGAGATGCCGCCCATAGGCGCGAAAGCTGTCGCCGATCTGCAGCGCCAGCTCGCGGGTCGGGGTCAACACAAGGCAGCGGGCGGTCTTGCGTTGCAGTCCGGCCTGGCCTCGCGATGCGGCGAGGCGCTGCAGGATCGGCAGCGCGAAAGCGGCGGTCTTGCCGGTACCGGTCTGGGCGATTCCCAGCAGATCCCGGCCGGCGAGAAGCTGCGGGATTGCCTGCGCCTGGATCGGCGTCGGCACGGCATAGCCTTCGTCCTTGAGCGCGCGTCGAATGGGTTCGACGAGGGCCAAGTGTTCAAATGAGATCACGTCTATGAATTCTTTCTTGTCGCGGCCGGTCGAGCGGCATCGGTCCGATTGCTCGGCCCGGCGCACCGGCGGTTATCGCGGAATATTGAAGGATTACAGAGCAGCTTCCGCTGATTCGCTGCGTATTTTCCCGGGCCTCGCTCGGAGGTCCGATGCAGCGCCGCTCCACAACACGAGCCGCGGCATCGGCCGACGGCTCTACCACTCAGATGCGCCGCCAACCCGCGGAAATCAAGGCGCGCATTGCCGCGGCCTTCAATGGACTAGCCGAGGCG
>Ga0209155_1000913_pt1 | contig 14018 bp, 10 predicted proteins | sample GraSoiAngelo_122_FD_185879 | JGI IMG/M metagenome (GOLD analysis project Ga0209155, IMG submission 185879) | Grasslands soil microbial communities from the Angelo Coastal Reserve, California, USA - 14_0927_02_20cm (SPAdes) (version 2) | ecosystem: Environmental > Terrestrial > Soil > Grasslands ... | reverse complement strand
GGAGCTCGGGGTGCAGAACTTCAATGACTACGTGAAGTTCCTGCCGAGCATCGCCTACCAGACCAGCGGCCCGGGTTTCGCCAAGATCTACATGCGCGGGGTCGCCAGCGGCGACAACGCGAACCACTCCGGCCCGCTGCCGAGCGTCGGCGTGTACCTGGACGAGCAGCCGGTCACGACCATCCAGGGTCCGCTCGACATCCACGTCTACGACATCGAGCGCGTGGAGGCGCTCGCCGGACCGCAGGGCACGCTGTACGGCGCGAGCTCGGAGGCCGGCACGGTGCGCATCATCACCAACAAGCCGGACGCTTCCGCCTTCAAGGCCGGTTACGATGTCACGGGTAACACGCTGCGCGGCCAGGGCGGCTACGTCGCCGAGGGCTTCGTGAACATCCCCGTCGGCAGCAGCGCGGCGGTTCGTCTGGTCGGCTGGGCGGAGCGCGACGGCGGCTACATCGACAACGTCCCCGGCACCATCAGCTACCCGAGCGACGGCTGCCTGTCGAATTTCAGTCCGCCGGCCGCGGGCTGCCAGACCACGCCCGTGCGGGCGAAGCAGCGCTTCAACGCCACCGACACATATGGTGGCCGCGCGGCACTCAGGGTCAATCTCAACGACAGCTGGACCCTGACGCCAACTTTCGTGGGGCAGAGCACCCGGCAGGACGGCACCGCCTTCGCGGATCCGGCCATCCCGGGGGTTCTGTCCACACGGCGCTTCTATCCCGACTCCATCTCCGACCAGTGGTGGCAAGCGGCGCTCACGGTCGAGGGCCATGTCAGCAATTTCGACATCACCTACGCCGGCGGCTACCTGCGCCGCAACGACCACACCGTGTCCGACTACAGCGACTATTCGCTGCTCTATGATCAGAACACGACCTACATCACTTCATTCGAGCAGGGCGTCGGCCACCAGATCAATCCGTCGCAGTGGATCAACGGCAGGGACCAGTACCGCAAGACGAGCCATGAGCTGCGCGTGGCAACGCCCAAGGAGAAGCCGCTGCGTTTCATCGGCGGCCTCTTCTACGAGCGCCAGCAGCACTACATCCTGCAGGACTACCTGATCGATGAGTTACCCGTGCTTCAGTCCGTCACCGGTTGGCCGCACACCTTCTGGCTGACCGATCAGATCCGCGTGGATCGCGACTATGCGGTGTTCGGCGAGCTGAGCTATGACGTGACAGCGAAGTTGACCGCATCGGTGGGCTACCGCTTCTTCCGCTACGACAACTCGCTCGATGGGTTCTTCGGCTTCGGCTTGAACAACCCGTACGGCTCGTCCACCGGCGAGGCTTCGACGGTGCCGACGCGCGGCGTGGACTGCGTGAAGCCCGGCATTCTGGGCGGTCCATGCGTCGACCTCGCGAGGGGAGTGCAGAAGAACGGTTCCACGCCGAAATTCAACCTGACCTGGAAGGTCGACGACAATCACATGCTCTACGCGACCTACTCCAGGGGATTCCGACCCGGTGGCCTCAATCGCCGCATCCAGGTGCCGCCGCCGCTGGCGCCGCTCGCCACTTACGAACCCGATTATCTGACCAACTACGAAATCGGCTTCAAGACAAGCTGGCTGAACAACCACCTGCGATTCAACGGTGCATTCTTCTGGCAGGACTGGAAGAACTTCCAGTTCGGATTCCTGGGCCAGAACTCCTTTACCATAGTGCGCAACGCGGGCGCGGCGCGCATCAAGGGCGCGGAGCAGCAGCTGGAATGGGCTCCTGCGCAGGGACTCTCCCTCAGCCTGGGGGCGACCGAGCTCGATCCGAAGCTCGCCAAGGACTTCTGTCTCGATGTCGACCCCAGTGGCCAGCCGCAGCCGCTCACGACCTGTCCGGCGACCGACGCGGCCCCCGCCGACACGCAGCTGCCGATCGTCCCGAAGTTCAAGGGCAACCTCACCGCGCGCTACACCTTCCCGATGGGCGGCCAGCTCGAGGCCCACGTGCAGGGCGCCTTCGACTACCAGAGCTCGACCCGTTCCGAGCTGGTGCCGTACGACAACCTGCTGGTCGGCACTCAGCCGGGTTACGGATTGCTCGATGTCCTGGCCGGCATCGCCCGAGGCAACTTCACTGCGGAGATCTTCGCCAACAACGTGCTCGACCGGCGCGCGGAGGTATACCGCTTCGCGGAATGCACCATCCAGCTGGGGGGCACGCCGATCTGCGGCCAGAAGCCTCTGGCGGTGATCGGTACCCCGCGCACCATCGGCATCCGTTTCGGGCAGCGCTTCTAAGCCCGGGGACTGCCGGGCCGGCTCGCGGTGCACTCCCCGGGTGCACCGCGCTTTCTTTGCGGCTCGCGTTGCGGCGCACCCTATTTGGAGAGATGGGCAGACGGGGTCGGATCGGCTTCAATTACGTCCTTCCCGTGCAGGACCTTCTCCTGTGAACGAATCGACCCCCACGCTCGGCCGCATCAGCACCGCCGGCAGCACGGCCTTCGGCATCCTCGTGGCCATCAGCTTCTGCCACCTGCTGAATGACATGATGCAGTCGCTCCTGCCGGCGCTGTATCCGATGCTGCGCAGCTCGTATCGCTTGAGCTTCACGCAGATCGGGCTCCTGACCTTCACCTTCCAGTTCACCGCATCGCTCCTGCAGCCGCTGGTGGGGGCATTCGCCGACAAGAGCCCGCGCCCCTACTCCCTGGCGACCGGTATGGGGTTCACACTGGCGGGGCTGGTGCTGCTCGCCTTTGCCGACAGCTACGCGCTGCTGCTGCTTGCGGCCGCGCTCATCGGCACCGGCTCGTCGGTGTTCCACCCCGAATCCTCGCGCGTGGCGCGCATGGCCTCGGGCGGCAAGCACGGCCTGGCGCAGTCGGTATTCCAGGTGGGTGGCAACTTCGGTACCTCAGCGGGCCCGCTGCTCGCGGCCTTCATCGTGCTGCCGCGCGGCCAGTCGAGCGTGGCATGGTTCTCAATTGCGGCACTGCTCGGCATGGTGGTGCTCATCAATGTGGGGCACTGGTACAAGACGCATGGCATCACGCGCCTGGCGCGCGCGGCGGGATCGCAGGCGCCGGGCGCGCCGCGCCGTCACGTCGTCCTCGCCATTACGGTGCTGCTGGCGCTGGTGTTCTCGAAGTACGTCTACCTCGCGAGCGTCACCAGCTATTACACCTTCTATCTCATCGACCATTTTCACGTTTCGGTACGCACCTCGCAGCTGCTGCTGTTCGTGTTCCTGGCCTCTGCGGCAGTGGGCGGCATGGCCGGCGGACCCCTGGGCGATCGGCTCGGCAGCAAGTACATCATCTGGGCCTCGATTCTGGGTGTTCTGCCCTTTACGCTGCTGCTGCCGCACGCGAACCTCTTCTGGACCTGTGTGCTCACCGTGCCGATCGGGCTCATCCTCGCCTCGGCGTTCCCGGCGATCGTGGTGTACGCGCAGGACCTGCTCCCGGGGCGCACCGGCATGGTCGCGGGACTGTTCTTCGGGCTCGCCTTCGGCATGGGTAGCGTCGGCGCGGCGGTGCTCGGCAAAGTCGCCGACCACATCGGCATCGATTTCGTCTACCAGCTGTGCGCCTTCCTGCCGCTGATCGGGCTGCTGGCCGCGCTTCTGCCCGACGTTCACAAGCAGCACACCCCCGGGCGGGTTGATAGGCTGGCGGCGTGAAGCTGCTGTCGCGAACCCTGCTGGATGAGCTCGCCGTGAAGGCGGCGTCGAGTCCGCGCGCCCGCGCCCATCACAACATCCACGCCACAGCCGCGGATCCGGTGCAGCGCTTCCTCGTGGTGGCTTGCGGCGACTCGTACTTCCGGCCGCATCGGCACAGGACCCGCTCGGAGCTTGCGGTGATCGTGCGCGGGCGCGTGGACGTCCTCACCTTCGACGAGCGCGGCCGCGTGACGGCGCGCTACGGCGTCGGCGACGGCACGGACAGCATGGGGTACGAGACGTCCCAGGGCGCCTGGCACACCGTGGTGCCGGGTGCCGGCGGCGGTGCGTTCCTCGAGATCAAGGAGGGTCCGTACGATCCGGCCACGGCGGCCGAATTCGCTCCCTGGGCGCCCGCCGAGGGTCACCCGTCGGTGCCGAAGTTCCTCGAGTGGCTGCGCGGTGCGCAGCCCGGAGACACGCCGCCGGCCTGACGCGGCCGTGGCGCGCGCCTCACGCGGCGTTGCGTGCCAGCGCCTGCTGCCGCAGGTACCCCGTCAGCTCGTCGCCCTTCATCAGGGTCTCGACATAGCCGAAGGTCCCGACTTGCTTCGCTTCGCGCGCCGCAATGAATACGGCGGTGATCGCGGCGCGATAGAGCGAGGTGGACAGGCTCACTCGCCTCACGCCGGCGGCCGCAAGATCGGCGAGCGCGAACGATCTGCCGCGTATCCCGACCATGAAGTTGACCGGCTTCGCGAGCGCACTGCACACGATGCGCACCGCGGCCAGGTCGGGCAACCCAGGTGCGAACAGCACATCGGCGCCGGCGCGCTCGAAAGCCTGCAGGCGACGCACGGTGTCGTCCAGGTCAGGCTTGTCGTGCAGGAAGTTCTCGGCGCGCGCGGTGAGCGTGAACGGGAACTGCAGACGATGCGCCGCCTCCGCCGCGGCCGCCACGCGCTCCACCGCCTGTTCCAGCGGGTAGATCGGCGCGCGCGGATCGCCGCTGGCATCCTCGATCGAGCCGCCCACGAGGCCGGCCGCGGCGGCCAGGCGGATGGTTTCCGCCGCCGTCTCGGGTGAGTCGCCGAAGCCGTTCTCGAGATCGGCGGCCACGGGATGCGCGCTTACGCCCACGATCAGGCGCGCGTGCGCCAGCGCTTCCTCGCGCGTGATCTCACCATCGAGCTTGCCCAGCGTCGCGGCGCACGCGGCGCTCGAAGTCGCGAGCGCCTCGAATCCGAGTCCAGCCATGACGCTCGCCGAGCCGCCATCCCAGACGTTGGGAATCACGAAGATGCCGGGAGTCTCGTGCAGCGCCCGAAAGCGCATCGCCTTGTCGTGTTGGCTCGGCATGACCCTCACTCCTCGAAGAGCGCCGGTCGCCGCGCCGGCGCCAAGGTAGACTCTGGCACAATTCCTTACACGGAAGCCAGCCCCGGTGATCCGCCTCATCGCTCTCGCTCTCGCTCTCGCCCTCGGTGCGGCCGCGGAGCTGCACGGCGCCGAGAACATCCCGTCCATCGCGGCGTCGCCATCTCCACCTTGGCCGCGTCGCCGGTGGGGCAGTCGTAGGCGGCCTTGAGATCCGCGCTGGCCGGGTCATACGCCCGCGCGGACCGCCGCCTCAGTCGTCGTGATGTCCGTGGCCGTGCTCATCGTCGCGGTCTCGATGGTTCCCACGGTGACCGTGCTCGTGCTCCTGGCGGCGCTCGGGACGATAGCCGGGCTCGTACTCCGCGGAGCGCACGAAATACACCGGTCGGTTGCAGGCGTTGTACTCGTGGCAGTGCTTGCGCCAGTGCTTGGCATGGCCCGGCGGGACGTGCAGATAGATCGGCTCCATCGGCACCGGCTCAGCCACCACCACGGGCACCGCGACGACCGGCTGCGCGTAGACGAGCGGCGGTGGCGGCCGGTTACCCAATACCACCTGCCCGTACACGCCCGGAGCGATTTCGCCGGTGATGGTCGCGTTGATACTCACACTCTGCGCGTGGGCCAGGGGCACGGCCGCCACCAGGGCCAGGCCCGACTGCAACACGAAACGGATCGCTCTCATAGGCACTCCTTCCCGGACGATTCATCGTCCACACACACACACGGTGCGAACTATGCCAACCGGCGCCGCGAATGACACACCCCCGGCCCTGAACGAACCGTGAATTGTGACGCGTCTCGCACTCTGACGCGTCTCGCACTCTAAAGGGGCTCGATCAGGCTCGCATCGTTCGGGAGCTTCGGGCTGTTCACGCGGCGACTCACCTTCCAGGCCACCATCAGTTCCTCGGGATAGCTTTTCAGCGCCAGACTGGCGTCCTGCAGCGCACCCGACAGCCAGGCTGCGTGGTCGCTCTCAGCGAGGATCGCCGGCATGCGTTGCTTGCCGTTGTGAACCTCGGCCAGCAGACGGTTGGCAGGCACCGTGATCAGCGTGCAGGAGAAGACGTACGATCCGTCCTGCCGCCGCGAGCGATCCCACAGGCCGGCGACGCCGAATACCTCGCGATCGGCGAGCTGCACGAAAAAGGGATCGCGCGTACCGTCCGCATTCACGTGCGGCTCGTAGAAACCGCCCATGACCAGAATGCATCGCTGGCCGCGATGCCACGGATCCTTGTAACTCGGAGCGCTCGCGATGCGCTCCACGGTGGCATTGATGGTGGAAGCTTTGAGCGGCACCCCGTAGGCCCAGTACGGGATCAGGCCCCAGCGCATCATCGCCGCTTCGCGCTCGCCGGCCTCTGCGACGACCACGGGCACCTGCTCCGTCGGCAGCACGCGGTAGCTCGGTGGATACTCCCAGCGCCCGCGCCGGATCCCCATCGCACGCTCGGCCTTGGCGGCTTGCGCAAGGATGTACTTGCCGCACATAGGTTTAGCCCCAGACAGTATCGGCGGCACTGTAGCACTGTGTGGACGGGCGCCGGCGGCGTTGCCCACACTCGCGCCATGCTCCCGTGGAATGCGGTCGAGAGGCTGCGCGATCACTTCGGTGACTACGTCATCGTGGTCACCTGCCGCACCTGCCGGCACTCACGCGAGATGACGCCCGCGTTTCTCGCGCGTCATTGCCGCGGCGGCTGGGATGAGCCGCTCGCCAACATCATCGCGAGATTCAGGTGCCGGTGCGGCAAGAAACTGGTGGACGTGCAGGTCGGCTTCAACCGCAAACCGCGCGGCTGGGTTAAAAACCCCTCGTGAGGATCCGCGAGTTGGCCGCACCGCCTTAGCTACCTCGCGGCACTCGCCTTGGCACTCACCCCTGGGGCGTTGGGCCCCCAGAAATCACGCTGGATGACCTTGTACAGCTCTCCGGTAAAGCGCTCCGCGTCCGAGTGTTTGATGTGCGACCACTCGGGCAACTCGTAGCCCTGCAATTCCGGATAGTCCGCGAAGTAGATTCCCGGTACGCCGCTGGCGGCCAGCAACGCGTCCCAGGTGCGGGCGCGCGGGTACTTGCGGTTTTCGAATTCCAGATACGCTCCGTCGCTGGGCATACGCACGAACAACACCTTCACTCCCCGCGCGCGCAACTTCGCAACCGCATGCGCGGTGCGCTCGATTTGCTCCTTTTCATTCTTGAGCGCGGCCGCCGGCGGCGGCTCGTCGTCCCAGCGCTGCATGTGGTTGAGCCAGGTATTACGGATAATGGTCCGGTATTCTGGATCAGTCTCGAGTTTGCTCCAGAGATACGTGTTGCGATCGCTCTCGGTCATGGCCAGCTTGCGAACCGGCAGGCGCTGGTGCACACGCACCGGCCACGGCTGGCGCGCGAGCACGGTCTGCAGCGCATAGTCGGGGTCATCGAATGCAAAGTAAGGCTCGATGAAGTGCATCGATAACCATTGACCAATGCGCTGCGAGGGCGACTCCTTGCGCGCATAACCGACCGCGGCACCACGGAACTTGAAGCCGGAGAAGAACACATCGGGCGCGACACCGATGAGCAGCCGGCCGGTGAACTTCGGATCCGCGGCGAGGTCCTCGAGCACCGGGAGCGGCGCAGTACCCTCGAATGAAAGCTGGATCGGACGCCGGCCATCGAGGCGCTCCCACACCGGCAGGTGAATATCGAAATACAGGCGCGAGTCGCCCAGGAGCACCGTCGCAGCTCCCTCGCCGGCATCAATACGCCGGCGCTGTATCGACCAGAGGCCGAAGGTATTGGCAATGCCCGGTCGTGCGCCGTACGCGCGCCAGTATTCCTCCCAGCCGGCAACCAGCAGCACCAGCAGCAGCACCGTGCCGAGGAGGATCCTGCCCCAGGGCTGCGCGGGCACCGGACGCACCGGCACCGGCTGCGCGACTCCCGGCCGATCCGCCGCCGTCTGGCGCGCATAGCGATCCGGCGTGCCCGCCCGCGCGTCGCGCAGGCCGTCAGAACTGGAAGTAGATGAAGGCATTTCCAGCTCCCTGGGCAATGATGATCGCAAAGGCCATCAACGCCCAGATCATGGACACCGCCGCCGCCGGGGCGCGTGCGATGACCGACTCGAGCGTGCGCGCACGCATCAGCCAGTGCGTGAGCAGGATCCCGCCCACGATCGCCGCCACCGAGAGGAGACTGAAGGTTGCTAGGATCGGCTTGGCGGCGGCGTTCTGGCCGAACATACCGCGCAGCACGACCCAGGCCTTGCCGAAGGTCTTGGCGCGAAAGAACACCCAGGTCACGTTCACCAGCGTGTAGGTGAGCAGGCCGAGCGCCACGAAAGCCAGCGGCCCGGGACGGTAGTTGGCGAAGCGCACCCGCAGCACGCGCTCGGCGGCGAGATACACACCGTGCAGGCCGCCCCAGGCGACGAAGGTCCAGTTCGCGCCGTGCCACAGGCCGCCGAGCAACATGGTGGCCATGAGCGCGGCGTAGGTGCGCCGCGCACCGTGACGATTACCGCCGAGCGGAATGTAGAGGTAATCGCGCAGCCACGAGGACAGCGTGATATGCCAGCGGCGCCAGAAGTCCGAGAACCCCACCGCCGCGTACGGGAAGCGGAAGTTGTCCGGCATGGCGAATCCCAGGCACAGCGCCGCGCCGATCGCGGTGGTCGAATAGCCGGCGAAGTCGCAGAAGATCTGACCGCTGAACGCCAGCGTCGCCGCCCAGGCATCGAGTGCCCCCGGGATCTTGTCGCTGTCGTAGACACGCTCCGCGGCGCTCGCGAGGAAACTGTCGGCGAGCACGATCTTGTTGAAGAGACCGAGGGTCATGAGCGCCAGCCCGAAGCGCAGCTGCTCCGCGGTGGCGCGGCGCGGCTGCGCGAACTGCGGTACCAGCTCCGTCGGGCGCATGATCGGACCGGCCACCAGGTGCGGAAAGAAGGTCACGAACAGCGCGTAATCGAGCAGGTTCTGTGCCGGCGTCGCGCGCCGCAGGTACACGTCCAGGGTGTACGACATGGTCGCGAACGTATAGAAGGAGATGCCCACCGGCAGGACGATGTCGTAGTGGGCCGGGTGATAGGCGATGCCGACCGCCGAGATGAGGGAGGTGAAGTTATCGAGCAGGAACTGTCCGTACTTGAAATACCCCAGCATGCCGAGGTTCGCGATCACCGACAGCAGCATCCAGGCGTGGCGGCTGGTGGGCCGTTTTGCTTTTACGAGGCCCTGCGCGGCATACCAGTCGACCACGGTCGACACCCACAGCAGGATCACGAACGGCGGATTCCACGCCGCGTAGAACAGGTAACTCGCCACAGCTAAGTTGATTTTCTTCGCGGTCCAGGGCAGGGGCAGCGCGTGAAGCGCAAGCACGCAAGCGAAGAACACGACGAACGTGAGCGAGTTGAAAACCATGATGGCCCGCCGTCCGCCTGCAGGCGGCCCGGCAGCCTCCCCCCAGAGCCCCGTTCAGGGCTTTCATTCATCATGCAGGAGCGCGGCCGCATTACGCAACACCGCCATCGGCGGCGCACCGTGGCACACGTGCACACGGCCGGGGCACGGCCGCTCGAGATCCCGCGCGGCCCTGCCGCTTCAGAACATCAGACGAGTGAGCTCAGGACGCGGAAGACGCCGATGATTTCATCGCGGCCTCGGCCCGGCGCCGCATTTCCTCGGGTGGGACGTCTTCCACGTGCGTCGCGACCGTCCAGACCTGACCGAACGGATCTTCCAGCGTACCCGTGCGGTCGCCGTAGAATTGATTCGCCACCGGGCGCTGCGCCTTCGCCCCGGCCTCGAGGGCACGTTCGAACACGGCGTCCACATCCTCCAGATACAGCAGGATGCTGACGCTCGATCCGCCGAGGGAGCGCGGTCCGCGGTAGCCCATGGCGGGGTGCTCGTCGGCCAGCATGATCACGGAGTCGCCGATCTTGATCTCGGCGTGACCCACTCTGCCGTGCGGGTCGGCCATGCGCAGCAGCTCCTTTGCACCGAAGGCGCGCTTGTAGAACTCGATCGCCTCAGCGGCACCCTTGACGATCAGGTACGGGGTGACCGTGCGGTATCCCTCCGGAATGGGTTTCGTAGCCATGCGTTCAACTCCTGAGGCTTCTGCTGCGCAGCTTACTCCTGTCGGCGCCGGATCCAGTACGCCGCGCTCAGGCAGGCGAGAAACGGCAGCCCGAAGAGCAACGTCATGCGGAACGAGTCGGTGAATGCCGTCGTCAGCAGCGCCGCTCCCATGAGGGCTGCGCCCAGCAGTGTCGTGGCGGGAAAGCCGACCATGCGGAAGCGCAACGGTGCCGCCGCGGTGCGCGCACGCGCGCGGCGAAAACGATAGTGGGTGATGAAAATCATCATCCAGGTGAACATGGCGCCAAAGGCCGAGATCGACACCATGAGAATGAACGCCGACTGCGGCGCCACGATGCTCAGCAGCGCCGCCAGCGCGATGCCGATGCTCGAGAGCAGCAGCGCCTGCACCGGCACGCCGCGCCGGTTGAGGACGCCGAAGCGCCGCGGTGCATGATGGGCCCGCGACAGGCTGAACATCATGCGCGTGGTGATGTAGAGCTGGCTGTTCATCGCCGAGAGCGCCGCGACCAGGATCACGAAGTTGAAGATGCCGGCGGCCGCCGGCACGTGCAGCGCCCGCATGACCTTCACGAACGGGCTCTCCTCGATGCCCGCGGTGGTCCACGGCACGATCGCCAGCACCAGGGCGAGGGTCAGCAGATAGAAGAGGATCAGCCGGAACACCGTCGAGCGAAACGCGCGCGTGATGGCGACCTCGGGCTGCGCGGCCTCCCCCGCCGCGACCGCGATCATCTCGATGCTGAGGTAGCTGAATATCGCGACGATCACCGCGACCCACGCGCCCCACAAGCCCCGGGGCAGGAAACCGCCGTGGGCGGTGTAGTTGCGAAAGCCGACCGCCGCGGCGCCGCTGCCTGGGTCGGCGGCCGCCGCCGGCACCGCGGACGGCGCGCCCAGCACGATATAACCTGCAAGCAGAATGAATATCACGATGGCCGTGACCTTGAGCGCGGAGAACCAGTACTCGACCGCACCGAACACATTCACGCTGCGGGCGTTCACCCCGATCAGGAGAGCCGAGAAGGCCACGATCCACAGCCAGCCCGGGAGCGCGGGAAACCAGAAGCGCATGTAGAGTGCCACCGCCGTGACCTCGGTCCCCACCGCCAGCACGATGCTGGTCCAGTACGCGTAGCGCACCAGAAACCCCGCCAGGGGATCAATGTAGTACTCCGCGTAAGCGCCGAAGGATCCCGAGGTGGGGTGCGCGACGGTCATTTCCGCCAGGCACCCCATGAGCAGCAGGGCGATCACGGCGCCGACGGCGTAACTCACGAGCACCGCGGGTCCGGCCAGGCTGATCGCAAAGCCGCTGCCGAGAAACAGTCCGGTGCCGATCGCGCCTCCAATGGCGATCATGGTCAGGCGACGCGCGCTCAGCTGCCGCCGCAAGCCGCGCTCGCGCTCGATGATGTTGTCGAAGCTCGACCCCTGGTCGCTCACTCGTACGCCCCCGACAGCCTGTTCAGCAATGAGGCCTTGCGGCTCGCCTCAGCTGCGCAGTCGCAGTCCGTGCGGATCGTACAGCGGCTCCAGCCGCACCGTCGCGGCCCGCATCTCGCCCAGGATGTCGATCTCGAAGCGCGCGCCCTCGCGCGCCAGTGTGGCCGGTACGTAGCCGGCGGCGAGACTCCTGCCGACGCAATGGCCGTAGGCCCCCGAGGTCACGTAGCCGACCGCCGCGCCGTCCTTCATGATCGATTCGTAGCCGACCACCTCGGCGTCGGCGTCCGCTACCTCCATGACGACGAAGCGGCGCTTGGGGCCCGCCGCGCGCTCGGCGAGTGCCGCCGCACGGCCGGTGAAATCGGGCTTGGAGAAATCGACGAAGCGATCGAGACCGGTCTCACCCGGGGTGTAGTCGGGGCGGAAGTCCTTGTTGAACGAGCCGTAGGCCTTCTCCAGCCGCAGCGACGACAGGGCGCGCCCGCCGAAGTGTACGAGCCCGAGCTCGCGCCCCGCGTCCCACAGGTCATCGTAGAGCGAGGAGAAATAGTCAGGTGTCGTCCAGATCTCGTAACCGAGCTCACCGGTGAATCCGGCGCGCGTCAGGATGGCGGGCGCGAAGCCGACGGCCGTCTCTGTGACCTGGAACAGCCTGAACGCGGAAGCCGACAGATCGTCCCGCACCAGATGCTGCACCAGCTCCCGCGACCTCGGGCCCGCGATCGACACGCCGTTGAGCGTCGAGGCGGCCGAGCGCACCGACACATCCGCCGGTGGCTCCGAGGCCCAGAACCAGCGCAGGTGAAAGTCCTCGGCAAAGCCCGACCCAACGATGAGGAAGCGGTCCTGCGCGAGACACGCAATCGACAGGTCCCCCATGATCCGGCCGGCGGGATTGAGCATCGGGGCGAGCGCGAACCGTCCGGGCTTGGGTATGCGCGAGGCAAAGACCCGATCGAGCCAGGCGCGCGCTCCGCGCCCGGCGACCTCGTACTTGCCGTAGTTGGTGGTCTCGTAGAGGCCGACCGTCCGGCGGACCGCCTGACATTCGGCCCGCACGACGGGGAAGGCTTCCGAGCGCCGATAGGTCGGGGTCTCGGTCGGCGCGACGCCCTCCGGTGCGAACCACAGGGCATTCTCGAGGCCGAAATTCGCGCCCATGACCGCACCGGCCGCCCTGAGCTTGTCGTAGATCGGTGAGCGGCGCACCGGGCGGGCGGCGGGCAGCTCCTCGTTCGGGTAGGCGAGCCGGAAGCGACGCGAGTAGTTCTCGGGGACCTTGAGAGAGGTGTATTTCGGCGTCGCGAACGCACCGAAGCGCGCGACGTCCATGGAAATGATGTCCTGGCCCGGATCGCCCTGCGCCATCCAGCGCGACAGCACCAGTCCTATGCCCCCACCCTGGCTGAACCCGGCCATGACGGCGCAGGCCACCCAGAAGTTCCTCACCCCCCGGACCGGTCCGACCAGTGGATTGCCGTCGGGAGCGAAGGTGAACGGACCGTTCACCGCCTTCCTGATGCCCACACGACCGAGCGCCGGGAAGTGCCTGAAGCCGACCTCGAAGTACGGCGCCAGCCGCTCGAAGTCCTCGGGCAGCAGCTGCATCGAGAAGTCGTCGGGCGTCTTCACCGGCGACCAGACCGTGCCGTGGGGCTCGTACGTACCGATGAGCACGCCACCACGCTCCTGGCGCAGGTAGATCTCGCCGGCGTAGTCGGTGGTGTTCACGATCTCCTTCTCCCGGCCTGCGAGCTCCGGGACATCCTCGGTCAGCAGATAGTGGTGCTCCATCGCCAGCACCGGCAGCTCGATGCCGACCATGTGGCCGACCTCGCGTGCCCACAGACCCGCGCAGTTCACCACGTGCTCGGCGTGCACCGTGCCCTTGTCGGTCACGACGTCCCAGGTGCCGTCGCGGCGCTGCCCGAGCGACAACACGCGGGTGAAGCGTTCCACCGAGGCGCCGAGCGCTCGAGCCGCCTTGACGTAGGCGTGGGTGGTGCCCGAGGGATCGCAATGCCCACCGTCCGCGCGCCACAGCGCGCCGATGAAATGGCTGGTATCGATCAGGGGATTGAAGTTGCGCGCCTGCTCGAGCGAGATCATCTCGGTTTCCATTCCCAGGTAGCGCGCCCGTGAGCAGATGAGCTTCAGGCTGTCGAGCTCGCCCGGGCTCGCCGCCAGCATCAGCCCGCCGTTCGGGTGCAGCCCGCAGGACTGCCCGGAGGCCGCCTCGATCTCGCGATACAGGTCGATGGTGTATTTCTGCAGCCGCGAGATGTTGGCCTCGCCGTTGAACGTGTGCATGCCTCCGGCCGCATGCCAGGTCGAGCCCGAGGTCAATTCACTCTTCTCCAGCAGCAGCACGTCGGCCCAGCCGATCCTGGCGAGGTGATAGAGCACACTGGCGCCGACCACCCCGCCTCCGATGACCACGGCTCTCGCGGAAGTCTTCATGTCGCT
>Ga0209155_1000906_pt1 | contig 14076 bp, 12 predicted proteins | sample GraSoiAngelo_122_FD_185879 | JGI IMG/M metagenome (GOLD analysis project Ga0209155, IMG submission 185879) | Grasslands soil microbial communities from the Angelo Coastal Reserve, California, USA - 14_0927_02_20cm (SPAdes) (version 2) | ecosystem: Environmental > Terrestrial > Soil > Grasslands ... | reverse complement strand
GATGGTCTTCGTTTGTAGCAGGTCCCGAATCGTGGACCACGTCCCCGGGCGTGTTCCGGATGGTGATGCGCTCGACCGTCGTGGGATTGACGAGGTCCAAATTGCGCAAGCTGATTACAGTGTTCCGCAACTCGGTGCCTTGCGCGCGGATGAAATGGACGGCGCCACAGACGACAGTACCGCCCGCGGCGAAGGAATAGGCAGGCACGAGCGCGAGACTGCTGAGACACCACGCGGCTACTCGTTTCATGGCTGATGTTCCCCTCTAGCATTTGGTTAAACACCCCAGGGTTGCCGAAATCAGTACAGTTTCAGACTTGTTGATTACTTCGAACATGGTGATCTTCGCCGGCCGCAAAGGCAATCCCCTGATTATGGGAACGACCATAGACTTTCCTGAAACCACCCCTGCGTGCGCGCATCCCGGGCCGCGACCGCGAGGACTAGCGATAGCTGCAACGATAAATGGGGTCTGACCCCATTATATTTCGTACTTCCCCCGCTCCATCATGGCCGCCAGTTCCGTCGCGCGTTTTCCGACCTGGCTCGCCCAGCGGCTGCTGAGCATCTCGCGCGCCGCATTCTCCCAGTCTCCGGCTCTTATCGAGGCGATGGTCTTGTTGAATCGACGGAAACCGGGCAGCCCCAGGTTGAACACCATATCCAGGACGACATCCTTGCGCACCGGGTCGAGGCCCGGAAACCACGGGAACGCGCGCGTCACGTCACGTCGCACCGTGGCGATGTCGTTGTCGAGAAGCATCAGCGCCTCGGCGCGAGTGATCCCCTCGTCATCCAGATTCCGGCCAACTCCTATCGTGAGCTTGCGCTTGGCGTCGCGGTAAGGCTTCAGCCGCAATCCTTCATGTCGAATGAGCATCGCGCGGAGACGGCTCACCTCGCCTTCACCGTGCCGATGATCTCCACCCGCACGCGATACCCGTCGAGCTGCGCGGGGAGGCTTGCCTGGGTCTCGGGGCGCGCACGGTCGAGGCCGATGACGATCACCTCGCGGCCATCGGCATCGCGGCCGATGCCCACCGACACCACGCCCGACAAGGCGAGAAAGCGCGGGGCGTGTTTTGCCTTCACTTCCTGGATGGTGGGGGACATTGCCTTTTCCCCGGCTGAACCCGTCCACGATATCAGCAGCGCCAGGGCAGCGGCAACCGCGCGCTTCACAAAGTGAGCCTCAGCTCGGAAAACACGTGCTCGATGCGATTGATGATCGTGCTGTTCTCGCTGCCCGCGAACAGCAATCCGACCAGGCGATTGTTGCTGTCCAGCACGGCCGACCCGCTGTCGCCGCCCTGGCTCATGGCGCCGGCCATCAGCTGATCGCTGAAGCGCGCAAGGCGCCCCGGCCCGTATTGCACGTTGGCGGACACGTCCACCTGCGTGATCTCGCCTGTCGTCAGGCCGGTCGTACGTCCGCTTTTCTTGATCGCCAGGCCCAGGCTGCCGCTTCCCAGGCCCGCGATGCTGCCGATTTCGAGGATCTCGCCCTTCACCTGGGCCGGCTGCAGGGGCCTGGCGATCGCCGCATCCACGCGATTATCGATAGCTTGCAGGTTGACGCTGCGATAGCGCGTCTTGCTTCCGATCGACCAGCACGCGGCGTTCAGCACGGCAACGACGCCGCTCGCGAAGCGGCATTCACTGGGCTGCTCGACAAAGCTGACCCGGACGAAGTCTTCCAGCTCCGCGAGCTGGTCGTCGGGAAACCTGCCGCCGTCGTGCGGCCCCGGCTGCAGAATCGCGTCGCCCCGCTGCGCATCGTTGCTGTTCGCCAGCACGTGGTTATTGGACAGCACGAAGACCTGCCCCTGTCTTCTCACCAGGCATCCCAGGGTGCCTGCGGTGATGGCGCGGTGCCCGATGCTGACGCCGCCGGGGGCCGGCCGGAACCGGGCGGTCCGGGCCTGCAGCGCACGGATCACGCCGGTGGCCACTACGTCGGTGGGGATGCCATCGATCGCGGGCGGCACCTGGTCGCGCGGTCGCAGCTGATTCAGGGCGACTTTTCGCGTGACGGAGCAAACGATCGACAAGGCGTTGGTCTTCACTCCCCGCGTGATCTTGTATCCCACGCCCGTTGCAACCACGTGAGCTTGGGGCAATAGCCTGTCCCGACTCGTCGCCAGTGCTGCTCGTACCGTCTCGACATCGTGCGCCATGCGGTTTCTCCTGATTTTGTCGCTTCACCACACAATGGCGACCAGTGCTGTCGCCAGTTGCAGCAAGCCGGTGAAGAAAGCAAGGACTGCAGTCGCTTCCGCCCACGGAAAATTTCTGGCCTTGGCGACCGTTTCCTGGAAAATCGGGGTCTTCCTGGGAGGCGAAAAGAAATGGTACGAGCGGGTCAACGCCGGCATGACGCCGGCAACGAACAGTGCCAGGGACGCGTAAAGATAGATTGTCCTTCGGCCCGTGAGCCAGACCGCAAACACCGCCATCGCCAGCGCCAGCAGCACGTTCTGGAAGATGTCGAGCAGGCCGTACGCTTTTCGAAGTCTTGCGTTGAACCCCTTGGAGGAGATTCCAAGCTCGCTCAGCAGAACGCGCGTATCCTCGAATACGCTCTTGCCCCAGCTGGTCTCGATATCGGAAACGCTCAGCAGGATCTGGCCGCTGCGAAATTCGACGTGAAGCTCGCACTTGCGATGATCCGTCGACGCGAGCAGAAGCTCCACGCGGACGTTTTCCAGCTCGGCCAGGGAATGCGGATCGGTGACCTTCCAGCACTCCGGTCCTTCCAGTTCCGTGCTCTTCCCGGCGCTGATCGCCCGCGCCTTGATCTTTCTAGAGGTGGTGGGGAGTCCCGGCTTGAAGTCGACGAGCGCTTCTACAAGGGCCTTGAGGACTGCCTTGGAGATGGTACGAGGCGTGTACGCCTCTCGGCACTGGGTCCGGACGTTGGGCATTTGAGAAAAACATTCTCCGTCGCGTCCTCCCCGACAGCGTGGTAATTTGAACTCCCCTGTGGTGCGTCGCGCTCACTGCGCGTATCTTGGTACTATTGTTTTCCCTATGCAAGGCAGCGGAAACATTTGCTTACGGATTAAAAAAATTCCGGGTCAAAAATTTATCGTTTTGATGGATTTGGTCGCCGCATAACGACAGCCTTGTTCCGTATTTCTCAATTTAGTCGATCTGTGACGATCGCGGCCGCATTGGCCATCGCGCTGACGGTGCGCGGTACCGCGGCGCTCGCTGCCGACGGTGGAGGGAGACCGGAACCTGAGTTGCAGCGGGTTGCGCTCGGCACCGGCGGCGCCGTGGCGACGACCCATCCGGCGGCTACCCGCGCCGGCATCGAGATCCTCAGGCGCGGCGGCAACGCGGTCGACGCGGCCGTCGCCGCCGCGGCTGTTTCGGGCCTGACCAACCCGGGCAATAACGGCCCCGGCGGCCTGAGTTACATGACGATCTACCTCAGCCACCAGCAGCGCGCGGTGGCGATCGGCGACCGCGCGCCCGCTCCGGCGGCCTTCGGGCCGGACGACCGGAAAGGGCTCGTGGGGACGGGCGCGCTTTCAGTCGGTGTCCCCACCGCAGTGATGGTCTGGGAGCGGGCGCTGGAGCGCTATGGGACGATCTCGCTGCGCAGAGCGCTGCAGCCGGCGATCACAGTAGGCCGTAAGGGGTTCGTGGTCCTTAGCGCGTTCCCCAGGGCAGATCGCCTCAAGGCGTTCACCTCGAGCCGCGAGCTGTACTTCGACGAGAACCTCGAGCCCTATCCCGTCGGCTCCCTCTTTCGCAACCCCGATCTGGCGCGGACGTACGAGCTGATCGCCAAGGGAGGCGCCGCCGCCTTCTACCGCGGGCCGATCGCGCGGGCGATCGTGGACAGCATTCAGAACCCGCCGCTCGCCGCGGACGCTCGCCAGTACGCGGCCGAGGCCGCGCTGCGCCCCGGCAAGATGGCGCTCGCCGACCTCGCGGCTTACCAGCTGCCCGCCATTTCCCCGACCAGGGTGCGCTATCGCGGCTACGACATCTACTCGACTCCCCCGCCCGAGAGCGGCGGCTCGACGGTGAGCGAGGCGCTCAACATCCTCGAGGGCTTCGACCTCCCGGGCTCCGACCGGGCGCTCGCCCTGCACCGCTTGATCGAGGCCTCCAAGCTTGCCTTCGCCGATCGGGCTCGCTACGTCGGCGACCCGCGCTTCGTCGACGTCCCCCTCGAAGAACTGCTCTCGCAGGGCTACGCCGACAAGCGCCGCTGCCTCATCGGCGACACCGCCATGAAGGCTCCGGTGGCCCCCGGCGATCCCACCCCGCCGTACGATACGACCTGCCCGGCCAGCGGATCGGTCCAAGTGGAAGTCGAACATGTGAGCTCCACCGACCACGTGTCGGTCGTCGACCGGTGGGGCAACGCGGTCAGCTTCACGAGCACGAACGTGAGCAGCAGCGGGGTGGTGGTGCCCGGTTACGGGTTCTTCCTCAACAACGAGATGACCAACTTCAATCCGCAGCCGTTGTTCGAGGGCGACCCCAACCTCGCCGAGACCGGGAAGCGCCCGCGCGGCAACATGGCGCCGACGCTCGTGGTCCGCGACGGGCACCCCGTGCTCTCGATCGGGGTGGCGGGCGGGCAGACGATTCAGACGACCGTGCTGGGCATCCTGGTCAACCATCTTGACTTCGGCATGCCGCTCCCCGAGGCGCTCGCCGCGGCGCGCGCGTCACAACAGAACACGGCGAGCACGCCGGCTGAGCCGGGGTTCCTCGACCGGTACGGCGGCGAGCTGAGCGCTCGCTTCGGTCAGCGCTTCAGCAGTACCGGGGAGATCGGCGTGGCGCAGGGCATCTCCATCCTCCCCGATGGGCGGTTTGTGGCCGTGGCCGACGCGCGTGGCGGGGGTGGCGATGCACGGGTGGTCGTGCCCGCCGAATGAGCGGGCCGCCTGTTCCGCGAGGTGAACCAGGCCTCGACGCCGGGATCCGGCTCGTCGAGGCCCAGGGGATGCTGCGAACTAGTTGGTCAGGGCGGCGCCGACGCGCTTCGTCGCGCCGAGGCTGGCCTGCGACTTGTCGAGAACCGAGATCTCGCCGGCGAGCTCCGCGCCTTCCTCGATCTTGATCTTGGCGTAGCGGATCTTGCCCGAGACCTTGCCGGTGCCGTGGATGGTGAGCTGCTTGCGCACCGTCAGCTCGCCTTCGAAGCGGCCGTTGATCTCGGCGTTGTCGACCGCGATGGTGCCCTGGAACACGCCGTTCTGCGCGATCTCGAGCACGCGCGAGTCGAGCGTGGCTTCCATGCGCCCTTCGACCACCAGCGTATCGCAGTCGGAGATCTCGGCGCCTTTCATCTTGATGTCGGGGCCGACGACCAGCTTCGCTTCCTTGCGCTCTTCACCCTTATCGGTGGCGAGGGGCGAGGGTGCCACGTAGGCGGGAGGCACGGTCGCGGGAGTCGCTGGTTGGCTTGGGCGGAACAGACTGTTATCGCGCTGCTCTTCGCGCTTGCGGAAAAACCCGTCTTTCTGTAGCACGTTATTCCCCTCTGTAGTGAATGGCTGGGATAGCTTTACAACCGTATGCACGATCCATACCAGCGGTTTGCGCAGGGAGTTTTCGCGGCAAAGGCAGAAAAACGTCGGCCTGGAGCGACAGCCGCTCGGCCGAATCAGGAAAAAGCGCTGTTTGCGCTCGTTTTTTTTCTGTCGTGCTACCGCTACGCAAAGTCGCGAAGCAAACGGCCTGGACGGCGCGAGCGGTCCAGATCCCCGTCCCGCACGATGCGAACGCCGTTCACCCAGACGCCGTGAACGCCGACCGCGTCGGTGGTGAGGCGAGGGTGGCCCCCCGGCAGATCGAAGACGCGCCGGTTCGGCCCGCGGTTCACGCTCGCCGGGTCGAAGAGCAGGAGGTCGGCCTGGTAACCGGGCTTCAGCACCCCCCGTTCCTTGATGCCGAACACCGCAGCCGGCTGGCCGGTCAGCCTGCGGGCAGCGTCTTCCAGCGACAGCACGCCGAGCTCGCGCACCCAGTGCCCGAGCAGGTGCAGCCCGAAGCCGGCGTCATTGAAGAACGTAAGATGCGCGCCCGCGTCCGACAGCGACACCATGCTGGCGGGGTGGCGGAGCATGCGGCCGACCGCCTCCTCGTCGGAGTTGAGGAGCAGCGCCGTGAACACCGTGTCGAGACTCTCCTCGAGCGCCAGGTCGAGCATGAAGTCGAGCGGGTCCTTGCCCGCCTGTCCGGCCAGCTCGGCGATCGAGCGCTGCTCGAGGTCCTTGCGCGCCGACTCGACCACGCGCACCTGGCTCCACTGGCCGTTGAACAGGCGGAAGTGCGCAGGGGTCGCCAGCTCCTTACGCATTGAATTTCGAAATTTTGGATCTCGAAGAACGTTTCGAAAAGCTTCGTCTTTCTTCCCGAGAGCGGGCTTCCAGGATTCCAACCCTTCAAACGTATAGGGCGAGTGCAGCGTGAAATCCATCGACAGCGGGCAGCAGGACATCGCGCCGACGACCTTGTGACCGCGCGCGGTAGCGTCGCGCGCGGCGTCGAGGTCCCGGAACACCGCGTCCGGATTGGTGCTGCTGTGGAGCAACGCGGCAACCACCACCGGCCGGGTCGATTGCGCCGCCAGCTCCTCGAGGAACGCCATGCGCGTGTGGCCGCCCTTGGTGAGCATGAACACGCCGCGGCCGGCATCCTTGAGCGAGACGACGAGGGCGCGCAGCTCCTTCTCATCGGCGAGGCGCGAAGGCATCGGTTTACCGCCTTCGCCGTTGTGGGCGGGCGAGGTGCTGGTCGAGAAGCCGATCGCGCCGGCGCGCATCGCCTCGAGCACCAGAGCGCGCATCTCGGCGATCTCGGCATCGGTCGCGACGCGCTGCGTCGCCGCCTCGCCCATCACGTAGCTGCGCAGCGCCGAGTGCCCGACGAAGCTTGCGATGTTGAGCGCAGCTCCCCGGCGCTCGAGCATGTCGAGGTACTGCGGCACCGATTCGAACTCCCAGCGGATGCCGCTCCGCAGCACTTCGAGCGACATGCCCTCGACCTGCGTCAGGTTGCGCATCACCAGGTCCCGGTCCGCAGGACGGCACGGCGCGATGGTGAAGCCGCAGTTGCCGATGATCGCGGTGGTGACCCCGAGCGCAGGCGAGGGCGAGGCGCTCGGGTCCCAGGTGAGCTGCGCGTCGTAATGCGTGTGGTTGTCGATGATCCCAGGCATCAGCGCAAGGCCGCCGGCATCGATCGTCTCTTTTGCGCTGTCGGTAACCTCTCCGATTTCCGCAATGCGGCCATCCCTGACGCCCACGTCTCCATGCCGGGGAGAAGAACCCAAACCGTCGAGAAGCAGCGCTCCGCGGATCACGAGGTCGTGCATGGGATCAGCCAGTATACTGGCGCCTCAACGCCATGAAACGCACGCTCGCCGTCTTGGTCGTCCTTTGCGCCGCGCTGGATGTGCAGGCAGCGAAGCAAGCTGGAGGCAAGTTTGCAAGCGTCCCGTCCGCCGCCCATTCCACGGCGACGCCCGGCCGCGGCAGCTCGCGGCTCCACAGGGATCCGCGCGGCGCGCCGGAGCTGGCGCCTGGCCGCAAGGTGAGCGAGCAGGACTGCTCCAAGCCGGTCGATATCCAGGCGGGGAACCTGCGGTGCAAGTAATCGTGCGAATTGCACAGCTCGCACTGGCTCTTTGCGCGCTGATGCCGTTGATCGCTGCCGCGCACGGAAATCACAAGCAGCCCCTCGAGGCCGCTGCTTTGGCCGCCGGCGCTATAGCGGCTGCACCCTCGCACTGCCCGGACGACGGCGGACCGGGTTGTGGCGGTCACGGCTCCTCGTGCATACGTGCGGGCGAGCCGGACATGATCGACGCCGCGCCGGCGGCCTGCGCCTTGCAACAGTCATCTGTTCCATCCCTGCTGTCTCTCACCGGTGCGGTTCCGCCCCGGCCCACCCCGCTCTCACCCTTCCCGCCGCGCGCCCCTCCCGTTTCTTCCTGACGCTGGATCCCGTAGTACCGAGTTGTCTGTAAGAAGTTCCACCGTTGGGGGAACAATGAAACGGCTTTCATTGGCATTGGTTTTGTGCGCGCCGCTTGGCGCGGCGGCATCGTGTGGCTCGGCCTTTTGCATGGTCGATACGCAATGGAGCATGCAGGGCGTCAATGTCACGCCTGGCACCCGGTTCGATTTGCATTACGAGTACATCAACCAGGACCGCGTGCAGAACGGCCGGAGGCGCATCGGCGTCGGCGAAATTCCGCGCGACCACGATGAAGTACAGACGGTGAATCGCAACTTCATCGGAACGCTGGATCACAACTTCGACGCGAACTGGGGCATCACAGCCGCGCTGCCGATCGTTCGGCGCACGCACTTCCACCTCCAGAACGAGGACGACGGTACCCAGACTCCGGAACACTGGAAATTCACCGAGGTGGGCGATCTACGCCTGCTCGGTCGCTATCAATTTTCTCCGACAGAAACGCCAGAGCACACGCTTGGACAGTCCGGATTGCTGTTCGGGCTCAAGCTGCCGACGGGCAGCTTCAAGGTGCGCAACGCAGATGGCGAGCGTGCCGAACGCACGCTGCAGCCCGGCAGCGGAACGACCGACGCGCTCTTCGGCGCGTTCTTGCGTCGGGCGCTTCCATTGAAGGACCTGTCGTGGTTCGTGCAGGGCCTCGTTCAGGTTCCGTTCACTACGAAGGAGGACTATCGACCGGGGCGACGGATCAACATCGACGCCGGGATGCGATACGAGGCAACCGAGAAGCTGGGGCTGTTGCTGCAGATGAATGGACTGATAAGAGGTCGCGACGGCGGCGCGCAAGCTGAAGCCGAGGATTCGGGCGGTCGCTCGCTATTTCTGAGTCCAGGCGTCGCCTATGCGCTGACGAAGGACCTGCAGGCTTACGGCTTTCTGCAGCTGCCGCTCTACCAGTTCGTGAATGGAGTTCAGCTGGTGGCCGACCGGGCCTTGGTCGTGGGACTCAGCACGCGCTTTTGAGCAATGCCTAGGGCGATGCGAGACTATATCTGCAGCAGCACCGAGAGCCGTACGCTGCGCGGCTCGGCCGGGTGAAAGTGCTTGTCGGCCACCCCGGCAGCGGGTTCGCCTTGCAGGCGGGACGTATAGAAGTACGTGATGTCATCGACCTTGCGATCGAAGAGGTTCAGCACATCGAGGCCGATCCTCACTTGCTTGGTCACCGCGTAGCCGAGCTTTGCATTCACGAGCGTCGAGGAGCCGGAGCGCTCCGAATTGTCTTCGATGAGGGGCCGCGGTCCGAAGTAGCGCAGTCTTAGACCAGCGCTCCACGGTCCCTCCGCATACGTCAGGCCGCCAGACATCGTTCTGGTCGTTGATCCGGGAATGTGGTCTCCGACGGGCTCGTCATCCTTGAAGCGCGCCCTGGAGAGCGTCAGGTCGAAGTCCACCGTAATGTTGTGCGGAGCCTTGATGTAGCTTGCCCATTCGATGCCCTCGCGACGGCTGGGACGGCTGGGTTCAGTCGTTCCGGCATCGCCGATGAAGACGAGCTCCGAGTCGATATCGAGTCGCCACAGGGCTGCCGAGGTGTGCACGCCGTTGAACGGCGTTGCGCGAAAGCCGACCTCGCCGCCTTTCGCCCGTACAAGAGGCGTTACGCGCTCGACGCTGATCGTCGTTCCGCGCGCGTCGTTACTGTGAAAACCGTAACCGTAGTTCAGGAAATACTCGGCCTCTGACCAAGGGCCGAACACGAGCCCGAATTTCGGGCTCGCGATTGCATCGCTGGTCGTGCCGGAGTTGCCCGGATGATCGCCGTCGACGCGGAACCGATATCGGTCGCCCCGCAGTCCAGCCACGCTGCGTAACCATGGAGTCCAGGCGATCGAGTTGAGGTAAAAGAGGCTCGCGCTCGTTTGCACTACCCGGTCGCTGCGCACGGTGCCGACGCGTTGGCGCGCCACGGTATCGTGCAGGCCAACCTCGGCGATGTTGTCGTTCCTGAGCTGCAGACCCGCCGTGTGCTCGATGTCGCGGCCGATCCCCGGAGTGCGCCAGGCGTGAGACAGCTCGCCTCCGCTTACCGTGCGCCGGTCGACCTGCTCGATCTGGTCGCCATCGACCGGATCGTTCAGGAAGAACGTGAAGTTCGAAAAAAGATTCAGCCGCGAATGGATGAGGTAGGCGTTCGCCCGCGTGGACGAGGAGGCATCGCTTTCCACCCATTGCGTTGAAAGGCTGTAGCGCGATGTGCGTCCCCCATCCGTGGCATCGACGGCGTCAAAGCGCCCGAGCTGCCCGGATTGGACCGCTCGCAACGGAATCTGGTCGGTCGAGTTCCAGTGCGACGCGTAGGCCATTGCGGTGAGCGTGAGCCCGTTCTTGTCGTCTCCGTGTGCGTAGCGAAGAATTCCATTCAGTTTTCGCAGCTGCTCTGGATTGGTCCACGGACCGTTGCCCTCGCCGATTTCCAGCATGCCCAGAAGATTGCCGCGCTCCACGGTCTGATTGCCGCCGAGTAGCCCTCGGCGGTACCCGTAGTAGCCCGCAGTAAGCTCGGAAAATCCGGCGCTCAACGAACGCTTCAGATGCACATGCGCGGCACCTGCCGCCGAAAAGTCTCCTTCGTCCGCGTAGTACGGGCCTTTCCGATAGTGAACATGGTCGATCAACTCGGGAATCAGAAAATTGAGGTCGGCGTAGCCCTGGCCGTGGCCATGGCTCGGCAGATTGACCGGCATGCCGTCCACATGCACGGCGAAATCGGTGCCGTGATCCAGATTGAAGCCTCGGAGGAAGTACTGATTTGCCTTGCCGCTGCCGCTGTGCTGCGTGATGACCACTCCGGGGATGGCCTCCAGCACCTCTGCCGGCCGCAGCAAAGGCCGGCTTTCCAGCTGCCGCTTGTCTATGGTGCCCTGGCTAGCGGCATCCGCGTCGCCCACGAAACCGTTGTCATCGGGTGTCACGATGATCACCGGGACGCCCTCGCGTCCGGGCAAGCCGGCGGCCACCAGGTTGAGCGGAACTGCCACCGCGACAAGCAGACCTATTGCGCTGTTCTTCGTTGTTCTTGATCGCACACGGACAACATATCAGACTGGCGATCCGATTCACCAGCCGCTTCCAGGAGCTTCGCCATGCAATTTCCGAACGAGAGCAAGGCATACCGCAAAGCGCGAAACGCCTTGCTGAAGGCCGAAATCGATTTGCGGCGGCAGGTCGAGAAGGTCGCCGCCCTGCGCCGCTCGCTGCCGGCCGGCGGCGAGGTGGCCGAGGACTATGTGTTCGACGGCGAGCGCGGCAAGGTCAGGCTGTCGCAGCTCTTCGAGCGCGGCGACACGCTGGTCGCCTACAGCTTCATGTACGGGCCGAAGATGCAAAGGGCCTGCCCGATGTGCACAGCGATGCTCGACGGCCTGAACGGCAACGCGCAGCACATCGGCCAGCGCACCAATCTCGTGGTGATCGCCAAGTCGCCCCTCGAGCGGATCCTCGCCTATGCGCGCGAGCGCGGCTGGTTGAACCTCGGGCTGCTGTCTTCGGCAGGAAACAACTACAACCGCGACTACCACGGCGAGACGGCGGACGGCTCGCAGATGCCGATGCTGAACGTGTTCGTGAAGAACGGCGGCATGCTGCGGCACTTCTTCGGTACCGAGCTGCTGTACGCCAGGGAGGAGAAGGGCCAGAACGCGCGCCACGTCGACCTGATCTGGCCGCTGTGGAACCTGCTCGACTTCACGCCCGAGGGGCGCGGCGCCGACTGGTATCCGAAACTCAGCTACTAGTAGCCGCGCTCGACGTCCACCACGTTGAGCAGCGGCCGGCCGCTGCGCAGCCGCTCGATGTTCTCGACGATCCTCGGCACCGCGGTGCGCGCATCGGTGAGCGCCGCCGCGTGCGGCGTGAGCGTTACCTTGGGATGCCGCCACAGCGCGTTGTCCGCCGGCAGCGGCTCGGGCTCGAACACGTCGAGGTAGGCGTGCGCCAGGTGCCCGGAGTCGAGCGCCGCGATGAGCTCGCCGTCCACCAGGTGCCCGCCGCGCGCGAGGTTGATGACGCAGCCGTGCTTTTTCAGCAGCGCGAGGTTGCGCCCGTTCATAATCACGAAAGGTAACTGCAGAAGAGTGGCGAACAGACTGCACCAACCCCAGATCCACGCCGGCATGGGTTTAACGGTGAGCACGAGAATACCAAAGAGACAGCAAATTAGCGGGGTCGCGGAATTGGCCAGCAGAAGCCACAACCGATACTTGTCGATGGGTGTCCATTGATGTAGCGAACCTTCGCGGAAGGCGACTACTACTCCGGCAAATCCGGCCAGCGCCACTGCGATTTGGGCGGCGGTCGACAGGGCTTCACCTGGTTCCATCGCATTGGATTAAAACGGATTCAGACGACGCGAACAAACACAAATCAGGGCAGCGTTTTGCCGTTCAGGTTTATGTCGAAGCGAGCCTCCTGTAGCGGCGGCTGCTTGCTCGCGAACCCTTTCGGAGTGTCAGCCGCAAACCTTGCACCGCACCAGATCCTCGGAGTACCGCTAGAACAACACCGGCCCGAGCTAGAGAACGTACGCCGCCAGAATGGATCCGGAAAATCGTGCGTGTTCGTCTTTCATATTGGCGTTTCTCAGAACGAAACTTCACTTTGGTCCCTGCACCTCCTCAATAATTCTTTCGTCCCGCTTCAACGCTTTAACGTTTTAACGTTTCAACGCCTCAATTCTTCCCTTGGGGTATTTCTCGCTATTAGGTCAATGTCTGCGATTGGTATCACATGCCCCTGGAGTCTTGCCCCGCCTGCGGCTACGCGCTTTCCATCGTCGATCATCATTGCCGTCATTGTGCTACCGGATCGCCGGCAATTCCGTCGCAGCCCACAAAACACCTGCAGCAAACAATTTTGGCCGTGGTGGGAGCGTTAAGCGTTCTCGTTTACTTGCTCTTCTTTCGCTAACGAAGAGGCGCAGAGAGAACGAATCAGTCTTCGATGGGGAGCGCAGTAAGCTTGCGAGATCCCCCCAATTGCTCCTCTCGAACCGGAAAACCCGTTCAGGGCGGGCTGCATCGAAGTGAGCGCTTTAACGCACGTGTCGATGCCCGAGCGTGCTGGCCTGTGGCTTGACCGTCAAGACATAACGAGCTTGGAGTCGACAACTCCTCCGCCCTTTTTGTCCGGATTCATTCACGGCTTCTTTTCCTCGCACAATTTTTGGAAGGCGGGATCGGCGCGTAAAGGGTCCCAGAGCGGATCGAGCCTTAAAAGGGCCGGCGTAATGGGCGTTGGGCTATAAAGCCAGCCACCATACGGGGTTTGTAACAATCGCGTGAGAGTTGCGATCGCACGACTATTCTCGCCGATGATCATCTCAACTAGCGCCAGGTTCTCTTCGAATGCGGGTCCAGACAGTCGATTTTTGTTACTCGGCAAAAGCGTAATTGCACGCTGCGCTTCGTTGAGAGCCGAATCCTTCTCGTCGAGCGCGGCGTAAGCGATGGCGAGCGCTGCTGCGACGAAGGCGTTTTCTGGTTGATCCTTCTTGAGCGACTCGAGTGTGCTTCGCGCTTGTTCAGCATCATCTCTTGCATGAGCGGTGTCACCAGCTACGTGGTAGGCCAAGGCTAGCCCCACCTGCTTGCTGCCCTTCTCAATCCCAGAAGTAAACTGCAATCGAGCTTGTCGGGCTTGCACGAACCGGATGCCCTCAGGATTTCGTTCAAGTCTCAATTGGGTCAGCTTGATTCGAACAGCCGCGTCCGAATTCGTTTCTGCGTTTACCTGCGCGAGCGATCTAGCGGCTTCCTGCAGATTACCTTCGGCCTGGTAGATGCTTGCTTTTAATGCCATTAGAGACAACTCATTGGGAAGTATGTCCAGTGCCCGATCATAAAGCTTTAGCGCTGGCGGGAATTGTCGAAACGCAGCGTATGTAAATGCCACTTCACTCAGTAACGCCGTATTCCGAGGATTGAGGGCGAGGCCCCGTTCCCAATAGGCAACACTTTCATCCCAATGTCCCTCGCTTCGCGCAATTGCTGCGAGCGCGTATAAGACCTCGCTGTTACCCGGCAATTTTTTGCTGACGCGTTCGAAGGTGGCTTTGGCCAG
>Ga0209155_1000905_pt1 | contig 14097 bp, 15 predicted proteins | sample GraSoiAngelo_122_FD_185879 | JGI IMG/M metagenome (GOLD analysis project Ga0209155, IMG submission 185879) | Grasslands soil microbial communities from the Angelo Coastal Reserve, California, USA - 14_0927_02_20cm (SPAdes) (version 2) | ecosystem: Environmental > Terrestrial > Soil > Grasslands ... | reverse complement strand
GTCCTTTGCATTTTGCCTTCAATTTCGGGTTCGTGCATTTGTTGAGCTCGCAAGCGGAAAGGGGAACAACTTTGCCCCGCATCATTGCCGTAGCCGCCGTGACGCGCGCCAAATAGGACGCCTGGGTCGGGCAGTCGCCGCCTTCTCCAGTCGTCTTCGTCCGGCTCGGATCCTGAACGATTGTGAGCGTCGTCGTGGTCCCGGGGGCTACATCCGCTCCGACGACGGCGCCGCTGTCGTCACGGCCCGTGAGGTGCTGATCCTCCTCGGCTCTGGTCGGCGCGCTTGACAGCGCGGTCGTCGCAAGGAGCGCCACAACAATCGCTTGCTTCAACATGACGGCCTCTCCCCTTGTGCGGAAACCAGCCGGGCGTCGCGATACGGCATGCGGTTTATGGCTTCAGTCTGCGGCGCGCGGCAGGATGCAGCCGCGCTTGCAGGTGATGTGGATCGTGGCGGTCATCCGGAGATCGCCGCCGGGCGAGCCGTGCAGCGTCGTGCTGCCGTCCTCGGCCGGCACCTTGGCCGGTCCTCCTTGGAGCGCAGGCCGGTTGTCGCGGAGCACGAGGTCGCTGCCCCCCATGAAGACGTCCATTCCAGCAATTGAACCGGTGAAGGAACGCCCCTGGCACTGGGAGTTGATGGTGTAGGTCGCGAGCGCCGTGCCGAAATTGAGCTCAAACAGATCGCCGTTGCGGCGACCATCGATAGGGACATCGAACTCCTCCGGATCTTGGCTTCGCGTAAAGATGCAGCCGCCAAGCATCGTCGCCGGCGCATGCGACATGCGGATATGCGCATTCCCGTTTACCGTGTCGTCGTCATTCGATGTAAACTTGAATTTCCCGTCGGCGGTATCGTTGTAGATGTTCCCTTGAGCATTTGCTTGCAGCGTGCCCTCCCAGCATTGCGGCTCGGGGGCAGCTGACGCGCCCCCTGAGCCGCCAGGCTGCTGCGGATCCTCGGGGCCGCAGGAGAGGCCCGCCGAGCCTTGCGCCTGCGCCGCCGCCGGCAAAGAAAGCAGCAGCGCTAGGACAATTGCGGCCACCGGGCTCAGCACCGGAGTCCGGGATGACTTGCGATGCATCCTTTGCTCCGGCTGTTACACCAAGTCGTCCAATACCCCCGCCAGGCGGGAGAGATCGGGTTCGCTCGATAGGCGGTGGTCGCCGCCTTTGACGAGCGTAACGGTCACATTGCGGCTGCTCAGACGCTCGGCGAGGCGCAGGCTCAATTGCCACGGCACCGACGCGTCCGCGAGCCCGTGCAACAGCCGCACAGGCATGTCGATCGGAATTGGCGCGCCGAGCAGCAAATGCTGGGCGCCGTCCTCGATCAGCGCGCTCGTATAGAGGTAGCCCGCCGCGTCGTAGTCGGAGGGAACGGTGACCGCGCCCTTCTCGTCCAGCTCGCGGCGCCGCTGCGGGGTGAGCCGGTTCGGCAGCAGCTCCGCGGTGAAATCGGGCGCCGCCGCGATGCCGATTAACGCTGCGATGCGCTGCGGGCGCGCCAATGCCGCCAGCAGCATGATCCAGCCGCCCATGCTCGATCCGACCAGGATCTGCGGCCCCTCGGTCAGCGAATCGATGACCGCGATCGCATCCTCACGCCAGCAGCCGATCGTGCCCCGGGCGAAATCGCCGCTCGATCGGCCATGCCCGAAATAGTCGAAGCGCACATAGCCGCGCCCCCGCCGGCGACAGTAATCCTCCAAAAACAACGCTTTCGTGCCGGTCATGTCGGAGCGAAAGCCGCCGAGGAAGACGATGCCGGGTGCGCGCCCCTCGATGCGGTGGTAGGCGATTGCCGCCCCGTCCGGGCGTGCTAGACTCGCGGGGTGCGAGCCTGTTGCCGATGCGCTGTGCGGCATGGGCGTTTCGAGGTATTCCAGCAAGGCGTGTTGCAGCAAGGCATGTTCAGCGACGATAACATTGCTCCGGGAGGGAAAGAAGCCGGGCCGCCGAGCGGGCGCCCGCCAGCCGTGCTGCAGGTCCTGCCGAGCCTCGTCTCGGGTGGCGTCGAGCGCGGCGCCGTCGATCTCGCCGCGGCCCTCGTCGAGGCCGGTTGGACGGCCTATGTCGCCTCGGCTGGCGGACCGATGGAAAAGGAATTGGCGCGGGTCGGCGCGCAGCACGTGACATTGCCGCTCGCGTCGAAGAACCCACTCGTGATCCGCCGCAACCGAAAGGCGCTCGCCGATCTCATCCGGCGCGGCCGAATCGACATCGTGCATGCGCGCAGCCGCGCCCCGGCCTGGAGCGCATTGTCGGCAGCTCGGGCGACCGGGCGGCGCTTCGTCACGACATTTCACAACGCCTACGACGCCGATCTGCCGTTCAAGCATCGCTACAATGCGGTGATGGCGTGCGGCGACCGGGTCATCGCGATCTCGCATTTTGTCGCCGAGCATGTTGCCAAAGTCTATGGGATCGGCCCTGACCGGCTGCGCACGATCCCGCGCGGGGTGGATCTCGCCCGCTTCGAGCCGGATCGGGTTTGGGGTCAGCAGGTCGCCGAACTGGCGTTACATTGGCGCGTGCCCGACGGCTTCGCCGTCATCATGCTGCCGGGCCGCCTGACGCGGTGGAAGGGCGGGCTCGACTTTATCGAGGCGATCGCGCGGCTGGGACGGCGCGACGTCTGCGGCGTGCTCGTCGGCGGCGAGCACCATAGCGGCTTCCGCCGGGAGCTCGAGGAGGCCATCGAGCGGTTCGGGCTCGCCGAACGGTTCCGCATCATCGAGAACTGCCGTGACATGCCGACGGCCTACACGCTGGCCGATGTCGTGGTCTCCGCTTCGACCGATCCGGAAGGCTTTGGGCGGGTGATCGTCGAGGCGCAGGCGATGGGCCGCCCGGTAGTCGCAACCGATCACGGCGGTGCGCGCGAGACGGTCGTGCCGGGCATCACGGGCTGGCTCGTGCCGCCGCGGGACCCGGCGGCGCTTGCTGTGGCGATCGAGGAGACGCTGGCGCTCGACCCCGAAGAGCGCGCTGCTTTCGGCCGGCAGGCTCGCGCTCAGGTCGCGGCGGGCTATACCCGCGAGATCATGTGCGCCCGCACGATCGAGGTTTACGAGGAGCTCCTGTTTCCGGAAACCGCGACGGTTGTCGTTAACCGTACTCAGCCGATGCCGGCGTGGCACGAGGCTGGCCCGATGAGCGAGATGACCGATGCGCAGGTGGGGCTGTCTTGACGCGGCGTGGGCGGCTCGCGATATTCCGCGCATGCATGGCTTCGACCGGATCGCTGTGACGACCACGACCACCCCGTCAGGCGGGGTGTCCGGAGGTCGCGCGCGCTGATTGAGCCGCATCGTTGCAACCCGAGGACCCCGCCGGCAACGGACGGGGTTTTTTCATGACCGTTTACCCCGCCCGCACGGCGCCACCTACGGAGCTCAGGGCACCATGAGTGATCATCGCGAAGAAGTTGGCGGCTCGGCGTTAGCGCCGGGCCATGCGGCGGGGCCTGTAACCGTAACCTTGCCCGACGGCAGCCGCCGCGAGTTCGCAGACCCCGTGACCGGCGCCGAGCTCGCCGCGGCGATCGGGCCGGGGCTCGCCAAGGCGGCGGTCGCGGTCAAGATCGACGGCCGACCGCGCGATCTCGCGACGCTGATCGATCATGACGCCGCGGTCGCGATCATCACCCGAGATATGGCGGAGGGTGTCGAGATCCTGCGCCACGACGCGGCCCATGTCATGGCCGAGGCGGTCAAGGAGCTCTATCCCGAAACGCAGGTTACCTTTGGCCCGGCGACCGAGACCGGGTTTTATTACGACTTCGCGCGTGCGACGCCGTTCACGCCCGACGATCTCGAGCGCATCGAGGAGCGCATGCACGACATCGTGCGGCGCGACGAGCCGATCAACCGTGAAGTGTGGGATCGCGACAAGGCCGTCGCCTTCTTCGACCGCATCGGCGAACGTTATAAGGCCGAATACATCGGCGAGATCCCGCCCGAGCAGGAGATCAGCCTCTACCGGCAGGGCAATTTTGTCGATCTCTGCGTCGGCCCGCATCTGCCATCGACCGGCCGGCTCGGGCAGGCCTTCAAGCTGATGAACGTGGCAGGCGCCTATTGGCGCGGCGACCCGAATAACGCGCAGCTGCAGCGGGTCTACGGCACGGCTTGGCCGAACCAGAAGGAACTGGACCAATACCTGTTCCGGCTCGAAGAGGCCGAACGCCGCGACCATCGCCGCCTCGGCCGCGAGCTCGACCTGTTCCACCTGCAGGAAGAGGCGGTCGGCAGCATCTTCTGGCATCCGAAGGGCTGGAAGCTGTTTCGGATCATCGAGGACTACATGCGCCGGCGGCTCGATGCCGCTGGGTACCAGGAGGTCAAGGGGCCGCAGCTGCTCGACCGCTCGCTGTGGGAGACGACCGGGCACTGGGAGAATTTCCGCGAGAACATGTTCATTGCCGAGAGCCGGGACGAGAAAATTCTCGCGTTGAAGCCGATGAACTGTCCCGGCCATGTCCTGATCTTCCGCAACCGGCTGAGGAGCTATCGCGAATTGCCGCTGCGGCTCGCCGAATTCGGCAGCTGCCACCGCAACGAGCCTTCGGGTGCGCTGCACGGCATCATGCGGGTGCGCGCCTTCACCCAGGACGACGCGCATATTTTCTGTACCGCTGACCAGGTCACCTCGGAGGCGATCGCGTTCTGCGAATTGCTGCTGTCGATCTACCGCGATTTCGGTTTCGCGGATGTGGCGATCAAATTCGCCGACCGGCCGCCGCATCGGACCGGCAGCGACGAGGTTTGGGACCGCGCCGAGCACGACCTCAAGGCGGCGGTCGAAGCGGCCGGGCTCAGCTACACCGTCAACCCCGGCGAGGGCGCCTTCTACGGGCCGAAGCTCGAATTCGTACTGCGCGACGCGCTGGGCCGGGATTGGCAGTGCGGCACCTTGCAGCTCGATTTCAACATGCCGGAGCGGCTTGGCGCCACTTATGTCGGTGAGGATGGCGGCCGCCATGTGCCAGTGATGCTGCATCGGGCCATTCTCGGTTCTTTCGAGCGCTTCATCGGCATCCTGATCGAGCATTACGCCGGCAATCTCCCGCTGTGGCTGGCGCCGGTTCAGGCGGTTGTCGCATCGATTACCGAGGAGGCGTCCCCCTATGCCGAGGAGGTGGCGCGGGAGCTGACCGCCGCTGGGCTGCGGGCGATCGCCGATCCCGGCAACGAAAAGATCAGCTACAAGGTTCGCGAGCACAGCCTGGCCAAGGTGCCGCTGATCCTCGCGGTCGGACGGCGCGAGGCCGAGCAGCGGACCATCTCGCTGCGCCGACTTGGCAGCCCCGCGCAGGAGGCTCTTGCGCTTGGCGAGGCGATTGCTAGATTGAAAGTAGAGGCAGTCCCGCCGGGTTGCGCCTAGTCTGTGCGCTAGCCAGAACCGGTCCTGCACAATTTTTGAGAGGAGATGCTACATAGCCAGACCACCCATGAACTTCACCCCCACCCGCGAGGGGCCTCGCGTCAACGAGGAGATCAGCGTGATGCGCGTCCGTCTTGTCGACGAACGCGGTCAGATGGTGGGAGTGGTCGGACGCAACGAAGCGCTCGACATGGCGACCGATGCCGGGCTCGATCTTGTGGAGATCGCGCCAAACGCCGATCCGCCCGTCTGCAAAATCCTCGATTACGGCAAGTTCAAATACGAAGAGCAGAAGAAAAAGAACGAAGCCCGCAAGAAGCAAAAGATCATCGAGGTCAAGGAAATCAAGCTGCGCCCGAGCATCGATGACCACGATTACGCGGTCAAGATGCGCAGCATGAACAAGTTCATCGAAGAGGGCGACAAGGTCAAAGTAACGATGCGGTTCCGCGGGCGCGAGCTGGCGCACCAGGAGCTCGGCATGAACGTGCTTATGCGGGTCAAGGACGACCTCGACGAAATCGCCAAGGTCGAGCAGTTCCCTCGCATGGAAGGGCGGCAGATGACGATGGTGGTGTCGCCGAAGTAGCATCCTCCCGCATCTCACGGGAGGTTTCGCGATGCCGACGATCGAACCCTATGCTGCCAAAGGCGTCTGGGACCCGCCGATGTATTCGCAGGCGGTCAAGGTCTCGGGTGCCCAGACGATCCTTTATATCGCCGGCCAGGTCGCCTACGGCCCGGACGGCAATGCCGTCCACGCCGGCGATTTCAAGGCGCAGGCGCGCGCCGCCTTGCAGTGCTTGAAGGCCCAGGTCGAGGCCGGCGGCGGCACGATGGCGAATATCGTCAAGGTCAACACCTACCTGACCGACATCCGCCATCGCGCCGATTACGGGCCGATCCGTGAAGAATTCTTCGGCAAGAAGATGCCGGCGCACACGCTCGTCGCGATCGCGGCGCTCGCCGCTCCTGAATTCCTGATTGAGGTCGAGGCCATCGCCGTTCTGTAGACCCGGCCTCTCGGGGCAGGCAAAACCGCTTGCGCTCTTTCGATTCGCAGTGTACTTTGAATTATAAAGTCCACTGATGATTGGAGCATGCGCTGTGACCGAGGATAGGGCGCGCGAGGATATCGCGTTCATCCGTCACGCCATCGAAGAGGGTGGCGCCTATGCCACCGCCCGCAGCCCGGACATGCTTGTCTGGGGCATCGCCGTCGCGCTCGGCCATCTCGGCGTCTACGCTTTCGTCCGGGGCTGGTCGCCGCTCGCGCCGAACGCGCTGTGGGCGGTGTGCATCGGCGTGCCTTGGCTCTATTCGCTGCGCCGGCTGTTCAGGCGCTTCATCGGCAATTCGCCCTCGCCGCGAGGACCGATGGCGCGCGCGCTGTCGATCCTGTGGCTGGGCTGCGGCATCTTTTTAACAACCATCGTCGTCGCCGGGATGTGGACCGGCGCAAATCGCGAGGGCTGGCTCGACCCGATCGTTGCCGGCGTCATGGGCATCGCGTTCTTCGCCACCGCCTGGATGACCAATCTGCCATGGCTGCGCTGGATCGCGGTGGCCTGGTGGCTCGGGGAAGTGGCGCTCTTCGTGCTCCGGCATCAGGTCGAGGTTCTGCCGCTATCGGCGGCGCTGATGCTGCTGCTGCTCGCCGGACCCGGGCTCGTGCTGCTGCGGCGGGGCGCGCGCCTCCGGCGATGACGGATTACGATCATGCCGCGATCGACGAGCTCCTGCACAGCCGGGTGCGGCTTGCGATCGTGGCGTTTCTCGCCGGAGCCAAAACGGCCGATTTCTCGGCGGTGCGCGACGCGATCAAGACGACCGACGGCAACGCCAGCATCCATCTGCGCAAGCTTGAAGACGCCGGCTATGTCGCGGTCAAAAAGCGCTTCGTCGCGCGCCGGCCGCAGACGCTCTATTCCCTGACCGATCGGGGGCGCCAGGCGCTCCTCGCCTATGTCGCCCACCTCGAAACCTTACTGCCGCCGGCGGGCGCCCGATCAAAGGACAAACCGCAATGAGACAAGCCGTTTCTCAGCTCGTCAGCGATTTCCTGTCGGCGCTTTTCTTCCTCTTCGTCTATCTCGCGACCGGGAACATCATTGCCGCCGCGGCGATCGCGATTGCGGCCGCCGTCATTCAGCTCGGTTATGTCAAATTCAGCGGACGCCATATCGAGCCGATGCAGTGGATGAGCCTCGGTCTTGTGATCGTGCTCAGCGGCGCGAGCATCCTGACGCAAAGCCCCCGCTTTGTGATGCTGAAGCCCAGCATCGCGCATTTCGCAGTCGCCGCGGTGATGCTGCGGCGCGGCTGGATGACCCGGTACCTGCCGGAGATCGCGCGGCAAAACCTGCCGGAGAGCGTGCCGGTAATCGCAGGCTATGCCTGGGCCGCTCTGCTGGTAGGAATAGGTCTCGCCAATATCGCCATCGCGCTCTACGCCGATTTTGCGACCTGGGCCTGGTTTGTGTCGGTCGGTGCGGTGGGCGCAAAGATCGCGGCCTTCCTCTTTCAGTACGCGGTCGTCCGCATCCTGGTGCGCCGCAACCTGATCAGGACCCGAGTCGCGGCTTCGGAAGGCGTCGCGGCCGCCGGAGGTGTCTCGTCTTGAGATTGAATTTGCCGAAGCCACTTGACCAATCCGGATCGAAGGTCCCACTTCGGCCTAACTCCGGAAAAACCGAAGAAACACGCCGCAGCGGAAACGCTGTAGGGGCGCGCCCGCCTTGCATTCGCGAGGGGGCGCCGCTATAACCCGCGCCTTCAATCGGCGGCAGGCCGCGCCCCCTCTGTTGAGGAGCCAGGGGCGCCCTCGGGCATGCCTCGCCGCCGCAACTTTGAACCAAGGATTGGAAATGCCCAAGCTGAAGACAAAGAGCGGCGCGAAAAAGCGCTTCGGCCGCACCGCGACCGGCAAGATCAAGCGCAACTGGGGCAACAAGCGCCATCGGCTGATCAGCAAATCCAAGCCGGGTAAGCGCCTGCGGCGGGGCACGACGACCATGGAGAAGGGCGACGCGAAGCTCGTTCTGACCTACATGCCGTATTTGCGGGGCTGAGCCATGGCCAGGGTCAAACGCGGCGTCACGGCGCATGCCCGCCACAAAAAGGTTCTGGAGCTTGCCAAGGGCTATCGCGGCCGCAACAGCAGCGCCTACCGCATCGCGCTCGAAAAGGTCGAAAAGGCGCTGCGCTACGCCTATCGCGACCGCCGCAACAAGAAGCGCGATTTTCGCGGGTTGTGGATCCAGCGCATCAATGCGGCCGCCCGCGAGCATGGGCTGACCTATTCGCAATTGATGCACGGGCTGAAACTCGCCGGGCTCGAGCTCGACCGCAAGGTGCTGTCGGACATCGCGATCCGCGAGCCGGAGGCCTTCGCGGCGGTGGTCGGGGAAATCAAGTCGGCGCTCGACAGCGGCCAGCCAAAGGCCGCCTGACCATGCGAGGCATTTGGCGCGTCGCGCGATTTATCGGGGCTGGGATGCGCTGAGGCCCCAGAGAGTTGTTGTGACCGGAGGGGCCGCATGACGGCCCCTTTGTTTTTGGGAAATTGCTGATGGAAGACGCAGACCGATTGCGCGACGAGGTCCTCGGCGAGATCAGCCGAGCGGAGACGCCGGACGCGCTTGAGGCGATCCGCGTCGCCGCGCTCGGGCGGCGCGGCCGTTTGACCGAATTGATGCGCGGCCTCGGCGCGCTCGCGCCCGAAGCGCGGCGCGAAGCCGGTGCTGCGCTGAATGCCGTGAAGGACGTGATCGCTGCTGCGCTCGCCGAAGCCGGCGATCGGCTCGGCCGCGCGGCGCGCGCCGCACAGCTTGCCGGCGAGCGCGCCGATGTCACCTTGCCGGTGCAGACGGGCGAGACCGGCCGCATTCACCCGATCAGCCAGACGGTCGACGAGATCGTCGCGATCTTTGGCGAGATGGGGTTCGTCGTCGCCGAGGGGCCGCATATCGAGGAGGATTTTTACAATTTCACGGCGCTGAACATCCCGCCCGAACACCCGGCGCGTCAGGAGCACGACACCTTCTATCTGCCGGAGCGCCCGGACGGCTCGCGCCTCGTGCTGCGCACCCACACCTCGCCGGTGCAGATCCGCACGATGCTGGCGCAGACGCCGCCGATCCGCATCATCGTCCCGGGCCGCACCTTCCGTGCCGATCACGACGCGACGCATTCGCCGATGTTCCATCAGGTCGAAGGGCTGGTGATCGACCGGACGACCCATATGGGCCATCTGAAAGGCTGTTTGATCGAGTTCTGCCGCGCCTTTTTTGATGTCGAGGATCTGCCGGTGCGTTTCCGGCCGAGCTATTTCCCGTTCACCGAGCCCTCGGCCGAGGTCGATATCGGCTGCTCACGAAAGGGCGGCGAATTGAAGATTGGCGCCGGTGGGGATTGGCTCGAAATTCTCGGCAGCGGCATGGTGCACCCGCAGGTCTTGCGCAACTGCGGCATCGATCCCGCCGAGTATCAGGGCTTTGCCTTCGGGATGGGGATCGAGCGTGTCGCGATGCTGAAATACGGCATCCCCGATCTGCGCACCTTCTACGATTCCGACCTGCGCTGGCTGCGCTATTACGGGTTCCTGCCGCTCGACATCCCTTCGCCGGTGCGCGGCGCCCTCGCAGGGAGCATGGCCGGGGGCGCGGCATGAAGACGACGCTGTCCTGGCTCAAATCGCACCTCGTGACCGAAGCGCCGCTCTCGGCGCTGGTCGATCGGCTGACGATGCTTGGCCATGAGGTCGAGAGCATGGAAGACCGCGCCGCATCGCTGAAGGGCTTTGTCGTCGCCCGTGTCGTCTCGGCCGAGCCGCATCCCAATGCCGATCGGCTGCGCGTCTGCCGCGTCGACGCTGGGAAGGGTGAGGTGCAAGTGGTGTGCGGCGCACCCAACGCCCGCACCGGTATGAAAGGCGTGTTCGGTCCGGTGGGTGTGACGATCCCGAAGACCGGGACGCCGCTTCAGGAATCGACAATCCGCGGCGTCGCCTCACGCGGCATGCTGATGTCGGCCGCCGAGCTGGCGCTCGGCGAGGATCATTCCGGGATTATCGAATTGCCGGCCGACGCGCCGGTCGGCGCCTCTTATGCAAGCCTCGTGGGTCTCGACGATCCGGTTCTCGACATCAAGGTGACGCCGAACCGCGCCGATTGCCTCGGGGTGCGCGGCATCGCCCGCGATCTTGCGGCGGCCGGCATGGGGCGGCTGAGCCCGCTCGACACGACGCCCATCGAGGGCCGCTTCCGCTCGCCGATCGCGATCCATATCGAGGACCGCAAAGCCTGTCCGCTATTTCTCGGCCGCCACATCCGCGGCCTCAAAAACGGGCCGAGCCCGCGCTGGCTGCGCGAGAAGCTCGAGGCGATCGGGCTCAGGCCGATTTCGGCATTGGTCGATATCACGAATTTCCTGACCTTCGACGTGAACCGGCCTCTGCATGTGTTTGATGCTGGGAAGGTGACGGGCGATCTGACCGTGCGCTTCGCGCGTCGTGGAGAAAAACTGCTGGCGCTCAATGGCCGCGAATACGAGCTCGACCCGGAGATCACGGCGATCGCCGATGACGTGGGCGTGCAAAGCCTCGGCGGGGTCATCGGCGGCGAGCCGACCAGCTGCACCGAGACAACAACCGAGGTGTTCGTCGAAGCGGCCTTATTCGATCCGATCCGCACCGCCGCGACCGGCCGCCGGCTGGAGATCATCAGCGACGCGCGCTACCGATTCGAGCGCGGCGTCGATCCGGCCTTTGTCGGCCCCGGGCTCGAAATTGCCACGAGGCTGATCCTAGAACTCTGCGGCGGCGAGGCGTCGGAAGTTGTTGTCGCTGGCGCCGCGCCGGATTGGCAGCGCGAATACCTCCTCCGCCCCGAGCGTCTCGCCGGCCTTGGCGGGCTGCATGTCCCGCCGGCGGAGAGCCGCGCGATCCTCGAAACACTAGGCTGCACGATTTCGGAAGCTGCTGCCGAGCATGGCGGCAGCCTGCGGGTCGAGCCGCCCTCCTGGCGCGGCGATATCGAGGGCGAGGCCGACCTCGTCGAGGAGGTCTTGCGGGTCAAAGGCTATGACGAGATCCCAGCGGTGCCATTGCCGCGCGAAACCGTCATCTCGCGCCCCGCGATCGATGCGCGTCGCCGCCGCGCCGAACTCGTGCGCCGCACTCTCGCGAGCCGCGGACTGACCGAGGCGGTGACCTTCTCGTTCATTTCGTCGCGCGTCGCCGAGTTGTTCGGCGGCGGCAAACCGGAATTACGCCTCGTCAATCCGATCAGCGCCGAGCTCGATGCGATGCGCCCCTCGGCGCTGCCGGGTCTCGTCGAGGCGGCGCGGCATAATGCCGACCGCGGCTTCCCGGACGCGGCGCTGTTTGAGCTGGGGCCCGCCTACCGCGACGACACGCCCGAGGGTCAGCTCACGGTCGCCGCCGGATTGCGCGCCGGCCGGCTCGGCCCGCGCGACTGGCGGCAGCCGCCCGGCGAACCCGATCTCTACGACGCCAAAGCCGACGCGCTGGCGGCGCTCGCCGCGATGGGCGCGCCGGTCGACAATATCCAGACCGCTGATGACCCGCCGCCCTGGTTTCATCCCGGCCGCGCCGGTGCGTTGCGGCTCGGCCCGAGCCTTCTCGCCCATTTCGGCGAATTGCACCCCGATGTCCTCGATGCCTTTGAGGTGAAGGGGCCGGTTGCCGCCTTCGAGGTGTTTCTCGACGCTGTCCCGCTGCCGCGAGCCGGGCGGGGCAAGCCGCCGCTGAAGCTGTCGGTGTTTCAGCCGGTCGAGCGCGATTTCGCGTTCATCGTTGATCGTGACCTGCCGGCAGAAATCCTGCTGCGCGCTGCGCGCAGCGTCGACCGCAAGCTCGTCAGCGAGATCCGCCTGTTCGACGTCTATGAGGGGAAGGGATTGCCGGACGGCAAGAAATCGCTCGCCATCTCGGTCGTGTTGCAGCCGCAGGAAGCGACCCTGACCGACTCCGAGATCGACGCTTTCTCGAAGCGCCTCGTCGTAGCGGTCGAAAAAGCCACCGGAGGCACGCTGCGCAGCTAGCGGCTATTCCCGAGTCACGTTGTAGACGGCGACCGCCTGGCTGAGCCCCTTCAGCGCCAGGTCGCCGATCTCTTCCAACGCGGCGATCCCTTCGGCGGCGGCGGCGACCCGCTGGCTGACGAGGATCTGGCCGTCCTTCGCTTCGGCGCAGAGCCGGGCAGCGAGGTTGCACACCGTACCGATCGCGGTGTAGCCGACCCGCTCGGCGAATCCGATCTGGCCAAGGGTCGCGTACCCCTGGGCGATGCCGATTCCGAAGCCGATCTGGCGGCCGCGCTTTTTCCACTCGGTCTGCAATTCGAGCAGCGCCTCGCGCATCTCAATCGCCATGCGCACGGCGCGCTCGGCGGCGTCGGGGCAGGGCAGGGGGTCGTTGAAGAACACCATGATGCCGTCGCCCGAAAAATGGTCGAGCGTGCCTTCCGAGCGGGTCACGATCGGCCCGACCGCGGCATGGTACGCATTCAACAGGTCGAGCAGCTCTTCCGGCTCGGCGGTTTCCGCAAAGGCGGTGTAGCCGCGCAGATCGCCAAACACGACGACGATGTCGCGGCGGTGGCTTTGCAGCACGCTGTCCTCGCCGCGCGCGATAATCAATTCGGCAAGCTGCGGCGCGAGAAACCGCTTGAGCGCCCCCATGCGCTCGATTTGCCCGAGCTGCCCCTCGACGCGGCTCTCCAGCTCCTTGTTCCACAGCGCGAGCTCGCCGGCCTGGTCTTCGAGGCGGCGCGCCTGTTCCTGGACGGTGTCGTGCAACGCCTTGATGCGCAGCATCGCGCGCACTCGCGCCATCAGCGCCGCCTGGTCGACCGGCTTTGTCAGATAATCGTCGCCGCCGGCTTCCAGCCCGGCGATGACGTCTTTCGCATCGGCCCGCGCGGTAACCAGGATGACCGGCGTGAAGGGCAGCGCGGTGTCGGCCTTCAGCTGCTTGACCGTCGCGATGCCGTCGAGCTTTGGCATCATGATGTCGAGGAGCACGAGATCGGGCAGCTTGTCCCGGATGATCGCCAGCGCCGCCTCGCCATCGCCGGCCGTGGTGACCTCGTAGCCCTGGCTTTCGAGCCGCATCTGCAGGATGTCGACATTATCCGGGACATCGTCGACGACGAGGATCAGCGGCGGCTCACGCATCGAGATTCACCGTGCAATCACGGCAGGAATTCGCGGACTTTCGCGAGGAGCTGACGCGGGCTGAAGGGCTTTGCGACATAGCCGTCGCACCCCGCAGCGCGCGTCTTGGCCTCGTCACCCGAAAGCGCGTAGGACGTAACGGCGATGATCGGCACCTTCGCCAGCTCCGGCAGCATGCGGATGCGCCGCGTCGCCTCATACCCGTCGATGCCCGGCAATTGGATATCCATCAGGATGAGGTCGGGTTTTTCGCGCTCGGCCGCCGCGACGCCTTCGATGCCGTCCACCGCTTCGATCAACTCGTAGCCGGCGCTGGTCATCAGGTCGCGGATGATCTGCCGGTTATCCTCGGTGTCCTCGACGACCAGAATGCGCTTTGTCATGCCGCCCCCATCAGCTCGCCGGTCAACTCGTCCGCCGCGTTTTCGACGCGGATCGGCAGCGTCACGCGGAACGTCGCCCCATGGCCGAGCTCGGACTCGACCGCGATCGAGCCGCCCTGCATCTC
>Ga0209155_1000904_pt1 | contig 14097 bp, 10 predicted proteins | sample GraSoiAngelo_122_FD_185879 | JGI IMG/M metagenome (GOLD analysis project Ga0209155, IMG submission 185879) | Grasslands soil microbial communities from the Angelo Coastal Reserve, California, USA - 14_0927_02_20cm (SPAdes) (version 2) | ecosystem: Environmental > Terrestrial > Soil > Grasslands ... | reverse complement strand
AACGAGGACGCCTACTTGCAACCTGGCGATTTTCTTTACGTCCCGAAGAACACAATGTCAAAGATCGGGAGATTCATCCCAACCTCATCGCTTGGTCTGTATGCAAATCCGGGCGTTCTGTAGCCGTTTCTCACAGGAGTGAGGTCAAAGCAATGATCGAAGGAACACTGAACACTCACGCGGACGAGGAAAAGCAGAGTTTCACAATGCGGGATTTCCTGGCGATCGGTTTTCGCCAGCGCCGGTTGATCATTAATACCTTTCTGGGGATCGTGGCGGTTTCCGCCGTAATTGCATTTCTGCTGCCCAAGAAATACGAAGCCCAGATGAAAATTCTGGTAAGGCATGAACGGGCCGAGCAAGTCGTGTCGCCGGAACGCGAAACTCCCGTGCAATGGCGGACGGAAGTAAGCGAGGAAGAACTGCAGTCGGAAGCGGAATTGATCAGGTCCAAGGATTTGCTCGGCAAGGTGGTGGTTGCGTGTAATCTTCAGTCCCTGAACACAGTTCCTTTCTGGAGCAAAGCGGAGGAGAACGACGAGCAGAAAATTGCGCGCGCGGTGATCAAACTGGAAAAAGCGCTGACAGTCCAGCCGATTAAATTGACGAATCTAATTAGCGTTTCTTACAAAGCGAGAGATCCGCAGATGGCGGCCAAGGTGCTGAATTCGCTGGCCAGTCTGTATCTGGAAAAGCACCTGGCCATGCATCGGGCTCCGGGGCAGTATGAATTCTTCTACCAGCAGGCCGAGGAATATCGAAAGGCCTTAAAAGGCGCCGAAGAAAAATTGACCAGTTTCAGCCGCGACCAGGGAGTAGTTAATCCGACGCTCGAGAAGGAAATGAGCGTGCGCAAGCTTGCGGAATTCGAAGCCGAGAAGAAGACTGCGCGGGCGACGATAGCAGAGAGCCGACAACGCATTGCCGCGCTCGAGGCTCAACTAGCCTCGCTTCCCAACCGTCAGACGACGCAGGTGCGTACGTCAGACAATCCGCAACTTATGCAGAACATGAAGTCCAAGCTCCTGGAATTGGAATTGAAGCGCACTGAGCTCCTGACAAAATTCGAGCCAACATACCGGCCGGTGCGGGAAGTCGAGCAGGAAATTGCAGCGACGCGTGCGGCCATCACTGCGGCAGAAAAGGCGCCCCTGAGAGACGAAACAACGGACCGCGATCCCACTTATGATGCGATGCGATCTGAACTGGCGAAGGCCAAAACGGAGCTCGCGGCAACAGAGGCGCGCGCGGGAGCTATGTCTTCGCTGATTCGGACGTACCGGGCTGAGAATGAGCAACTGGACCGCAAGGAACTCCTGCAGCAGGACATGCTCCGTACGGCTAAGTCAAACGAAGAGAATTACATGCTGTACCTCCGCAAAGCAGAGGAGGCGCGAATTTCAGACGCACTGGACCGACAGCGCTTTTCCAACGTGGTGGTAGCGGAACCCGCCACGGTACCCTTTACATCCCAATCGCGGTGGCTGCTGGTCATGGCTCTTGGCGTGGTGCTTGGGAGCCTGGCGAGCGTAATTCTGGCTGTTGTCGCGGACCGCTGGGATCCGTCGTTGCGGACGCCGGAAGAGGTCGAATCCTTCCTGGGCAGCCCCGTGGTTGCCGCGTTTCCGAAGAATGGCGATTAGAAACCATGTTCCTCGATTTTTATAAACTACGCGACCAACCGTTTGGCGTGACGCCGGATCCGCGCTACCTCTATTTCAGTCCCGGGCATAGAGAAGCGCTGGCATCCATGTTTTACGGTATTGAAACGGGACGCGGTTTTCTATCCCTCGTTGCGGAGCCTGGGATGGGCAAGACCACGCTGCTGTTCCAGCTCTTGCAGCGATGGAAGGGCTACGTCCACAGCGCGTTCCTGTTTCAGACGCAGTGTGACTCCCGAGAGTTGATTCGCTACTTGCTGGATGACCTGGGCATCGAGAACAAGGGCGAAGACATTGTACGGATGCATTCGGAACTGAACGAATTCCTGTTTCGCGAGACGAAAGCAGGAAGGCGAGTCGTAGTTTTTATTGACGAGGCGCAAAATCTCTCCGACACGGTGCTTGAGACGGTGCGACTGCTCTCGGATTTTGAAGCGCCGGACAAGAAACTGCTTCAGATCATTCTGGCCGGTCAACCGGCGCTGGCACAGCGGCTGGCGCGACCGAGCCTGGTCCAGCTCCGCCAACGCATTGCAGTTCAGGCGCAGCTGGATCCGCTTCCTCTTGGCGAGACGGTCCGCTACGTTCAGCATCGTCTGAAGGTCGCGGGGTATCAAGGTCCTGAGTTGTTTACTCGTGATGCGATGGAGCTGATCGCTGAACGCAGCCGGGGAATACCACGACTCATCAACAACCTTTGCTTCAATGCGTTGTCGCTGGGTTGTGCGATGCGAATGAGGCAAATTGACGCCGGCATAGCGAAGGAAGCCGCAGAAGATCTTTCAACTGGCATGCATGTCTCGGGGCCAGCTGCCCCGCAACGGGAGGCCGCGCACCCTACCGCCCGAAATCCTCGCTCATCGAGAAAGTCCCTTTATTCGCATCTTCGTGAGAAGTTTCTGGGACGGCGTCACCTTCTTCAGACGACGATCTTTTTGGTTGCGATCGGCAGTTTGGGGATTTTCCTGGGCACGCGGATACGACCGGCAACTGCGCAGCCTTCTGCTGTCCTCCCGGTCGACAGTGCAAGTTCTGTTCCGGCTCGGGGTTTGGAACCCAGGTCTGAACAACAAGCGCGCAGTGTTTCCTCCGGCGTGCTTTCCCCGAAGGCGCCTCAAACAAGGGCAGGGGAGAGTTCAATTCGCACATTTACGTATGTGATTCAACCGACGGACACCTTGCAAGATCTCTGCATGTCTATGGTAGGGCGATGTGACAGCAAGGTTTTGTCCGAAATCCGCAGGCTTAATCCAAATCTAAAAGACCTTGACCATCTTCACGTAGGACAAGAAATCCAGCTCCCGATGTCGTGGGCAAAGTGAGAAACACACTTCCGAGCGCGTACAGATGTTGAAATCGCAGCGTGGAGCAACCGAACACTTATGAGCAAGAACTTTGAGCTTCTCCAACGAGTAGGTAACGTTCAGACCCTGTTCGAAACAGCGATCCAGGGGGAGGATACTGTTCCGGCGGCGAAGGATGAAGCAAGCCTTGCCCTGGATAAAGAGACCTTCGAGAGAATCATGCTGAATGCATCTTTGCCCGATGTTTTTGAGACAGTTAATGAGCCGCCTTTCGGAACTTTCGGTACATGGCCCGAACCGCGCCCTGTGCTGGACGAGAAAAAAGCGAGCGTTTCGCAAGACGATGATTTCGCGACAATATTTCGGCCCTCGGAAAATCCAACCAGTTGGATTGACGATTTTGCGGACTATGTTGAGAAGAATTCCATGCAAAATGCAGCGGAGAGCCCTTCCTTACCGAAAGCAGCGCCTGAGGAACAGGAACTTCGCGTGCCGACTAGCCCGACGGACATGGGATCCACTACCCCAGTTAGGGAAGAGGCGCGGCGGAGCTTCCGTCCAAAGTTCTCTCCGTCATTCCAATGGATTGAAGGAATTAAGCGCGCCGCCAATAAATGGAAACGGAAGCTGCCGGCGCGCGGTAGCCAGCAAGATAACCGTATCGATGCGATCGCGCGCGAAGAAGAATTCAAGTTAGTTCAGCGTGTTTTCCCCGGAACAAATCAGGGTTCGCCGCGGGTAGCGCTGTTTGCTGGTCTTGAAAGCGAGTCGGGTTGTGGTTCGATCTGCGCCCGCGCGGGGAAGATACTCGCGTCTCGTGCCGAAGGGCCAGTGTGTGTTGTGGATGCAAATTTCCAGGCGCCCTCGCTGCACGAATACTTTGGTGTGGAAAATTGCAAAGGACTGGCCGAAGCCACCGTTGAATCCGGTCCCATACAGAATTTCGCCCAGCAAATCCCGGAGCATGACCTGTGGTTGCTGCCAAGCGGGAAGTCAGCTACTGAATTACGCTTTCCCGCGATGGCAGAAGGATTGCGAGAAAGAATAAAAGAACTGCGCGACACCTTCCGGTATGTCGTCATACACTCGGGACCGCTCCGACTGCAAACCAGCGCGATGCAGCTTAGTCGTTGGACCGATGGTGTCGTGCTGGTGGTGGAGGCAAATAACACGCGGAAGGAAGCGGCGCGGCGGGTCAAGGATAATCTAGCGGCTGCCAACGTGAGCGTACTTGGAGTTGTGTTGAACAATCGCGCATTTCCAATTCCCGACGCCATCTACCGGAGGCTCTAAGGATAGATTCTACTTCTCGTGAGGTTAAACGCGATTACAAACCCGGGCTGTTTCGAATGTGATGAGCTTCGTCCCCTCAAAAGCAGGCGCCTCCTAATAACCCCAGTCCCTAAGAAAATCCTGCCCACGCGACTCACCGCCCTAATTTCAGAAAGAATGGTTAAACAAAATGGCTGAACAACAAACTTGGCAATGGCCAAGCCGGATAGCCCTGCTGGCCGACCGATCAGAGAGAAATTTCTATTTCACCTGCAAGCGTTGCCTGGACTTGATCCTTGCAGGTGTCCTGTTTGTCTTTCTTTTCCCGCTATTCTTGCTGATCTCTGTCCTGATCAGGCTGGATTCACCGGGCCCAGTGCTGTTCACCCAGGAACGCGTTGGAGCAAAACGGCAATCGGCAGGGGGACGTGCATTCTGGCTCGTTCAGAATTTCACGATGTACAAGTTCCGGTCCATGGTCGCGAACGCTGATTCTTCAATTCACGAGGCGTACATTCGAGACTTTGTCGAAGGTCGTGCCCACCCCTCGCTGGAAAATGGCGGGACATTCAAGCTCACCAATGATCCACGAGTGACGCGACTCGGCCGATTTCTGCGGAAATTCAGTTTGGATGAGCTGCCGCAACTCTTGAACGTATTGAAAGGAGACATGAGCCTTGTGGGGCCTCGTCCGGTGCCTCCTTACGAAGTCGCCTGCTATGGAAACGGGCATCACAAGAGACTGGCTGCGCTGCCCGGGATCACTGGCCTTTGGCAAGTGAAGGGGCGCGGCAAGGTTTCGTTCGAGGAGATGATCCGCATGGACCTCGAGTACATTCACAACACGTCCCTTTGGCAGGATCTCAAAATCCTTTGTCTTACCGTCCCAGCGGTACTATCCAGGAGAGGTGCAGAATGAACACCACATTGCTTCCACTCGGAGGCAAGAAACATCTGGAAAGCGCGAAACCGTTGGGAGTCGCCATTATTGGGTGCGGCTACTGGGGTATGAATTATGTCCGGATTTTCAACGAACTGACGGATGCGCGCGTACTGGCAGTTTGCGACCAGAGTGCAGAACGTCTGAATGAGGTTGCGCGACGGTTTCCGGGAGTGTACCTGACGACGCAGATTGACGATGCGGCGTCGCAGCCAGACGTAGATGCGGTTGTCGTTTGCACTGAAGCTTCGACGCACTTTAACGTGGCGCGCCGCCTGTTAATGGCTGGGAAACACGTCCTCGTGGAAAAACCACTGACCATCATTGCTGCCGACTCTGAGAAGCTGATTGACTTGGCTGAATCCAACTCCGCCATCTTGATGGTCGGGCACACCTTCATCTTCAACGCTGGTGTCCGGAAGGTGAAGGAGTACGTGCAAGACGACCGTGGCCGAGTTTATTATTTATACGCTCGCAGGACAAACCTGGGCCCCATCCGACGCGACGTTAATGCCCTTTGGGACCTCGCCCCGCACGACATCGCGATCTTCAACTACCTCCTCGGCAGCACGCCCCAATGGGTGAGTGCGGTCGGAGGCAAGGTACTAGGCAACTGCCGCGACGATGTTGGGTTCATCTCACTCGGCTATCCTGACAATGTTCTTGCTCACGTTCATGTTAGCTGGGCCGATCCTGACAAAGCTCGAGAGGTCGTGGTCGTCAAAAGTGATAAGAGGATCGTCTTCAATGACCTGAACGGAGTTGAGCAGGTACGCGTGTTTGAGAAGGGCGTCAGTCCTGTTGAACACGAACCACTGAACTATGGCGAATTTCGATTCGAGATCCGGGATGGCGACATCATCAGTCCCCGCATCGAGCCGGTTGAGCCGCTGAAGCACCAGTGCCGGCATTTTCTGGATTGTGTGCGAACCGGGAAGCGGCCCATCAGCAGTGGGGTTGAAGGCCGAGACGTTGTGCGAGCGCTTGAAGCCGTAAATCGTTCCATTGAATGCAAGGGCCTCCAAGTGGAGGTAGAAAACAAAGGTGATTATGTCCACCCAAATGTTAATGCACTCGAAACAGCCACAAGTGCCGTTCGTTGATCTTGCTGCTCAGTTCCGCACGATCGAAGGGGAAATTAACGAGGCGACGTCCAGAGTAATACAGCAAACTGATTTTATCCTGGGACGTGAAGTAAGCCTGTTCGAGGAAGAGTTTGCCGCGTTTTGCGAGGCGAAGTACGCAGTTGGTGTAGATTCGGGGACGTCGGCGCTTGAGCTGGCCCTCCGGGCGTTCGACATCGGACCAGGCGACGAAGTTATCACTGCTGCGAACAGCTTCATCGCTTCCGCACTGGCAATTTCCCACGTTGGCGCGACACCGATCCTCGTAGATGTAGACCCAAACACCTACACAGTGGACGTGTCTGCTATCGAGAGAGTCATTACTCCTCGAACCAAAGCGGTTCTTCCGGTGCACCTCTACGGCCGTCCCGCTGACATGGATCAAATTCGTCAACTTGCAAACAAGCATGGGCTGGTGATTATTGAAGATGCTTGCCAGGCGCACGGCACGCGGTATAAGGGGAAGCGGGCGGGCTCCTTAGGACATGCAGCAGCTTTCAGCTTCTATCCAGGCAAAAACTTGGGAGCTTACGGCGACGGCGGCGCCGTGGTCACAAATGACCTCGGGGTCGCAAGACGTTTGGAAATGCTGCGCAACTATGGGCAGAAGGAAAAATATCAGCACCTATTCCGCGGCTACAACCGACGGCTCGACACCTTGCAGGCTGCTGTGCTGCGCGTCAAACTGAAATACCTGGAAAAGTGGAACGCCGCGCGCCGCCGGAACGCGGCCCTTTATCACAGATTCTTGGATGGTTGCAATGTTGTACTTCCAAGGGAGGTGGGAGGCGCCGAATCCGTCTGGCATCTCTACGTGATTCGCGCCGAGCAACGCGACGCACTAAAGGAACACCTCATCGGCCGAGGTATCAACGCCGGGATTCACTATCCGATTCCGATCCATCTACAGCCGGCATATCGTGATTTGGGGCACAAGCGAGGAGATTTCCCGGTCACCGAATTGTACGCACGGCAAGTCCTGTCTTTGCCGATGTACGCAGAAATCACGCAAGATCAAATCGAATACATCGCTAAGACGGTGCACGATTTCATGTCCGCCGGGCAGGATGCCCAATCGGTGTCGGAGTCTCTTAACCAAGGCCCGGGCGCGAGTGCATGAGTCCGGCGAGATTGCGAGCACCCGGAGCAATTAGCGAAAGGAGGCAGACCTGGGAAAGGAGTTGCAGGCACGAGCAGTAAACGCAATTTCGGGTCCGAGCCAGACGGCGGGAGCGGCGACCTACCCACGTCTCCGCTCAGTCGGCGCGGACTCTCTGGTAGTCGCCATTTTGAGTCCTTTTCTTGCCGTGACCTCCAGGAGTCTTCAAAGGTTTCTCTTGGCGATTGTCATCCTGGATATCCCCATCCAATTCGGCACGTATCTCTTCTACCGGCCTCTAGATGCCGCGCGAGGGGCATTAAAAGGCCTGAGCGTCTCGGCGACAACGTTCGCCCTAGCGGCTCTATACACGTCCTGGGTCGTCCGGGCACTCGCAAGAAGAACGCCCAGGGACCGTTCCTCGCTTCAGATTAATCTGCCGCTTGTAGCGTATCTCGCCATCACAGCACTCTCAGTGCTCGTCGCCGGAGATCAGACCCTCTCGCTCTTCGAAGTGTACCTCTTGCTGGAAGCCTGCCTGATCTATTTCTATGTCGCCAACAATGTACGAACCCGGCAGGATGTCATGTTCGTTGTGTCGTTGCTTCTGGGCGGATGCTTGTTTGAGAGCCTGGTCATCACCGTAATGAAATTCACGGTGACAGCGTCGACGACATGGGATTATCCAATTCACATCATCGCCGAGGGTCTTGGCGACAGCGGACGTATGCGGATCGGTGGCACGATCGGAGTGCCCAACGTAGCAGGCGCTTACCTCAGTGTCATGCTTGCGTTTGCAGCCGGCATACTATTTGCGGATCTGGGCAAGACGTACAAATGGCTGGCATCGGCCGTGCTTGGGCTAGGCGGCGTCGCGCTAATTTTCACGTTCTCGCGTGGAGCGTGGATTGCCCTGGTCTTGGCGATGGTGGTGCTGTGCTTCGTACAGTGGCGCCAGCGTGGCATTTCTTTGAAGCGGCCCATCGCGATCCTCGCAGTCATTACATTGCTGTATCTGCCCCTTCACGGCGTCATTTCGGAACGTCTTTTCGGCAACGACCAAGGATCTGCGGAGGCCCGCATTCCTTTGAACAAGTTGGCGTTTAGAATGATTGCGGACAATCCGGTGTTGGGAGTGGGTGCAAACAATTTCACTTCAGCAATGGACCAATACGCGACTTCCGAATTTCGTCATGAATGGCTCTGGGCGGTTCACAACAAATATCTATTGATTTTGGCGGAGACCGGGATTGGTGGTTTGCTGGCTTACTTGGCATTTCTTCTGAGTACTTTGCGGAAAGGTTGGCGGTGCTGGAAGCTCGGGGATTCTGTTCTCTCACCTCTTGCGCTCGGCCTTGTTGCGGCCATTGCCGGTAATATGGTCCACCAGGGTGTTGACTTATTCCGGGATCGTCCCCTTCAACAATTGCTTTTGTTGGTTGCGGGCCTGCTATCCGCGATGTACAAGATTTGCGCTGTTGATCAGCGGCGGATTCCGCTCTCCACCACGGTCTGAAGTTTGTCCCTCACCCAGTGCGCGGTGGCCGTTGCACCAACTCACGTGCCGTCCCGCTTCCTGAAATTGTAAGCCAAGTTGACGGGGAGCAGCTTAGAGAGTCGGTTGCTCAGAAATCCCTATGTGTGGAATAGCAGGCATCATTGACCCAGCCATGTCGAGCGCGGAAATACGGCGCACGCTCCAGCGTATGGCAGACGCGATCTGGCATCGCGGTCCCGATGAGGACGGATACTTCGTACGCGACGGTGTCGGGCTGGCCATCAGACGTCTCAGCATTATTGATGTGGCTGGCGGCCATCAACCTGTGGGAAGCGAAGATGGCCAGGTCCAGGTTGTTCTGAACGGAGAGATCTACAACTATCTCGACCTGCGGTCGGAGCTGAGCCGACGCGGGCACATCTTCCGCACCTCCTCAGATACGGAAGTAATCGCGCACTTGTATGAGGAAAGGGGTACTGACTGCCTGACCGCGCTGCGGGGCATGTTTGGTGTAGCGGTGTGGGCGCAACGAACACAGCGTTTGCTCCTAGGGCGCGATCGCCTTGGCAAAAAACCGCTCTTCTATGCTCAACAGGGCGGTCGGCTGGTATTTGGCTCGGAGATCAAGGCCATTCTCGCAGCGGTTCCGGAGTTGGCTGAGCCTGATCCGGAAGCGGTCATCCCTTACTTTCGGCATGGTTTCGTTTCTGAACCAAGAACCATGTTCCGGGGCATTCGAAAACTACCAGCGGCGCACTGGCTCACCTATCAATACGGTGCGGTCACTACCGGCAAATACTGGCATCTGAACTTTCAGGAGAGCGACCGAGCGTCTCGGCCAGTAGGCGAAGTTGTGGAAGAGTTGGACGCGCTCCTGGCGGAGAGTGTGCGCATTCGCCTGATGAGCGAAGTGCCGCTCGGCGTGTTTCTAAGTGGAGGTCTGGATTCCAGCGCTGTCGTTGCGTACGCCCACAAAGCGGGATTGCGGCCGCTCAAGACGTTCACGATAGGTTTTGATCGGCCCGAATGGGACGAAACGCGCGACGCGCAAATCGTTGCCGACCATTTTAAGACGGACCATCATGTCTTACGGCTGAACGAAGCCGACTTGAAGGCGCATCTGCCGGAAACCGTGGTAAGCCTGGTGCGGCATTTTGATGAGCCCTTCGGAGACTCTTCGTCGCTACCTACCTATTACGTGTCCAAGCTGGCGCGACAGCATGTGACTGTGATTCTTAGCGGGGACGGTGGTGATGAACTCTTTCTGGGCTATACCAGCCACCAGGGCGTCCGATTTGCCAGCTATTATCAGCGCCTGCCGTCATGGCTAAACCGAAGAATTCTGCCTGGCCTTGCGCGAGCGGGGGGAGCCTGCTTGCCTGCTGGCAGAAAGTACGGCGCCTTGCGAGCGGCAAAAGTACTCGAGGATAGTCTGCTTCCGTTCGAACAGATGTATGTCAGCAAGGGCGCTCTCTGTAGCGAGGACATGCTGAAACAACTCTTCACTAAGGAGTTCTTGGCGCAAACCTCGCTGTTCTCAGCTCCACAATACTCGGAGGATGTCATTGCGGCCATGCACTCGGATCTTCCCGCGCTTAACAAGGCGAGTTACATCGATCTGCGCCACAGGCTGCTGGAAGACATGCTCGTAAAGGTGGACAGAATGAGCATGGCCCATTCCTTGGAGGTTCGCTCACCACTGCTTGATCACCGATTGGTGGAGTTTGCCGCGAGCCTGCCTCCTTCTCTGAAGTTGCGCGGCTGGCAAACGAAGGCCATATTTCGCGATACCGTCTGCCACTATCTTCCTGCAGCCACACTGCAAAAACGCAAACACGGATTCAGCGTGCCCTTACGTGAATGGCTGCGCGGGGGCTTGCATGAAATGATTTGCGATTCCCTGAGTGCAGCAAACGGTCACCTGGCACCTGGCGTGTTTAACCATGTGACCATCAGCCGGTTGATCGCCGAGCATCACAAGGGTGAGCGGGATCATTCCTCGGTTCTCTGGCTGCTATTGAACTACGCTACGTGGAACAAACTCTACAAGCACTCGAGAACACCGCAAGTGTGGCGACAGCCTGCTGGCGAGACGCGAGTCGCCGCGTCATTTGACTGAAATTCCACTGTCCAAAACATTTGTGTTGAAGGCTGAGGCCCGCTAGCCACAAGACGCTATATGAGAGTTCTGGTCGCCACATCGATTTATCCCACGAGCGAGAATCCCTCCAGAGGGACGTTCGTTCGCACGCAAGTTGAATATTTGAAGCGCGCTGGAGTGGAAGTTGAACTTTTCCACCTGAAGGGGCCCTCGCGAAAGTTAATGTATCCCAAAGCGGTGCTGGAATTGCGCCAGCGGCTGAGGGCCAGCCCGATTGACCTGATACACGCGCATTACAGCTATGTGGGTATTGTCGCCCGGACGCAGTGGAGAGTGCCCGTGGTCGTGAGTTATTGCGGCGACGACCTTCTGGGGACAGTGAACGTGCGAGGGAAGCCGACCCTGTTCAGCAGGCTGGCAGTCTTTGCGGGACGCCTCCTGAGCCATCAAGTGGATGGCGTCATTGTCAAGAGCCGAGAGATGGCAGACAGGCTCAAAAGAAAAAAAGACGTTTACGTCATCCCGCATGAAGTAGATTTCGAACTCTTTCGGCCCATGGACCGCGAACAAGCTCGAATCGCGCTGGGCTTGGATCTCCAAAAAAAATACCTGCTGTTCGCGGCCAGCCCAGACATACCGGTCAAGCGCTTTCCTTTGGCAAAGGAGGTCGCGGACCGCCTGCGAAGACAAAATCTTGAGATCGAATTGTTGGTCGTCCATAAGGAGCCGCAGGACCGCTTGCCTTTCTTCATGAATGCGTGCGACGCCCTCGTATTTACTTCCTATCAGGAAGGCTCGCCCAACGTTGTGAAGCAGGCCATGGCCTGCAATTTACCGATCGTCTCCACCGATGTCGGGGATGTCCGCGAAATCATCGGCCGCACCGACCGGTGTTACGTTTGTGAACCGGACGCGCAAGAGTTCACCGATCATCTCGTTGATATCTTGCGCCACCGACAGAGGACGCGAGGGCGCGAGCGGGTACAGCATCTGTCCGGACCAGCGGTAGCACAGCGAATCATTCAGGTTTACGAGCAAGTCTTGCGAAATCACGGCGGTCGGGCCGCGCATCAAGCACGGACCGGTTTCCTTATGCCCGCAAGCAAACCCAACTGATAAGCCCGGAACCAAGCCATGTGCGGAATTTGCGGTATTTACGAATACAAAACCCAGCGGCCTGTGAACCAACAGATTCTGGACGACATGCTCCAGGTCTTGCACCACCGGGGCCCGGATGATGCCGGCTCGTTTCTGGACCGAGACCTTTCGATGGGAATGCGGCGGCTTAGCATCATCGATCTGAATGGAGGGAAGCAGCCAATCAGCAACGAAGACGGGACCGTCGTGACTGTCTTCAACGGCGAAATTTATAATTACCAGCTGCTGAGAGGACAGCTGGAAGCCCGGGGACATATTCTGGCAACTGCGAGCGATACCGAAGTAATCGTCCATCTTTATGAGGAATTCGGTGAGCAGTGCGTTCAGCACCTGCGCGGGATGTTTGGATTCGCCGTGTGGGATAAGCGCAAGCGGCAGCTCTTGCTGGCGCGTGACCGCCTCGGAATTAAACCTTTGTATTACACGCAAGCCGGCGGCAGGTTGATTTTTGGGTCCGAGATTAAGGCGATTCTCCAGCATCCCTCCGTTAAAGCAGCCCTAAACACCGAAGGGCTGAATAATTTCTTATCGCTGAAATATGTTCCAGCGCCACAAACGATGTTTGAGGACATCTATGCGCTCCCGCCTGGATGCATCCTCAAGTGCGACGCGAATGGCGTGGAAGTACGCCGATATTGGGACTTGTCTTTTGCCAATCATCATGATGGCAATATTCGGGAAGAAGAATACGCCGAACGACTGGAAGCCTTGATGCGCGAGTGCGTGAAGATGCACCTCATCAGTGACGTTCCATTCGGAGCGTTCCTGAGCGGAGGGCTCGATTCCAGCACTATCGTTGCGTTAATGAGTCAGTTCCTGAATGAGCCGGTGAAGACTTACTCGGTAGGATTTGAAGGCCAGGGGCAAGCGTTCAGCGAACTTCCTTATGCCCGTGTGGTCGCAAACAAATTTCGGACCGACCATCACGAGGTTTTCATCCGCCCCGCGCACCTCCTAGACCTCGCCGAAAAAGTTGTCTGGCATTTGGATCAGCCGCTCGCGGAACACGCGACACTGGCCAACTACATGGTCGCAGAGCTAGCCGCGCGCGACGTGAAGATGGTTCTTACGGGAGAGGGCGGTGACGAGCTCTTCGCGGGATACGCGCGATACAGCGGTGAACGGATCTCATCCTTTTTCCAGCGGATTCCCAAGGCCGCAAAATCATTCGTGCTGGCCGCAGGTTCGCGACTTCCTGGATTGCGCCGCCAAAAGCTGGCTCTTTACGCGCTAAGCCAGTCTGAGGAAGTCACTCGATTCGTAAATTGGTTCCCACTCTTCAATTCAGAGATGAAACAGGGGTTGCTCTCAAAGGACCTGAAGGCATCTTTGAGTGGCTACGATGCGGACTACGTGTTCGCGCAACACCTCGCGTCCACGAACGCTACCGTGTCCGTCAATCGTATGCTCTACGTGGACACAAAACTCTGGCTGCCCGATCTCTTGTTAGCAAGGGGAGACAAGATGAGCATGGCCGTGTCCCTGGAAGCTCGCGTACCATTGCTGGATCACAAGCTCGTGGAGTTCGCCGCTTCTCTGCCACAGAACCTGAAGTTGAAGGGCCTAGTTCGGAAGTACTTGTTAAAGAAAGTGAGCCAGCGTTGGCTTCCTCGAGAGATCATTCATCGAAAAAAGCAGGGCTTTCCGATGCCCTCCTCCCTATGGCTTCGCAATGAGGCGCGATCTTTTGTAAGGGACCTTCTCTCTCCTTCTGTGTTGAAGAGGCGAGGACTCTTCAATCCAGCCTTCGTTGAAAGTCTGATTCAGCAACACGAGAACGGTTTCGCCGATCACGGTTCGCTTCTATGGGGACTAATGAACGTGGAACTGTGGCAACGCGTCTTCATGGATTCCCGAGTGCAACCGCAGCGAAGGGCTGGAGCGTTGGCCGCGCAGGCGGTATGAGGATAGCCGCATCACCAAAAGTTGCGATGGAGCAT
>Ga0209155_1000897_pt1 | contig 14123 bp, 12 predicted proteins | sample GraSoiAngelo_122_FD_185879 | JGI IMG/M metagenome (GOLD analysis project Ga0209155, IMG submission 185879) | Grasslands soil microbial communities from the Angelo Coastal Reserve, California, USA - 14_0927_02_20cm (SPAdes) (version 2) | ecosystem: Environmental > Terrestrial > Soil > Grasslands ... | reverse complement strand
CCCTTCAGGCATGGAGGACATGGTCACCCTTTACAGCATCGACGGCGGGCATCGCCCTCGTCCATTACTGCCCCACGAACAACCAGCCGCGCATGCGCGTGGTGCCCGATGCCGATAATCTCAAAGAGCTCAGCTTCGACTTCCAGGGTGCCGGCAACCTCAAAGCGCCTTCCACGGGCCACCAGCATCACCTGGTCATCAGCTTCAACGACGCCGATCACATCATCGAAACCTGGACTTGGCGCCAGGACGACAAGGACATCCCCATGTTTCCGTTTTTGCCTTTGCAGGCTCGCGAAGGGATCTTGGCAGGCGGCGCCCAGAGAAAAGAACACGGCGCCATTCACCGATGTTGCTTTCTGCCGGTACGATACATCGTGCCCGCAGTTGTCCGACGGCGCAATTTGGAATCTGCTATTCTGCAAAGCATATGGCCTGGCACGTGAAACTCGCCTGTCTCGGGCTGTGCGCTCTCTATTTGAGCCCGGTCCTTCTCCTCGGTGGTGTCGCCGTACAGGCACAGGAAGCGGCTGTCGCTCCGCCTTCCGCGGTTTCCAAGCCGGTCACCGACGCCGACTTCATCGCTGCTGCCGATGAAGTTCTCGGCCAGATGAGCCAAATCACTGGCCTGCAATTGGTCACTCCATTGAAAAAATCCCTACGTTCGCGCGAGGAAATCCGCGCCTACGTCATCAAACAGATGAACGAAGACAAGAATGCCGCCGAACGCTACGCCGACGAGCGCAGCGCCGAAGCCTTTGGCCTCCTTCCCAAGGGATTCGACCTCGATTCGTTCATGGTCAACGTGCTCACGGAACAGGTCGAAGGGCTTTATGATCCGCAGACCCGCGAGTTTTACATCGCCGACTGGAGCCCGCCTGCGGACCAGCGCATGGTCATGGCGCATGAACTGACGCATGCGCTGGAGGACCAGCATTTCCAGATCGAAGCGTGGGCTAAAGCAGCCCGGCCCAATGAGGATGCCGAGCTGGCGCGCGACTCCGTGCTGGAGGGCAGCGCCATGGCTGCCATGATCGATTACCTGATGCTTGGGACGGGCCGCTCCCTGAAGGACGTGCCGGACTTCGACCCGGGGGTCTTGATCGGCGATTTGGGCAGCACTCCGACGCTGCAAAAAGCTCCACCGTTCCTCAAGGACGCGCTGATGTTTCCCTATCTCGGCGGACTTACCTTCTCTGCTGCAGTCATGAAGAATACCGGCTGGTCCGCTCTGCCGGGCTTGTTCGAGAAGCCGCCGGTTTCCACACAGCAGATCCTCCACCCGGCGCTCTATCAGTCCGGCAGGACTCCCAGGAAGGTCACTCTTCCGCCGCTCGAGAAGATGCTCGGCGACAACTGGTCAAAGCTCGACGAAAACATCATGGGTGAATTTGGCTGGAAGGAAGTATTGAAACAATTCCTCGACAACGATCGGGCCAAGTCCCTGGCAGCAGCGTGGGATGGCGACCGTTATATGGTCTTCGAGCAGAAAAGAACCAAAAAACTCCTCCTGGTGACCCGCCTCTACCTGGACAGCGAAGAACTCGCGGCGCGTTTCTTCGGGCAATATTCGGAAGCGCTCGAGAAGAAGCACTCGGAGCGCACGAATTTGCTTCGCCGCCCGAACTTTTTCTCGTTTGATACTCCCGATGGCGGCGTGTTCCTGGATTGTCTGGGAGACGAGTGCGTGACCCTGGAAGGCGCGACCCGCAACGTCTTCGACGGTTTCACCAAAGCCCTGAACTGGCCTTTGGCTCCGCCACCACGCGAGCGTCCCGGGGCCGCGCCGGCGAAGACAGCCGCGATTTCCGCCCCAGCCGCGCCACTCGTTGCAGGAATTTTTTCTCCAGCCGCGCAAACCGCGCCGTGAGAAGCAGGTCGCGCGAATTGGCGCGCTGTCGCCGCACCGTGGCCACCGCCAATTTGGCAAATTGAGCCGCCTTGGCCGGGTCTTTGGCGTGACGCTCGTAGTAAATGGCCAGTTGCTCCGAGGCGTGAATGCCCTCGTGCAGATCGGCAACCATGTCCAGCCATATCTCGGCGGCGCGCTCGTGTTCGCCGCGGCGCTTGGCCATCAGCGCAAGATCGCGGCGCGCCTTGGGACGGAATTCCGCTGGCAGCCCAATCGCTAGGGCCTGCGCGCACGCGGAATGCGCGCGATCGGCGTCACCGCGCCGCTGCAAGAATCTTGAGAGCCCGAAGAGATCCAGGCTTTCGATTTCCTTTGCGGAATCGGCTGGCTTGGAAAGTAGAGAGTTGATCTTGCCGAACAGAGCGGCCAGCCCTCGTAAATCCATCTGATTATGGCGCACCACGCCCGCGAGCGGCGCGGCGGGCCCGCCGCGCAGGTAATCGAAATAAAATTGCGGGATCAGCGCCGACGCCACATCGTTTTCGCGATGCCAGCCGAGCCGGGGCGCGTCGAGGACGTGGCGTTCCAGTTCCGCGAGCCGCACGGAACGGAGACGGAGCTTCCACAACGCGCGGGCGGGATGCAGCAAATCAAGGTGAGCGGCGAGTTTCGGCGCAGCGATGGAGCGCGTCATCGTGAAACGATTTTCGAGCAACGGCCAATCGAACGATTTGCCATTGAAAGTAACCAGCACGGGTCGTTCGACAACACGCGTAGATAACTCATGAAGTATCGAATGTTCTTCCGTAAAATCACGCATGAACAATTGTTCGACCTGCAAACCGCCCGCATCCCACCATCCCAGGCCAATCAGAAAGGCATACGTGCCGGTGCCGCCCGCGAGTCCGGTGGTTTCCGTATCGAGGAAAAGCCACTTCGTCGGGTCTTCGAGTGCGGTGCGGGTCTTGCGGGAGAGCGATTCATCGCGCGTGCGCGACAGTAATTCCAGCGCTATGCACGATGGCTCAGTAAATTCCGGAGTGGAGAACCAGTTTCGAATGGCCAGGTGCTCGCCAAAATGAGTATTGGCGACGCCCGCGCCGAGGAGCTGGCCGACCGAGTCTGCTTCGCCGGGTGTGCGCAGGGCGGCGGGCCGCGCCGGGATTGGTCGCGTGGGCTTCAGCGCAGCGAGACTGGAAAATCTGTCGGTGGTGGCAGGCATTTTAGGCACACAACCTGTCGAGGATAGCGAGGGCGGCCTCTTTCGCGCGGGGGGCGAGATCGCCGGCGGGGCCGACGCAGGAGGGGCAGCCTTGCTTGCAGGGGCACGCGGCGATGAGTTCGCGGGTTTTTTGTATGAGAAGAGCGTGCGTTCGAAAGAGGGGTTCGGAGAAGCCGATTCCGCCGGGGTAGGCGTCGAAGAGATAAAGATTTGGTTCGAAGAATTCCTTGGCATTGCTGGAGATGGCGTCCTGCAACCGAGCGGGAGAGCAGTCTGATTCGAACGGAGAGCTGATCGAGAGTGACGCGTGATCCTTCGCTTCGCTCAGGATGACAGCGTGCGGGTCTGGCGAATCGGATGAGGGCCCTGCGGCCACTTTCGGTGGCCGCAGGAGAAACGGGCGTTCGCCGATGGCCGTGCCTAGGTCTCGGCAATCGCACATGAGGAGAAGGGTGGCGACGGATTCGAGGGCTTCGAGGAGACCGAACATGCCGGTCTGGCGCTCGCTCACGGTAAAAGGAAGTGAGTCGATGAGCGGGCGTTCGAGAGTGATCCAGTAGGAGGTCGTGTGCATCTCGTTTTCGGGGAGTTCGAGTTTGCCGTCGCCGATGGTTTCGTTGGTGAAGAATTTGATTTTCTTGAAGCCCACGACTTGGGAGCGGACGAGCACGTCGCCGTGGGAGCGGGAGTGCGCGGATCGCAGGGAAACGGCGCCGGTGTGTTGTGAGGCGGCGACTTCTAAGATACGGACTTGCGTGTAGCGGACGGCGTCGGTGTAGTAGTCGACGTCGACGCGCTTGACGAAGACTTTGCGTTCCTTGAAGTCGAGATGTTCGACGTGGTGTTGCTGGCCGCCGTGGAGGTAGATAGCTTTTTCGTGGACGTAGGCCAGCGCGCTGGGGAAATCAATTTCGCCGATGACATTTGGCAGAGCGGTGACGTCGACGATCACGAAATTGTCGCTGGTGACGGAACGCAGGCTTATGGTATCGGCGGGATAGGCCTCCTGCGTCCAATGGAAATTGTCTCCCGCTAGATGGAGAAAACCGGCTTCGGCGAGCCGCGCGCAAAGATCTGGGAGGTCGACATCGCCGAATTTGTCGTGCGGCGTGATGGGCAATTCGAACGCCGCGCATTTCAAATGATTGACGAGGATTTCGAGATTGTCGGGCTGGATGAAAGCGTGCTCGGGAGTGTTGCCGAAGAAATAGTCGGGATGGCGAACAATGAATTGATCGAGAGGCGCAGAGGAGGCCACCAGCACGGCGCAGGAGCTTCCTTTGCGGCGGCCCGCGCGGCCGGCGCGCTGCCAGGTGGCAGCGATGGTGCCGGGGTATCCGGCCATGACCACAGTATCGAGGGAGCCCACATCAATGCCCAGCTCGAGCGCGCTGGTTGAAACAACTCCGCGGATTTTTCCCTCGCGCAGGCCGCGTTCGATTTCGCGGCGCTCGTTCGGCAAGTACCCGCCGCGATAGCCGCGAATGTTTTTCGGTTTTCCCGGCGGCTGGGGATTTGCGTCCTGCAAATAGGTGAGGAGAATTTCCGTGTGCAGGCGCGAATTGGCGAACACCATGGTTTGCAGATCGCGTTTCAGGAATTCCTGCGCGACGCGAGAGGCTTCGTTGATGTAGCTGCGGCGGATGCCCAGGGCGCGATTTACAACCGGAGGATTGTAGAAAACGAAAGTCTTCTCCGCGGCCGGCGCGCCATTGGCATTCAAGACTTCGACTTCGGATTCGAGAAGGCGTGAAGCGAGGTCGCCGGGGTTGGCGATGGTTGCAGAGCAACAGACGAATTGGGGGTCGCGGCCGTAGAAGCGAGCGATGCGGCGGAGGCGGCGCAGGACATTGCACAAGTGGCTGCCAAAGACGCCGCGGTAGGTGTGGAGTTCGTCGATGACGATGTAGCGGAGGTTTTCGAACAGGCGCGTCCAGCGCGTGTGGTGTGGCAGGATGCCGGTGTGCAGCATGTCTGGATTGGTCAGGACCACATGGCTTTTTTCGCGGATGGCTTTGCGGGCGTCGGCGGGGGTGTCTCCGTCGTAGGTGAAAACGCCGAAGCAATTTTGCAGACGCTGGTTGAGGTCGTGAAGTTCGGCGAGCTGGTCTTGCGCGAGCGCTTTGGTGGGGAAGAGGTAGAGCGCGCGGGTGTCGGAATTCTCGAGGACCTCGTTCAACACCGGCAGGTTGTAGCACAGCGTTTTTCCGGAAGCGGTGGGCGTGACGATGACTGCGTTTTTTCCGGCGTGGACGGTTTCCGCTGCGGCGGCTTGATGGATGTACAGGCGGCGGATGCCCTTGGCGGCGTAGCAGGAGGCGAGGTCAGCATGCACCCAAGCAGGGAAGTCCGCCCATTGGGCATCGCGTGCAGGAAAATGGCGCACGGCGGTGAGGATTTCGCCGCTGTGGTCGCGGGCGGCAAAGGCGTCGAGGACTTCGTGAACGCGTGTGATGGTTGCCGACATGCAGGACCTGCGAACTGCCAGCGATTCGGGCATGAAAAGCGCCTTTTCTTTATTCGCCTTTTGTTCGCTTACAGTAGCACGGGGCGCTTTCGGACGCAAGACGGAAAATGGGTGCATGCAACGAGGACATCGAGAAGCAGCAAAGATGGGGATGCTGCCAGTGTTGCAAGGCAAGTTGTACGCAATAAGGGTGCCGTTGCGCTGCCGTCGAAGAACACCAGATGGCGGTGGACCGGGACGCGACGGATTATTTCTAGGACAAGTCCAAAGCAGGCGAGCACGAAGCCGAAGCCCATGAGCGACGCCCGACGGCGAGAAAGTCGCGCGGAGTGGCCTTGCGATAGGTCGGGCATGGCGAAGGCTCAAACGCTTAGCGAAGCCGCAAAATGAATATAGCACCGATGATGAAAAGGAGCGCGGAGGCGGCGAAGGCGGTCTGGAGGTTGAAGGCCGACCACAGGAAGCCGACGAGGAGACTGGAGATGAAGTCGCCAACGGCGTTGACGGCGGCGAGGGTGCCGAAGGCCATGCCGTGTTGCTCTTGGGGAACCAGTTCGGCGGAGAGAGAATCTTCGAGCGCCTCTTCGGTGCCGATGTAGAGACCAGCCAGAACAAAAATCACCGCGAGCTGCCATAGGGAATTTGTTCCGCTGCAGAGAAGGAGCGCGGTGACCGCGGCAAGCGCGTATCCTCCTGCGAGGACCGCTTTGCGACTGGGCACATGGTCGCTCAGCCAGCCGCTGAGATACGCCGAGCCGGCATAGAAAACGTTGTGGAGCGTATAGAGGCCGACGGCGAGGGTTGCTGCGCGGGCCATGCCGTGGCCGGGGGCCAGCGTTCGCGTGGCGTAAAGAATCAGCATGGTGTGCGAGAAATCGCCCGCGCCGAAGACTCCCACGCCCGCGAGTAATTGGCGGAAAGGAAGCGGCAGCGCTTGCAGACCGAGGAGGAAGGATCGTGGGGGCCGGACTGCGATGGGCCGCTCGCGGACGAGCAGCCAGAAAATCGCGACGGCCATGAGGCCGGGCAGAAGCGTCCAGAGAAAAACTTTGCGATAAGAATGCGCAGTTGCTTGGAGCAGCCCGAGCCCAGTGAGCGGGCCGGCGATGGCGCCTAGCGTGTCCATCAAACGCTCGAAACCGAAGGCGCGGCCGTAAGCGCTCGGCGGGACATTGGCGGCGAGCAGGGCCTTCTTGGCAGGCGAGCGCACACCGCGACCCATCCAGGCGGCGACGCGGCCGAACAGGACATGATAGGCGTGGGTGGCGAAGGCCAACGACGCCGTCGCCAGCGCAGTGAAGGCGTAGCCAAAGACAGCAAGAGGCTTGCGATGCTTCAGGCGATCGGTGTAGTGGCCGGCGGCGAGTTTTAGGAAGCTGGAGAGACCGTCGGCGATGCCTTCGATGGCGCCAAGCCACATCGGGCCTGCGCCGATGGCGGCCAGAAATGCGGGAAGCACAGCTGTGGCAGTTTCGTGGCTCCAGTCGCTGAAGAGGCTGGTTAGGCCGACGCCAAGTACGGTGCGATTCAGCCAGGATTGCTCTTCGGGGGCGCCGGGCATGGGAAGGCAGTTTATAGTTGAAAGTTCAAAGTTAAAAGTTCGGAGCTCTGCCAATAGTGATGTACCTGAAATTCCAAATCGAGATGGGCGGAGCGCGGCAGCTCTGCCGCCACACTCCAAATTTATTTCTTGGCCGCGCGGTAGAGGATGACGCGGACTTTTTCGAGAGTGATTAGGCCGCCTTCCACCATTTCGTCCAGGTGGGGGAGAATTCTTTCGATGCGCTCGATGGATTCGATGACTTCGAGGATGATGGGGAGGTCCTGCGACAAGCGCAGCAGCTTGTCGGTGTGATAGACGCTTGAGCCGCCGTAGCCGCCGACGCCCCGCAGCACGGTTGCGCCGGAGAAGCCGTCTTTCCTTAGCATGTCCACGATGGCTTCGTGAAGGGGTCGGCCATGCCATTTGTCCGATTCGCCGATGTGGATGCGCATCAGCGTGCGTTCGCCTTCGAATTTTTCGTGGGTCATGTGTGAACCTCGTGACTCGTGACACTCGCAACGCGGAGTGTCACAAACTCATCGCCCTAGCCTTTCAGATTGAAGGGCACGATGTATGGTGCCCCTACGGGCGTCGCAACCAGATGCCATGGCCCAGCTGAATTCCAGTGCGACTAGAAGCGATTCGCTAGGCGAATTCCGGCAACCGACAAAAGCAGGCCAGCGACTACGCTTGCTCCCACATAGGTGGTGGCCCAGGCCCATTCGCCGGCATCCAGCATCTTGGCCGTTTCCCAGCCGAAGCTGGAGAAGGTTGTGTATCCGCCGAAAAAACCGACGGCGATGGCCACGCGCCAGTCCGGGGAAATCACCATGCGATTGAGCGTGAATTGGCCGATCAAGCCGAGCAGGAAGCAGCCAGTCAAGTTGACGACCAGGGTGCCGACAGGGAAGGTGCTTGCCGCGCGGACTTGTACGACGCCCTGGAGGCCGTAACGCGCCAGCGTGCCAACGGCGCCAAAAACCGCGATCAGCGCAAGACGCAATGTCGCTCCAATCCGCCACTTGCCACGGCGGGCGCGCAAATGGCCCGCGGTTCACCAAACAAAAAACTCCTGGCGCCACTGGGCTGCCAGGAGTCATCAGCACCGGGGAACATCACCGGGGCGGTTATGGCGAACTCCATCGCCAAATCGAAAATCACTTCAGTTTAGCATTTTCCCGCATTGCTGGAAGGCCAATTCAATGGCTTGATCCATGGCAGCAAGCGGAGATTCAATCGTCTCTCCGTGTCCGACGGCCAGGCGCGCGGGCTTCACATTTCGAAGTTTCTTTGCGCTTTCGGCTGCGCACTCCCGGTTCCAGGAGAATAACAGAGGAAAAGGAAAGTAGAACTTGAATACGCCGGCCGCGATCAACCCCATTTGCGTGGTGAAAGCGTCTCCGGCGATCAAGGAACCGTCGCGGACATCCAGGTACGCCATGTGACCCGGCGTATGACCTGGAGAAAAAACGGCCTGAAGAGAGCCTACGCGGTCACCATCGTTGAGGAGGAACGCAGGGCGGGATTTCATGCCTGGAAAACCGAGCAGCTTTTTCCCTGTTTCACCCGCATCCAATGAAAAATCGCGAGTCAGAAGGCGAGACTCACGCTGCCCAACAAAGAAATCGATACCTGGAAGTTCGCGGACAAGATCGTCTGCGGATCCCACATGATCAATGTGGGCGTGTGTGAGAACGATGCGGCGAATCGGCGCGCCCAGGGTTCGTGCTGCTTTGCGTATGCCGGGCGCTGATCCGGCGAGGCTGGTATCGATGAGAGTGAGCCCATCGTCTTCCCTGACCAGAAAACAATTGATCATGCCGAAGCGAGTCAGACGAAAAAGGTTTTTGGCTTCTTGCCTTGGTTCCACGCCGCTACCCAAGTGAGGCATCGGCCCTCGATGTTGCTGGCGCCCGATTCGGTTTGGCTTTTTCGAGGAGGACGATTTTTTCGAGCCGCGCTTTGCTGCTGGAGACAACCAAATCGGCGGAGATCTTGTCGCCAGGTCCCAGCGATTCGGGGATGGCGATGGCGTAGCTCATGGTCATCGTCGGCATCAATCCCGGAATGTCTCCATGTTTTACGATAACAAGTTTCTTCGACAATTCAATCGCGATAACTTCGGCCTGGAATAGGATAATGCCTCTCCTTCGGGCTTGCTTTCACACCCTGCCAAGACGGAAATCAGCCAGTATCACGAAGGTCTGCAAGTGTCGCATTGACTCTCACTCCCTCCGCCGATTCTCATGAAGAGGGCCGTGGCGGCAAAGAGCTTGGGGGCTCCCTCCCAGGCGGCCAACGACTCTGCGGCCGCCGTTACAAATGAAAACGGTAGCGAACCTGGACGTAGAGTTCGCGCGGATTCGAGTAGTGAGTTCCGCCGAAAGCAAAACTGTTGTCGAGGAGAACACGGCGATTGGCGACGTTCAAGGCTTGAAGGTTTACGGAGAACCTCTCACCGAAACTCTTTCCCAGCGCGAGGTCAAATGTGGTGTGCGGTTGGAGATGATCGCCGGGGACCAGGGGGTCGCCGTTGGTGAAGCCGGAGGCGTAGTAGACGTCGGTCGAAGCGTAGGAATCGAATGGGAGATCGTAACGCGCGCCCAGGTGCAGGGTGTGGCGCTGGTCGTGATCGAGGAGCTGGAAGCCGTCACCAAAGGAAAAGTCAGTGAGTCCGCCATTGATGTTGCCCAAGGCGAGGGCCAGCTGATTCGAATAGGTTAAGTAAACCTGGGCGCCGTGGCGAATGCGGGGGGAGCGGAGCGTGAGCTCCCAGCCGTTGATGCGCGCACCCTGAATAGTTACGGGGAAAAACAAATCGGAGTTGTTGAAGTTGTTGTGGTCGAAGAAATTCTCGGTACGAGTGAGAAAATTGCTGGCGTCGAGCGTCCAGCCGTGGAAGGGAATGGTGACGCCAAACTGGTGTTCTTCATCTCGTTCTCCGTGGAGCGGAATAAAGCTCAGATTCTGATTGTTGGCGGCTTCGAGGAGCGGGCCGGAAACCGTCAACAAAGGCGGCGCCTGGTAGAAATGGCCGTAGAAGGCGCGGAAAACCCAGTGGAGCTTGGGAATTCGCAGGGAAGCGCCGACACGCGGGCTGGTGGCATTCTCGACCACTCCGCCAGAGAAGTGCGTTTGTCGGAGGCCGGCACTCAAGTTGAGCCAGGATGCTGCTTTGAACTGTTCTTCGGCGTAGAGGGCCGCGAGCCCTCCACCCGGACTACGTCTCTCTTGTGGGTCCACGTTCTGGCATTGCGCGGGGTCCTGGCAGATCAAACCAAAGAGTTGATCGTCCCGTTGAGAGAAGCCATAAAGACCGACGCGAAGGTTGCTGCGGTTCTTGATCCATGAAAGCGTGGCCTGGCCACCAAGGTAGTTCGAGCGGCGGTCTTCGGTTGCGGAACTGGGGAAGTCCTCGAGGATACTTTGATAATTTGCGCTGTTGTAGTGGTAGAAGGGCGAGATCGTGAGCATGAGCCCCGGACTGAACGTGCGGACCCAAGAAAAAGCAACAAAGGAGTCGTCCTCGCGGTTGGCGTCGCCGAGGAACTGACCCTGCGTGCCGGGGTCGTTTGGGTCGAAGGGCACTTGATAGAAGTCACGCCGCAACTGCGCGAGCAGGCGCAACTGGTTTTGCGAATCCGCGTTGTAAATCAACGAAGTGAAGCCGCCGAAGCCGTTGGCCGCATCGTGGATGACCGTGGAGGTTGGAGTCTGCAAGCCGAGATTGGTGCGGTTTCCGTTCACGCTGGCGTAATAGGCGAAGCGATTGGTGTGACCACCGAAGTTCAGCTGGTCGTCGGTTTGATAGAAATTGCCGGCACTGAGGACGAGCTCGGCTTCGTTGTCGCGCTCGAACCCGGTGCGGGGGGCGACGTTGAAAATGCCGTAGGTGCGGTCGCCGTAGTCGGCCGAGTAGCTCCCGCGTTGCGCCTCCATGGTATCGATGTCTTTTGGGTCGACCTGAGGACCGAGGTTGCTGGCGATGCTGGTGTTGGGAATCGCGACGCCGTCGAGCAGCCAGGTCACTTGATGGCCGCCGCGGACGTGCAACTGATCGTGGACGACGTAGGAACCGGGGACGTAATCGGTAATCAGCGCCAAGCTGTTGGTTCGTGAGGCGCCGGGTGTATCGCTGATTTCCAGCCGGTTGACCAGGGTGCTGGGCGTGATGGACTCGAGCTGGCCCGGTCCGACGTCAGCGGAAACGGTGATTGACTCAGATTGGGAGCCAAGCTTCATCTCAAAGTGCAAAATGGGAGCCGTGCCGGAGAGCACAACGATGGTTTGTTCCTCGCTGGCGAAGGAAGCGGCGGAGGCTGTTACGCGATATTCGCCAAGTGGAACCGCATCGAAATGGAACTCGCCGTTTGCATCGGTTGGTGCAGTTTGAACGTAGCTGGAGTTCTTGGACTTCAGCGTGACGGTGACGTCTGGTACGGGCCGGTGCTGCGGATCGTGCACGATGCCTCGTACCGTACCGAAGACTGTGCCGAAAACTGGAAAAGCGACAAATAAGAACACTAGGAAAGTGCGTTTCATGGAATCCCATCCTCCAAGGATCAGTCGCACGGCATGGAAAGCCGCAGCTCGGATTGATCAGCGAATGTGAGGAGACAGCTGCGCGTCAGATGGCCGCGGAGACGGAGCGAGGAGGAGGAGAGAGAGGTTCGATCGAACGCGGAAAATCGGAGGCTTTCGCCAGCTCCATGGGCGAATTGATCGCCGCCGACACGTCAACTGCTACGGACGCGGGCAGCACGAAGGCAATCGAAGCGACCAGCCAGCGGTCAGAATCATGACAGCAAGACATGCTGCAGGCCATCATTCCGGACATCTCATGCCCACAGTCCATGTGATGCGTGGGGGCGGAGGGAGTCTTCTGGTGATGATGCGCGGGGACCTGGCACTGACCGGAGGTGCAGCAGGCGGATCGAGATGACGACCATGCGGCTCCAGCGAGCGGCGCGTAGAGCAAAACAACCACGAGCAAGCACATACTTGCGGAAATCGAACGCTGGCGACGTTGATCGCGGAGGGTCATGGGTCTCCCGATAGCCAGTCAATTATACAGGAAAAGGCTTTTCCATGCGCGACGCGTTCGACACCTATTCGGCAAGGCGTGCTGTGGTCGCCTTCCTATTTCGCCGCCAGTTAGGGCAGCGCCCCCCTGCCTGAAGTCCGGGGCTTTACGGCCCCAGCGGTAGGAAAGGCGTTATCGTTCGAATCTTGACTTGGCGGCCGGCACGTCGCAGACTCGAATCATGGCGCACAGCTATATTCGGTTGGATTTTGGCACGGACGAGGAGAAGGCTCAGCAGGCTCGACACAAACTCGACGGCTGGAGGCAGGCTTTTCGCCTCGACAAAAAGCTGCAGTATAAGTTGGAGCGTCCTCAAAGCGCGGCTGCCGAAGACCGTTCCAAGCCTGAACCCACTGCCCAGGCGAAGCCACCGGGAAAATCCAAAGGACAAGCCGCGGAAAAGACCAAAGGCAAGGCAGCATCCGCTAAATCGAGCGAGCCGGCTGCGGAAAAACCGGCAACGGCCGCCAACGGGAAAGTGGGCTTGCTGGTCAGGCTCTATTTTTCTTCGCACGAAAAACTTTCCGAACAGCGCTGGCTGGATCGCATCCCGTCCGAAGAGCCTTTCAAGAGCGCTTCACCGAAAGTTGTTTATCACCGCGATCCGGAATTCGAGTCCATCGACCGGCAATTCGAAACTCTCGAGTGATTTGACCGCGGCAAGAATTACCGGGCATCAAGTTTCAAGGCCAAATTGGCTGCCAAGTTCGGGGCCCACGGTGAGCCGGCAACACCAATTTGGACTGAGTCCGATGGAAATCCGGTATAATTGAATCCCGCGACTCCAACTTGAGGGCAGAACGAATGGCGTTACAAACGCGCGTCAAACTGGCAAAGCTTGACGCCCCCAAGGTTAGCGGCCTCGATCACCATACCCTGATTCGCATCTACCGTACGATGTTCCTTTCGCGGCGGCTCGATGACCGCGAGATTCAACTGAAGCGCCAGAACAAAATCTACTTCCAGATCTCCAGTGCCGGACACGAAGCAGTTTGTGCAGCCATGGGATTATCCCTGCGGCCGGGAGTTGACTGGCTTTATCCCTATTATCGCGACCGCGCTCTCTGCCTCATGCTCGGCGTAACCCCACTAGAAACTCTTCTTGCGGCAGTGGGAGCAAAGGACGACCCCAGCTCCGGCGGCCGGCAGATGCCGTCGCATTGGGGCCAGCCCAAGTTGAACATCGTCAGCAAGTCCTCCTGCACAGGCACGCAATTTGTACAGGCGGTGGGCGCCGCCGAAGCCACGCTTTATTACGAGGGACGGCCCCAGGCTCTGACCCAAGCGAAGAACGCCCCGCTCGGCGAATACGTCAGTAACCGCCGTGACGAAATCGTCTATGTTTCGGGCGGAGAAGGGGCAAGCAGCGAGGGCGAGTTCTGGGAATCCTTGAACGTCGCCTGCGCCAAGAAACTCCCGCTGCTGTATCTGGTGGAAGACAATGGCTACGCCATCTCCGTGCCGGTTGAAGTGCAGTCCGCCGGCGGGAGCATCTCGAAACTTGTGCGAGGGTTTCCCGGGCTGCATGTGGCGGAATGCGACGGCACCGATCCGCTCGAAAGCTATGCCGTCTGCAAGGAAGCGGCGCAGCACTGCCGCGACCGCCGCGGTCCCGCGCTGATCCATGCGCACGTGACGCGCCCCTATTCGCATTCGCTTTCCGATGACGAAAAACTGTATAAGAGCGCCGAGGAGCGCGAAGGAGAGGCGCGCCGCGATCCGATTTCAAAGTTTGCGCTCTTTCTGGTGCGGGAAGGCATCCTCGATCAGAAGCAAATCGAGAGCCTGGAAGCGGAAATCGACAATGAAGTCCGCGAAGCCGCCGACCAGGCGCTGGCTGCCGAGGCGCCGTCCATCGATTCGATTCGAATGAACGTGTATTCGCCGGACGTGGATCCGACGTCCGCCGCGTTCGAAGCGGAACCCCAACTGCACGGCGCGCCAAAGACCACGGTT
>Ga0209155_1000892_pt1 | contig 14161 bp, 14 predicted proteins | sample GraSoiAngelo_122_FD_185879 | JGI IMG/M metagenome (GOLD analysis project Ga0209155, IMG submission 185879) | Grasslands soil microbial communities from the Angelo Coastal Reserve, California, USA - 14_0927_02_20cm (SPAdes) (version 2) | ecosystem: Environmental > Terrestrial > Soil > Grasslands ... | reverse complement strand
CAAGATCGATGGTCGGCTGGCCTCGCAGTACATTCTGGCCCAGCTGCTCGGGGCCCTCGTGGGCGCGGCCCTCGTCAAGGGTGTGCTTCCCCGGGCGGCGGTCAGCCTCGCGCTTGGGGGCGCTCCCCGTCTCGCCGGCGACGTCACTTTCCTGCAAGGCGTCTGGATCGAGGCATTGCTGACGTTCTTCCTCGTCAGCGCGGTGTTCGGCACGGCCGTCTCCTCCCAAGCGCCGAAGATCGGCGGGTTCGGCATCGGTCTCGCGATCTTCGTGGGGGCGCTGGTCGGCGGGAACCAAACCGGCGCCATGATGAACCCGGCGCGTGCGTTCGGGCCCGCCGTCGTCAACGTCAGCTTGAACGGGCAGGCCGTCTACTGGATCGGGCCGCTGCTCGGCGCGGCGGTGGCGGCCGCCCTCTGGAAGGCGGTCTTACTTCCGAGAACGCAATAAGACGTCACGGAACGGCGTCACGACGAAACCGTCACGAAACTTCGTGACGTAGTTCCGTGACGTCTCTTCGTGACGTTTCTTCGTGACGGTGTTAGAGTAGTTCGGCGACGCAGGGCGCAAAGTAGCTGAGGACGATGTCCGCCCCCGCGCGCCGGATGGCATAGAGCGTCTCCCACATCGCGCGCTGCTCGTCGAGCATGCCGCGCTCCGCCGCCGCTTTGATCATGGCGTACTCGCCGCTCACTTGAAACGCCGCGAGCGGCGAGCCGAAGCGCTGCTTCGCCCGCTCGATCAGATCGAGACAGGGGAGCGCGGGCTTCACCATGATGATGTCGGCCCCTTCGTCCACGTCGAGCCCGATCTCCTTCATCGCTTCGTCGGCGTTCGTGCCCTGCATCTGGTAGGACTGGCGGTCGCCGAACTGCGGGGTCGAGCCGGCGGCCTCGCGAAACGGTCCGTAGAACGCGGACGCCATCTTGGCGGCGTACGACATGATCGGCACGCGGGTGTGGCCCGCGGCGTCGAGCGCCTTGCGGATGCCCGCCACGCGGCCGTCCAGCATGTCGCTCGGCGCCACGATGTCGACGCCGGCGCGCGCCTGCGTCACCGCCACCTTGCCGAGCAGGTAGACCGACGCGTCGTTCTCGACCTCACCGTCCTGGATCACGCCGCAATGTCCATGATCGGTGTACTCGCACAGGCAGACGTCGCCGACCACGAGCAGGTCGGGCGCGGCCCGCTTCACCGCCCGCACCGCCTGCTGCACGATCCCCTGCTCGTCGTAGGCCTCCGAGCCGGTCGCGTCCTTGGTTTCGGGCAGGCCGAACAGGATGATCCCGCCCAGGCCGAGGCGCCGGGCGCGCTCCGCGTCCCGCACCAGCTCGTCCACCGAGGTCTGGTACACGCCGGGGAGGGTCGGCACCTCCCGGCGCACGCCCTCGCCGTGGCACACGAACAGCGGCCACACGAGCTGTGCGGGAGCGATGTGGGTCTCTTGCACCAGCCGGCGGAGCGCTGCCGTGCGGCGCAGCCGGCGCATGCTGCGGATGGGAAAGCGACTCATCGGCCGAGCAATCTCGACGCGCCCTGCGCCTGGAGCAAGCCCGCCACGGAGACCCCCGCCGCGGCAGGATCGGCATCGTCGATGTCAACAGATGCAGTGATCTGTACCGAGCCATCCTGTGCGGTCACGCGCCCGAACAATCGACCCCCGACCCCCGACCCCTGGCCCCCGACGTATGCCGCCACCGGCGCCTGGCACCCGCCGCCCAGCGCCGCGAGCAGGCTGCGCTCCGCCGTGACGGCGCGGGCGCTGGGCGCGTGCTCGAGCGGCGCGAGCGTCGCCCGGACGGCCCGGTCGTCGGCCCGGACCTCGAGGCCCAGCGCGCCCTGCCCGGGCGCCGGCATGACCTCGAGCGGGTCGAGCCGCTGCGCGATCCGGTCGGCGAGCCCGAGCCGCTCGAGACCCGCCGCCGCGAGCAGCGCCGCGTCGAGCCCGTCACGCCCTTCCTTCACCTTCTGCACCCGGGTGGGCACGTTGCCGCGCAACGGCACGACCTCGAGATCCGGGCGCAGGTGGCGAAGCTGCGCGACCCGCCGCAGACTCGACGTCCCGACCCTGGCGCCCGCCGCCAGGCCTGCGACGGACCTGATCCCGTCGGCCCGCGTCACCAGCGCCTCGGCGGCAATGCCCCGCTCGGGCACGACTCCCAGGGCCAACCCGTCGGGCAGCTCGGTTGGGAGATCCTTGAGGGAATGCACCGCTATGTCGATCCGGCCGTCGAGCAGCGCTTCCTCGATCTCGCGCGTGAAGAATCCCTTCCCTTCGAGCTGGTGCAGCGGCCGATCGACCTCCGCATCGCCACGGGTCGCGATAACGACGAGCTCCGCGGCGATGCGGTGCCGCGCCAACGCCGCCCGCACCCACTCAGCCTGCCACAAGGCGAGTGCGCTTCCGCGGGTGCCGAGTTTGACGGCACGGCTCACCTTTCCCCTTTCACCTTTCCCGTTTCCCCGTAGTACCGCACCAGCGCGGCGACCAGTCCGGGAACCGTGTACTCGTTCGCCTCGACCGCAACCGTGAGGCCGAGCTCCCGCGCCGTCGCGGCCGTCACCGGCCCGATCGTTACGGTGCCAAACCGGCCGCAGCCGGCGGCCTCGCGGCCCACGAGCTCCACGAAGTGGCGCACCGTGGAGGACGACGTAAAGGTCACCGCATCGAGCCTGCCGGCGAGAAGCTCGGCGGCGAGCGCTCTCCCGTCTCCCGCCTCCCGGACGGTTTCGTAGACGGGAATGACGTCGACTTGGGCCCCCAGCGCCCGCAGTCCCGCTGGCAGCGCGTCGCGGGCGGTCGCGGCGCGGGGGATCAGGATGCGGGCCCCGCCCAGTGAATCCTGCGTTGCCAGCGCCTCCACCAGCGATTCGGCGACGTAGCCCGCCGGGACGAGCTCCACCCGCACGCCCGCGGCGCCCAGCGCGTCCGCGGTCGCGGGACCGATGGCGGCGACGCGGGTCTGTGCGAAGATGTGCGGAGCAAGACCCCACCCGGCCACGCGCTCCAGCACGACGTGCACCGTGTTCTGGCTGGTGAACACGGTCCAGCGGTAGTCGGCGAGGCGTGACAGGGCGCGACGCAACGGCTCGAGATCGGCGAGCGGCTCGATGCGGATCGTCGGGGCGAGCACCACCTCGGCACCCAGCTCCTCGAGCGCGCGCACCAATTCCCCGGCTTGTTCCCGCGCGCGCGTGACCACGATGCGCCGCCCGCGCAAGGGGTGCACGGGTCGCGCGGGGACCGGTCGCAGCGGCGAATGTGACATGCGTGGTTGCAATCTCTCCGGCACTAAAACCATAATCAAGCAATGTTCCGCTCCCTGCGCTCGTCGCTGGCGCGGTTCGCCGTGCGCCGAGCCGCGGCGTGCCAGCGGTTCGCCCCCAGGCGCGCCGATTTCTGGCTCCGCCTGGCCTGCCGGCTCACGCCCGGGTTCGCGGACCCCTACCCGGCTCTGGTGCGACTGCGACGCGCGACCGAGGATCGCTGGGGCGCGGTCGCCGCGGCCCGCGAGGGGACGGTGCGCTTCCCGGACAACCCGGACGCGTGGATGCTGTTGGGCGAAGCGTACCAGATGGTATTCCGCCAAAAGGATGCCCTGCACGCCTACGAGCAGGCGCTCGCCCTGGAGGAGCGCCCCGACGCCGCCGTCGCCGCCGGTGACCTGTACCGCCGGGCCGGCCTGCTGCAAGAAGCGGCCGCCCGGTTCGCCCGAGCCTACGCCGCCGGTGGCGGAGCGGAGGCCCTGTGGCTCAATGCGCAGGCGCTGTTCCAGGCGGGCGATGAGCGGGCGGCGGACGAGGCGCTGCATCTGTGGGCCACGCAGGTGCCCGGAGGGCTCGACCGGCTGTCGCAGGCGCGAGCGGAGTTGCGCGCGGGCAAGCGGGACGACGGGGGGAAGCGGGAGGACTAGGCCTCGTTCACCGCTTTTCGCCCCGCCGGTACAGCGACACCGCGTAACCGACCAGGATCACCGCCGTCACGATGTACGCCGCGATCATGTAGCCGCTGTTGTGAGGCACGTCAGGCATGCGCGCTCCTCTCGTCCGGCTGCGCCTGCGCGAGCGCCAGGGCGTAGCGCTGCATCACGAAGCCCACGTACAAGAGCGTGAACACGCCGAACGACAGCAGCAGCGTGACGAGCATACTCCCCGGCAGTGAGGGGGCGCTCGGCTTGAGCACGATGGGCTGCGGGTGCAGCGTGCGGAACAAGTACACACTGAGGTGAATGAAGGGCACGAGACACATCCCGCAGATGCCGAGCACCGCGGCGTAGCGGGCGCGCAGCGCCGCATCGTCCACCGCACCCCGCAGCAGCAGATACCCGATATAAAGGAAGAAGAGAAACAGCGTGGACGTGAGCCGGGCGTCCCACGTCCACCACGTCCCCCAGATCGGCTTCCCCCAGATGGGACCGGTCGTGAGCACGACGCCCGCGAACACCGTCCCCGCCTCCGCCGACGCCGCCCCGAAGCGGTCCAGCCGCGGGTCCTTGAGGAACAGGTAGAAGATCCCCGCCAACCCGACTAGGAACATGGCCGTCTCGGCCCAGATCGCCGCCGGAACGTGGAGGTAGTAGATCTTTTGCGCCGGACCCTGCAGCCGCTCGACCGGCGTGAACGCCAGGGCCCGGACATAGACGAGGGCGAGCAGCCCCAGCCCGATCAGGGTGATCAGCCGGCCCTTACGAGCGAGACTCATTCATCCACCGTGAACGGGAAGAGGAGCGTGGCGAGCGTCACGAACGCGATGTCATACGCGGCCAGCAACCTAAGCCAGCCCCCGGCCTCGCTCAAGGGACGCCCGCCCAGCAGGCGCGCAGTCACCTGTACCGCGCCGATGAGCGGTGGGATCAGGAACGGCAGGAGAATCACGACCAGCAGCAGCTCGGCGAAGCGGGTACGGATCACGAGTGCGCCGAATAGCGTGCCCACGGCGACGAAGCCGAGCGTCGCGAGCGCGATCACGCCGACCAGCGGGAGCAGCACCGCAGCGACCGGCACGTCGAAGAACAGCACGAATAGCGGCAGGCCAACCGCTTCCACCAGCGCCACGAATACCAAATTCGCGAGCAGCTTGCCCCAATAGAGGCTGGTGCGGCTGAGGGGCGACGCCAACAGGCCCTCGAGCGCGTCGTTCTCGAGCTCGAGCTGGAAGGCGCGATTCATCGCCAGCATCGCGGCGAACGTGAACGTCACCCACAGGATCGTGGGCGCGAGGTCGATCGTCGGCACCGCCGTGGGGTCGCGTCCAAAGTTGAACACGGTGAGCACCAGGGCGGTGAACACCAGCGCGGATACGATACCGGTGCGCGTGCGGAACTCGAGCAGCAGATCCTTGCGCGCGACCGTCCATGCCTGGCTCAGCCAGTCACGCACCGGCGTCTCCCAGCGCCCGCCGGTACTGCTCGGCGATCTCGGCCGGCGCGCGCCCGCCGCGCGGCGCGAAGTGCACGAACCGGCCGCGCCGCTGGAACGCCACATCGGTGGCGAGCTCGGCGCCCTCCCCCACGTTGTGGGTCGCCAGGACGACCACCCGGCCCGCGCCACGCAGCTGGGACAGCAACGCCCGAAACTCGGCGGCGGCGGCGAGATCGAGTCCCGTAAACGGCTCGTCCAAGAGCAGCACCCGGGGCTCGTGGATCAGCGCTCGGGCGATCGCGGCCCGCTGCGCCAGGCCGCGCGACAACGCCCGCACCGGCCGCCTGGCGTGCTCGGCGATCCCGAGGCGCTGCATCACCTCGGCGGCACGGTGCGCGCGACTCGCCGCGGGCACGTGGTACAACGCCGCCCAGAACAGGAGGTTCTCGCGCACCGTAAGGTGAGCGTACAGGTGGGACTGATGGCCGATCCAGCCGATCGCGCCTCGCCCGCCGGCGACCGTGGCCCGCCCGGCGTCGGGACGAATCAGCCCTGCCAGAACCTTGAGGAGCGTCGTCTTCCCCGCGCCATTCGGCCCGAAGACGGCGAGCGTCTGTCCAGCCTGGAGGGTGAAGGTGACGTCGTCGAGCGCGACTACGCGACCCCCCCCCGCTCCGCCCTCCATTCGCCCACCCCCAAACGCGTGTCGCAGCCCTTCAGCCGAGAGCATCGATGCGCGCCGCCAGATCGTCCATGTCGAACGGCTTCACGAGGTAGCCCGAGTGTCCCAGGTCGAGCACGGTGATCAGCGGCTCCATGCTCACGTAGGAGGTGGTTACGATCACGGGCAGCTTGGGGTGGGAGGCGCGGATCTCCTGCAGCAGGGTTACGCCGTCGGTGTCGGGGAGGCGAAGATCGAGCACCAGCACTTCGGGGCGGAACTGCTCGAGCTGGCGCCGCGCTTCGGTGCCGCTCCCGGCGAAGGCGACGTCGTACCGCGCAGCGAAGAACCGATCGTACGTCCGCCGGAGGGCCGCCTCATCCTCGACGAACAACACCTTGCGCCGCGCCGGCGAGGAAGGGGCCCGCATGGTGGGGCAATATATGCGTGAGCCCCTCGCCGTCCACGGCGGCCGCGCTCAGGCCGCGCCGCTCTCCAGCTCGAACAAGTCGTCCAGCTTGGTGAGCACCAGCAGAAAGCGCAGCTCCTCGTTCGCTCCCCGCAGGCACACCGCCAGGCGGCGTTCCGCCGCCTTGCGCTGAATCAGCATCAGCGCGCCCAGACCCGCGCTGTCCACCTGTCGGGTTCCCGACAGGTCGATCACCAGTCGTCCGGCCCCCTCCTCGAGTTGACCCAGCAGCTCGCCCGCGGCGCGGCGGAACGCCGTGCGCGAATCGAGACCCAGCTCCTCGGGGGCGGCCAGGACTCGTTCGCCTGGGCGCGTCGACATCGTCATCACGTCCTCCACGGTCAGCTCCAGAAATCGCCGCGACTAGAGCAATGCGACTCCGGTGCCAACCCCGGTCCTGCCAAGCTAAGCTGCGGCTCATCAACCGGTTGTCAAAGCCGTCGTGCGCACCCTCACCCCGCGCCGTGCCGCAGACCGAGCGGCGCGGCGCATATTGCAAGGGGCGGCGATACCCTCCTAGCTTTACGGGGAAGCGACCAGCCTGCACTCCTCCGGAATCATGAAGGCACATCACATGGCGAAGACACCCGCAAAGCAGGAGCTCACCGAGGTCAGCGAAGCGCAGATCGCCGTCCACTGGAAGGAAGAGGCGTACTATCAACCGGCGGAGAAGTTCAAGGCACAGGCGAACATGCGGGACCCGCGCATCTTCGACCAGTTCGGCCTCGACCGGTTTCCCGACTGCTTCAAGACCTATGCGGACATGCTGACCTGGTTCGAGCCCTATCGCACCGTGCTCGACACCAGCGACGCGCCGTTCTGGAAGTGGTTCGCCGGCGGCAAGATCAACGCGTGTTACAACTGCGTGGACCGCCAGCTGGACAAGTACAAGAACAAGGCTGCCTTCATCTTCGTGCCCGAGCCGGAAAAAGAGCCCGACGTGAAGATCACGTATCAGGAGCTGTACGACCGCGTGAACGAAGTCGCCGCCTTGCTGCGCGGCTTGGGACTCAAGGCCGGAGACCGGGTCACCTTCCACATGCCGATGGTGCCGGAACTGCCGATCACGATGCTGGCGTGTGCGCGACTCGGCGTCATCCACTCGCAGGTGTTCGGCGGGTTCAGCGGGCAGGCGTGCGGCTCCCGCATTCAGGATTCGGGCAGCCGTGTGCTGATCACGATGGACAGCTACTGGCGCAACGGCTCGCTCGTCGATCACAAGGCGAATGCCGACATCGCGGTCAAGGCCGCGAAAGATTTGGGGCAAACGGTCGACAAGGTCCTGGTGTGGCAGCGCTATCCCGGAAAGTATTCCGCCAAGACGCCGATGGTCTCCGGTCGCGATTTCTTCGTGAACGACCTGCTCAAGGATCACACAGGCAAGAAAGTCGACCCCGTCGCCCTGCCGGGAGAAGCGCCGCTGTTCCTGATGTATTCGAGCGGCACGACCGGGAAGCCCAAGGGGGCGCAACACGGCATCGCCGGGTATCTGGCCTACGTCACTGCCACGTCGAAGTGGATCCTCGACATCCATCCGGAAGACGTCTACTGGTGCATGGCGGACATCGGCTGGATCACAGGGCATTCCTACATCGTGTACGGCCCGCTGGCGACCGCCGCCACGAGCGTGTTGTACGAGGGCGTGCCGACGTTCCCCGACGCGGGCCGTCCCTGGCGCATCGCCGAGCGGTTGGGCGTGAACATTTTCCACACCGCGCCGACCGCGATTCGCATGCTGCGCAAGCTCGGTCCCCAGGAGCCGCGCAAGTACAAGTACCATTTCAAGTCGATGACGACGGTGGGCGAGCCGATTGAGCCGGAGGCGTGGCGCTGGTATTACGACGAGGTCGGCAAGCGGGAAGCCGTCATCACCGACACGTGGTGGATGACCGAGACCGGGGGCTTTCTCGGCACCACCATGCCGGCGATTCATCCGATGAAGCCGGGCAGCTGCGGCCCCGCCGCGCCGGGGATCCATCCGGTCATCTATGACGAGACCGGCGCCGAGGTTCCCAAGGGCTCCGGCAAAGCCGGCAACATTTGCATCCGCAACCCCTGGCCCGGGGTTATGCAGACGATCTGGGGCGACCGCGACCGCTACGTCAAGACCTATTTCGCCAAGTACAATAAGAATCCCAAGAGCAAGGACTGGCGCGACTGGCCGTTCCTGTGCGGCGACGGCGCGGTGCAGGCGGCCGACGGCTACTACCGCATCCTCGGCCGCATTGACGACGTGATCAACGTCGCCGGTCACCGCCTCGGCACGAAGGAGATCGAGTCCGCGTGTCTCACGGTTCCAGAGATCGCCGAGGCGGCCGTGGTGCCCGTGCAGGACGAGGTGAAGGGACGGGTGCCCGAGGTGTACGTCGCGGTCAAGCCCGGCGTCAAGGCCAGCCAGGAGATCGTGGACCGCGTGATCAAGGCGAACGAAGAGGTGATCGGCAAGATCGCGCGCCCCAAACACGTGTACATCGTGCCGGACATGCCCAAGACGCGCTCCGGCAAGATCATGCGCCGCGTGCTCGCGGCCATCTCCAATCGCCGCGACGTCGGCGACGTGACGACGCTCGCGAACCCGGACGTGGTCGAGCAGATCCGCACGATGGTGCAGGGCAAGGACACCACCACGACGCACGAGGCCCTGCCGGAAGACATCGCGAAGTTCGGACAGGTAGAATGACACCGTCGGACAGTCAGACGGTCGGACCGTCGGACTGAAGAGCCTCGCACGGCAAGGATTGGATCCGACGTGCGAGGTTTCGGTTATGCAGTCGTCGTTCGGATACGCATCATTCTGGTATGATGCCTTATGAACGTCTCACCGCCTGGCAGGCGGCTCACGAGTTGGTGCTGGCCGTCTATCACGCCACCGAAACGTTCCCCAAGACTGAAACATACGGGTTGACGTCTCAGCTCCGGCGTGCCGCCTTCTCGGTCGCCGCAAACATCGCTGAGGGAGCGGCCAAACGAGGCAATGGAGAGTTTCCCCGCTTCCTCGACATCGCGATCGGATCGCTGTCTGAGGTCTCGTACACAATCCAGCTGGCCAAAGACCTCTGCATGATGCAGACCGAGGAGGCCGAACGGCTCGAGGCTGTACGAACGAAGGCGTCGAAACTGACGTGGGGCCTCTACAAGTCCGCGCGCACCCGGACCGGCGCTGCGGCATAGGTCGTTGGCTTTCAGTCCGACTGTCCGACTGTCCGACAGTCTCTAGCGAGCGATCCGCCAGTGCACGCGGCCACGCAGCGGGTCCATCGCCAGCGCGTACCCGGCGGCGTCGGGCCGCAGCTCGAGCCGGTACAACTCGCCGTTCGGGGGAGCGAACAGCCCGGTCACCGGCGCGTCGCCGGCACCGAACACCCGCAGCTCGATCTCGGTCCAGTTCATCTGAGCGGTACTCTGCGCCAGCCCGATGTGTGGTATGACCGCGCCGTTCTTCGCCAGCAGGATGATGGGTACCTCGCCCGCGCGGATGTCGTGCCACGCGGCGCCGGGATAGCGCCGGCCGGTTTGGTAATCGATCCACGTGCCCGGTGGGAGATAGACACGGCGGTGGTCGGCCTCGTCGAACAGTGGCGCCACCAGCAGGTCCGAGCCGAATAGGTACTCGTCCTCGATCAGCCACGAGGTCGGATCGTCAGGGTACTCGAAGAACAGGGTGCGCAGCATGGGATACCCGTTCTCCGAGGACGCCTTGGCCTGCGCGTAGATGTAGGGCATCAGCCGGTACTTCAGGTCGACCGCTCGGCGGAAGTCCCGCACGAACGCCGAGTCGTACTCCCACGGCTCGCGCGGCGGGGCGCCGTGGGTGCGCGTGTGGGAGGTGAGCGCACCGAAGGGGAGCCAACGCCGGTACAGCTCGCGTGGCGCCCGGTTGACGAAGCCGCCCACATCGTGGCTCCAGAACGTGAAGCCCGACAGCCCGAACGAGAGGCCGGCCCGAAGCGTCGCAGCCATCCCTGAGTTGGTGTTCTCAGCGTCACCGCCCCAGTGGAGGGGGTAGCGCTGGCTCCCGGCCCACGCACTCCGCCCCCAGATGATGCCGTCTCCCGTCGCGCGCTTGGTGATTTCCCACACGGCCTTGTTATAGCGCACGGGATAGAGGTTGTGCTCGTACCACCCCGTGCGCCCCGAGGCGTACAGGCCCGTCAGCGGCGCACCCTCGCCGAAGTCCGCCTTGATGACGCCTACGCCCATGTCCAGGAGACCCTTGAGCTTGCCCTGGTACCAGCGCACGGCGTCCGCGTTCGAGAAGTCCAGCGTGGCGTCCTCGGGCGCGATGCGGCCGCCGTCGTCCCGGACGCCGTAGCCGCCCTCCAGCAGCTCGCTCCAGATCTTGTTCTTGCGGGTGAAATAGGTGTACTGCCATAGGCTGATGTGGAAGCCCAAATGCCCGAGGTCCGCGATCATGGCGCGCGGGTTCGTGAAGCGGGTGGTGGAGAACTCGTAATTGCTCTGCCAGTCCGTCTCGAACCAGCCGGTGTCGAGGTGGATCACGTCGCTCGGGATCAGATAGCGCCGCAGCTTCGCCGCCACGTCCCGCACTTCCGCCTCGGCCTTATACGTGATCCGGCTCATCCACAGCCCGAAGGACCAGAGCGGCGGAACCGGGCTGCGCCCCGTGAGCGCCGTGTACTCGCTCAACACTTCTTTGGGCCGCCCCACAAAGACGAACAGGTCCATCACCTCGTCGCCCGTATAGATCACGGTATGCTGGTCGAAGTCGTGGCCGAAATCGAAGGTGACGGGCGCGCTGGTGTGCACGAACATCCCGTAGCCGTTGCTGCTCAAGAAGAACGGGACGGCCTTGTACTGGCGGTAGTTCTGCACGCCCTGGCCGTCGCGCAGGTACAGGACCAGCTTCTGGCCGCGTTTGTTCAAGCGCGTAAAGGACTCACCGGTCCCGAAGATCTTCTCGTCGTACTTGAGCTCGAAGCTGGCGGCCGTGCTGCGCCCCATGTCCCGGGCGCGGCGGATGAAGGAGAACGGCGCGTACGGCTGGAACGAGGCGGGGTCGCCCAGCGTCTGCGTGCGGGTCAGCAAGCTCCCCGCGGCGTCGTAGAGCTCGATGTGCCAGGGGTTCTTGATGAGACGCAACTCGCCGTACGCGCTCGTGTAGCGGACGATGCTGTCGCCACTTTCCACCTTCCAGGACCGGTCCGTGGGCACCGGGCCGGCGAGCATGAGGGAATCGGTGTCGCGGCGGGCGGCGGGCGGCAGGTCGCGCGTGAAGAATCGCAGCCGCACGGTTCGCGGGCTGACGAAGGTGATCTCAAAGGGGAGCGCCGGATCGCGGTCGTATTCCGTTCCGGGGAACTCGTTCGAGCCGGCCCGCGCGAGCGCCATGTCCATCTTGTTGAACGAGTAGCTGGGCTGCCGCATGTAACGGTCCCAGCGAAGCACGCCCAGGCCCGTGGCCGGATCGAACTGTGTAACGCGGCTTCCTACGAAATGGATTTGATCCGGCTGCTCGAACTCCTCGCTGACGTCCACCAGATCGCCCAGGATACGCGGCTGCGCCTGGGCGTGCGGTTCCGTCTGCGCCACCGCCGGCGCGTACCGGGCGAGCAGCAACATGACCAATGCGACCCTGGCCAGCAGGGCATCCCCGATCACCGGGCCGCCTGGCTGAATCCGGCTTCGTATTGCAGCGCTTCGAGCGCCGCGCCGAGGTACACCAGCGGCGCGTTCCAGTTGATCGCGACCTCGTTCGAAGCATACGCGCACACGTCGTCCACGTAGGCCTTATCGGGTGCGGTGACCGGATACACGCACCCGTCCTGGCGGCCCGGGTTGGGCCCGCCCACCAGCAGCCCCGGGACCGGAGCGTCGATACCGTCCGCCGCCGATGGCCGGTGGTGTGGATGCAGCGGCGTGCGGCCACCAAAGCCGGTCACGAACGAGAATCCCGTGGCGTTGCGGCCAAGCAGGTAGTCCAGGTTGCCCAGGGCGTTCCGCAGGTACGAGCGATCACCGGTGAGCCGGTAGGCCACCACCAGCGCGATCCCCTGATTCGCCGCCACCGAGTTGCTCCCCCAGACGAAGTCCGCCCCCCGACCCCCCATGACCGTGCCGTAGGCGGTCTGGCTCGCCCGCGCCACGAGTTCGTCGGCTGCTCGAATCAGCGAGCGCTCGAGACGCACGCGTTCGCCCGCGACCGCCGGAGTCAGCTCGGCGCGGAACCGCGCCAGCGTGTAGTACCCGAGCGTGCGGACCTGCTGCCAGCTGGGCAGTGGCGCACTGCTGTCGGGGAACAGCGGGACAGCCGTGAAGAAACTGTCCTGACGCGTCGTCACGCCGAGTTCCGTAGCCGCCCAGATGAATTCATCCCGAACGTCCCGGTCGCCGTAGGTGCCGGTCTCGATGTGGGGCTCGAACTGTTGGTTGAGCCGCGTCTGATCGTAGAGCACGTCCGGGTGGCGCCGCGCCCAGTTCCACGCGCGGATGGCCGCCGTGAGGGCGGAATCGTGCAACGCCGGCAGCGGACGCGCGAACGCTCTCAGGACACGGCTCGCTTGCGCCATGACCGCGGCGAAATCGAGCGCCGCCGCGGTGCTCTTCTGCACCACGTAGCGGGGCGATCTCGCCTCCGCAGGGCTAACGAAGCCCTCGAATCTCGGCTCGGTGAGCTTGTGGTGCACGCCCCCGTCGGCGGGGTCCTGCATGGTGAGCATCCAGCGCAGGTTCCACAACGCTTCCTGCACCAGATCGGGCACGGCATCACCGGACTCCGGGATGTCGACTTCGAGAGCGCGCGCGTACTCGGGGAAGTCCTCGTAGAGCGACAGCAGGGTGGCGACGGTAATCCCCGAATTCACGATGTACTTGTTGTAGTCCCCGGCGTCGTACCACCCGCCGGGCGAGGAAATCACGGTTCCCGCCGGGCGGCCGGCGCTCGCCGCGGACGGATGCACGAGCACCCGGGTGTCCGGGTGGCCCGCGGGACGGCTCCACGTGCCGGCGTAGCGGGATTCGAGCGGCAGCGATGCGCGCTGGAAGTAAAAGGCCTTCAAGGCGGCTCGCACCAGCTCCTGGTGCACGCCGGGCCGGATCGTGAACGGGTGCGAGGCTCCGAGCCCAGGAACGAGCAGGACGTAGCGCCCGGGGGTCCGCAACGCGGAGAAGTCCGCGGCGCGAGTGGTGTCCGACGACTGGGTGCCGCGGGGCGAGCCGATCAGGCCCGTGAAGACCGTGTCTTTCAGGTCCGCGGTGACGACGGAAAACCTGTCCCCTGCCGCGCCCAGCAGGAAGGCGGCCTTTGGCGCGCCGGGATAGAACCCCACCTGATTGAGCCGTATGGCGTCTGTCGGTCGTGTGTGAAACCCCTGCGACGCCAACAGAACGCGAAGTAACAAGAGCGGGAGCGCCGGTTCCTTCACAGCTCCACCTGCGCCCCCACCTCGAACACCTGGTTCGCAGGAATCTTGAAGAACGCCGTCGCGCGGAGCGCGTTGCGCGACATGAACGCGAACAGCGCCGCGCGCCATTGGACCATGCCGGGCCGATCGGAGGTGACGAGGGTCTCGCGGCCCAGGAAGAAGGTCGTTCCCTCCATCCGGATGTCGAGCGCCTGGACGCGGCAGGCTTCCAGGACGTCTTCGAGATCCGGGTCGTCCATGAACCCGTAGCGGGCGACCACGGTGTGGAATCCCTTGCCGATGTGCTT
>Ga0209155_1000889_pt1 | contig 14174 bp, 13 predicted proteins | sample GraSoiAngelo_122_FD_185879 | JGI IMG/M metagenome (GOLD analysis project Ga0209155, IMG submission 185879) | Grasslands soil microbial communities from the Angelo Coastal Reserve, California, USA - 14_0927_02_20cm (SPAdes) (version 2) | ecosystem: Environmental > Terrestrial > Soil > Grasslands ... | reverse complement strand
CGCTTGCCGCTGGCAACCTTGTCGCCGTAGAAGCACGCGATGTCCTCTGATCCCGCCGCCCGCGCCGGCGCCCTGCTCGAGATCGATCTCGGCGCGATCGTCTCCAATTGGCGTCTGCTCGCGGAACGGGCGGCGCCGGCGCAATGTGCCGCGGTCGTCAAGGCCAATGCCTACGGTCTCGGGGCGGCGCCCGTGACCCGCGCGCTGGCGGCGGCCGGCTGCCAGCTGTTTTTTATCGCGACGCTCGACGAGGGCATCGCGCTGCGCGCCGCGCTGGGCCCAGAACCGGAGATCGCCGTGTTCAACGGTCCCCTCCCCGGCACTGCCGCCGAGTTTGCCGCGCATCGCCTGATCCCGGTGTTAAACGAGCCTGGCCAGATCAGGGCCTGGACGGGCCAAAAAGCTTCTCCCGCGATCCTGCATGTCGACACGGGCATGTCGCGCCTCGGGCTCTCCACACGGGAATTTACCGGGTTCGCCGATGAATTGCCGAAGACCGGCATCGTCTGGCGCGCAATCATCAGCCATCTCGCTTACGCCGACACGCCCGATCACGCGCTGAACGAGCAGCAGCGCGCCCGTTTTGCCGCCGCAACGCACCGTATGCCCGGCGTGCCGGCGAGCCTCGCCGCCTCTTCCGGCATTTTTCTTGGTCCGGCCTATCACTTCGATTTCGCCCGCCCGGGAGCGGCGCTCTATGGCGTCAATCCACAGCCCGGCCGGCCCAATCCGATGCGGCAAGTCGTTCGCCTATCAGGCAAAATCCTGCAGGTCCGTGAAATTGACAGGGGAGAGTCGGTTGGCTACGGTGCCGCGCACGTCATGCAGAAACCCGGCCGCGTCGCGACCGTGGCGGTTGGCTATGCCGATGGCTGGCTGCGTTCGCTGAGCCATCGCGGTTGCGGCTATATCGGCGGGAAACGCATTCCTCTCCTGGGCCGGGTATCGATGGATCTCGTCACATTCGATGTCTCGGCGATCGATGCCGCACAAGCGCGTCCCGGCGCCTCGATCGAATTGCTCGGCGAGCATTACGGGGTTGATGACGCAGCGGCCGATGCCGGCACGATCGGCTACGAGGTCCTGACGGCGCTCGGCTCCCGCTTTCACCGGATCTACCGCGATCCCGCCGCGAAGCCGCTGCCTGAATGACCGAGACGCTTTCCGCGATCGGCGCGGTATTTCTCGCCTTCCTGGCCGCGGTCGGCGGCCTTGCGCGGTTCGCGGTGCAGGCGCTCGCCGCGGCCGCGAGCCCGCCCTATTTCCCGCGGCTGATCGCGCGCCAAGTGCTCTATATCGGCTATTACTCGCTGCCGGTCGTCGGCCTCACGGCGCTCTTCACCGGCATGGTGCTGGCGCTGCAATCCTATACCGGGTTCAGCCGCTTCAACGCGCAGAGCGCGGTCGCCACCGTCGTCGTGCTGTCGATGACCCGCGAATTGGGGCCCGTCATTGCCTCGTTGATGGTCGCCGGCCGGGTCGGCGCCGCGATGGCAGCCGAGATCGGCACGATGCGTGTCACCGAGCAGATCGACGCGCTGACGACGCTGTCGACCGATCCGCTGCGCTATCTCGTGCTGCCGCGCCTGATCGCCGGGTTGGTGACATTGCCGGTACTGGTGCTGATCGCCGACATTGTCGGGGTGTTCGGCGGGTTCCTCGTCGGAACCTACAAGCTCGAGTTCAACCCGGTCGCCTACCTGACCCAGACCGAACAATATCTCGAGACGATGGACGTCGTCTCGGGGCTCGTCAAAGCGGCGGTGTTCGGCTTCCTCATCGCGTTGATGGGCTGCTATCACGGCTACCACTCGCGCGGCGGCGCCGAGGGTGTCGGCCAAGCGACAACACATGCCGTCGTCTCAGCCTCGATCCTGATTCTCATTTTCAATTACGCGCTGACCCAGGCCTTCTTCTCGCGATGAGCGACGCAGCCGCCCCGAAAATCGCCCTCGTCGGAGTCGAGAAGTCGTTTGGCCGGAAGCGCGTGCTCGACGGCATCGACCTCACAGTCGCGCCCGGTGAGAGCCTCGTCATCATCGGCGGCTCGGGCACCGGAAAATCGGTGCTGATCAAGTGTATCCTCGGGATCATGCGGCCCGAGGCCGGATCGATTCGAATCGATGGCGCGGAAACCGTCGGGTTGCGCCGCCGCGGGCGCGAGCAGGTCATGCGCAAATTCGGCATGCTGTTTCAGGGCAGCGCGCTGTTCGATTCGCTGAGCGTCTGGGAAAACGTCGCCTTTGGCCTCGTCCAGGGCCGCGGTATGGATCGCGCCGCAGCGCGCGAGATCGCGCTCAAAAAACTTGCCGCCGTCGGCCTCGGCCCGGAAGTCGCGACGCTGAGCCCGGCCGAGCTGTCGGGCGGGATGCAGAAGCGCGTCGCGCTTGCCCGCGCGATCGCCGCCGAGCCCGAGATCGTGTTCTTCGACGAGCCGACCACCGGCCTCGACCCGATCATGGCCGATGTCATCAACCGGTTGATCGTCAGCTCTGTGCGCGAGCTCGGCGCGACGACGGTTTCGATCACTCACGACATGGTCAGCGCGCGCAGGATTGCCGACCGCATCGCGATGCTGCACAAGGGGCGCATCGTTTGGCAGGGCCCGGCGAGCGAGATCGACCGCAGCGACAACCCGTTCGTCGATCAGTTTGTCCATGGCCGCGCCGAAGGACCGATCCAGATGGAGGTCCGCGCCGCATGATCCCGCCCCGCCAGGCCTAGCATGGCCAAGCCGCAAGCCCGCTACGCCTGCCAGCAATGCGGCGCCCTCGCGCCGAAATGGGCCGGGCGGTGCGAGGCCTGCGGCGCCTGGAACAGCCTTGTCGAGGAGGTGCCGCGCAGCGCTCCGCCAAAGAGCCTCGGCCGCGCCACAAGCCGCCGCGGCGGCCCAGCAATCGATTTTGTCGGCCTGCGCGGCGAGACGGCCGGACCGCCGCGGCGACTGACCGGCATCGCCGAGCTCGACCGGGTCTGCGGCGGCGGCTTGGTTGCCGGCTCGACGATCCTCGTCGGCGGCGATCCCGGGATCGGCAAATCGACCTTGCTGCTGCAGGCGGCCGCCGCCTTCGCCGCGCGCGGTAGCACGGCGGCCTACATCACCGGCGAGGAAGCGATCGACCAGATCCGGCTACGCGCCGAGCGGCTCGGGGTCGCCGACCGCCCGGTCGGTCTCGCCGCCGCGAGCAGCGTTCGCGACATCGCCGATTCGCTCGATTCGGCCGAGGCGCCCGATCTCGTCATCATCGATTCGATCCAGACGATGTATCTCGACACGCTCGACAGCGCCCCCGGCACGGTCAGCCAGGTGCGCGGCGCGGCGCAGGAATTGATCGGCCTCGCCAAGCGCCGCGGCTTTGTCGTCGTGCTGGTAGGACACGTGACAAAGGAAGGGCTGATCGCCGGCCCGCGCGTCCTCGAGCACATGGTCGACACCGTGCTCTATTTCGAAGGCGAACGCGGTCACCAATTCCGCATCCTGCGCGCCGTAAAAAACCGCTTTGGCGCGACCGATGAGATCGGCGTCTTCGAGATGAGTGATCGCGGCCTCGTCGAGGTGCCGAACCCCTCGGCATTGTTCCTTGCTGACCGCGACGACCCGACCAATTCGGAGGCGGGCGGCCGCGCCACCGGCGCTGCGGTGTTCGCCGGCATCGAGGGCACCCGGCCGCTCCTGGTCGAGGTGCAGGCGCTCGTCGCTCCATCGCTGCTCGGCACCCCTCGTCGCGCCGTGGTCGGCTGGGACGCGACGCGCCTGGCAATGCTCACGGCGGTGCTCGACGCGCGCTGCGGTCTCTCGGTCGGCGCCAACGACATCTACCTCAATATCGCCGGCGGGCTGCGCATCGTTGAGCCGGCCGCCGATCTCGCGGTCGCGGCAGCGCTCGTGTCGGCCCTGACCGAGACCCCCTTCCCCGCCGATACCGTCGTCTTTGGCGAGATCGGTCTCTCCGGTCGGGTGCGGCCGGTCGGCCACGCCGAAGCGCGCCTCAAGGAAGCCGCCAAGCTTGGCTTTACCGAGGCCTGGGTCCCGAAGCGGCCATCCGGCCGCCGCGCGGCGAGTGCCGAGGGGCTGAGGACTGTCGAGATCGGCCATTTGAGCGAGCTCGTGGCGCGCCTGTCGCCGCCGCGCCGCCGGCTTGTCTCGCCGGCGGACCGTCCCCCGGGCCGGGTCGCGGTCGCGCCATGAACCAGCCATGAACCCGCTGGATCTCGGCGTCATCGCCATCATCGTGCTGTCGGCGATCTTCGCCTTCGCCCGCGGTTTTGTGCGCGAGGCGTTGTCGATCATCGCCTGGGTCGGCGCCGCGGCGATCACGGTCTTCGGCTTCAGCACGGTGCTGATTGCCGTCAGCCCGATCGTCAACAATGCGCTCTTGGCGCAGCTGATCGCCGGGTTTGGCCTGTTCGTCGTCAGCCTGATCGTGCTGACGATCGTCACCGGCCTCCTCGCCCGCATGGTGCGGTCGAGCGCCCTGTCGCCGATTGATCGCACCTTGGGGTTCATCTTCGGCCTCGCGCGCGGCGCCTTTCTGGTGTGCCTCGCCTATCTCCTCCTCGACATCACGATGCAGCCGACCGAGCGCCCGGCTTGGGTCAAGGAAGCAAAAAGCGCCCCGTTTCTCGAAAAGGGCGCAAGCGAGCTGCGCCGCTTCTTGCCCGAGTCGCTGAAACTGAAGAATGCTGCGGTTGACGAGGTGATCCACGCGCTGACCCCGGCGGCGGAAGCCCAGAAGGCGATGCGGGCCTTGCAGAACCCCTCCGGTGCGCCCGACACGACAGTCATCAAGCCGAACCACAGCCCGACCTACCGCCCGGCCGAGAAGCGCGAGCTCGACCGGGTCATCGGAACCCAGCGCTGACATGCTCGGATACTGGATCCGCTGGTCCAAGGATGTCATTCCGGGATCGGCCAACGCCGAGGCCCGGAATGACGTTTTTGTCAGGGCTGGCAGGAACCAACCGCCGGTATGGCGGCCTCGCATTAGCGGAGGAAAATTCCTATATCTATCGGACCCGAAGCGGCCAGATACCAGATGCAGGTAATGGATGCTGAAGACCGGCCGCGCTGACGCGGACCACTTTCACGAAGAGTGCGGTGTTTTCGGGATTTACGGCCATCCTGATGCCGCTGCGTTGACCGCCCTCGGCCTGCATGCCTTGCAGCATCGCGGCCAGGAGGCGGCCGGCATCGTCGCCTATGACGGCAGCCAGTTTAATGCGCATCGCGGACCGGGGCTGGTCGGCGACAATTTCGGCTCCCGCGATGTCATCGACCGCCTGCCCGGCAATGTCGCGATCGGCCATGTGCGCTATGCGACGACCGGCGAGGTGGCGCAGCGCAACATCCAGCCGCTCTTCGCCGATTTCGAATTCGGCGGGTTGGCGATCTGCCATAACGGCAACCTGACCAATTCCTACCAATTGCGGCGCCAGCTGGTGCGGCGCGGCAGCCTGTTCCAATCGACCAGCGACACCGAGGTCATCGTCCATTTGATCGCGACGAGCCTCAAGGACACCGTCGTCGATCGCCTGACCGACGCGCTGCGTCAGGTCGAGGGCGCCTATTCGCTGGTCGCATTGTCGCAGAACGAGGTCATCGGGCTGCGGGACCCGTTGGGGGTGCGCCCGCTCGTGCTCGGCAGGCTCGGCGACGCCTGGATCGTCACCTCCGAGACCTGCGCGCTCGACATCATCGGCGCCGATTTCGTGCGCGACGTCGATCCCGGCGAGATCGTCATCATCGGCGCCGGCGGGGTCAGGAGCGTCCGGCCGTTTGCCGATGTGCCGCCCCGGCTCTGCGTTTTCGAGTACATCTACTTCGCGCGTCCTGACAGCGTCGTCGAGGGACACAGCGTCTATGAGGCGCGCAAGCGCATCGGCCGCGAATTGGCGCGGGAAGCGCCGGTCGAAGCGGACATTGTCGTGCCGGTGCCCGATTCCGGCGTGCCCGCGGCCCTCGGCTACGCCGCCGAATCCGGCCTCCCCTTCGAGCTCGGTATCATCCGCAACCATTATGTCGGCCGTACCTTTATCGAGCCGACCGATCAGATCCGCCATCTCGGCGTCCGCCTCAAACACAACGCCAATCGCGCCGATCTCGAAGGCAAGCGGGTCATCCTCGTTGATGATTCGATCGTGCGCGGCACGACCTCGACAAAGATCGTCGAGATGGTGCGCAACGCCGGCGCCCGCGAAGTGCATATGCGCATCTCGAGCCCGCCGACGCGCTTCCCGTGCTTCTACGGGATCGCGACGCCCTCGCGCGAGCAGCTGCTCGCGGCGCGGTACGATGTCGACGCGATGGCGCGCTTTATCGGCGTCGACAGCCTCGCCTTCATCTCGACCGACGGGCTTTACCGCGCGATGGGCGAAGCCGGCCGCGACCGGCTGTCGCCGCGGTTCTGCGACGCGTGCTTTACCGGCGACTACCCGATCCCGCTCGCTGATGTCGATGACGGCAAGGTCTCCGTCCAGCTTTCCCTGCTCGCCGACACGGCATAAACTAGCGCCAACATAAACTTAGAAGCGAGCAGGGTGGGATGACTATGGAGACCGCTGGTGGCGGCGCCGTGATGCCGCGCCCGACTCTCAGCCGCATGATCGTCGCGGCGATGATCGGCAACGTGCTGGAGTGGTTCGACTTTGTCGTCTACGGCTTTTTTGCCGTGACGATCGCGGAAGTCTTCTTTCCCGCTCACGATCCGACCGTGTCGATGCTGATCACCTTTGGCGCGTTCGGGCTTGCCTATTTCGTACGCCCGTTAGGGGCGATCGTCGTCGGCAGCTATACCGATCGCGCTGGACGCAAAGCCGGCCTGCTGCTGTCGATCGCGTTGATGATGATCGGTACGACGCTGATGGCGCTGACGCCCGGCTACGCGACGATCGGCATGGCCGCGCCGATCCTGATCACGCTGGCGCGCCTGCTGCAGGGGTTTTCAGTCGGCGGCGAATTCGGCAGCGCGGTCAGCTTTTTGTCCGAGCATGCCGGCGACAGGCGCGGCTTCAGCGCCAGTTGGGCATTCGCGACTGGCGGCATGATCACGGTCCTCGCCTCACTGTTCGGCGTCACGTTGACAACGGTGTTGAGCCACGAGCAGCTCGTCGATTGGGGATGGCGGATCCCCTATGTCTTCGGGATGCTGGTCGGGCCCGCCGGGCTCTACATCCGCTCCAAATTGGTCGAGACGCCGGAGTTTCTCAAAGCCGAGAAGCCCGAAACGATACCGATCAGCGACCTGCTGCGCCGCTATCCGCTGGAGGTGGTGCTGGCCTTGGGGATTTCGATCATTTCCAACGCCTCGTTCTACATCCTCGCTTATATCCCGACCTATGGGGTGAAGACGCTGCATCTGCCCCAATCGGTCGGGTTCACCGCAACCCTGATCGGTGGCCTGATCCTGGCGATCGGCTGCCCACTCGCGGGCCACTGGTCTGACAAGATGACGTCGCGGCCGCTGATCATGGTGATCACCTGCTGGTTGTTTGTGCTCACCCCATACCCCGCTTTCTATCTGATGGCCGCCTGGCCGTCGCTGGCCACCTGCATCATCGCCGTCGCGTGGCTCCAGCTGGTCAAGGCCGGCTACAGCGGCGTGCTGCCGTCGTTGATGTCGGAGCAGTTCCCGGTCGACACCCGAGCGGTCGGCGTGGCGCTCGGCTATAGCATCTCGGTGTCGGTCTTTGGCGGCCTCGCGCCACTGGTCGCGACCTGGCTGATAGTGCAGACGGGCGATAGCCTGTCGCCGAGCTATTATCTGATGTTTTGCGGGCTGCTCAGCCTGATCGCGCTGATCGCGATCCAGCGGCGGCGGGCGCGTCCGGAACCGAGCTTGGCGCCCTCGCCCGCCTGATGATAGAGGCCTGATGCCGGGGCGCCTCGCAGGCAAGCTCGCGCTGATCACCGGCGCATCCCGTGGGCTAGGTGCGGCTGTCGCGGAGCGGTTTGCCGGCGAGGGCGCGCATCTCGTCCTGACTGGGCGCACGGTCGGCGGCCTCGAAGAAACCGACGACCGGGTCCGCGCCGCCGGCGGCACTGCGACGCTGGTGCCGTTCGATCTGCGCGACTTCACCAAGATCGACGATTTGGCGGCGGCGCTCTACGAGCGCTATGGCCGGCTCGACATCCTCATCGCCAATGCCGGCGAGTTCGGCGCCTTCTCGCCGATGGGCCATATCGACCCGCGGCTGTGGGCCGAAATCCTCGATCTCAACCTGACCGCCAATTGGCGGCTGATCCGCGTCATGGACCCGCTATTGCGCGCCGCCGAGCACGGCAGGGCGGTGTTCGTGACGACTGGTTTGGCGCGCGAGGCATTGCCCTATTACGGGCCCTACGCCGTCAGCAAGGCCGGCCTCGAAGCGATGGTCAGGACCTATGCCGGCGAGGTCGCGCGCACCCGGCTGCGCGTCAATCTGATCGACCCCGGGATCGTTCGTACCCGGTTGCGCGCCCGCATCTTTCCTGGCGAGAACCCGGCGAACCTGCCGTCGCCGGAAACGATTGCCGATGCCTTCCTGCCGCTCGTTCTCGAGGAATGCGGCCGCCACGGCGAGATCGTCGCTGCCGCCGATCTCGTGGGCTGAGCGCGCAAAAGAAAGCGGGCGCCAAGGCGCCCGCCCTCCATTCCAAAAAACCGGCTTACCAGCCCCAGTAGTACGGCCGTGAATACGGCGCGTAGGCATAGCCCGGATGCCCGTAGTAGGACGGGCCATAGCCGTAGCCATAATAGGGGTTGCCGACACCGATCCCGATCGGCCCCACGCCGACGCCGCAGCCGAACGGGCCGCAGCCGAAGCCGATCTGCGCCTTTGCCGGCGCTAAGGGCAGCGCCAGAGCGGCAAGACCAACCGCCGCGACGGCCAGAGCGCCGAGCTTGTGGTACCGCCGTTTCGTCTCAACCGTCATGATTTACCTCCAGTCGTCTCACACGGGATTCGACTACTCATGGCAACGACTGCCCGAAAGGCAGGGTTCCGCTTTGTCACCCGGCGCAATGCTTGCTTTCTACTTCTCGGAAAGGCGGGATCAGGAAATAAGCGCTTGGCGCGCTTCGCCGGATTCCGCAGCCTAGTGGGCCAGGATTTGGCTGAGGAACAGCCGCGTGCGCTCGCTCTTTGGATTGGCGAAAAAATCCTGCGGCGGTGCGCGCTCGACGATCTCGCCGCGGTCCATGAACACCATCATGTCGGCGACGGTGCGGGCAAAACCCATCTCATGCGTCACGCAGACCATCGTCATGCCCTCCTGCGCCAGCTCGACCATGACGTCGAGGACTTCCTTGATCATCTCCGGATCGAGCGCCGAGGTCGGCTCGTCGAACAACATGATCTCGGGCTTCATGCAGAGGGAGCGCGCGATGGCAACGCGCTGCTGCTGGCCGCCGGACAATTGCCCGGGATATTTGTCGGCCTGCTCAGGAATCTTCACCCGTTCGAGGTAGTAGCGTGCGGTCTCCTCGGCGTCCTTCTTTGGCATCTTGCGCACCCAGATCGGCGCGAGGGTCAAATTCTCCAGCACCGTCAAATGCGGGAACAGGTTGAACTGCTGGAACACCATGCCGACCTCGCGGCGGATCGCCTCGATGTTTTTCAGATCCGAGGTCAGCTCGATGCCGGCGACGATGATGCGCCCCTGCTGATGCTCCTCGAGGCGGTTGATGCAGCGGATCATCGTCGATTTGCCGGAACCGGACGGGCCGCACACGACGACCTTCTCGCCCCGCCCGACGACGAGGTTGATGTCCTTCAGCACATGAAATTCGCCGTACCATTTATGGACGGCCTGCATCTCGATGATCGATGGCGCGGGCGCCTGGACCGGCATGGCTTCGGCCGCATTACTCATCGGTCCCTTCCGATCTAACGGCGATGGCCGCGGTTCAAGGTGCGCTCGAGCCTCTGGCTGTAGCGCGACATGAAAAAACAGAAACAGAAATAGATCGCCGCGACAAAGACATAGGTTTCGCTGGCGAAGCCCTGCCAATTCGAGTCGGTGAGCGCGGTGTTCGCCGTATTCAGCAGGTCGAACAGGCCGATGATCAGCACGAGCGAGGTGTTCTTGAACGCGCCGATAAAATTGTTGACGAGCGGCGGGATCACCATCGCCAAGGCTTGCGGTAGCACGATAAGCCGGGTGCGCCGCCAATAGCCGAGGCCCAATGCGTCGGCGGCTTCGATCTGTCCCTTCGGGATCGCCTGCAATCCGCCGCGGACGACTTCGGCGAGATAAGCCGCAGCGAACAAAATAAACGCGACCTGCGCGCGCAGCAATTTGTCGATCGTGACGCCTTCGGGCAGAAACAACGGCAGCATGACCGACGCCATGAACAAGACAGTGATCAGCGGCACGCCGCGCACCAGCTCAATGTAAGCGACGGATACAACCCGCACCGCCGGCAAGTTCGAACGCCGTCCGAGAGCCAACAGGATCGCGAACGGGAACGCGAACAGCATGCCGACGACGGCGAGAATCAGCGTCAGCGGCAGCCCGCTCCAATATTCGCTCGGGACGTAGCGCAGCCCGAATACGCCGCCCGACATCAGGATACCAACCACGACAAGCCCGGCCGGCCACAACAGCATCAGGCGCCGGCCCCACAGCCTGCGGTCGCAGCTCGCCAGAACGAGGCCGATAATGATGACCACGACGAACAGCGGCCGCCACTGCGCGTCATACGGAAAGCGGCCGAAAAAGATGAAGCGCCACTTCTCGCCGATAAACGCCCAGCACGCCCCCTCACCGCGGCAGGCCTGCCCGTTCGGCGCGTCCCAGACGGCGTCGATAAACGCCCAGCGGATCAACGGCGGCACCGTCATAACGAGCAGATAGACGGCCAGGATCGTCAGGATCGTATTGAAGACGCTGTTGAAGAGGTTGGCGCGCAGCCAGCCGATGACGCCGCTCGTGACGACCGGCGGGCGCTGTTGCGCCGGCAGCGGGATTTCTTCGGCGATGTCGATATCGGCCATCGTTCAGCGCTCCACGAGCGCGACGGCGCGGTTATAGAGATTCATGAACAGCGAGATGAGCAGGCTGATCGCGAGATAAACCGCCATGATCATCGCGATCCCCTCGACCGCCTGGCCGGTCTGGTTCAGCGTCGTGTTGGCGATCGAGACGAGATCGGGATAGCCGATGATGACGGCGAGCGAGCTGTTCTTGGTCAGGCTCAGATATTCGCTGGTCATCGGCGGTATGATGACCCGGAGCGCCTGCGGCAAGACGACAAGGCGCATGCGCTGCCCCGGCCGCAGCCCCAACGCCATCGCCGCTTCGCTCTGCCCCCAGCTGACCGCGAGAATGCCGGCGCGCACAATCTCGGCGATAAAGGTGCCGGTGTAGACGACGAGGCCGATCAGAAGCGCGCCGAACTCCGGCGACATCGCCGTGCCGCCGGCGAAATTGAAGCCGCGCAATGCCGGCACATCGAGCCGCAATGGCAAGCCATAGCCGAGAAAGACGATCGCCGGCAGGCCTAGCGCGAGCCCCAATCCGGCCCAGCCCGTCGGGAATTGCTGACCCGTCCGCTCCTGTCGCCGTTTGGCCCAGCGCCGCACCGCGAAGGTGATGACGAGCCCCGCCGCGAAGGCGATCGCCATCCAGAAATAGGCCGTTTCCGCGAACGGCACCGGAAACGTGATGCCGCGATTGCTGATGAAGACGCCGGGCAGCAGCTCCCATGCCTCGCGCGGCGGCGGCGCGCTGCCGCGGAGGAGCGCCCACCAGAACAGCAATTGCAAGGCGAGCGGGATGTTGCGGAACGTCTCGACATAAATCGCGGCGAGCTTCGCGACGAGCCAGTTGCTCGATAGCCGCGCCAGCCCCATCACCGTACCGAGGAGTGTCGCCAACACGATACCGAGCGCCGATACATAGAGTGTGTTGACGAGCCCGACGAGAAAGGCGCGGGCGTAGGTGTCGGCCGGCGAATAGGGGATGAGGCTCTCGCCGATGCCGAAGGCGGCCTCGCGATCGAGAAAGCCGAAACCGGTCGCGATGTTCTGCCGCCGCAGATTGACGATCGTGTTGTGCACCAGAAAAGCGACAAAGGCCGCCAGCACGGCGACAAAAACGACCTGGACGGCGATGGCGCGGATTTTCGGGTCGCGCCACGGCGCCGGCCGGCTCGGTGTTGCGACGGTCTGAACCGCCATGCCTGCGCCGCCCTTGTCGCTCGCGCAGCGGCCTCAGCGGATCGGCATCGCGTAGATGAGGCCGCCTTTCGACCACAGATTGTTGTAGCCGCGCTCCAATTTCAGCGACGAGCCGAGCCCCAGATGCTTGTCGAATATCTCGCCGTAATTGCCGACCAGCTTCACCGCGTTGTAGGCCCATTTCTCGTCGAGGTTCAGCGCCTTGCCCATCCCGGGTGTCGCGCCAAGCATGCGCTTGATATCGGGCGCATCGCTCTTCGCCATCTCGTCGACATTCTTCTGCGTGATGCCCTTCTCCTCGGCCTCGATCATCGCGTAAACGACCCAGTCGACGACGTCGTGCCACTCCTCGTCGCCGTGCCGCACGACCGGTGCCAGCGGCTCCTTCGAAATGCGCTCGGTCAAGACGACATAGTCTTCGGGATTGGGCGCGCGCCCGATGCGCTGCGCCGCCAAGGCCGAGCCATCGCCCGTCATCACATCGCAGCGGCCCGAGAAAAACGCGGCATAAACCTCGTCGATCTTCTCGATGACGACCGGCTTGAACTCCATCTTGTTGCCGCGGAAATAGTCGGCGAGGTTGAGCTCGGTCGTCGTGCCGGGCTGCACGCAGATCGTCGCGCCGTTCAACTCCTTCGCAGTTTTCACGTTGAGCTTTTTCGGCACCAAGAACCCCTGCCCGTCATAGAACACGACCGGGCCGAAATTGAGTCCCAACGTCGTGTCGCGCAGCAAGGTCCAGGTCGTGTTGTTTGACAGGATGTCGACTTCGCCCGATTGCAGCGCCGTAAAGCGCTGTTGTGCGGTCAGCGGCACATATTTGACCTTGTCGGGATCGCCGAACACGGCGGCCGAGATCGCGCGGCAGATATCGACGTCGAACCCGGTGTATTTCCCCTGATTGTCCGGCTGCGCAAATCCCGGAATGCCGGTCGGCACGCCGCAGCTAATCGCGCCCGCCTGCTTTACCTTGTCGAGCGTCGGCCCGGCCGCGGCCGGAACGGCAAAGCCGAGCGCAGCCGCAAACCCGGCCGCGATTGCTGCTATTGCCCATGTTCTTGGCATTGGAGCCCCCTGGTTGCCGCCGCGCGGACCAGGCCGCGCCGTCATCATTGATTAGGGCGACGCTAGCACAGCCGCGCCGCGGCCAGCAACGCGCTCCCCTGCAAGCTTCAGGCCGAGCTAGGCGGTGCTGCGGATCTCGGCGATGTAGTGCTCGACGGCCCGCTTGAGATCGGCCGCCGCGGGCCCCGCCCCGGCGATGCCGCGCGAGATGCTGGGAACGACCCGCCCATAGTGCCGCGCGAAATCGCGCCGCACATCGGCAATCGTCGCGCCCTGCGCGCCGATGCCGGGCACCAGCAGCAAGGAATGCGGCAGGCGCTCGGCGAGCTCGTCGGCTTCGGCGCCTTGGGTAGCGCCGAGCACCGCACCGATGCAGCCGAGCTCATCCGAGGATGCGGCTGCATTCGACTCCGTGATCTCGTCCGCGAGGCATTCGGCGACCGAACGTCCATCCGGCAGCCGCGCCCGCTGCAATTCGGAGCCTTCCGGGTTCGACGAGCGGATGACGACAAACACTCCCGCCCCCTCGCGCCGGGCAATCTCGAAGATCGGCGCGAGCGAGCCCAGGCCGAGATAGGCGCTCAGCGTCATCGCATCGCCGCGAAACGGGCTCCTCGGCCCAAGGAAGGTCTCGCCATAGGCGACCGCGGTCGAGCCGATGTCGCCGCGCTTCGCGTCGACGATGACGAGTGCACCATGGGCTGTCGCCGCCTCGACGGTCTGCCGCAGCACCCCCAGCCCGGCCGTATCACCTTCCGCGCCGTGCTCGAACAGCATCTGCAGGCCAAGGCACAGGCCAAGGTAGGGCTTGTCGCGCAGCGCTTCGAGCACCGCCTCGCGCGCGCCGCTCGCCGCGAGGCTGCGCATGCAGTCGGGAAGCGCTCCTTGGCCGGGCACGACCACGCGCTCGGCCGAGCGGATCAGCGCCGGGTCCGCGGTGACGAGCACCT
>Ga0209155_1000886_pt1 | contig 14235 bp, 11 predicted proteins | sample GraSoiAngelo_122_FD_185879 | JGI IMG/M metagenome (GOLD analysis project Ga0209155, IMG submission 185879) | Grasslands soil microbial communities from the Angelo Coastal Reserve, California, USA - 14_0927_02_20cm (SPAdes) (version 2) | ecosystem: Environmental > Terrestrial > Soil > Grasslands ... | reverse complement strand
CCGCATGAAACGAATGAGCTGGCTCGTCAGTGTCGCCGCGGCCTGCTCGAGCAGTGAGGCGTGGTCCCAGGAGAGCTTTGCCGCTCTGCTCGCGAAGGATTCGCTCTCCTTCTCGCTCCCCAAGGGATTTGCGGCTCTGGCTGTCGTCGTCAACCCGGATGTCCAGTATCAGTTCGCGATTACGTCGAGCGTCGCCAAAGCCGAAATCCGGTACGCGATCTTCCCGAGCTCGAACAATGCGCAGTTCGCCGAGATGTTCCTCCAAACGATTTGTCTCAACGTTTCCGGCGGAAAGACCTGCAACATCCGGCCGTTCCCACAGCCGGCCGTCAGGACCGAGTTCGGCGCCGACGGCGGCTTCACGTCGATGACGGCCTTGGAGTCACACTTTGGAAAGGGTTACAAGTACTGCATGGCCAACCTGATTCACAAGAACGACGTCGCCGACGTCGTCACCTTTTTCTTATTTGACGACATGAAGGTCCTGCAGTCGCTGATTGCCCAAGAGGACGTGTTCCACGCGCTGAGGTTCAAATAGTCGGCCGCGTGCCGATCGCTGCGAGATTCGGCGCAAGGACCTCTGCATAGCGCGCAGGGTTCCGGATGCCTTGGCTGCGCATCCATGCGTCGGCCATGTGAACCAGCGCGCGCCCCTCGTCGCCGCTCAACGCCTCCCCCAGGCGGCGTCGAGCGACGTTGGCGTGGACGGCCATTTGCGCCGTCTCGAACGCCGCGGTCGCCCGCTCCAGCAGCGGAGCCACATCCGCTGCCTCGCCACGCGCGGCCGAGAGTCCCGCCCGCAGGAGCAGCGCGAGCGCGTCGGCCCAGGCCAACCGCTCGCGCTCGAGCCGTTTCACATCGCGTTCGGCCAGCGCGAGGAGTGGGGCGCGGTCAGCCCCACCAGCGGCAGCCGCTAACGCACAGCGAGCGCGCAGATCGTGCATGTTGATCCGGACACCTTGGATGCGCAGCAATACCGAAGCGGCGAGGCCCGGCCAGCCCCGCATGACGCCGTCCCACGCGAGCTCCCGTTCCCCGCGATACAGCCGGATGTGGCTGCGCGCGACGATCGTCCAGTAGTGCGGGATGCCGAACTCTTCCTGATGCCATTCCCGCACGGCCTCCTCGAGGTTCCGCTCCGCGCCCGCTACGTCGTCTGCCGCGAGCCACACCGCGTTGGCGAACCCGGAGCGGCAGTAGAAGCCAGCCAGGCGATTGCCGCGCTCCCGGGCGCTGCTCAAGAACGTGCGGCTGAGCCGTGCCAGCTCCGGAACGTCACCGAGGAAGTAGCAGGCAAACATTTGGTACAATTGTGCCGTATTCAGCTCCCACGGAACGCCGCCGCACTCGAGCAACATCTGCTCGGCTCGCTCCGCGAACCCACGAGCGTGCTCCCACCGTCCCTCGTAGAACGCGGCGACCGTAGCAGCCAGCTCGCACAGGGCGACCGCGTGCTGAGACTGAATCCGCTCGGCGAGGGGACGAGCCACCGCAAGCAGCTGCGCGGCGCGCCGTCGACCGGTCCGGCCCTGGATCGCCGTGAAGCCCGCCTGCAGCGCGAGCCCGCGCGCGACGCGGTAGGGCTCACCCGCGCGCAGGGCGAGCAGGAGATGACGCGCCAGGAAGTCGGCGGCACGAATGTTGTCGACCAGCGCGAGCCCGGCGGCCACAGCCCAGCAGGTGTCGATGCGCGTGAGCTCCCGCGCTTCAATGTCCGCAGCCGACCGCTGCCGAAACCTCAACCCTCTCAACCGCAGCGCTGCTCGCCGCCAGACGAGCGACAGCAGTGCCCGCCGCGGTGTGGGCGCGAGCTCGAGCCCCACCGATCGCAAGACGGTACGTATGACTTCGAGCCCGGCATCGAGGTGGCCGCTGATCAGCAGTTGCTCGGCCGCCCGCCGCTGGTATTGGAGCGCGTCCTCCGATGCGCCCGTGCCCGCGGCGGCCAGGTACGCCTGTGCCGCAGCGGGACAGCGGCCGGCGCTCGCGAGTGCATCGCCCAACCTGGCTCGCAACGGAGATAGGTCAACCGGACCCCGTGAAGTGAGCTCCAGTGCGCGCTCGTAGAGCAGCGCCGCACGGTCGAACGCGAGCGCCGCGAAGGCCTTGTCTGCGGCGCTGGCCGCGTACACGGCGGCCCGATCGCGGTTGCCCGCCGCGGCGTAATGCTCGAACAAGGCTTCGGGATCCTCGAGTCCCAACATCTCCTCGGAGCACTGCGCGAGCCGCCAGTGGATTTCTGCAGCCACCTGGGGCGCCACAGCGGCGACCAGCGTTTCTCGCATACGGTCGTGATACAGCTCGAGTCGAGAAGGAGCACCCAAGCTGCGCAGGAAATGCGCCTTGATCAGCAGTGCGACCAGCGGGCGGTCATCGCCCTCGAGGCCGGCCGCCGCGCGTGCGACCTTGGCGTCGACGGGCCGACCAGCCACGGCCAGCGTGGCGAGGAGCGGGCGCGCCCCTTCCGGGAGAGCGCGCATGCGCGATTCCAGCATTTCGGCCAGGCCGATGCCCGTCGCTCCGGCGGCGTCCTTCGAATCGAGCGCATACCGCACCATCTGCTCCACCAGAAAGGGACTGCCCGCGGACTCGCGGATGATGGTAGCCGCGTGGACCGCCACTGGTCCGCTCCCCGACACGAACAACGTCTCGGTCAGGCGCATCGTGTCGGCCGAGGTCAGGGGCCCGAGCCGGCAGGCGCGACATGCCGGGGTGCCCGCGTGCTCGAGCAGCGCGCCCAGGAAGGGCTGGGAAGCGAGATCTTCGCTGCGGAACGATGCAATCAACAGCACGCGGGGCGGATCGGGAGGGCGCAGCACGTCCTCGAGCAACACCATGCTGTCGTGGTCCGCCCACTGCAGGTCGTCGATGAACACGAGAACGGGTCGCTGCGCAGAGAGTCGCGTGAGCAGCTCCCGCAGGCACGAGAATCCGCGCTGCCGCAACGCCAACGGATCCGCCGGCTCTCGCTCACCTCTGCGGGCCTCTCCGACGGCCTCGATCCTGAGCAGGATCGGGAAGAGCCGGGCGAGCGCGGATACCCCGTTCGGGAGCAGCGCCTTCACCTGCGGACCCGCGAGCGTCTTGAGGTAGCGACTCAAGCTGTCGATGACGCCGTCCACGGCCTTGTACGGCACCGACTCCCGCTCATAACAGCGACCCCTCAGCACCAGAGCCGCCGCTTCTCGCTCCAGGGCGTCGGCGAAATGACCGATCAGCGCAGTCTTGCCGATCCCGGACGCGCCATGCACGTAGAATGCGACTGCCTGACCCGAACGCACGGCGCCGAAGGCGTCGCGGAGCTGGCCGAGCTCGGCCTGGCGCCCGATGAGGGACGGCGGGTGCCCGGGCTCGTGGGCCTCCGCTCCTGGTGTCGAGTGTTCGGACACGCCGGTGCGACGCAGGACTTCTCCGTCCTCTGGGCGAGCCGCGGGGTCGCGAGCCATGAGAACCCCGCACAGCGTGACGAGATCCTGGGGAAGCGCCGGCACCAGCTCGCTCGGTCTTGGCGGATCCTGCCGCCCCTTGTCAGCGAGGACTTTCAACGCGCTGCCCTGAAACGGAAGCCGCCCGGTCAGCGCTTCGTACAGCATCACGCCCACCGCGTACCAGTCGCTCGCGGGGGTGCGCGCCCCTTCGACTTGTTCCGGCGACATGTAGGCCACCGTACCCCACAAGCCTTCTTCGCGAGTCTGCAAGTGCGACGGAGGCGCCGCCACGTCAGCCAGGCCGAAGTCCAGAATGACCACCCGCCCGGCGGGCGTCACCAGGACGTTGGACGGTTTGAGATCGCGGTGCACGATGCCCGCGCGATGCAGCGCCACCACCCCTTCGACCAGCTGTGCCAGTGCGGCCCGGAGCCGGGGAACATCCGGAGCCGCTGCGGACTGGCTCGGCGGCTCGGGGCGGACGTAGTCGAAGAACTCGACGCCGTCGACCAGCTCCATCGTGTAGAACCAGTCGTCCCCATCCGCCACGAGCTCGTACAGCGACGCGAGATTGGCGTGGGCGATGTCGCTGAGCACGCGGAACTCTTTTTTCAGGCGGTAGATGGCGGAGGGGTCCTGCCACCGCAGGGTCTTCAGCGCGACAGTTTCGTGACGCTCCTGATCGTACGCCTCGTATACTGCGCCCATGCCGCCGGTGCCAAGCCGCCGGCGGATGACAAACCGATCCGTGCCGTGAAAATCGTCGCCCTGTATCTCCACCTGAGCTACCTGGCCGGACGATGCAGGAGAAGAACTTAACGGACTTGGAGGATCATCGGCAGGCGTGCCGCCCTAAGCCGGGTACCAGTTCTTCTCCCACGCATGCGCCTCGAGCTTGGACAGCATGTCCGGCGTCAGCCGCCCTTTCTCGGCTGCGGCAACGTTCTGTCGCACGTGCGCCGCGCGACGCATCCCGGGAATGACCGTCGATACGCGGGGTGACGACAGACAGAATCGCAGGGCGAGCTCCGGCAGGGTCCGGACTTCGTCATTCAGGAGTTGCGCCAGAGCCTTCCCCCTCCGTTCGGCCTCGGCGCGCCGGTCGCCACTGAAGTACTCCGCTCGCCAGTCGCCGGCGGGAAACACGGTGTCGGATCGAATCTGACCGGTGAGCGCGCCTTCGTCGAAGGGGACGCGTCCGATCACACCCAGCGGCTTGGTCCTGGCGAGCTCGAACAGCGCCCGTTCGGGGGAGCGATCGTAGACGTTGTAGATCACCTGGGCGGTCTCGAAGACGGGATCCTCGAGCACGCGCAGCGCGGTCTCGGGCGCGTGGTCGTTGATCGAGATGCCCCAATGCAGGACCTTCCCTTCTTCCTTGAGGCGGACGATCCGGTGGTAGGACGCCGCCCATTCCGGATCGTTGAGCCACGCGTCGTGCCACACATGCAGCTGTTGTAAGGGTAAGGCGTCGACGTCGAGGTTCTTGAGTGATTTTTCCGTACTCGCCGCGATGTGCCGGGCGGGGAAGACCTCCGCGACAGGCGTACGAGCCCCCCCGGGCCATGTATCGTTGAGCGGCGGGATTTTGGTCGCGACCACAACCCGACCGGCGTGGATTTCATCTTTCAGCACGCGACCCATCAGGCGTTCGCTGTGGCCGTTGCCGTACGCGAGGGCGGTATCGAAGAACGTGATCCCTCGGTCGACAGCCTCGCGCAGCGCCTCGCGTGCTTGGCTGTCTTCGACGCCACGCCACTGATCACGCCCGAGTCCCCAGCCGCCGAAGCCCAGCTCGCTGACGGCGTATCCCGTCGTGCCCAGAGTCCGAGTTTTCACCGGCGCTCCTCCAACCAGTCTGAGTTCGTCGATATAGTCTGCGCCCGCCGTCGCCTTCTTGCGAGCCGGGCGCCAGGCTGCATGTTTTCCGAGGGGTCGTCTCGCGTGGAAAGGAGGCATTCATGATCCGGAAGTCCGTTCTCCTGCTGCTCGGTGGCATCTTGGTCGCCAGCACGGGCATCGCCCAGCAGTCGAGCAAGCCGGACCTGAGGGCGATCGCGCACCAGCTGATCGCCGGCGCCATGCTGCAGGAAGGCCAGAGTGTGTTCATCACCGGCAGCCTGCGCGATGCCGGGTTGATGGAGGATCTCGCGATCGAAGCGCGCAAGGTCGGGGCGCAACCGCTGCTCGCCATCTGGAGCGAGCGCCTCGTGCGGCGATCCTACGACGAGGTCCCGGCGAAATACGACGACCAGGAGCCGAAGCTGGACCTCGCCGTCGCGAAGCTGTTCGACGCGCAGATCGCCATCGATTTCGGCGAATCCGAAGGCCTCCTCGCCGGGGTTCCCGAGGGGAGGATCGCCGCCCGGGCGAAGGCGTTTGCGCCGGTGAATGAGGCGTTCCTCAAGCGCGACGTACATTTCGTCAATCTCGGGAACGGCCTCTATCCCACCGCCACGCTCGCCAAGCGGCTCGGCATTCCGCAGGCGCGGCTCGCTGCGGGCTTCTGGAAGGCGGTGGCCGTGCCCCCGGAGCGGATTCAGGCGGTCGGCGAGCGGCTGCGCGCCACGTTCGCCAGCGGGGGCACCGCACAGCTCACCCATCCGAACGGGACCAGCCTGACGTTCGACGTCAGCGGCCGCACGCCGACGATCAGCAGCGGCGCCCTGACGCAAACGCAGGCCGCGCAGGGCGGGGCCGCGCTGCTCACCTGGCTCCCGGCCGGCGAGTTTCAGCTCGCCGCCGTGCCGGGCAGTGCCGAAGGCAAGATCGTGATCGACAGGGCGCTGTGGCGCGGCAAGATGATCCGGGGCCTCACCCTCGTATTCAGTAAGGGCAAGCTGACGAGCATGACCGCGACATCGGGGGTGGAGCCGCTCAAGGCCACCTACGACGCGGCAGGCCCGGGCAAGGAACGGTTCGGCGTGATCGACATCGGGCTCAATCCCGCCGTCGACTTCCCGCTCGCCACCGGTGCCATCGTGTGGCCGCAAGCGGGGGCGGTGACCGTCGTGATCGGCAACGACGTGTTCTCGGGCGGAGACAACAACTCCGATTTCCAATTTGCGGCACAGCTGGGAGGCGCGTCCATCACGGTCGCAGGAAAGCCGACGCTGACCAAGGGGCGGCTCGAGTGACACGATGGTGAGCAAAACGGCGGGCGGGGTCCAGAGGGACCTCGCCCGCCGTCGCTGTTGCCGACCCGCAGTCTAGCGGGTGCTGTCCGGCTTGGTCTCCTGCTGCTACGGTTGCGCCTTGGCTGCCTTGTCGGCTTCCCGCACGTCCTTATTGGCCGCCTTCTCGGCCTGCTTCGCTTCCTGGTCGGTCAGCCCCAGGCTCTTGAGCGTTTGGCCCATGCTCTTTCCGCTCGCCAGCCCGGCGAGGACCTTGTCAGTGGTGATGCCTTTGTCGCTGAGATTGTGCCCCAACATGTTGGCGGCGATGAACTGACCCCGGGTGAGCTTCGGGTTCGCCGATTTCGCCTGCTCATAGGCCGTCTGCATCGCCTCGGGCGTGGTATTGAGCTTCGCCGCGATGCCGCGGAAGCTCTTCAGATGCTCCGCCGACTCGGCGCCGCGCGTCCCCGTCGTCGGCTTGGTGGCCGAGGAGGTGTTCTTCGCGTGCGTCGTGACCGGCGCGTGTGTGGGATGCTGCGCCGCAGCACCCACTGCACCGGCGAAAACGAGCAGTGTTGCGAATTGGAATGCCTTCTTCATTTTGTCCTCCTATGCAACGTGCGGCGAAGGTGGTCGCCGCTCCCGAGGTAAGACTGCTCGGAGCGCGATGACGTCACGCGTATTGGAGGTCTCGTCAGGTGACCGGCATCACGGAGGGCCGGTGTTAGTGTAAGGGTCCACCATGCGTGTCCTTGTCGGTTGTGTCGCGTTCCTCGTCGCCGTCGTGTCGTCCGTGACGGCGCAGTCTCGGATCGACGCCGGCGTCAGCGCTGGTGTCGTGAAGATCACCGGCCGGCGATCGGAGCAGGCGGTGAGCGGCGTCCTCGAGTACGGGCCGAGCTCCTGGCTCAGTCTGTACGCCATTCCCGCTGTCCTGCACGTGTCCGACAGCACGAGCAAGGGTACGTTCTCGAGCAGCGGGCTCGGGGACCTGCCGGTCGTCGCCGCGGTGTCCCGCACGTTCGTCACGCCGTGGTCACCGACCCTCGGCGCGGCGCTCGTGGCCGTGCTGCCGACGGGTAACGCCTCGTGCGGGCTCGGGACCGGCCAAACCGCCGCGGGGATGGACCTCGGCGTCGGGGTGTCACCGGGGCGCGCGCACCTCTCGGCCGACGCGAGTCGCAGCGTCTCCGGTGTCTCGGCGCAGTCGTCGATCACGGCCCCCAAAGCCACCACGCTGCGCTTCGAGGGAGGCTACGACGTCTCCCCCCGGTGGACGTGGACGGCGTCCGTCGGCGTCGACGTGGGCAGCGCCGACTCGACCCAGGCACTGAGCCGCGTGATCGGGGTGGGTGTGCGCCACACCCTCGTGGCGCCGCTGATGGTCACGGTGGACGGCAGCCGTGGTCTCACGACTGCCTCGCCTCGATGGGTGCTTTCCGTCGGCCTGGGGACGGCCTTTGCCGGCGCCTCGCCCGTGACGCCGACGACCCCGCTGCGACGCATCAGGAGCACGTTCAGCACCGGGATCACGAGCAAGATCGGCTGCCGCTAGGTGGCCCTAGCGCGTCGCGCTCCGTGCGGCGGCGAGCCTGGCCTGCTGCTCGGCCGAGAGCGTGTTCTTGATCTGGATCAGGAGGGTGATGTGAGCGCGTTTCACCTCGCGCTCCACGCCCAGCACCTCGTCCACCTGCGCGAGCGCCGCGACCGGATCGACCGTCGGCTTCTCGAGCAGGGTGGTGAGCCGCTGCGCCTGGTCCTGCATGCGCCATTGCAGGTCCACCACCTTGGTCTGAAAATCCTGGATCGCCTTGGTGATGCCGGCGCGCTGCTCGGCGCGGAGCCCGATGTCCTGCTGGTGCTGCATGACGAGTTCCGGGGGAAAGAGCACGCGCGCGAGCGGATCGTCGGGAGGCTGGGGCGGCTGGGGCTGGGGGACGGGCTGCTGGGCCGCCGCGGCGATGGCGAACACAGCCAGGGCCAGAACGAGAGAAAGGCGGAGCGTCTTCACGGAGTCCTCCGGTGCAAGTCGATGGTGGTGAAGCCGGTGACGCTCGCCCGACCGAGCGCGGGGACGGTGCGCAGAAGCTGCTCGTTCGGGAGTGTGAGCAGGAAATCGGTGGGCGTTTTCAATCGGATGGTCGCGAGATCGCTCGGCGCCCCGCGCCGGGTGAGGAGGAGCGCCACGGCGACGCTGGCAATGACGACTGCGGCGGCGAGCCCGAGCGTGCGGCGTCGCGGCTTCCCGGCGCCGCGGACACGTGCCGCGGCGAGCGTCGTGTGGAACGGTGGCGCCGCGGCGGCGTCTGCCCGGCGCAGCGCATGGAAGCGTTCCTCTAGATCGTGATCGTTGTGCTCAGTCATTGCCGTTCTTCCTTCAGCAGCTTCCGGAGCGCAACCTTGCCGCGCTCGTAGTGGGTGCGGGCGGTGCCGACGGAGACGCCCGCGACGTCGGCCGCCTCGGCGATGGTCAGGTCCTGGTAGAACACCAGGTGCAGGACCTCGCGCTGGCGCCGCGGCAGCCGGTCGAGCGCCGCGGTGAGCCGACGCGTCGCTTCCGTGCGGGCGAGCACGGCTGCCGGGTCGGGCCGGCCGTCGGGCGTGGCGCCGAGGGCGGCGAGCGGCAGCCACCGCCGGAACGCCGCACGGCGCCGGAGGCCGGCCGCGGTATAGCGCACCACCGCGAACAGCCAAGTGCGGAAGCTCGCCCGCCCGTCGAACCGCGCTCGCCCGTCCAGGATCTTCAGGTAGCTCGTCTGGAGCGCGTCCTCGGCGGCGGCGCGGTCGCCTCCACAGCAGGCGAGCGCCCAGCCGAAGGCTGCGGGGTGCAGGCGGTCGAGCTCCAGCTCCAAAGCCTCGGGCGACATCACGCGCTCGGTAGCGTCAGGGATTGGTGTCTCGAGGGGACATGCTATATGACGAACGGAGGCGTAGTATTGTCAGGCAATCCCTCCTCCTTCCGGCAGGACAGTGTGCCCGACGTCGGTAGCTTGATCCAACACGGACTCGGTAGAACCTACGAGCTCGAGCGCGAAGTGGGACGAGGCGGCATGGCGACCGTGTTCCTCGCGCACGACATCAAGCACGACCGCTCCGTCGCCCTCAAGGTCCTCCACCCCGACGTGGCCGCCGCGCTCGGCGCCGAACGGTTCCTGCGCGAGATCCGCATCACCGCGCACCTGCAGCATCCCCACATCCTGACCCTCATCGACTCGGGCGAAATCCCCCGCCCCGATGGGACCGGCCCCGGCTTGCTGTATTACGTGATGCCGTATGTCGAGGGGGAGACGCTGCGACAGCGCTTGACCCGCGAGGGCAAGCTGTCGCCCGCGGACACGGCTCGGATCCTTCAGCACGTGCTGGACGCGCTCACACATGCGCACCGTCTCGGAATCGTCCACCGTGACATCAAGCCAGAAAACATCATGGTCAGCGGGCGGCACGCCCTGGTCATGGATTTCGGCGTGGCCAAGGCGGCGAGCGCCGCGGTGGCCAGCGACACCGTCTCCCGCGGCACACTCACGGCGCTCGGGCTCGCCATCGGCACGCCGGCCTACATGGCGCCGGAGCAGGCGACGGGCCAGGTCGACGTGGATGCACGAGCCGACCTGTACGCCGTCGGTGTGATCGCTTACGAGATGCTCAGCGGGCAGCCACCGTTCACCGGCACGACACCGCAGGCCATCCTCGCGGCGCACGTGACCCAAACGCCGCCGCCGATCGCGGCGCTGCGGCCGGGGGTCGCCGCTCCCTTCGCGATGGCGATCATGCGCTGCCTCGAGAAGGAGCCGGCCGCGCGGTGGCAAACGGCCGAAGAGTTGCTGGAGCACGTCGAGGGCTTCGCGACACCGGGAGGTGGCGTGGCCGCAGCAGGCGTCGAGGGTGCAGGAGCAGCGCACCGTCGCACGCGCCTCGCGGCCGCGATCATCGCGGCGCTGATCCTCGGCGCGGGACTCTGGTTTGGTCCGGGGCGGCAGATGGGCCAACGGCGCTGGGCGCGGGAGCAGGGGATCCCCCAACTCCTGGCGCTCGCCGACCGGGGCCAGTGGGACTCGGCGTACGCGTTGGCGCGGCGCGTCGAGGCGGCGAACCCCCGCGACTCCCTCTTCCGGGCGCTACGGCCCAAGTTCGCGCGACGCGTGAACCTGCACACCAATCCTGCGGGCGCCGCGGTGTGGCGAAAGGAGTATGCCGCACCCGACTCCGCCTGGGTGCTGCTCGGGAAGACGCCGCTCGACAGCGTGCTGCTGTCGCTGAGCGGAGCTGGAGGGCTGTACCTGAACGCGAACCGGCTACGGATCGAGCTGCCGGGCTATCGGACGCTCGATCTGGTCGGCATCCCGTTCCGCGATTCGGTGATCACGCTCGACCGGGACAGCGCGCTGCCGCCGGAGATGGTCCGTATCGCGGGCGGCGCGCTTGACGTGTTTTTCCCCGGCTTCGAACACATCAAGCCGATCGCGCTGCACGACTACCTGATGGACCGGTTCGAGGTGACGAACGGCGAGTTCAAGCGCTTCGTGGACAGCGGCGGGTACCGGCGGCGGGAGCTATGGGACTACCCCTTCGTGATGGATGGTCGGGTCATCCCGTGGCAGGAGGCGATGACCCGGATGACCGACCGGACCGGTCGGACCGGACCATCCACGTGGGAAGCCGGCGAGTACCCCGCCGGGCAGGAGAACCATCCGGTCGCGGGGGTCAGCTGGTACGAGGCCGCGGCGTTCGCCAAGTTCTCCGGCAAGTCGCTGCCGACCGTCGCGCACTGGAATCACGCCGCCACAGTGTACAACAGCGCCTGGATCGTCCCCGCGAGCAACTACTCCGGCCACGGAACCGTCCCCGTCGGCAGCACGCGCGGGATCAGCGCCTATGGGACCTACGACATGGCCGGCAATGTCCGCGAGTGGTGTCTCAATGCCGGCGGGAACGAGCGCTTCATCCTGGGCGGCGGCTGGAACGACGAGCCGTACTCGTTCAACGATGTCTATACCCAAGCGCCGTTCGACCGATCGTCCACTAACGGCATCCGCCTGGTCAAGTATCTCGCCACAGAGCGAAACCTCGCTTCGGCGGGGGGACCGTTACAGCGCACGTGGCGCGACTTTCTCAAGACGCGGCCGGTGACGGACGCCGTGTTCGCCGCCTACCGCCAGATGTACGAGTACGACCGGACCCCCCTTGCCGCGAACGTGGTGGAGAGCTTGGACGAGGGAGACTGGACCCGCGAGCTGGTCCGCATGAACGCCGCTTACGCGGGCGACAGCCTGCTCGTCTATCTCTATCTGCCGAAGCGCGGAGTGAAGCCCTATCCGGCAGTCGTTTACTTCCCGGGCTCGAGTGCCATCCGTGACGCGCCACAGAACCTGCAGGTGCGGGCCATCGATTTCATCATCAAGAGTGGCCGCGCGGTGCTGTATCCGGTGTACAAGGGCACCTACCAGCGGAGCGATTCACTCAACACCGACGTCCAGGACACTTCGAACTTCTACCGCGACCACGTGGTCATGTGGGCGAAGGACCTCCGCCGAGGGGTCGACTACCTGGAGACCCGTCCCGAGGTCGGCACGGCGCGGCTGGCGTACTACGGTCTGAGCTGGGGCGGCGCGATGGGAGGGCTGATCCCGGCGGTGGAGCCGCGCATCAGGGTCAGCGCGCTCTATGTCGCCGGCCTCGATTTCGAGCCGGCCCGCCCGGAGGTGGAGCCGATCAATTTCCTTCCGCGGATCCGGATCCCCACGTTGATGATCAACGGGCGGTATGACTTCTTCTTCCCGCTCGAGAGTTCGCAGATCCCGATGTTCCGCCTGCTGGGCACTCCGCCCGGCCAGAAGCGCTATGTGGTGGAGGAGGGCAGCCATTTCGTTCCGCGCACCCGGCTGATTCAGGAAGTCCTGACCTGGCTGGACAAGTACCAGCCATTGTCGAAGTAGCTCCGACGCTACCGCGTCGTCACCCCCTCCCTCAGCGCTCGCGCTAGTAAATCGGACACACCGAGCCGCTCCGCCCATGTCGAGAGCTCCCCGCGATCGAGACGGAGGCCCTGGGTCCGGATGATGCCGATCACGTCTCGCCACTGCCGATCGGAGATTTCGCCGCCGCGCCTGAACCATTCGAGCTTCCGCAGGACTGTGTACTCCGCGGTGTCCACCCGCAGCTCTGCGCCGGGCTCGGCACCGACGCGCACGGGCCGTCCGCTGGCCACCCGCCGCGCGTCGAACGGATCGGCCCCGACTACGAAGACGTCGACCTTGACGCCGGTTGCCAGATGAATGGCGTTGAACGAGGCCCCGCGTGCAATCGCCTCGCGGACGGCTTCCTGGTCCGCGTACCACTCCGCAGCGAGCGCGGCCGTGAGGGGGAGGACATGTGCGGGGCGCAGATCAGCGACGATATCGACGTCGTCCGTGGATCGCGGCTCGCCATGCAACGAGCTGGCAAAGGAGCCTGCGGTCACATAGGGAACGCCGAGCCGCTGGAGAATGCGGGCCGCCGTGAGGGCGACGCGGAGTGGATCGGGCAGGTCCTCAGGGGCCATCGGGTGCCCGCCACCCATAGACGTGCCGCACGGTCTCGGGGCCGAGGCGGAGCACGGCGAGCCGGAGCAACAACTCGGCTTTGTCAGCCGCGGGATGGCGGGCACGCAGGCCCTCGAGGGCGAGCATGCAGGCGGTGCGCGTGAGCTCCGTGATCCGCTTCGCCTTCTCTGCCGGCGACATGCGGGAATAGCGCTCGAAGCGGATCGCGTCGACGGCCGGGCTGGTATCGCTGGACGTGGTGGTGCGAGGCACAGCCCCAATATGCGACCCGGGCTACACACGGGCCAAGCGGCCGCTCGAAAGGGACACTCGGCAGGGACGAAAGCCCGCTGATTTAGCTGGGCCCGCTACTGGTGCTCGCTAGGTCAGGTCACCATGCCGCGCCGCACTCAGCGCTAAACCCACGCCCCCGCGAATGCGGGGGCGTGACAAACCTCGGCGACCGAACGTGCTAGAATGTGATCAGCACTGGAGCGTTTAGCCCCGTGTTTCCGCCCGCGATCGTGGTCATCGGCGTCGCGTTTCCGCTGGCCCCAGCCGCATAAACCGTGATGCTGTTGCCAGGTTCGTTGGCAACGTAGATGTTGCCCGCGCCATCCAGGGCGATGCCACCCGGGCCGTTCAGTCCGGTGTTGCCGCCCGCGATCGTGGCCGTCGGCGTCGCGTTCCCGCTCGCCCCCGCCGCGTAGACCGTGATGCTGCTGCCGAAATAGTTGGCGACGTAGAGCTTACCCGTCACCCGTCCCGTGCCCGTGGCCGTGTAGGTCACCGGACTCCCGCTCGCGCGGGCGGCGGCGGTCAGCGTGTTCGGCCCGGGCGTCGTTCCAAGGACCCACGGCGCGTGCGCGCAACCGGTCCCTACGGCGGTGTTCACGGTTACCGCGTTCAGGCCCCCCCCACCGACGGTTCCGGCGCCCGTCATGACGGTGAAGGTCACCGGCTCGTTCCCGAGCGGGCTGGAGACACCGTGATGGGTCAGCGTCAGGCACACCGCAGGGTCCGGTGTGACCGCTGTGCCGGCGATGGCGGAGTCGCCGTCGGTGCCGCCGACCTTCGTCATCGTCACATGCCGCGCCCAGCCGATCCGGCTGAAGCCCGGCCAAAGCGGGGACCGGCTAAGGCGCGCCGACCATCTCTACGATTTCATCGTCG
>Ga0209155_1000880_pt1 | contig 14275 bp, 14 predicted proteins | sample GraSoiAngelo_122_FD_185879 | JGI IMG/M metagenome (GOLD analysis project Ga0209155, IMG submission 185879) | Grasslands soil microbial communities from the Angelo Coastal Reserve, California, USA - 14_0927_02_20cm (SPAdes) (version 2) | ecosystem: Environmental > Terrestrial > Soil > Grasslands ... | reverse complement strand
CCGCACCCACTCGAGCTCGTGGGCGAGCGTCTGCGGCAAACCTTCACGGCCGCTGACAAAAATGCGTCGCATGACGTGGCCGACTTTCTTTCGCCAGTGTCGGGCATTATCCGCGTGATAGCTGGCCCACGGGCGGAATCGCACGTCGCGCACCGGCGTTCCGCCGAAGCGCGCAAGTTTGCCGGTGAGGCGACGAGACGATGGGGGCAGGCGACCGATGGTTTGCCGCGCGACGGATTTAGCGAACTCTTTTGCCGATGGCGGGAGTTTCCTAAAGATTCCTTTCATGAGTTCAAGCCTGACGCTCCAGAAGGGGCGAATGTGCCACTTTACTCACTAGAAAAAAAGGATCGCGTTTTAGCTTCTCTAAAAGGGCAGCGTGCACTTCAGCTGCATGAGGCAGGTAGAGTAACTCGCCAAGGCCGAGTGGCCTGGAAACAAGAAGTCCGCGCGCCTCTAGCCAGTCTCGCGTCTCTGCAAAGCGTCGCGCGATCTGCATGTTATGTCGCCACATGTTGAGTATGTGAATGCCGCCAGCGCTGTCGCGGTAGCGAAGTGAATACGGGCGCTGCTCGTAAAGGAATGGCAACGCAGCCGCATCCTCGGCCGTATGGAAAAATGTATAGGCATTCATGCTCACGCCAAACATCAGCGTTGCTGAATCCTGGTGAACAAGTCGCTCATATGGTGTGCCTTTGCCGCAGGGAGTATCGCACAGCTCATGGTCAGTGCAGATGGCAGACGCATCGGGCCCGCTTGCGGCAAGCGAATGCGTCGGGTGAACACTGCGAACAGTGCCGGGCTGGCGCCAGAAATCATCCGTAATCCTGCCGACAACACTGGGCGTCGAGCAGGCATCATAAACCGGCACGTTGCCATGGGCGTCGGGGTAGCAGTAAGTATGCGTTGGCAAAACGAGAGTGTGGTCGCCAATCCACTCTCGCAACGCATCGATCACGGGAGCCGAACCGTCTACGATATACCCGCAGGCGGAAAGCGAGCTGTGAACCATTAAAGTGGGCGCGTTGAATGGTCCGAAACTGCGCAGAGTTTCCAGAACGGCTTCGTGATTCAGCCTGACCAGTCCACGGCGAAGGCGGCGCAACTGGCGTCCGGCAATCCGGCGGAAACCTTGAGTCACAAGCGGTTCCGTAGTGGCAGACCTCGGAGTCGTCGCGACATGCGCCAGGTTTGTTTGGCGAGAAAAAGCCCAGCATCTCGGAACGGATCCACCCATGTCCGCTGCTCATAGTTGGGATAATCACGGTAGGTCTTGACTGGCAGGGTCATGATCTGCTCGAATTCCGCTTCGGTGAGTCCGAGCTTCTTCTTCACGTACTCCCGGTCCTCCTGCATCATCGCTTCGGGGTACGGGTCGTTTTTTATCTCTTCGAACGCAGCGTCGCGGGTCATTTGTCCCGAGCAAATAAGATTGGAGAAATGTGCCCGGCGCTTATCGATGCCGAATTTGTGCGGCAAAATGTAACCCTGAAAAAACCGGGTGTAGATCGACTCGTAATGCTTTCCGCCGTAGTACTGCCAGCCCAATTTATTTTGCAATATGTTCATCGCCTCCTGCTTCACGTATGGAATGTAGTCAAGGAGTGAAATTGGATGAAGCCCAAGGACAAATTCATAGTAAAGAAGCTCGTTGCGTGTGTGGTGTGGGAACGTCCTTAATTTCACCGTCCCAAACCGTTTATGGACGTTGCTGATGTATTTCCAATCGTGAATGCCGTAGGTCCAGCTTCCGGGTAGCACGGCCTCAGTGACGGTGTTCAAGCCATTGATGATATATTTGAGGCCGTGGCTTCTCGCTACCTTGTAAAGGGTGGCGAAAATCGCATGATCGGTAGGAATCTCCGCGTCAGATACGGACGCTTTCAGAAAAGCGAGCTGTAAATCCTTGAATTCGTCCCAGTCCAGCACGTGCGTATACAGATCAATCTTCAGAGTCCGAAGGACCCGTTCGATGTTGTGAACAGCGAGCTCTGAATTCCAGCCGTTGTCCAGGTGCACCGCCAATGGGCGCACGGCGAACTGGGCTAGTTTGTACGCAACATAGGTGCTGTCCACGCCGCCGCTGACGCCTACCACGCAGTCATATTCTTTGCCGCGCCCGTGTTCGCGCAGCCTCTTCAGGAGTTGCTGGAGCCGGCGCTCACGTTCTGCAGTTGTCCAGCGGCGCTCTGCGGCAATCTGATCGTACTGGCGACAATGGTTGCAAATGCCGTCAGCGTTGAAGGTGATCTCTCGATCCGACGTGTCCATTATGCACCGTGTGCAAATTCGGTACAAAGAAGCGGCTCGATTAACTCTGGCGTCCAGCGTGGCTGTAGGCATGGCTATTCAGACGCTAGCGCGGACAATTGAATTTGTCGCCTGGGTGAAAAATAAACGCCAGTTTCCGTCCAGATGGAAAAACGTCGCCGCGGCGGAAGAAAACGGAGTGGGTGCTTCAGGTTTCATTTAAGGAGATCAATTCTTCAATGCTGGGATAGCTGATCAGGACCGCGCGATGTTTGCCCGTGAACACAAACACGCTGCCCGCCGCAACGGCAGACGCGCCCGCCTCGATCGCCTCCGCAAAGTCGGGAACGCCACGCGCCCCACCAGCAGCCATGATCGGGATGGTAACTGCACCGCTTACACGACGGATTAACTCAACGTCATAACCCGTCATTGTTCCATCGCGATTTATGGAATTTAGTAGAATTTCTCCCGCCCCCGCTTGCTCGATCTCCTTCGCAAACTCCACCGGGTCGCGGCCAGTCGATCTGGTTCCACTCTCGATTATGACGCGGTATTGGCCAAACCAATTCCTTTTTACATCAATCGAAACGACGACGCTCTGGCTACCGGCAATGGCAGCAATTTCGCGGACGAATTTCGCGTTTCTCGCGGCAACGGTGTTCAACGCTACCTTCTCCACGCCCAGGCTAAAGAGCTGCGTCACGTGGTCGACTGTGCAAATACCGCCCCCATAGCAAAACGGCATGAAACATTCGCTGGCAATCTTCGCGATCAGATCAAATGGCGGTGGGCGCTGCTCGACCGTGGCGGTGATATCCAGAAAGACCAATTCATCGACTTCCTTGTCGTTGAAGATACGGACCGCGTTGATTGGATCGCCGATGTAAGTCGGGTTTTTGAACTTCACAGTCTTGACCAACCCCTGATTTTTCAACAGCAGAAGGGGAATAATACGAGTGCGGACCATCAGAAGCGCTCAACGAAATTTCTCAATAATTGCAAGCCGAACCTGTGGCTTTTCTCCGGATGGAACTGCGCCCCGAGGATATTGTCGCGCTGCACGCTCGACGTGAACGGCATGCCGTATGTCGTTTCGGTGAGTCGATCGGCCGGGTCGTTGCAGGCGATGTGGTAAGAATGAACGAAATAGAACCGAGACTCCGCTGGCATTCCTTCGTAAAGCGGACTTTGTTTGAGAACGCGCACGGTATTCCAGCCCATGTGCGGGATCTTGGGGCGGGCATTCAGGCGGGAGAAATCGAAACGCACCGTGCACGCGTTAAGCCAGCCCAGTCCAGGCAATATTCCTTCTTCGCTGGAGGCGGTGATTAATTGCGCGCCGAGACAGATCCCAAGCACCGGCACTTTTTCTTCAAGCACCTTGGCGTTCAGCACGTCGACGAAACCGCGCTCGCGCAAGCGCTGCATGCCGTGGTCGAAGGCACCGATGCCGGGAAGGATCAGCTTTGTTGCGCGACCGGCGACAGCGGGATCTGCTCCGATGACTGGCTGTACGCCCAGCTTCTTCAGCATATTGGCAATCGATCCAAGATTAGCCATGCCGTAATCGATGATGGTGATCGCCTTCTGCATGCGAAGTTGCTATTCGAGTCAGCCTGTCGATTTGTGTACGAGCGCAAAATTGTTCTTGCCGTCCAGCAAAGTGGACGTCTTCACGACACACTGCGGACATTCTCTTTCGACGAACACCTTCCAGCTCTCCGGGCTCCAAAAATTCAGATGCTCGTTTGCAGTGTCAGTTCGCCCGTTGGGGACCGTCAACACGAGTGCGCCGTGTTTCCTTGTAGCATTGAGAAGGTTTCTAATGGCAACGAACGGCCGTTCCAGGTGCTCCAACACCTCGGTGCACAGAACAACATCGAACGATCCGGGTAGTGGCTCGCAAATATCGTGTGTAAAAAACCGGCAACCTGGAAAGTGTTCTCGCGAAAAGGTCATTGCTTGCTCGGAAAAATCACAACCTGACATGCTTCGCGGCTTTGACCAGCTTTGTAACTCGGTCAAGAGATGCCCCGTGCCGCAGCCCACATCCAGCACGTCTTTGCCATCAAGCGCTAGGTTGATTTCCTGCAATCTGTCGGAGACCGCACGGTAAAACGCCAACCGACCTTTCGTATAGTAGTCTTTCAGCGCAGTCTGATCTCGGTAAAACTGCTCATACAACTCCCGCGAGTTCTCTTCTGGTGGAGTCAAGCGTCCCGTGTTGAAGTAAAGTTCTCCCCCCCGCGGTCTTCGAATCCTCGAAACGCGCAGACCAAAACGCGCCAACACACGATGTAACATCTGCTTCGCGAGGGAGCGCATGCGAACCGGCGCAGAGGCTTCCGAGCTGGCACGAGTCGGCGATTCAGTCAACGGGTTCATACGCGTGAAAACGCCGTAGGCACAATTTGGGCTGGCTTGAGCGCGGATTGGGCCAGCAGCTTCCTGGCGGTGCCGCCCCGGCAGTGCGCTATCTCACGCAAAATGCGTCGCGCCTGCCCTCGCCGGATCATTTTCAATGCGCGTTTACGTTCGTCCGGCAATAGCGGACATTCCGGCCGTTGAAGGTAGTCGATGCTGATTCGGTTGTATGTGAAAGCGTCGGATGGCCGATTTCGGAAATCTTGAATCTCCTGAGCGGGATGCTCTCGATTCCAGACGATTCCGTCTGGCAAAAGGACAACTGGAAACCGCGCTGCCAGGATGTGCCACATTTCAAAATCGCCTACCATTCTTTTGCCGGTAAAGCCGCCAACCGCCTCGAACTTATCGCGACGAATAATACTTGAAAGCGAGGCGCGACTGAAAATTGAGTGTGTCCTATTGAAGTACGAGTATTGATAGGCCTCGCGGGGACTGAGCTGAAAAGGATACGGCCGTTCGCTTACTTGAGCAAAAGAACAGAAGCCGACCGCGGCCTGTGTGAACGGCTCGAACATTTCCACCATTATCTGGAGGCCGCGCGGGTAGATGTAATCATCCGAATCGACGTACTTGAGATATTGACCCTTCGCCAGCGATGCCGCGCGATTGCGGTTCGGATAATCACCGAGATTCTTTTCATTCACATGGACTTGTAGGCGCGGATCGGACGTGTAACGGCGCACGATTTCCACGGTGTGGTCCCTGGAGCAGTCATCCACAATGATCAGCTCAAAATCTTGGAAGGTGGATGCCAGCACGCTTTCAATCGCTTCCGCGATATATTTCTCGCGATTGTAGGCCGTCATCAGGACGCTAACCAGTGGAGTCGCCATTACGGTAAAATATTCTAAAGCCTGCTCCTGTCTTCTTCTCGCTTTTGCTCTTCCTCTTACTCGTCATCGTACTCGTAATCAAAAACCGAGCACGAGCGTGAGCACGCTCCTGGTCAATCGTAGAGCATCCACGCGAATCGTGTACCGCTTAGACATTTCTCGATCTCTTGGAAATTCGCTATCATGTCAGCCACGCGAAACGGATTGGTTCTTGCCAAATCTGGAGCAAATCCGTGAGGCCGAATGTCTAAGAATTCGCACGTCTTTTCATATGCGATCCGAGGATTCTCGAGAATGTCGTCTTCGTATTCCAACTTGAGTATGCGATCTTGCGCGAGTTCATTGTAGATCTCTTGATATTCCGCATCGATGTCATTGAGATGCTCGATCAGGCTTTTGATCCAGAAACCGCGATTACAACGGGCCGGATTAACTGTTACTTTAAAGGGCGCGTGCCCCGGAGCATTTCGGGGTTGATGGAAAATTTTGGACCTCCATGCAATCCAGCTTGAAAGGAGCTGTCTAAGGTAATTGCGTCGCCTCAGGACGATAAACTTGGTGAATTCGAGTGTTCTGAGCTCGTCAATGCAGGATTTCAGATTAGTGTTTAGTAATTCCGGAGCAAGATGTCGGGAACGGGAAAACTTTATTTCGAGTCCATATACTGGCCGGGGCGGGAATCTATTCCTCCTCTCGCTGATTGCCTCAAAGGGCGAGCTTAAATGAGAAAACCTGGAGGGGTTCTGGCGCATGGATTCGAAAATCTCCCCGCTCCATCGTATTAACACACGGTGTTCACTAAGCAGGCTCGCCAAAACAGTCGAACCGCAACGCCCGAGATGGAACATGCAAACACTCGATCGCGTAACCAGGCGCCTAAGCAGGGTGTTCACTCTGAGCAACTTCATTCACTGTTCGTATTTCATTGATAACGCGGTTAATTTTCTTTCCGATCATTTGCCAGTCGTACTTCTCCTCCACCAAACGCCGCGCCGCGCCGCGCAAATTTTCGAATAACTCCCGGTTGGCCAGCAAACGCAAGACGGCCGCAGCAAAGCTCTCCGCTTGGTCGGCCAAAAGAATTTCACGGCCCTGTTCCGCCTCGATGCCTTCCGCGCCCATGGGCGTCGAAACCACCGGGCTGCCGAGGCTCATCGCTTCCAGAATCTTTACGCGTACACCGCTGCCTTGTAACAATGGCACGACGACACAACTGCTGCGCTCGTAATACGGAATAACGCTTTCCACCTCGCCTTTGAAATCCACAGATGGATCGGAGCGCAATCTTGAAAACTCGCTTCCTGCCCTGCCTTTCCCGATCACAACGAGCCTAACCTGTGGTAAACGTTCACGTATAAGCGGCCAAATGGATGTGTGAAACCAAAGTAATCCGTTTCTGTTCGGGGGATAATCCAAGCTTCCGCAAAAGAGAATTTCCTTGCGGTTAAACTTGTCAGCACGATCATCGTATTGAAGCACAGTTGTATCCACGCCGGTCCGAATCGTACAACCGTGGATGCGGCCTTGATTCATCGCCTCCAACTTCGCGCGATCAATTTCACTGCACGTCCAAAACGTATCTACGAAACGGTGCAGGTTGCTTTCTGACCAGCGTGCGTTGTGCAACAAGGAGAGGTCGGCACGTGTCGCTGTGTTGCCAGCCTTCAACAACTGCTCATGCAAGTCGCTATCGACATTGTGAGCATGCAAAATGCGGATGCTCTGCGGGCTAAAGCGGCGGACAATTGGAGCCGCCATCATGGAATGAAGATGCTCAAAGATGACGACATCAATTCGCTCCATGCACAGAATCTTTTCGAGCAGATGGTGAATTTCCAGAACCGTTGTTTCGGCCGGCCCGCGCGACGAGCGCCGAAGCCAGCGATAGTGCAAGGCGGAATTGAGGCGTGCGGGCAGCAAATCGAAAATCGTGCGCGGCGGAGGCGTTTGGGCCGGGCCGTACACCTTCACGTTGTCGGGAAAACGGTAACCGCCGCGTTCTCCCTGCAGTTCGCTCTGCGGTTGCAGAATGATAGCGTGAACCTCATGCTGCCGGGCAAGTTCCCGAAGAAAGAAAAACGGCCGCCATGCTCCTCCAACGGGAGGAAAGAATTTTTGGTAAGGAATAACGTGAAGAACGCGAGCCATTTTGGATCTTTTACGGAGCTTGCAAGTTAAGATTCTCTCGTGCCAACGCCTTGACCTTTGGCAGCTGATCCTGAATCCGAACCCGAAGCGCCGGAAGGCGCTCGATTCCCTTGCGCAGAAAATCGGCGACTGCATCCGCATTTGGAAGCTGGTCCGGCGCAATGAACATCTCGTCCAATCCAAAATGTCGGAATAGTCCTTCAAATTTTCCCTGGTACGTCAGACCAAAGACGGGCGTGCCTTGGGTGAGGCAGGCGATGCTGAGATGCATTCGCCCCGAAAAAACGAAATCGACAAGGCCGCAAATCGCCCGTACCTCGACGGCGCGCATTCCCACCGGCGGAAGGAAAATATCATTTGATGTCCCCGGCCATCTTTTCAGGAACAGTTCGGCGAGCGAAAAGTCTGTGATCGCATACCGCTGTTGATCGGCATAAGTGCCGTGCGGCAGGAGAACGATGGCGAGATTTGGATAAAACGAGCGGAGTTTCAAACAAACATGTACGTAATGCTCAACCAGTTCCCTGGGAGGGAACGAGCCGAAAGCTACGCAGAACATGTCGTTCAGATTAATCCCGACCACTAGCTTTCCATCCTTACGCGCCTGTTGGACAAATGCGCGCGCCTTTTGCACCAGCGGCGCCTCTGAATCGGCTTCAAGCAGAAACGCGATGTCCGCGGACAATTTCGCGCGGTTTCCAATCCATTTTGCCAGTCGCTCATATGAAACCGCATCGCGACAGTAAAGGGCGACGCGGGAATCGAGGCGTTGAAATTCACGCATGATTTCCGGCGCGGGAGATTCGCACACGCTAAAACTGCATATCGTCGTCCGCAGTCCAGCCGCAGCGCCCAGATTCGCCAGCCTCAGCCGCCCGCGCGCGACAAAAACGCCGTGGCTGCCATCCACAATGTCCGCTCCCCAGATGTAAAAGTGGGAGAAACCCCGCGCCACCCGGACGAACTCAATAAAATCCAGCCCTGTCGGATTATGATGGATCGGGAGCATGACCGTGTCAGCTCCGGGAACATTCCAAAGTTTATCCGGCGCAAAAGAGACAATCGATACACGTTGAAATTGCTCCTGCTTTAACACCCGCGCCGTAGCCCAAAACACGGCCTCGTCGCCGAGATTTCCAGGGTCGGCCGTTGTTAACACGAGCGCGCTTCGGCCGCCTTTGTCCTCGCGCGCCTGCCGCGCCACCCAACGCGCGTAGCAAAAGGCAACCGCGAGCAGCGGACGACGTAAAAATTTGTTTGCCCTCCGGCGCAGTTGAAAGGACAGCCACCGCGTGCCTCTCGCCATCAAATTTCTTTTATCTTTCACAATCGTTACAGGCGTGCTGAAAACACAGGCCAAATCAGGAAAATTTAACGGGCTCGCTGGCGGATTTTCGTTTCCGCAATGCTCGAATTAAGACGCTCGAGAACTGCGGCGTGAACTCTCTCAACAGAAATGCTTTCCACCGCTTTTTTCACGTAAGTCCGCCGGTAAAGGACTTGATTCACCATTGGACTCACGACTTTTGTAAGACGCCCATAATCATAAATCTCCTGGGGCGGCGTGCAGGTGAAAATTGCCGTGACCGTCCGGCCCAATGCGAGCGCCAGGTGCATCGCGAGAGTATCGCCGCAAACCAGATGTTCGCAGCGCGCAATGTCATCCATATAGTCGGCAAGGGTTGGACAATGCGCCAGAAATTGAATTTTGTATCCGTCATAACGAAGCTTTTCTGCCAACTCGTCATATCCATGCCATTTCTTGGTCGGCCATCTCTCGCCGGCCCGCTTCTCAATGCCCACCACACCAGGTATCGCAGTAATTGCGCTGTCGCGAATCCAGTATTCCTCGCCGCGAAAGCTCTCGCCTAACATCGCAAAAAGAATTTCCTGATACGTTTTGGTGTTCCGGCGTTTGGCCTCGTCAGCCCAACCGCGGCCTTGTTTGGAGAGCAGCCCCATTCCAAACCATGGCTCGCTGGATTCCGTGTAAGTCACCCGCCCTTTCTCGACAAACGCTCCAACCAGACGGCGACGGCGTGTGTTCGATGCCAGTGTCGCGCCCCGAAGGTCATCGTCCAAGGAGAGAACGAGGTCAAATTGCTGACCTTGAATAGCGTTTTGCGCTTCGTCGATCAGCAATATTCTGCTCAAATTAGGAGCCGATTCAGGCAACAAACTGCCGTTCGGAAACTCCGTCACCCACCAAATTTCGCCGGGCAACGTTCGCAACAACGGCGTCGTCCGGACTACGTCTCCAGCCGCGCTGCATTTAATGATGAGGATTTTCATGAAGACACACCAGGCGTTTTGCGAAGCACCAAACAGGCGAGGTAAGGCTTCTTGCAATATTCTAAAGGCTTTGGACCGGACAAGAAAATGCGGGCCAAAAGGGGATAGAAAAGACCGAATGTCAATCTCTGGCCTCGGGTTTTGCCGATGTAATTGGCCAGGTGCCTATGCGGGTCGGGCGAGAAGAATCGCTCCTCGATAAAGTTAAGGCTTACCAACTGAAGGCCTGATGCTGCCGCCAGATTTTGCTTCAGCAAATCCAGGTCATAAAACCGCTGATAAAAAATCGGCTCTCCCTGTGTGCTGACGCGCTCATAGACCCTGCCGGTCCGATGTTCGGCGAAATAAACGCGCGCGAAAGGCACTGTTAACAAGGCCACTCCGCCCGGCGTCAGCACGCGGCCCAGCTCCTGTGCTGCGGGAACTTCCCCATCTTTTTCCGGCGCGATATGTTCAAAGACAGAGACCGACGTGACCAGATCGAATTGTTCATTATCGAAGGGAAGTCTTCGCGCATCCGCAACCGTGGGAGTGAGGTTGGACAAGTTCAGGTGAGTTCTGGCCTTGGTCGTCCATAACACCTCGCCTTCCACGATATCGATCGAATCCAGACGTGTTTCGGGATGCGTGTACGCGACGGTTACTGGAAGCAGCTTCGGACTGCTGATGTCAAGGATTGCCCCTGGGCAAGGCTTGTGGCGAGCGATATTCTCAAAAACAAAGGCGAACTCGCGCTGGCGCGTATAGCTGATGGGAGTGAGCCATGTGATGAGATAACTGGGGTGTCGGATGATACTCAGACATCGTCGCAAAATCGTTCGCCGGCTGGCCCAGTCTTTGACCGCTAATCGAACGCCTAATCTCCACGCCTCCCACACGCCGATCGCGCACGGCGCTTTAATTTCGGATTTTCGATTTCGGATTGCGAATTTGTCGTTCATCACGCGCCTGTGCATTTGACTTTCGGACTGCTTGGACGCGTCCGTGCTTTGGTGACGCAACTTAGTTAGTAAGTTGCGATTCTCTAGACCCCATTTCATAAACAAATCGAGGCGACTTGGTAGGGCGCGACCGCCGGGCGCGCCGAAGAGGACTCCCACCGGCGAGCGCCACATTGAAAGCAGCGATATCTCGCCGCATGCTGTAGGGGAGGCTGTCAGCTTCTCCTACAATTTTATGAAGGCTCACCGTTCCGCGGCGTATTCTGGGAAGAGCGAGAAGATTAAACGATCTCGTTCCCGGATTTCGGCCATTAGATCCGCGTCGTAGTAATCCCGCCAATGCCTTTTGCGTATGGCCGCCCCTATGGGCAAAATGGGTTTTTCAACCTCTACAAAACGCAGGACGCGCTTCCTCGACATGAACTGGGAAAGGTATTCCGATAAATCGCGATTTAACGTTTCCGTGTGCAGGAAAGTCACCGGGTACATTTCGCCAGCAATACAATCCTTCGATTCTAAATTAGCCACCGATTGAAGAATCTCGGTTGGTCTCCGAAAGTAAAAGTTGATGAAGAAAGTCGTAAAGCGGCCAATTGTGGGATCGACAGCAGTCACGCCGCGATTGAACAAATTGATCCTTTCACTGGTTTCCAATTGTTGAACAAATTCCCTGAACGAAAGATTGGGGAAGTGTGGATTTTCGAGTATACCCGGATAGAGTTCGGGATATTTCCGCCACGACTGAAATTCGTAGGACGAGACATACCAGTCGAACGGATTTCTGATACCACCCAAAATTGGCAAAGATTGGTATTTAGGGGGAATGTCATCGCAGCGCCCGTGTTTCTCACCAATCGTGTCAACCCAGGGCGCAAGTGATAGTTTGCGGAGAAGACGAGTTCGCAAATGGAAGCATTTATCCTTCAGCGTAAAACTTGCCTCGTTGGATCTGTATCGGTATCGGTAACCAAGATAGACCTTTCGGAGCATTTCTTTCACGAAAGTGCCGCCCGTCTTGGGCATGTGGATAAACACAAAATGCTTGGTCAAAACCATAATTACTCGGCTTGGCTTAAGCCTCGAGCGCTGATTTCATAGTCAACCAATTCTTCCGCGCGGCATTCGAGTTCGAGCGATAGATACGTTGCCTCAGATTTCATTCTCTACGGACTAAAGACGCTCTGCGTACCACGTTCGTCGGATTGCTTTGCCAACCCTCCATAACACTCTCTGTGCGCTTAGCCAATTCACAAGTGGGCGGAACCGTGCTTTGCCGCGGGACGTGACCAGACAGTCTCGAATCGCTTTCGCGATATCCTCTCTGCCACTTTGTGAGGCGAACTCGACGATTTGCTCGAAGTACATGTAATCATAGCTCTCATTAACAAACAAACGTTTGAGTTCACCAAGATTCAATCTTTTGGAATCAAACACGTCGAAAGCTGACAATTTTCCAGCAGCCTCAAGCGTCAGCATTGTTTGGTAGCACTTCGGACAGCGGCCGCAGTTATGTTCATCTCGATTAGCCCAGCAAACATGAAGGGAATGCTGGACGGCTGGTGAACCAGCTATAAAAGCGGTCTTTTCCGTTCTGCTGAACCCTGCGCCATCGGGGCTGATCCGGGTTTCGCTGGTGGAGAGAAGCGGGACCGTCAGTGGGTGACAGCCCCAACTCAAGAATTCGTCATAGGTGAGGTCAGAGGCGATTAGCACGCGGCTATACACGCTTTCAAACAAAAGACCGACGGCCGCCAGCGCACAGCCTTGGTAGAAGCAACCCCAGTCTCGCTTTCGAAATCGTATTCGCCTCTTGTCCGGCGGGGATCCTGAATCCTCCAAGCATTCCCGCAGGTTGGTGGCAATGACCACCAAATGCTTTCCCAGCCGCTCACTGGCGCTCCGCAATCGCGTGTGCAGGCCACGAAAAGATGCGGCATTGCTCAGCGGAATGTCGAAGCCCCAGACATAGAGAAGATCGCTGACCGGACTGCTCGATACGACGCTTCCAACATCGTGACGCAACACCGTGAAGAAGGAGTCAACGCCTCCGGAAAACAGTGCGGACGTCTTCCTCGGCGCGGAACACGCGGTCGGCCGTTCGGCAATCAATTCAGCTTCAATCCTGACCGGACTTCTTCGCGGATACCAACGATGCCACACGTGCATCAGTTCTAAGGCATTCTCAAGTAGTGTTGCGTCTACGGGTCGGCACAATCGTAGGTTCTCGCCCCGATACACAGCGTAGGGGAGCAGGCACGCAAGCCAAGGATCGCTCGAATGAGTCGCAAAGTTGGAATACTCTTGCGGGAACTCGAACCAAATCGAATCTGGCGCCGTTGTGCCATCATCGTAAGCGAGCTCGCCGACAAGCCGTACCCGATCAGGCTGTGGCGCAGCAGTAATGTCGATTGACCGAAGGTGCACAGTCAGTTCACCCTCTGCTCTGCCGCAATTGGATGCAAAATGTGCCATTTATGCGGCGCCAGGACGCGAGCCGCCCAGAACCGGGGAGGATGCCCCGTACGGTAGAAATCTCCGTCCGTGACTTCGAGCACGGCAGCCCCCTCCACTACGTCGATCACGTTTTTGAAACTATCCTTGGCGGCGACGCTTAACCGGTAGCTGCCTGGCATCAGTGGGAAACGTTCGAATTCGCAAACTACCGCGCCACTCGCCGCAATTGCGCCGTTCAAGGGACTACTGCTCCGGCTGTCGCACGTCAGGACGCAAACCCCATTTAAATCATGGAACGAACAAACAAACGATGGCCGCGCAACTTTCTCGCGCCACTCGAACTCGAACACGATGGATACTTTGTCCCCGGTTGCCACAGTCTCGGTTTCGACGGCGTCGTTTACCAAGTAGCGTATCGCAGTAAAGCGAATCTCTCCCGAGCCTTCTCGATCTTTGCGTAAGGCAAGCTCCGTTTCGCTGACGGTGGAAAGGCTGTTCAAATACGCCTGGGTTACTTCGTCCGCGTTCCCAACCTGGATAATCTGCCCCCGATCCAGACAGACACCTTTACGACAAAGAGTCCGAATGACAGCCATATTGTGGCTTACCAGCAGGACGGTGCTGGTTCCGGCAGAAGTCACGTCTCCCATTTTGCGAATACACTTTTTTTGAAATGCCGCATCCCCCACAGCCAAAACCTCGTCCACAATCAGAATATCTGGATCCAGATGCGCGGCCACGGCAAATGCCAGGCGCACATACATGCCGCTGCTGTAACGCTTGACGGGGGTATCCAGGAATTTTTCAACCTCGGCAAAAGCGACAATCTCATCAAACTTCCTTTTGATTTCAGCTCTGGTCATTCCGAGAATCGCGCCATTAAGCGAAATATTCTCGCGTCCAGTCAGCTCCGGATGGAAACCTGTG
>Ga0209155_1000879_pt1 | contig 14282 bp, 12 predicted proteins | sample GraSoiAngelo_122_FD_185879 | JGI IMG/M metagenome (GOLD analysis project Ga0209155, IMG submission 185879) | Grasslands soil microbial communities from the Angelo Coastal Reserve, California, USA - 14_0927_02_20cm (SPAdes) (version 2) | ecosystem: Environmental > Terrestrial > Soil > Grasslands ... | reverse complement strand
CAGCTCTCCGTCGTCCGATCGCCGTTAGGCGGTGTCGTCACACGGATGACGGCCGTGCTCGGAGCGACGGCCGACGTCGCGCAGGCACTCGTCGAGGTCGCCGACCCAGCGGCACTCGACATCCTGCTCAGCGTGACCCCGAACGATGCGGCACGGCTGCACCAAGGCGCCAAGGTCTCGCTGACGGCCGGCCAGAATGCCACTGGTGAGCCGATCGGAGTCGGCAGCGTAATCGACATTGGCGGCACGGTAGATACGGCAAGCCGGAGTGTCAATGTGCGCGTCCAAGCGCCGACGACGCGACGTCCATTGCGCATCAGCGAGACCGTCTATGCGCAGGTTGCCGCGGCCGTCCACGCGAATGCGGTGATCGTACCGCTCGAGGCGCTTGTCCCGGATGGAGAGGACTTCAAGGTCTTCGTTGTCGACGCGGCGGGCATCGCGCACGAACGCAAGGTCAGCGTCGGTGGCCGCACCGACAAGGTTGCCGAGATCACGCAGGGCCTAACGGGAGGCGAACGGATCGTCACCTATGGCGCATACGGCGTGTCCGACAGCGCGAAGGTCATTCCGGCGAAGCAGCCGGCGGCGAGCTCGACGCCTAACAAAGAGAAGCCGTGAGCGCTGTCGCCGAGCCCGTGACGCCACGCGTCGAGCCCGCCGCTCGAGGCGGTTTGTTCGGTCTGCTCGCCGAGCAGACGCGATTCATCTATCTCGCGATCGCCCTCTTGAGCGCGGCGGGGATCTGGGCGGCCTGGCGACACGTCTACCCGGTCGCCTGCGGCGCCCTGGGCGCCTACTGCAACGAGCTGGTGCGGGCGGCGAATGGTGGGCGGATGCCGGTTGAAGGCCACGGCATGCTGTCGACCCTCGGGAACCGGACTGACACCTATGTCCTGGGCGGGCCGCACACAAACTTCGCCTGGCTGGACGACCGGTTCCAACTGCCTGCCCCGTTTCCCGGCATCGCCAGCGCCGGCGACATCCTGATCGCCGTCGGCATGGCGTGGTTCGTCGCGACCTTGATGTTGCGCCCCGTTCACCAGGCCGCGGCCGGTGATGCGGCGGCGGACGAGGACCTGGACGCCGCTTCCTCGGTGGACATCGCGGCCGCCTAACGCCGAGGCGAGACCCGCGCTGGGTCGAGGCGGTGGCGTTGGGTCTCAAGGCCCTTGTGTGAAGCCGGCCCGCATGGTTCTTTGGTCCGGACATGCGGATCTGGCTGCTGCTCCTCGCCCTGCTCGCGCCGGCAGGCACCGCGGCGCACCTGCCGCTGACCGGAACCCCGCCCGGTCAGGTCGAGCTGTATGAGCTCACGCCTGCGCCGGCGGTGCCCGCCATCAGGGCCCGGGCGGCGATCCTGCTCGACCTCGACAGCGGGACCACCCTTTATGCGCGCGACGCGCAGGGGCGGTTCCCGCCGGCGAGCTTGACGAAGGTGGTGACGGTGCTCACCGCTCTCGACGTGCTGGGGCTGGACCAGGTCGTCACGGTCCCCGCCTCCATCGATCAGCTGCCCTGGGATTCGACCCGCATGGGACTGCGGGCCGGCGAGCGGCTGACGGTGCGCGAGCTGATGTACGGGGTTTTCCTCAACTCCGGGAACGACGCCGCCATCACGCTGTCAGAGGCGGCCATGCCGCGGACGGCCTTTATCGCCCGGATGAACGCCAAGGCTGCGGCGCTCGGGATGACTGACTCGCACTTCGTGAACCCCATCGGACTCGATGACGCCGCGCTGTACACGTCCGCCGCCGACCTGGCGAAAGCGGCCATCGCGCTGCGTTCCCGCTTCCCCGAGGTTGCGGCGATGGCCGCCGTGCCCGCGATCACGCTGCCGGCCAGCGCCATGCACCACGCGCTCAAGCTCTACAACCTCAACGAGCTGATCCGAACGTATCGGGGCGCGACCGGGCTCAAGACGGGCTGGACCGGACGAGCCGGCGGCTGCCTGATCGCCACCGCCACCCGCGACGGCCGGCATCTCTTGGCAGTCGTGATGGGCTCTCCGCGGGTCTTTGATGAGGTTGGTACGTTACTCGACTATGGCTTTGCGTCTCAGCCGGCGTAGCACGATCTATTTCATCTTGCTGGCCGGGTTGCTTGCGATGATCTGGGCCAGCTATCAGAGCTTCAACCACACGACAGCGCCGGCCGGGAAACCGTTGGGCGACCTGCTGACCGCGCTGGACGCCGGGCAGGTGGCGAGTGGCGTGTTCACGTCCGATGGCGAACGCGTCGACTGGGTCGACAAGCACGGGGGACGGTACAGGACCCTTCTTCCCGCCGGATATTCGACAACCCTGGTCGACAAGTTTCACGAAAGCCAGGTCGCGATCGACGTGACGCAATCACCCGCGTCCAGTGTGTGGCTGGCCGTGTGCTGCCAAATCTCATTCTGTTTCTCCTCATCGGCGGGTTCCTCCTGTACGTGGTTCGACGGATGGGCGGACGAGCTCCTCGCGTTTGATCACGGGCGCGCGATGGTAACCTAGCTCAGGCACGCCCCGGTTTTGCGCCGCGGGCGCATTTTTGCATGGCCGCCGTCTCGTGACCGACACCCTGCTCGAATTGATCGACCGCCTCCCGGCCCGTGGCCGGCTGGAGGCCTGGTGGAGCGCGCCCGCAGCGCGTCTTGACGCGCACGGCCTGCCTGCCAGCGCCCTGCCGGTGTTCGCGGCGTGGCTGGCCATCCGCGCCCGGCGGCCGGTCCTGGCCCTGGTGCCGGATCCGGAGGGATCCTTCCAGGAAGCCGGCGCCTGGTTCAGGGAGGATGTCCGGACTGTCGTGTTTCCCGCCGTCGAGACGCTCCCGTTTGATCGGCTCGCACCGGACGAGGAAACCGTGCGGCGACGGCTGGAGGCCCTCGATGCGGTGGCGTCCGGCGACCCGCTGGTCGCCTTCTCCTCCTGGACCGCGATCACCCGGCCGACGCTGGGCGTAAAGGCCCTCCAGCAGTGGGGCTTCACGTTCACACCGGGCCAGACCTACACACTCGATGACCTGCTGCGCCGTCTGACCACGCTCGGCTACCGGCGCGAGCCCCTGGTGCAGGCCCGCGGTGAGTTCAGTCTTCGCGGCGGCATCCTGGACTGCTTCCCGCCGGGGCGGCGGCGCCCGCTTCGGGCGGAGTTCTTTGGTGACGAGCTCGAGTCCCTCCGCGAGTTCGAGGTCGAAGGCCAGGGCTCGGTCGGCAGCGTCGCCGCCGCCCGGATTCTGCCGGCAGCCGAGCTGATCCTGACTCCTGAGGCGGTGCATTCCGCCGACATCCCGCTTCGGGAGCTCGACTTCGGTACGGCCCTCCCCGAAGTCCGTGATCAGTGGCTGTCCGATATCGAGCGGGTTCGATCGGGCGCGTACTTCGACGGCATCGAGGGCTTCCAGGCCTACCTCGATCCCTCGCAGCCGACCCTCCTGGACCATCTGCCGGCCGGCACGTTGATCCTGGCCATCGACGCGCGACGATCGCTGGCCCAGGCCGAGCAGCGCGAAAAGGAGCTGGCCGAGCTCGTGGCGGTCGAAGTCGATCGCGGCGAGCTGCCCAAAGGGTTGCGGACGGGATTGGTCTCCATCGCCACTCTGGGTCGAGCCGCCCAGGCCTGGCGCACCATCGATGTGGCGCGGGGTGGCGGTGAGCTGGGGTCGATCGACCTCGGCTTCGAGGCGGTGGACGCCTACGCCGGCAGGATCGACGCCTTCTCCGATCGGGTGCGCACCGACGCGCGGGAAAAGTCGCGCGTGTTGATCGTGACCCAGCAAGAGCCGCGCCTGCGGGAGCTGCTCGAGGACCGTGACGTCTACCCGGCCGGTGGTGTGTTCGTCTGGTCGCAGACGCCGCTGATGCCGGGGCTGGTCGTGCTCGGCAACCAGCCGGTCGCCCAGGGATTTCGGGTGACCTCGCAGCAGCTCGAGGTCTATGGCGACACCGACCTCTTCGGCGGGCTGCGCCAGCGGGTTCGCCGCGGCGTGGTGCGGGCACGTACCGCGAGCTTTCAGCTGGAGTTCGAGCCCGGCGACCTGATCGTCCATGTCGATCACGGCATCGGACGGTTCGTCGGCATGCGCCTGATGGGGGAGGACGGTCAGGGGCGCGAATACATGCAGCTCGAGTACGCGGAGGGCGACAAGCTGTACGTGCCGGTCGAGCACCTCGACCGCGTGCAGAAGTACGTCGGTGGCGGCGACGCGGCGCCCAAGCTGCAGCGGCTGGGCTCGGGCGAGTGGGATCGGGCCAAGCGCAAAGTCCGCGAGTCGGTCGAGGAAGTCGCGCGCGATCTCCTGGATCTCTATTCGCGGCGCCAGCTCGTCGAGGGCCACGCCTTCTCCGAGGATGGCCCCTGGCAGCAGGAGCTCGAGCAATCGTTCCCCTACGACGAGACGCCCGACCAGATCCACGTCATGCAAGAGATCAAGGCCGACATGGAGGACTCGCGCCCGATGGACCGGCTGGTCTGCGGGGACGTGGGCTTTGGCAAAACGGAGCTGGCGGTGCGCGGCGCGTTCAAGGCGGTGATGGACGGCAAGCAGGTGGCGATCCTCGTGCCCACCACCGTCCTCGCGCAACAGCACTTCCTGACCTTTGGCGAGCGCTTTCAGCCGTTCCCGGTGAAGGTGGACATGCTGTCGCGCTTTCGTTCGGACGCGGAGGCGGCCGACATCTTGCGGCGATTGCAGGTGGGCGAAATCGATGTGGTGATCGGGACCCACCGCCTGCTGCAGAAGGACGTTCGGTTCAAGGATCTCGGGCTCGTCATCCTCGACGAGGAGCAGCGCTTCGGCGTCATGCAGAAGGAGAAGCTCAAGCAACTGCGGGCGTCGGTGGATGTATTGTCGCTGTCCGCCACGCCGATCCCGCGCACGCTGCACATGTCGCTGGCGGGCATTCGCGATCTCTCCGTGATCCAGACTCCGCCGGAGGAGCGGCTACCGATCAAGACCTTCGTCACCGCCGACGATGACGACCTGATCAAAGAGGTCATCCAGCGCGAATTGCAGCGCGGCGGCCAGGTGTTTTACGTCTACAACCGGGTCCAGACGATCAAGAAGGCCGAGGAGCGCGTCAAGCGATTGGTGCCGCAGGCCCGCGTCGTGGTCGGCCATGGCCAGATGCCGGAGTCGACGCTCGCCGATGTCATGGTCAAGTTCGTCAAGGGCGAGGCGGACGTGCTGGTCTGCTCCACGATCATCGAGTCAGGTCTCGATATCCCCAATGCGAACACCATCATGGTCGTCGATGCCCACCGGATGGGCCTGGCGCAGCTCTACCAGCTGAGGGGCCGGGTCGGCCGCGCCGGGCAGCGGGCCTACGCCTACTTTCTGTACAACCCGTTGAGGTCGCACACCGAGAACGCCGACAAGCGGCTCGACGTCATCTCCGAGCTGCATGACCTGGGGTCGGGCTTCAAGCTGGCGCTGAAGGACCTCGAGATCCGGGGCGCCGGCAATCTGCTTGGCACCGAGCAGCACGGCGCGATCGCCGCCGTCGGGCTCGAGCTTTACAACACGATGTTGCGCGAGGCGGTCGAATCGCAAAAAACCGGAACGCCGGTCGAGATGCCGGCCGGGCTGACGCTGGATCTTCCCATCGAGCACTTCCTGCCACGCGAATACGTGCCTGATGAGAAACTGCGGCTGCAGGTCTATCACGACCTGGCGGCGGTGGAGGACGAGCAGGGCCTGGAGGCGGCGGACCGCAATCTGGCTGACCGATTCGGCAAGCCGCCCGCGCCGGTTCGCAACCTTCTTTACGCGTTGCGCGTCAAGCTGATGGCCCGTGCGGCGGGCGTGGCCGCCATCGACACCGACGGCGACTGGCTGGTGATGCGCCTCCCAGCTGGCTGGAATGGCGACGAGCGCCGGTTGGAAGCGCAGTTCCGATCGATCCTCTATGTCCGGTTTGGCAAGGTGCGAATTTCCCTCACGCAGGCCGGGGCGCAATGGAAGGAGCGGTTGATCGACGTCCTGGGCGAGATCGAACGCCTGGGGCGCGTCGCCATTGCCGTCTGACCTGCAGCCGAGGAGAAGTAGCATGAGGCGCGTGCCGCGCCAGGTCGTGACCACCGGTCGCAAGTGGGAGGCCATCGTGGGATACGCGCGCGCTGTGCGGGTTGGGCCGACCATCGAAATCTGCGGTTGTGCGCCGACGGCTACGGACGGGTCGACGGTGGGTGGCGCCGACGTCTACCAACAGACCCGCCAGTGCCTTCGCGTCATCGGCGAGGCGCTTGCCGGCGTCGGTGCCGGCTTTGACGACGTGACCCGGACGCGAATCTTCACCACCGTGCCGCGACGCTGGCGGGAGATCGGCAAGGCGCACGGTGAAGTCTTCGGCGCCATCAAGCCGGTGACCTCGCTGGTGGGAGTCCGCGGCCTGATCGATCCCAAATGGTTGGTTGAGATCGAGGCCAGTGCCTACCGGCTCGACTAGGCGGGCGCGGCGCACCGCGCTCTGGGGCATCATCGCGGCGGTCTTTCTCGTCGGAACCGGCGTCGGCTCCGTGCTGCCCATCTTGCCCCTGTTCCTTCGTGAGCGGGGCGGCTCCTACGCCATGGTCGGCGTCGTGGTGGGCGCGAACCTCGTGGCGCAGTTCATCGCGCAGTATCCGGCGGGCCGCCTCTCCGACCGGGTGGGCCGGGCGCCGCTGATGATCGGCGGTCTGGTGGTGGCCGGGGCGGCGATCGCGGCCTTCGCGCTGCCACTGTCGATCGGCTGGCTGATCGGGTTGCGCTTCATCCAGGGTTTGGGGGCCGCGGCGTTTCGACCGGGCGCGCGCGCCCTGGTGGCCGACCTGGTGCCCGAAGGCGAACGGGGGATCGCGTATGGCTGGCTGTCAGGAGCGGACACGGCTGGCCTGATCTTTGGCCCGGCGCTGGGCGGCGTCCTGGCGGCATTCGGCCGCGCGGTCGTCTTCGAAGTGACCGGGCTCGCCATGCTGCTCGCCGCCGTGGTGGTGGCCTTTGCCCTCGATGTCCGGCGTCCGTCAAGCACCGCATCTCCGATCGCACGCGCTGCCGCTGTGGGCGACACGCGGCGAGTCGGCGCGGCGGCCGTGCGCGGATTGATCATGCTGTCGATCGGGATCGGGTTCCTCTACGGCATCTACAACGTGGTATGGAGTCTCTTCATGAAGACGATCGGCGCGACGGATTGGGAGGTGGGCCTGTCGTTTTCACTCTTCGCGCTGCCGCTTGTGCTCACCGCGCCGGTCGCCGGCTGGGCGGCAGACCGCGTCGATCGCCGGTGGCTGAGCGCGGGCTCGACCGCATCGACGGCGCTGATCGCGCCCATCTATCCCCTGTTGCACAGCGTCCCCGCGGTGATCGGCGTTGGCGTGGTCGAGGCATCAACGGCCGCCTTTGCGGAGCCGGCCATCAATGCGTACCTGATGAGCGCGGTAGCCGCGGATCAACGCGGGCGAGCCGCCGGCACGGTGGGGACGGCGGAGACGGCCGCCAAGGCGGCGGGTGCGCTGTTGGGCGGTGGACTCTTCGGCCTCGGGGTCTGGGTGCCCTTCGTCGTGTCGTCGGTGGCCGGGCTGGCGTTTATCCTCCTCGGAGTGCCCTGGCTGCGGGCCGCTGGGCGCGATGTGCGCGTGCGACCCGTGCTGGCGGTGGCCGGGCGTGGCTGACGACATCGCGCGGCTGGCAGCCCTGGTTGATGTGGTCCGGCAACTCCGCTCGCCCCAGGGGTGCCCATGGGACCGCGAGCAGACGCACGCCTCGCTGCGGGCGACCTTGCTCGAGGAGGCCTATGAAGTGCTCGAAGCGATCGATGAGAAGTCGATCGTCAAGCTGCGAGAGGAGCTGGGCGATGTCCTGTTGCAGGTGCTGATGCAGGCCCTCATTGCCGACGAGGCCGGTGAGTTCACCCTGGGCGATGTCGCGGATGCGGTTCGTGAGAAACTGGTCCGGCGCCACCCGCATGTCTTTGGATCGACGGTGGTCAGTGGGTCCGACGAGGTGGTCCGCAACTGGGAGGCCCTCAAGGCCGTCGAGTACGGCAGGGAGTCGGCTCTCGACGGCGTACAGCGGTCGATGCCGGCATTGCAGTGGGCCTGGTCCCTGCAGCGGCGAGCGGCCAATGTCGGATTCGATTGGCGTGACGTCGAGGGCGCGCTCGACAAGGTGCGCGAGGAGCTCGATGAACTGCGACAGGCGCCCACGCCCGAGGCGCGCGAGGCCGAATTTGGCGACCTCCTGTTCACGATGGTCAATGTCGCCCGGAAGCTTGGCATCAATCCGGAGGACGCCCTGCGCGGCACGACGGGGCGGTTTGAGGCGCGGTTTCGCATGATGGAGCAGCAGGCCCGCGCGGACGGGCGAGCCCTGCGGGATCTGCCGATCGAGGACCTGGACCAGTACTGGGAAGCCGCCAAGCGCAATCAGTGACGCCATTACCCGCTGGCGGCCTTGCCAACCCCGGTGACCCTGCCTATAATCTGTCCGTTTCGGGCCGGCTTGATTAAACAACGAACCCAGATCACGTCTTGAGCACTTCCGAGCCAAAAGCCTCCCGCGCGAAGGTTCACCTCGCCGCGCCCGATCGCCTGATCTGGCTCGTCGTCGGCGGGATCGTTCTTTGGGGAGTGTGGGCGTTCGGATCGGAGCTGATGCTGAACCTTCGACTGAATCACGAGGTGCAATCACTGCGCCAGGGGAATGCGCAGCTGGCCGCCTCGAACGATCAGACCCAGAAGGAGCTGGCGGTGGGAGGTTCACCGTCGGCGATGGAGGAGGCCGCCCGCAAGGCTGGCTTCGCTCGGCCTGGCGAACAGGTTTATGTCATCGTTAAACCAAGTGGTTCGGCATCAGCGGTGGCGGCTGGGGAATCGACCCCACCGGGGAGTGGGCCAGCTGCCGCAGGGCGGCCTGGAGCCGGCAAGCGCGACGGCGGCGTGATCGGAGCAATCGAGGATTTTTGGAGGAATCTATGGCATTAGGAGGGTCTGCGGGTTAGGTGGCAGTGACGCCTGGGACGGTGGTGGAAGGGACGGTCGTCGGGATTACGAACTTCGGGGCGTTTGTCCAGATCGAGGGAGCGGGGACGGGGCTGGTTCATATATCTGAGATCGCGAACGAGTATGTGCGCGATGTCAACAACCACGTCAAGATGAACGACAAGGTCAAGGTCAAAGTCCTGAATGTGGACTCGACCAACGGAAAGATGGACCTGTCGCTGAAGCAGGCCGCGGTGCCGGATGGGCCGGCCGGGATGTCGGCGCCGGTGCTGCCGCGCTCCTACCGTCGCGGCGGTCGCGGCAAGCGCGAGCTACCGGAGGGCGCCGACCCGGTGTTCGAGGAAAAGCTCTCCAAGTTTCTGAAGACCAGCGAAGAGCGCCTGCTCGACATCAAGCGGAACCTCGAAGCCAAACGGGGCGGCCGCTTCAAATAGCGCGAGCCGCGCTCGCTTGACGGGGCCGTTGCGGCGCGCCTAGAATTACCGTCTCGCCTCAATGAGAGGCTGCGCGCGGCGTGGAGCAGTGGAAGCTCGTCGGGCTCATAACCCGAAGGTCGCGAGTTCGAATCTCGCCGCCGCAACCAAGCAACGAAGAGAAGAGGAGCCCGATGGCTCCTCTTCTTATTTCCGGGCGCTGATGATCGCCCACTCCGATCGCTGCGACAGCGCGATCGTCCGGTCCTGCGCCAGCATCTCTTCCAGGCGCTGCAGACCGAGGCGGTACTCGAGGGGCGGCAGCATGGCGAGCGTCGAGATATAGCGGCCGCGCACGCGGTCGACCACCTCGGCAATCTCCATCCGGCGCACCTCCTCGCGGACCTCGACCCGGATCCGGGCCAAACCGGCCCGGCGCAGTTCGTCGCTCAACACGTCGACGGCGGGAAATCGCGGTCGGTCGATGATGGCGATGCTCGGAAAGAAGGCGTTCAGATAGAACTCCTCGACGTGCCGCGGCGTGAAGGTCCAGATGCACAACTGCCCGGCACGCTCGCCGGGACGCAGCACCCGCCGTGCTTCACCGAAGGCGCGCGTCCGCTGGCGCAGCAGATGGATCACCATCACCATTACCACCAGTCCGGCGGTCCCGTCCGCGACCGGGAGTCGATAGGCGCTGCCCCGCACCCACTGCACGCGCCCGGCGACATCCTTGGCCCGCGCCACGTCGAGCATGCGAGCCTCGGTATCCACCCCCATCACGCGCGCCGGTGTCAATCCCGCCATTGGCAGCGTCAGGCGGCCCGTGCCACAACCAACCTCGACCACAAGATCGCCGGCGCCGACTGCCGCCTCCCGCAGCATCGCTTCGAGTCGCGCGCGATCCTCAGCGGACAGCGGGCGCAGCGCGTCGTAAGTGGGTGCAATTCTGGCAAAAGATGGCGACATCCTTGCTAAACTAACCGATGCTCTGGGCGGAGTAGCTCAGTGGTAGAGCAACCGGCCCATACCCGGTATGTCGCAAGTTCGATCCTTGCCTCCGCCATTCCGATGATGCTTCCCAGCCGCATCGCCGTCGCCATCAGTCTGCATCGCATCCTCGAGCCTGGCGAGCGTGTGGTGGTCGCGGTGTCGGGCGGACCCGACTCGCTGGCGCTGCTTTCCATCTTGCGCGAGATTCTTCCGGCACTGCCGCTTCATCTCACCGTCGCGCATTTCGACCACGGCTGGCGGGCCGACAGCCAGGATGATCGCGACTTCGTCGCCTCGATGGCGGCGACGTGGGGCTTTGACTTCCATACCGCGCGCGCGCCGACCGGCACCCCGCACACGGAAAACGCCGCCCGGACCGCGCGGTATGCCTTCCTCCGGCAGACGGCAACCGAGACGAACAGCACCGCCATCGCGCTCGGCCACACGCGGGATGACCAGGTGGAGACCCTCCTCCTCCACCTGCTTCGCGGCAGCGGTTCGCGCGGGCTCGGCGCGATGCGCCGGCGCGACGGCGACCTTGCCCGGCCGCTGCTCGACATCGCCCGGCACGACATCGAGGCCTACTTGAGCCGGCTCCATCTCACACCCCGCCGCGACGCGACCAACGCGGACCCGCGTTTCACCCGCAACCGGCTGCGTCAGGCGCTCCTCCCGGCGATCGACGCCTTCGATCCGGCGGCGCGCGAGCTGCTGGCCCGCACCGCCGACATCCTCAGCGAGGAGGATCGCTTCCTCGACGCCCAGGTGGCGGGCCTTCCCGAGGACATTGCCAGGGACCGCGACGCCTTCGCCAAACTACCGCCGGCTCTCCAACGTCGCGCCATCCGCCGCCTCATTCCCGATGCCGGGTTCCGGGAGATCGAGGCCGCCCGCGCGGCGCGCAGTGATTCCCTCCCCCGCTTTGCGGGGGAGGGTCGGGGTGGGGGCATTGTGACGGCCGTCACCTGCCGCTGCGATCCAGCAACGTTCAAGGCCCGCGACCAGGTCGCTCACCTCGACGCAGACCTCGTGCGGCTGCCCCTTACGGTCGCCACCCGTAAACCGGGAGACCGGATGCGTGCGCTCGGCCTCAAGGAGCCCAAGCGGCTGCAGGACATCCTGGTTGACGCCCATGTTCCGAGACAGGTCCGTGACAGCCTGCCAGTGGTCTCGGACAGCGAGGAAATCGTCTGGATTCCAGGCGTCACCGTGACCGAAAGCAAGCGCGTAACGTCGGCGACACGCCGCCAACTCCATCTCGAAATCGTGCCTTCCTGAACTCGTTCTGCTTCGTGCCGACTAACAGGTTCCTTAAAAATCCGGTGTTAAGATAGCGTGGCCATGAGAGGCCGAAACCGCAACATCTTTTATTTCATCCTGCTCGCAGGTTTGCTGGCGATCATCTGGGCCAGTTACAAGAGCTTCAACACCGTCGCCGGACCCCAGGAGAAGTCGACCTTCGATCTGATCCAGGCGGCGGACAACCACCAGATCGACCATGCCACCATCAAGTCCAATGGTTCCGAGGTTGCGTGGGATTACCAGGGCAACCACTACAAGACGACCTTCCGCGACTCCTTCCAGATCGAGACCATCCTGCGCGAGGACAAAGTCAACTTCAACACCGAGCAACCGAGCTCATCCAACCTCCTGCTCTCGGTCGTCCTGCCCAACGTCATTCTCTTCCTGGTGATCGGTGGCTTCATGTGGTACATGCTTCGCCAGACGCAGAGCGGTAACAACCAGGCGATTTCCTTCGGTCGCAGCCGGGCGCGGCTCCTGAGCGGCGACAAGCCGGCGGTCACCTTCAACGACGTCGCGGGGGTGGAGGAGGCGAAGCAGGAGCTCACCGAGATTGTCGAGTTCCTCAAGTTTCCCGAGAAATTCACGGCCCTGGGGGCGCGCATCCCGAAAGGCGTCCTCATGGTGGGGCCGCCCGGTACCGGCAAGACCCTGCTTTCCAAGGCCGTTGCCGGCGAGGCCGGCGTGCCATTCTTCAGCATCTCCGGCTCGGAGTTCGTCGAGATGTTCGTCGGGGTCGGCGCCTCCCGGGTGCGCGACCTGTTCGACCAGGCCAAGAAGAATTCGCCCTGCATCGTCTTCGTCGATGAGATCGACGCCGTCGGCCGCCAGCGCGGCGCCGGCCTCGGCGGTGGCCATGACGAGCGCGAGCAGACCCTCAACCAGCTGCTGGTCGAGATGGACGGCTTCGAGACCAACACCCACGTGATCGTGATCGCGGCCACCAACCGTCCCGACGTCCTCGACCCCGCGCTGCTCCGTCCGGGTCGGTTCGACCGTCATGTCACGCTTGATCGTCCGGACATCCGCGGACGCCGCGCCATCCTCGAGGTCCATGCCCGCAACAAGCCCTTCGACGGCCAGGTCGACCTCGAAGTGCTCGCTCGCCAGACCCCCGGGTTCAGCGGCGCCGACTTGAGCAACCTTATTAATGAGGCCGCGATCCTGGCGGCGCGCAACAACAAGAAGGCGATTGGCCAGCTGGAGCTCGAGGAAGCCATCGCGCGGGTCATCGCCGGCCCCGAGCGCAAGTCCCGCATGATCACCGAGCAGGAGAAGAACGTCATCGCTTACCACGAGATCGGCCATGCGCTGGTCGCCAAGTCGCTGCCCAACGCTGACCCGGTGCATAAGGTCTCGATCATCTCGCGCGGCATGGCGCTCGGCTGGACGATGCAGCTCCCGACGGAGGACCGCTATCTGGTCTCGCGCAGCGAGCTCAACGACGACATGGCGGTCATCCTTGGCGGTCGGGTTGCGGAGGAGCTGATCTTCGGCGACATCACCTCGGGTGCCTCGGACGACATCGGTAAGGCCACCAAGCTCGCCCGCCGCATGGTGACCGAGTGGGGCATGTCCGACAAGCTGGGCCCGCTCACGTTCGGGCACAAGGAGGAGCTCGTCTTCCTGGGCCGCGATCTCGGCGAGCAGCGAAACTACAGCGAGGAGATCGCCGGCGAGATCGACCAGGAAGTCCACCGGCTGGTCGATGCCGGCTACCAGCGTGCCAGAAAGATTCTGACCGAGCGCCGCGAGAAGCTCGTGCACCTGGCCGAGTACCTCAAGCAGGAGGAGACGATCGAGGGCTGGCAGATGGACGCCGTGATCAACTCGCCGGACGGCAAGATCGCGCCGGTACCCGAGCGGCCGAAAGCCGAGGCGCCGCGCCCGCCGCAGGCTCAGCCGAAGGCCGACGACCGCGGCCCCGAGATCCCGCCCGGCCGCCTGGAGCCCACGCCGGCCTAAAAGAGAGGACAGGGGGTGCCGTCATTCGGACACTGGTACGTCCTCCTCAATTTCCTTGTCGTTGCCGTCGTCATTGTGCTGGCGGTCTGGCTCGTGCTCTGGGCCATTCGAGTCGCACCGCAGCGAATTAAGCCCGACAATGCGCTCGGAATCCTGAATGAGCGTTTTGCGCGTGGTGAGATCGATCAGCAGGAATACCAGACGCGCAAGAACGCGCTCAAGAACCCCTAACTCGGCGCGAATTCGGTGAAACCTGGCCCACTGTAGGGCGGGTGGCTGCGGGGACGTTATATTAAATAGACCGCTTGGATCCTCAGGACCGAGACGGAATCATGCAGAAGCCGACCATCGCGATCATCGGACCCGGCCGTGCCGGTTCCGCGCTGGGGCGGGCCCTCCGCTCGGCCGGCTATCCCATCGCCGCCATCGGCGGCCGCAACCCGGATAACGTCCGCAACCTGGCTGAGGAGCTCGGCGCCCGCGCCTGCCAGAGCCCGGCCACGGCGATCGATCTTGCCGATCTGACCATCCTCGCCGTCCCCGATGACGTCATCCTGTCGCTGGCGACCGACATGGTCGACTCCCTCTGCTCCGCGGCGGGCAGGTCGGTTGTTCACCTGAGCGGAGCCCAGGACCGCGCCGCCCTGCGCCC
>Ga0209155_1000877_pt1 | contig 14290 bp, 14 predicted proteins | sample GraSoiAngelo_122_FD_185879 | JGI IMG/M metagenome (GOLD analysis project Ga0209155, IMG submission 185879) | Grasslands soil microbial communities from the Angelo Coastal Reserve, California, USA - 14_0927_02_20cm (SPAdes) (version 2) | ecosystem: Environmental > Terrestrial > Soil > Grasslands ... | reverse complement strand
CCCGACCAGTGGAAGAAGCATATGGCGCAGGTCAGCGAGACCACGGCGAAGGGCATCCGCGCCTTCCCGATGTGCACGCCGAACCGCATCACCGACTACTTCCAGATGCGCAACACCCAGACGTTCCGTGGCCTGCCGGTATGGCATCCGATCTGCCTGTCGAGCCCTGAAGAGATGCTGAAGGCCTACGCCGACCCGGAGGTTCGCAAGAAGCTCCATGATGAGGCGGTCGAGTTCAAGAACGGGCCGGCGATCGGCATCTGCAGCACCTGGTGGGACTACATGGTGGTGCAGACCACGGTGTTGCCGACGAACAAGTGGATGGAAGGCAAAACCGTCGGCGAGATCGCAAAGGCGCAGGGCAAGGGGATCATCGACGCCTTCCTCGACCTCGCGATCGAAGAGAACCTCGACACCGAGTTGCTGCACGGCGAGAACAATGTCGACGACGCGGCGGTCGCGCAGATCCTGACCTATCCCAATGCCGTGATCGGCCTGTCGGATGGCGGCGCGCACGTCCAGTTCCAGAGCGGCTACGGCTTTTCGACGCGCCTCTTGTCGGAATGGGTGCGCGAGAAAGGGGTCATGACGCTCGAACAGGCCGTGCGCCGGCTGACCTTTGAGTCGGCGTCGATCTTCGGCCTCTACGACCGCGGCCTGCTGCGGCCCGGCATGGTCGCCGACATCGTCATCTTCGATCCCGACACGGTGAAGCCGCTGCCGCTCGAAGTGCTGCATGACTTCCCGACCGGCGCCAAGCGCATCAAGGAGCCGGCCCAGGGCATCCATATGACCATCGTCAACGGCCAGGTCTTGCTCGACGAGGGCAAGCACACCGGCGCCCTCCCCGGCCGTGTCTTGCGCAACACCTATTACCGCGCCCAGCACGCCTGAGCCGATATCGCTCGTCCGCCGCCCGGAGATCGCCCGGGCGGCGGCGCAGCGGGAAGATTTTGCTTAATCCTTGTTGACCGCGACGCGAAACGGCGTCGGCATCTCGCCGGCGCGCCAGCGATGCCACATCCCGGCATAAGCGGCTTCGATGTCCTTTGTATAGCGCGCCATGTCGAACAGCGGCATGCGCGCGCGGTTCTGCGCCAGTCGCTGGCGCAGCTCCATGAGGCGCACCGGTTCACCGGCAAGCTGCAGGGCGCGAGCCTCGTATTCGGCAAGCGAGGTCGTGACGAGCTCGGGCAAGCCGATCGCGTATAGCAGGCTGCCGGCCATTCGCCCGACATAGCTGTCGCCAACACAGGTGAGCACCGGTAGACCGGCGCACAGAGCATCGTTCGCCGTGGCGCCGGCATTGTAGGGGAGGGTGTCGAGAAACAGATCCGCCGCACCGAAACGCGCCAGATATTCCGGCATCGGCGCATGCCGAGCAAAGACCAGCCGCTCCGGCATAACGCCGCGCGCCAACGCTTCGCGCCGCAGATTATCGGGTGCCGCCGCGTTGGCCTCGTACAGCCATAAGACGCTTCCCGGCACCGCCAGCAACAGCCGCATCCAGATGCCGAAGACCGCCGGGGTGAGTTTGTAGCTGTGATTGAAGCAGCAGAACACGAAGCCCTCTGCCGGCAGGCCGCACGCCGCACGCGAGGGTACCGGCGTTCCAGATGGCCGGGCCGTGTCGCTCGGCTGATAGCAATAGGGCAATTGCACCAGCTTCTCGCCGTACCAGGGCTGTTGGTCCTCCGGCGCGAGAAAACCGTCGACGATGATGTAATCGATGAAATCGGCGCCCATCGTCGCGGGGTAGCCGAGAAAGTTGACCTGGATCGGGGCCGGGCGAAACGCGAGAATGCGGGTTCTCGGGTTCTCGCTGGTATAGCCGGTCAGGTCGATCAGGATGTCGATGCCGTCGGCATGGATGCGCTCGGCCGCGGCGGCATCGCCGAAGCCGGTCAGGTCGGTGAAGCTGTCGAACGCCGCGATCAGACGCCGGCGGGCATCGCTGCCATCGTCCGGCCCGTAGCAATACGCGTTGACGGCAAAGCGCGACCGGTCATGCCGCTCGATCAGCTCCGGGATCAGCCGGCCGACCACGTCGCCGCGCAAATCGTGCGACAGATAGCCGAGGCTGATCGGGCGTGGCGCCGTCGGCGGTGCGTGGCTCATCCGGGTGACACCGCGCGCGAACCCCTCGCTCGATTGCCGCGCTGCGCGCAAACGATCGGCCGGGGTCGCGGGCAGCATCAGAACCACGAAAGGCGGGATGTCCGGCGTTTCCTGCCGCAGCAGCGCCAAGACCTGCGCCGCCACCCGGTCGAAATTTCTCCACTCGCACGCCTGGGCCTTGAAATAAGCGAGATTGGCATGGGCGCGCGCGAAATCGGGCTTCAGCGTCACCGCGCGTTGTGCCGTGGCGATGGCCGGCCTCAACTCGCCGGTCATCATCAGGGCTTCGCCGAGGGCGTTCAGCGCATCAGCCGAGTCCGGCCTCGCCGCCAACGCCGCCCGGTAATGCGCAATGGCCCTGTCCCAGCGGCCGCGCGCCGCGAGGGCGATGCCGAGATCGGTATGGGCCTCGGCGTGATCCGGCCGGAGTTCGAGAACCCGCCGGTAGTGGCTCATCCCCTCTTCGCGATTGCCTTGCGCATATAGGGTGACCGCGAGGCCGTAATGGCCCTGAAACGAACCGGGCTGCTGCTCGACGACCCGCTGATATTCCGCGAGGGCCGCAGGGAGGTCGCCCTGCGCGTGCAATGCCCTTGCGAGATTGAGGCGCGCCGCGGCGGAGCGCGGGTCGAGCGCCAGGGCTTTCCGGCAATACGCGACCGCCCGGTCGAAGCGGCCGAGCGACTGATAGATGCCGGCGATGTCATTATGAAAGTCGGGGTCGGTGTCATTCAGCGCAATCGCGCGGCCGATCAATTCGAGCGCCGCTTCGGAGCGCCCGGTCTGGTGAGCGACCAGCCCAAGCAGGTGCAGACAATCCGGGCGGTTGGGATCGTCGGCGAGGAGCCGGCGATAGAGCCGTTCCGCCTCGGCGAGCCGTCCTGCCTCGTGCTGTCGTGCCGCTTCCGCCAATAGCGCAGGCCCGACATTTGCGGCGTCCGGCCCGCGTGCGCCGGCTCCGCCCTGTTTCGCCGCCGCGCGGCGCTGTTTGCGGTTCATGATCCGGTCTGCTGCCGTGGCGTCGCTTCAGCGTAGCACCGATCGGCGCATCAGCTGCCGATCGGGAAGCGCGGCGCGATGATGCAGTGTTCGAGGATGCCGCGGCCGCGGTCGGGCAGATGGCGTGCCCGCGCGAAGCGTTCGAGCGCCCCGGTGATCGCCTCCGGCTCGCGCTCGGGGCCGGTCGGCAGGTACTGCACGAGATTGTCGCGGAAGCCGCGGCGCGTCACGAAATAGGTGTCGAGGCCGCGGCTCTGCGCCAGCATCTGCTGCGCGTCCGCCATCGGCCTGACCGCCTGGTTGACCGCGAAATCCGCCCAGTTCGTGGCTATGCAGCCGCCGGGCGCCAGCGCGTCCATGCAGCGCCGCCAAAATCTCTCGTCGAACAGCGCCGGCCCTTGCGCATTGTAGAGATCGACGAGGATCACATCGTAGCGGTCCTTCGTCCCGGCAAGAAAGCGCTCGGCGGTATCGATGATGACGGACTGGCTCAGATAGAACCAGCGCCGCGCGATCGCGACGACAGCCTCATCGTTGTCGACGAGGATCGGCGCGCATTCCGGCAGATAGGCGCGCAGAAAGCGCCACATCGCGGCGCCGCCGACGCCGAGGAGGAGCGAGCTGACCGGCTGCTCGCACAATGCGAACGCCAATGACATCAGCCGTTCGTAATGAAAGACGAGCTGCGCCGGGTAGAGCAAATCCATGCTCGATTGTTCGGTGACCTGCGGCTCGCCGGGCGCGGCGCCGCCGAAATTCGGGCCGAACGACCCGAGGGTGCGGTAATGCCGCGGGCCCCGGTCGAAATCGACGACAAAGATCGCCGCGCCGAACGCGTCGGTGTGGCGCAGCGTGCGCAGCCGCGAGCTGGCGCCGAAATAATCGGCGATCAGCTCGCGCCGATGTGCATCGCCGGCTCGCGCCATTAGGCTGCTGCCGCCTCGGCCGCCTCGGAGCTGGCGGCGAGCAGCGCGACCGTCTCGGCGAATTGCCCGAGCGCCGCATGCCCCGCTTCCGTCAACTCGTACGTGCCCCGGCCGAGCCGCCGGAACCAGCCATAGACATCGCGCTGCAGGATGGCGGCGGCATCGGCGACGCCGGTCGCGGCCCGCAATGCCTTTACCGGCATCGCTCCCGCGGCCAGTATCCGGGCGCAGCGCAGCGCATCCTCGCGGTAGGCGGTCATGATCGGTGTGCGGTTGCGGCCGCCGATATTGCCGTCCCCGGTGCGCCGCGTAAATTCGTCGAGGAGGCGCGCGCTGCGGTCGGCGGAGCGGCGCGGCCGATACGGCACCGGTTCTTCGAGGATCGCGATCGTGCCGCTGCGCCGGCCGACCAGCAGGAGGCCAAGCCCGAGCCGCCGGCACAGCCGCCGCACACCGGGCGCTTCCGGCGACAGCCCGCGGGCGCGGCGCGGGGGGCGCGGCACCGCCAGATAGACACGCTCGCTGATCGCCAGCCGGTCGATGCCCTGCAGCACGAGCGCCAGCGTGAAGCGCAGTTTCAATTCGACGATGACCGGCGGCTCGTCGCCGCGGTATGCGACGAGATCGCAGCCATTGACCTCGCCCTTCACATCGAAGCCGCTTTTCTCGAAGAACCGCTTGACCGGCAGATAGAGCGCAGCTTCGCCGAGCGGCGCGGGTTTGCCTATCGCGCTCTGTCGCACGGTCGTGTCGCTGCTGTTCCCATGCCGGACAGAAAGCGGAATTTTGCCGCTGCTGCCAAGCCCCTTGCAGGGCGTCGAGTCTACGCGAGCTATCTGGAGTCGCAGCAGTCGGCGATTACGGCCATTCCGGCATCTTGATTCGCTGAAGGCAGCGATCCGAGCTAATTGTCTGAAGCGTTTGCACCACCTGCCGGGCATAATGCGCGGCCAAGTCTGCTAAACCGCGAAGCGGAGGGGAGCGATGTCGCAGCATTACAGTGTGTCGTGCCGGCCGGAGCATTGCCATTGGGGGTTCTTCGATGCCGGGCTGAAGCCGGTCGCGACCTTGGCGTCCGGCGACACCGTAAGCATCGACTGCGTCTCGGGCGGGCCCGAGGTTCTGCCTGCCGGCTCGCGTTTCGAGATCCTCGCCGATCATCGCGCGATCCTCGAGGCGCTGACCCCAAAGCTCGGCGCCCATATCCTGACCGGCCCGGTTGCGGTCACGGATGCCGAGCCCGGCGACGTCCTGGAGATCGAGATCCTGTCGGTCGAGCCGCGGCAGAATTGGGGCTACACGCGGATCCGGCCGCTCGCCGGCACGCTCCCCGAGGATTTCCCGATCCGCAAAACGATCCACAGCACGATCGACCGCCAGCGCGGCGTCGCGACCCTGCCATGGGGGGCCGAGATCGATCTCGCGCCGTTCTTTGGCGTCATGGGCGTCGCGCCGCCACCGGTCTACGGCGCCTGCAGCTCGATCCAGCCGCGCGAGTTCGGCGGCAACATGGATCTGAAGGAACTGGTCGCCGGGACGACGCTGTATCTGCCGGTCTGGGCGCCGGGTGCGCTGTTCTCCTGCGGCGACGGGCACGGTGTGCAGGGCGATGGCGAGGTCTGCGTGACGGCGCTCGAAACCGCGCTCAGCGGCACCTTCCGGCTGACCCTGCGCAAGGACCTGCATTTCACCTTGCCGCGCGCCGAAACCCCAACGCATCACGTGACGATGGCGTTCAACGAGGATCTCGACGACGCCGCGAAGGACGCGCTGCGCGAGATGATCAAGCTGATCGGCGAGCGCCTCGGCCTCCCCGCCTCGGACGCCTATATGTTTTCGAGCCTCGTGGTCGATATGCGGGTCACGCAGCTTGTCGACGGTAACAAGGGCATTCACGCGATGCTGCCGAAGCGCTATTGCCCGAATTGACGGCCCGCGGCCCGGAGACCTCGAATATAAAAGCAATCCGCGGGTAGAGCGGTTCTCGCGGGATCGCCATTCTGTCACCATGTCTGGAGACGGAGTAAAGGCGATGTTGAACGCAGAACAATGCTGGGCGGCCGTGCTCGCCCATGATGCGGCGCAGGACGGCCGATTTTTCTATTCGGTCAAAACGACCGGGGTCTATTGCCGGCCGGGCTGCGCTTCGCGCCAGCCCCGCCGCCAGAACGTCGCGTTCCACGAGACCACCGCCGCGGCCGAAGCCGCCGGCTTTCGCCCCTGCAAGCGCTGCCGCCCGAATGAGGGCTCGCAGGCCGACCGGCACATCGCCGCGATCGGCCGCGCCTGCGCCCTGATCCGGGCCAGCGACGAATTGCCAAGCCTCGCGGAATTGGCCGGTGCCGCCGGGATCAGCCGCTTCCATTTCCACCGCGTCTTCAAGCAGATCACCGGAGCGACGCCGCGCGAATGGGGCAAGGCGCACCGGCTCGGCCGTTTCGCCGATCGGCTCGATGCCGGCGAGGGGATTGCCGAGGCCGCCTATGCCGCCGGGTTTGGCGCCAGCTCGCGGGCCTACGAGGCGGCCCCGAACGGGCTCGGCATGACCCCGGCGACGCGCCGGCGCGGCGGCAAGGGCGAGACGATCCGCTTTACAATCGTCTCGACTTGGCTTGGCTGGGCGATGGTCGCGGCGACCGAGCGCGGCATCTGCATGACCGCGCTCGGCGACAACCGCGCCAGTCTCGAAACCGAACTCAGGCGCCGCTTTCCCGCCGCGCAATTGCAACCGGCCGATGCGGCGCTGTCCGGCTGGGCCGAGCGGGTCGTGCGCTATATCACCCGGCCCGGCGATACGCTCGACCTGCCGCTCGACATCCGCGGCACGGCGTTTCAGGCGCGGGTATGGCGTGCGCTGCAGAAAATCCCGCCCGGCCGCACCGCGACCTACAGCGACATCGCCGCCGCGCTGGGGCAGCCCCGAGCAGTGCGTGCCGTTGCGCAGGCCTGCGCCAGCAACAAGCTCGCCGTCGTCGTGCCATGCCATCGCGTCGTGCGGCGCGACGGCGATCTCGCCGGCTATCGCTGGGGCGTCGAGCGCAAGCGCGCGCTCCTCGCGAAGGAGCGCGAAACCACACCAGCCGACGCGGCGGCTGATTAGGTCATTCTCTCTTTGCTTCTTACTCGTCATGGCCGGGCTTGGCCCGGCCATCCACGAAAGAGACGTGGATCCCCGGGTCAAGCCCGGGGATGACGGTTAAAGAGGATGAAGCAAACGTGGCGAATATTTTCGGTCGCATTGAGAGGGCTGCCTGGCCGGAGCTGCTGGCGGGTCTCGACGAGCGCGGCTATGGGGTAATTCCGGGACTGCTGAGCCAGCGCGAGTGCCGCGGCGTCGCCGCGCTATACGAGGACGCCACGGCATTCCGCTCGCGGGTGGTCATGGCGCGCCACAATTTCGGCCGCGGCGAATATAAATACCTCCGCTATCCGCTGCCGCCGCTCGTCACCGCGTTGCGCGACGCGCTGTACCCAGCGCTCGCACCCTTCGCCAATCGCTGGCACGAACGCTTGCGGCTCGAACCGCGCTTTCCGGCAACGCTCGAGGCTTATCTGAAGCGCTGCCACGCCGCCGGACAGCAGCGCCCGACGCCGCTGATCCTCAAATACGAGGCGGGCGATTACAACTGCCTGCACCAGGACCTTTACGGCGAGCTCGTCTTCCCGATCCAGGCGACCGTGTTGCTGAGCAAGCCCGGCGAGGATTTCACCGGCGGCGAGTTCCTGCTCGTCGAGCAGCGCCCGCGCATGCAGTCAAAGGGCGAGGTGGTGCCGCTCAACCAGGGTGACGCGGTGTTGTTCGCGGTCAATTACCGTCCGGTCGCCGGCACACGCGGCGACTACCGCGTAACCATGCGGCACGGCGTCAGCCCGCTCCGCTCCGGCCACCGCTTTACGCTCGGCATCATCTTTCACGACGCCGCTTGAGCGCGTTGCTTCGACGGAAGCGACCCCATATAGAGGCCGGTGAGGAGGCCTATCATGAAGCTCGCGCCGGTTATTCACAGCGACCCGGAAATTCTGGGCGGGACACCTGTCTTCGTCGGCACGCGGGTGCCGTTGCGGAACCTAATCGATTATCTCGAAGGGGATTACAGTCTCGACGAGTTCCTCGACGATTTCCCGAGCGTCACGCGCGAGCAGGCCATAGCGGCATTGGAAGCCGCACATCAGGCATTAGCTGCCGGTGCGTATTCTGCTGGATGAGCAGCTGCCTCGCCGATTGATTCGGCAGCTGGCACCTCATCAAGTTCGCACGGTGCAGCAACAGGGCTGGGCGGGGTTACGGAATGGCGAGCTGCTGCGACGTGCTGCCGCGCAGGGTTTCGAAATTTTCCTGACTGGCGACCAAAACTTTCAATTCCAGCAAAACCTCACGGGATCGTCGATCTGCGCGCTTGTCTTGATTGCCCGGAGCATCAAGATCGAAGACCTGCTTCCGCTGGTTCCATCGTTGCCGGAAGCAATCCGGGATGCCCAGCCGGGCGAAGTGCGCCAAGTAAGCGCTCCCTGACGATCTACTCCGCGGCGACGGCGCGCTCGGCGGTCATGAAATAGCGGCGGCCGCTGGCGCGCTGGTTCTCGTAGATCGAGCCCTGATGCACGGCCGACGGCAAGGGCAGCCGTACCGGCACCGGCGCGAGCCGCGGTTCGAGCGTCGGCTCACCGGCCAGCAGCAGCTCATCGAATTTCTCGATGCCGTCCTTGAAGCCCAAGAGCGGCCAGGCATCGGCGGCGCGGTACTGGAACAAGAGAAAGCGCCGCTCGCGCCCGGAGAGGTTGGTCGCCGAACCATGCACGGCGCGCACGTGATGCACCGTCACCGATCCCGCTTTGCCGAGACACGGCATCGCGCGCGAAAAATCGAGGTCGCCGCGCTGGGGATCGATCGCGCCGCAAAACCGCCCATCTCGCCCATGATGGTCATAGACCGGCCCTTTGTGGCTGCCCGGCACGACAAGCATCGGCCCGTTCTCGCGATCGACATCGTCGAGCATGATGCCAACGGCCGCGAGATCGTCATTGGTGTGCGGATAGAAGGCCCAATCCTGGTGCCATTCGACCGGCGCGCCATATCCCGCCGATTTCATGTTGAGCTTGCCGGTATCGAACCGCACCGAGCCCCACAGCTCCTTCAGGATCGCGACGACCTTGCCGTTGCGGCTGGCGCGGAAATACGCCGGATCAATGAGATGCGGCGCCTTCAGCCGGCGGACGCGCGGCTCGTCGCGCGAATGCGTGTCTTCGAGATCATAGACCTCGTCGTTCGCGGTGACCGCGGCGGCGTTGCGCACGAATTCGTCGGTGACACGGCGCAATTCGTCGATCTCGGCCAGCGAGAAAACACCCGGCACGACGATGAACCCGTCGCGCTCATAAGCGTCGCGCTGTGCAGCGGATAGCATTTGATCGGCTCTCCTCATTTCCTTGTCGGCAGGCCGGCGCGGCGCGCCAGCACCGCATGCACCGCCCCGACATCTTCGTCGGCATAGCCTTGCGCCTCGGCCTCGTCATAAAGCGGCGCGGCGGCGTCGAGCATCGGCGTTTCGACACCGAGCGCGCGGGCGAATTCGGCGATGATCGCGCTGTCCTTCTGCAACACATGCATCGTCGCGGTCGGCGGCGTGTAGACGCCCTTTGCCATCATCGGGCCGCGCAATTCGAAGATGCGCGAATTGCCGGCGCCGCTGCCGATCACTTCGAGGATGCGCTCGGGGTCGAGCCCCGCCTTGGTGCCGAGCACGATCGCCTCCGCGGCCGCCGCGTTATGCACCGCGACGAGCAAATTGGCGACAAACTTCATGCGGCTGCCATTGCCGAAAGCACCGAGATAATGGCTGACCCGCGCGAAGCCGGCGAAGGCGTCACGGCAGCGCGCATAGGCCGCCTCGTCGCCGCTGCCATAGAGCGCGAGGTCGCGGGTGACGGCCTGCGCGCCGGTGCCGGAGAGCGGGCAATCGAGCATGACGATACCGGCGGCGGCGAGCCGGTCGCGCGCCCGCTCCTTCGCCTCGATCGGGAATGTACTGATCTCGGCGACGATGAGCCCTGGCCGCTGCTTTGCGGCAAGAGCTTCCGCCGTTTCCTCGAGCGCCGCAACGCTCGGCAGACTGGTCAGCACGAGATCGGCGCCGTCGGCCGCCTCTGCCGCCGAGCCGCGCAGAACTGCCCCCGAAGCGGCGGCTACGGCCGCTCGCCCCTTATCGATATCGAAGCCGCCGACCCGAAAACCGGCCGCGATCAGGTTGCGCGCGATCGCGCCGCCCATGATGCCGAGCCCGATGATCGCAATGCTCTTGACCGGCTCGGGCATCTACCGCCTCAGTCTTGCAGGATCGGTTCGCCGCGCATGTATTTGCCGCGGCAGAACAGGAGAGTCGGCTTGTCGGTATAGGCAAAGCGCTCGACATGGCCGATAAAGATGATGTGGTCGCCGCCGTAATGGCGGAATTCGTTGCGGCACTCGAAATGCGCCGCCGAGCCGACGATGACCGGCGCACCGCTCTCCGGGATGATGTGGTCGACATCGACAAATTTGTCGTCGGCCTGCTTGGCGAATTTATTGGAAAGCTCAATCTGATCGTAGGCGAGAATATTCACGCAGAAATGCGGGCTTTCCTGGAACGCCGGCAGGCTCTGCGCGTAAAGCGAGCTGCTCCACAGCACCAAGGGCGGGTTCAGCGACACCGAGCTGAAGGAATTGGCGGTCATGCCGTGCGGCGTGCCGTCGCGGTCGCGCGTCGTGATGATCGTGACGCCGGTTGCGAAGGAGCCGAGCGCGCTGCGCAACTCGCGGGTGTTGAAGCCTTCGGCCGAGGTGCTGTGCACCAGCGCCTGGTGGCTGCCCGGAAGATCCTTTGACACTGCCATACCCCGAACCCGCTAGATCGTCGCGTCGGGCGAGAGGCCGAGCGCCACGCGGCCGTACATCGCGCCGTTGATGTCCCAGTTCAGCACGTAATGCGCATTCGCGGCATGGACGTCGCGGAACGCGCGCTGCAGCGGGTTCCGTGCATAAATCGCGCCGCCGCCGGTCGCCTGGAACAGCACGTCCACCGCCTTCGTGCACAAGGTCGCGGCATAGGCGCCGTCGCGGCGGTAGCGGGCCCGCTGCTCGAGGCTCGGCACATTGCCCTCTTCGACAATGCGGGTCGCCTCGTCGCAATCGCCGAGCATGACGGATCGGGCGGCATCGACGACAGCGCCGGCCTCGCCGAGATGGATCTGCAAGGTCACGAAATCGGCGAGGTTGCGCCCGGTGTAGTAGCTGGTGCGCGTCTTCGTCGTTTGCGTAAAATACTCGATCGCGCCCTGGGCGATGCCGAGCGATACGCCGGCGATGCAGAACGCGAAGAGGCTGATCGCCGGCAGCTGATACAGCACCGAGGAGTTGACGCCGCTGCCCGGGTTGGGGCCGCCGGTGATCTCCCTGACCGCGACGGAACGGTATTCCGGCACAAACACGTCGTCGACCGCGACATCCTTGCTGCCGGTGCCGGCGAGGCCGATCACGTGCCAGGTATCGATGATCGTGAAATCGCTGGCCGGCAGCACAAAGATGCGCGGCTCGTTTGTGCCGGCCTCCTGGTCATGGACAATCGCGCCGATGAGGCTCCAGCTCGCCGCATCGACGCCGCTCGAAAACGGCCAGCGGCCGGTCAGGCGATAGCCGCCGGGCGCCGGGGTGGCGCGGCCGCGCGGGAAGATCAAGGCCGAGCCGATCAGATTGTCCGGCGACTCGCCCCAGATCTCGTCCTGCGCCTGTTTCGGCCACATTCCGAGGAGCCAGTGATGCGCCGCGAGATTGGCCAACACCCAGCCGGTCGAGCCGTCGCCGCGGCTGATGACCGAACCCAGCTCGACGATCGAGCGGAACGGCAATTCGCTGCCGCCAACCCGGCGCGGCTGGAGGATGCGGAACAGCCCGCTGCGGTGCAGATCCTCGATCGTCTCGTCGGGGAGGCGGCGCAGCTCCTCGGCCTTGCCGGCACGCTCGCGCAGGACCGGCACCAGCGCCTCGGCACGCTGCAACAGCTCCGGAAACTCCGGCGGCCCCCCGCCCCTGCCGCGATCTCGGCGATCCTGCTTCGCCTCGGCCATCCCAAACCTCATTCTCTCGCCGGCCTATCCTGCCCGCGGCGGCTCACTTTACCCGCGGCGCTGACGCGCGGCGAGATGGTCGATAATGTGGCGTCCCGGCGGCAGGGATGCAGCCGGCGCGCGGCTGAGGCGCGGGTTCAAAGGGCGGGGAGCACAATCATGATCTACATGGTCGAAATGGATTTCCCGCATCCGGAGCGCCTCCCGGAATGGCACGCCTGGTATCTGGCGCATATCCGGGTATTGCTGAGCGTGCCGGGTTTCCGCGCCTCGCAGCGGTTCGAGGCGCTCCTCCCGGCGCCGGCGCCCTATCTCGCGCTCCATGAGGTCTCCGGGCCCGAGATGTTTGAGAGCGCGGCCTATCGCGACCGCGGCGGACCGGCCTCAACCGGCGAATGGCGCGAATTGCAGACCAATTGGCGCCGCAACCTGCTCGAGGGCGTCGACAATACGCCGGACGTGCCGCCCGAAAACTATGTGTTGCTGCTGGAGGGAGCGCGCGGTGTCGTGCTGCCGCCCGGCATCGAGGTAAGGTGGTTGCGCGGGATCGGGCTCGACCGCACGATCGAGGAGTGCGGTCTCGCGGTGCTGAACGACCCGGCGCCGGTCCTCGATCTCGCCGGCCGTGATCCGCGGCTCCGCCTTTACCGTCCGATCAGCGAAAAAATCCGCGCCGATTGAGCCTCGGCTATAATGGCTTACTCGCCCCAGCGAAGGGCGGCTAAAACATCAGGGAGGAGCCTCCATGCCTAAATACCTGATCCATGCATCCTATACGGCCGAGGGCCTGAAGGGCCTGCAGAAGGACAAGGCCTCAGGCCGCCAGCAAGCCGTGCGTCAAGTGCTGGAGAGCGTCGGCGGCAAGCTCGAGAGCATGTATTACGCGCTCGGCGAGGACGATGTCCTGATCATCGCCGATCTGCCCGACAATGTGGCGGTCAGCGCGGTGTCGCTGAGCGTGTCGGGCGCCGGTTTTGTGCGCACGCGGACGACCGCCTTGCTGACGATCGAGGAGACCGATCGGGCGCTCGCAACGAAGATCAATTATCGGAAGCCGGGCGGCTGATCCCGGTCCGAGCGGCGAAATAGGGAAGAGGCGGATGATCATCGACACGCATGCCCACACCGTGCCGGGCACGATGCTCGATGCGCTGAAGAGCGAGCGGCGCCTCTTCCCCTCGGTCCGGCTGCATGCCGACGGGCCGATGCCGCGCCTGGAATTTGCCGAGGGCGGCATCGGCCGGCCGATCCAGCCGCGTCTCTGGGATCTGGCCCAGCGCCGCGACTGGCTCAAACAGGCGCGGGTCGATGGCCAGCTCATCGGCGGCTGGACCGATGTCTACGGCTACGATCTGCCGGGCGAGGAGGGCGCCGATTGGGCGCGCTTCTACAATGAGCACATGCGGCAGGACGCGGCGGCGTTGAAATCGGTGTTCCCGCTCGCCACCGTGCCGTTGCAGGATGGGAAATTGGCCGCGCGCGTCCTCGAAGAGGCGCTCGACGCCGGGTTTCACGGCGCGATGATCGCGACCCAGCCAAAGGGCGTCGGCGGCAATCTCGACGACCCCTCGCTTGACCCGTTCTGGGAGGTAGCCTCGGTACGAGAAGCCGCGTTGTTCCTGCATCCGCATTACATCTGCGGCGACGAGCGCCTCGCCGACTACGATCTCGTCAACGCGGTCGGCCGCCTCGCCGATACGACGATTGCGGTGGCGCGGCTGTTGTTCTCGGGCCATCTGACCCGCTTTCCCGGCGTGAAGCTGTTGCTGTCGCATGCCGGCGGCGCCTTGCCGTACGCCTTGGGCCGCTTAAAACGCAATCAGGCGATCCACGCCGAGTATGCCGACCCGCTCGACGGTTTCCGCCGGTTGTATTTCGACACCGTGCTGTTCGAGCCGCGCGCGCTGCGCTTCCTGTGCGATGTCGTCGGCGCCGACCGGGTCATGCTCGGCTCGGATTACCCCTTCGGCATCGGCGACCTCGATCCTTGCGCCGTCGTCGAGGCGACGCCGCTGACTCGAGCCGAGAGGCGCGCGATCCTCGGCGACACCGCGGCGCGGATCTTCCAAATCGAATGCGATTGCGGCGCCGCGCAAGCGAGCGTTTGAGAGCCAATAAAACAGAGGGGAACGCCAATGGATCCGATC